>Ga0310121_10004875_pt1 | contig 11690 bp, 11 predicted proteins | sample CB27_Tmax_986_MG_FD_203504 | JGI IMG/M metagenome (GOLD analysis project Ga0310121, IMG submission 203504) | Marine microbial communities from Western Arctic Ocean, Canada - CB27_Tmax_986 | ecosystem: Environmental > Aquatic > Marine > Oceanic | place: Canada: Western Arctic Ocean | collected...
TTGCATAGCGCACATGATGGGGGCCAGTGAAGGTGGTTCCTCCCAAAATCAGGATCTTCAGAGAACGCCCAGCCTGTGACAGAGATCCTTCCCCTCCGGTAATCGTCTCCTCTCGTGCAGGACTACACGCAGAGAAGCCCAGGGCTAATGCCCCACCGGCCACGGCGGTCTTCTTAAGGAAATTACGTCTATCAGTGTTCATTCTGCCCCCTAGCCGCCCGGCAGGCTTTCCACCAGCTCGAGCATCCGCCGCAGGTGGTCCGCAGTGGGCAGACGTCCGCGCCCACCGCCAAGGTTGTCCACCATATGCTCCGGATCACCCGTTCCCGGTGCGGCCACGGTAACCGCCGGATTCGCGATCACGAACTTGAGCATGAACTGCGCCCAGGTATGGGCGTCGAAATCACTCGCCCAGTCGGGTAGCGCTCGGTCACCGATCCGCCTCCACATCCGGCTGCGCCCGAATGGCAGGTACACGATGACGCCGATTCCCCTATCCAAGGCCAACGGGAGAATCTCCTCCTCCGCCTCACGGTTGTCGATGGCGTAGTCGATCCCGATGAAGTCTATGGGATACTCTCGCATAACCGTCGCGAGCGCTCCGTACTGCCCTGCGCTCGTCGTCGTGATGCCGGTGTAGCGAATTCGGCCGGACTCCTTGTACTCCTGGAGTACGCCGAGCTGCGTGGGCGGATCGCCCATGTTATGCACCTGATTCAGGTCGATCACTGGAACTCGCATCCGATCGAACGACCGCTCGATCTGATCCCGGACACGGGACGCATCAACCGAGCCACCACCGCGGCCTGCGACGTTGACCTTGGTCGCCCAAAAGATATTTTCGGCGAATCCGTCCTCGTCCCCCCAGCGGCCTGCGTACTCTTCAGAACCGCCACCCCCGTAGCCGGCCGCGCTATCGAACACTCGCCCCGAGGCCTCGGCGTCCTTTGCGAGTTCATGGAGGACGGCTCGGTGCCCCACAAGTTCTTCCGGACTCGAATTTGTCGAAATCCACCGACCGCCCAGTCCGATCATAGGAACCTGCTCGCCAGTTGATGGGATCGCACGCGTGCGGACAGCACCTGCCTGGAGTCCTTCGAGCATGCGCGGGTTCAGGGTGAACACCGCGCCGCCGGCGGCGGTCATGCGAAGCCAGTTACGTCTGGAGACCATGCTGTTCCTCATGATTTGTGAAGATTGACGAATACAGTGGTGTGTGTTTTGTGACGTGACAATACCCGCCGACTCGCACGAACCGCCCCCAAATGGGAACAGAGGAGGGGGGGCTGGGTTCGGATTTGCGCTCGACCAGAGCTTGAAGAGAAACTGACGGCTCACCTCTAGTTCCACGGGAAGAAGCCCTTCCTACCCGTGAGGACATACTTGATCGCCCAGCTCGCCAGAAGGATGATTGCGGCAAGAATCCCGCCTACATCGGAGCCGACCACGGCCAGCGATCCAAGGAGGAAACCAGCCCAGTGGATTGCGATGCCCAGTCTCTCTGAAAGACCCCTAGATTCGGGCATACCCCACTCTGGTGGTCTTAAAGTGTTTCACAGGAAGGCCCATGCTATTGCACGTGTCAGCAACTTCTTGGGATACATGCCCATAAATCTCGATGGAAAGTCCATCTGCTAGTTGAAAATGTCTTTCTATGTAATCAGCCGCATATCCGCTTGATGCATGCATTAGCCATGCTTCACTATTCTCAAAAATCTCGCTCCATGTGAAGAGCAAAGGATCATCAGGATCTGAACCAAAATTATGCATTAACAGGCCCGGTATACTTGCCTCAGCAGCCTTATCACACGCATCCGCAGCTTCCAGATATTCGTCAACCATTCCTTCTTTTACCTGAACCCGAGCAATCACAATGAATGGATTCTCGCCTGTAGTATTGTCCATATAGTTTCTGCCCCTCCCTTTTCTTGAGTCTCTTCAATTCTGCCCTGCCCTCAGAATGCCCGCAACGTAGCCGGAAGCACCACACCGGACGCGGAAAACAGTGTCGGTAGGTGGACTAGGAGGGTTACGCTCTCAGGATACTATCCTGTCATCCTGTGGCCAGCAGCTCCTCTAATTCTCTAAGTTCATGCTTCCACCCGTCCATGTTCTGTTCATGGTGGAGAGCCGTCAGGAAGCCCGCCTCCCGAAGACTAAGGGCTGTACTCCCGTTCTCACACGTCGTCAGTTCCCATTCGACGCGAGTGGAGGGTGCGTCCTCAAAAGCCACTCCCGGCTCATGCACCCAGCTCCACACTAGGCGATGGGGTGGTGTGACCTCTTCGACTCGGACCGCGTAGCATCCGTGATCTTTCCAGCTCATCACACCGTGTCCATTTGCTTTGAGGTCAATCTCGGCCTCATCCCCGAACCACCTAGAGATCTTCTCAGGATCTGTAATCGCTTGCCATACATGTTCCTGTGATGCCGAAAGTTCAAGCTTCTGCTCGATCACGCGTTCGAGCATTGTCTCTGCCTCCCCCTAATGGATATGAAGTGTAATGGTTATCCAGTCTGCACTAGCGATAAACCGGGCTGCCAGCGGTAGCATCTCATGCCCTTAATCTCCTCTGATATTGATCTCAATTTCACTCAGGTAGACCTGATTCCAACGATTTCTCAAACCAGTAGTCAGCACAGGGTTCCTCAACAAACGGCGTCACCCCTTGATAACCCTGAGTACGGTACAGCTGTATCGCTTCGTGAAGCAGACGGTTGGTCTCCAGCTTCACCACACTGTAACCAAGATCCTTTGCTTGATTCTCTAGCAGAGTCAGTAGGCGACGCCCTATCCCCCTCCCCCGCCAAGCCTCATCAACCCACATCCTCTTTATGTAAGCTGATGCAGAGGTGAGGCGTTTGAGACCCCCACAACCCACCCAGTGCCCATCCACGCTAGCTACAAGAAACACACAACCAACTCCAGAGAACTCAGTATGATCTGTTAAGGCATCCCTATTTCGATCAAAGCCTTCAGGTAGTCGCTTATCCAGTTCCTCGAAATACTGCTGAAGGCACCACTGCCCTGCCACGCTTGACGGGCTCAGAGCTCGCACCGTCACTTTGTCTAACGGGGATCTGTCATCCATCGCCTATAGCGAGTTCCCAAAGCCCCTCTTGGTGATTCCTGTGGCCCTCCACACTGGTCTGCTCATGGTTCCTCATGATGTGGAATGTGATCCCTTCGTCGGAATCGTAGGAGTGTAGAATACGCCGGACTCTATCTGGTGAATCCGCTCCCCTTTCTCCAATCCGGAGGATGACGTCGCCCGGCTGTAGGCCAAGGCTCGAACCCTCATCAATATCTGCAACCAAGACGCCCCCGTCCGTCCCAAAGTAGTCCGCAACCCCGGGCTGGAGCTTGACCAACTCCAGACCATCGGTATTGGGTGATCCACGACTGACGAAGATCGCTCGCGCGCCACCTCCGCCTAGTCCTTTAAGCACAAATTCCCTCCCATCCCCCAAACCACTGATCCCTGTGAGACCCCTGACGCCACCTCCGCCTAGTCGTTCAATGACGATTTCCCTCTCAGCTTCTGCATCGCCGATGTCGTCTATCCCTCTCCATACATGAATCTCATCGTCGGATAATCGAGTGGACGGGTTGCGGAGGAAGTCACCCTCGGCCCGACGAAGAATACGAATCTCTCGTCTGCCTTCACCGCGATCTTGATCTAGTATGTCGTTCTCACGGACATCGAACTCGATCACCCTCTGTTCGCGATCCCCTACGAGCCCACGAATGCGTTCGCCTATACGCTCAGGGAGACCCTCTAGCTCCAAGCGCATCTCCTGCATGGGAATGGCTTCGGCAACAAGTACGGAGAGATGTGCTTCCCTATCGCGCTCGTACGCTATCTCGATTTCATCACCCGGCTCAAGGCTTCCAGCTAGGACCTGTAAACGCTGAACAGGGATAGACCTATCTAGGTCAAACTCACTTTCCACATCTTTATCCAAAGCGAGTAGGAGGCTGCGTCCCTGGAGAGCCGTGATGACATCGCCATCACGGAGTCCTGCTTCCTCAGCCGGGCTATCTCCCACGACACTCGATACTACCACTCCAACAGCGTCATCCTCCTTACTTTGGTCTGGATTGAAGCCGATCCCCATCCTCGCTCGGGGGCCTTCAGAAGTGGTGCACGAGCAATCCCGGTTACCATCACTGTCGATCGTGCAGCGACACTCCTCCCGGATTTCCGCTTGCTGGCCAACCAAGTTTGAACTAGGAGCTGCCATACTCGCTAGAAATACCGCAAAACCCAGTTTGAGTGCATTCGACATTAATAACTTAGACATGTCTTTCCTCATCATCGATTTCATATGAATTAGTTTGCTAGCTACTGCACAAAAGAACTACCTAAGGTTCCAGGATCTCATCATGGAAAACATGCTTGTTATCGAATCAGTCGAACGGTGACGCTGCCAAGAGCTCCATGTATGTCAACCGTAACATTTCGGTCCGCTTCATCCCAATTAAGCGAATAATAGGCGTTACCCTCCTTGACGAGATTCCTTACACCATCCAATGAGGTCAGGAAACTATTCTTGCGCAGTTGGAACCCGAGGTCCTCGGGTACATGTAGTTCGAGAGAGCCTATCCCCATGTTAATTGAGATGAGTGCATCTCGTTGCCAATTGCCGTCCAAGCTTAACTCAAGACTACCCACGCCAGCATTGATCTCAATGTCTTCTGCATTCAGGCTGCCCAACTGCTCTAGCTGAAAATCCGCTGCTCCGACATTGAACTGAGCCTTCGAGATCTGTTCACGATTTGGTGCGGAGACCTTGATCCTGGACTCCGAAGCGCCGGTATTGAATTCGAGACCCGTGAGTGTGAGGCCGCCAAGATCCAACTCCGCACTTCCTGCACCAAAGCTTATGTGAAGATCCATCGGTACTTCTCGGGCGAGTTCTAAATCAAACTCATTACCCTCTCCCGAACGCCAATGCATTGAGTTCCAATTGAAAATGCCCCTGAAGCCCTTCCTTGTCCGCTCAACCCCAAGATGCAGGCGGTTACCTGAGAGATCGGTGACCGGTTCAAAGTAATCCTCGTTGTACCGAAGCTTTAGACGATAAAGAAGCCCCTCGTCTATCGGTCGGATCGCAAGGCGTCCAGCACTGAATTCTATGGAAACCCGCTTCTCGTCAGTATCCTCGAGCTTCTGCGACGTTGTCACTGTCTGCGAGTTCTGCACAATCGCAGCATCTAGGGGGCTCAAGATTGCTACCAGAGCATTTACCCCAAGGAGTACAAGCACCCTACCCATCTTCATCGGTGTTCACCTCCCTTGGGCTATCTGCTTCTTGGTCAGCAACACCGGTGTCGTTCTGTGTGTACCAAGACTCCCTCCGGCGTCCGGCCCTAGTAAGTAAGACCGCCCCGAAACCGATCTGACTCGCCGCAACAGTCACCACACAGCCAATCAAAATCAGAACACCTGTCAGGAAGCCAGAAAACGGCAGAATAGAGATCACATCAGCAATGAGAAATCCTGATAGGAGTACGAACAAGCCAACAAAGACCGTATGAATCGCATTTGATTTCTGGATTCGATCAGTCCATCGGAAGCCGCTGTCCGCGACCCATTCTCCTGCGTTACGTGCGATAGAGATAAATCCCGTTATAAAGGCGATACTGACTAGTAACCAGAAGAGCGGCAACCACGCGATCGCCAAGGGAATCCCGATTATTGAGATGAGGAGTCCAAGGAACCCCAGGAGGAAGACTGGCATCAGCAATAAGGTGCCACAGAGTCCTACTAGAGCCGATCGGCCAGGTGACCGGTGTGCAGTTTCAGCGATCGCATCTGCGTGGCCACCTCCGAACCTCACGAGAACGCCACCCATGAGGCTTAGCACAGCAATCAACAGCAAGTTCCCAATCAAGCCGAAAAGCCCTAGAAACACATTCCCACCAACTCCCAGCGAGTCCCCGCCACTTCTCGCTATCCATCTGATCCCTTCTTGTATCTCTTCCCGCAACTCTTCCCGCAACTCTTCCCGCAACTCTTCCCGCAACTCAACGCGAATTCGGTTCCGGATCTCGGCTTCTAGTTCAGGGGCAGGCTCCAAGGGGCCCACCACGTCGTCCTCAGTCTCGATCGCGACTGAAGCCTCGACCTGTTCGGTCCGAGCCTGCGTATCGACTGATTCGAGCGCACCTTGAAGTGCCTGCTCGATCTCCCGAGCGATTGAATCCACCTCAGCAGTCAGTCCCTCGGGGGCACTCCACGCAAGGATCCTCTCAGCGAGTGGCCCGTCCTCGAGCATTACCGTTCCCTCCAGCAATGATCGCCATGCGACTTCTAGCCGACCTCCTGGGTCAATACTACCAACAATCTGGTCTTCGATCTGGACCACACCATCATCGAACCTGACATTCAACCGCCCATCATCCGTAAATTCCAGACTCAGTTCAGCTACTGAATTTCCGAGCGTGATCTGCTTTGTGATTATTTGCCGGGCCTGAGCCGACAGAGTAAGAGGCAGAAGCAAGAACCCGAAACCAATTGCAAACAATCCGATGTGAACCCTAGATCTGTTCATCCTAGTGACTCGAGGTACGGGTAACGATCAACTGCTTGTAGATCACTGACAGTGCAAAAACGATCCCAACTGAATACAGACCAAGCGCTCCTAGAGCGACGCGGGTAGACATGATATCCGCAACACCCCGGAAAGAATTGTAGACCTCAAGAACTAATCCGCTCTCTATTACAAGGCCGGTCAGCCCAGTCCAGACCCAAGCCAATACGTCGGTCATCTGCCACCAGCTGTAATACGCCAGTGCGCCAGGTGTAAGGAGGGTGTATGAAAAGATTAAATACACGATGAAGCCGAGAGCTAATGCAGGGGTCACTCCTGCACCGGCGATGACCCCCCAGGTTCTGCTGGTCTCCGGTACAAAAACCGCGTCCCACCAGGCTGTCCAACCCCAGACCTGTTCTGAAGCACCACTCGTGGGTCTCGTGCTCAGTCTCACTCCTTCCATTACCCGGTCAGCGAATCCTGCATTCAGCTCTAACCGATCGAGTTTGTCGAGGCGGCTAAATACGGCCTGCCACGCTTTCGCCTGCGAAGCGCATGCCTCGCAAGATCCAAGGTGGGCTTGAATTCGGGCGACTTGTCTTGCGGAGAGGGATCCTGCGAGGTGCTCCTGCAGCCGATCATTGGAGATATGGCTATCCCGTACCCCCGAAATCAAACCGGATACCCGGGCCCGTATACGAGCAGCAATCGGAATCGGTACTGGAAGGTGCACACCCGCCATTACACGCTCCTGGAAACCCTTTTGAGGCCCTACGACTTCAAGACTCTCTAGCTTCGAGAAGAGCGGCTGCCAAGCGCCTAGCTCGGTTGAACAGTGCCCACACAGTTCCAGGTGTTTCTCAGCTGCAGAGTGCTTGGTATCTGAGAGTTCCCCTTCAAGGAAACTCTGCAAATCTTCAGCACTCAAGTGATTCTGGAAGATGTCATCCATCCGATTCAATTCCTCTGTCGAGCAGACTACCCATCACTACGAGAAAAAATGATCCTGAGTTTCATGACGCCCTGAGATACTCAAGATGTTTCTTCAATTCCTTGCGTGCCCTGGACAGATATGTCTTAGCCGTGCCCAACGGGATGTCCATAATGTCCGCAATCTCTTCATACGAATAACCCTCAACGTGATAGAGCAAAATCGCCATCCGGTACTCCTCACGGAGTTCTCCAATCGCCACCTCAATCTGTCCTCTAAGTTCACGACGTTCTGTGAATTCATGAGGGTTCTCAGTTATGGACTTGATCTGAAGTTCGCGATCACCTAGCCCCCCATCAGATGTAGCAAAGATTGATACCGTGTCGAGCTTACCCTTCCGTAGGTAATTGATCGTGTGGTTGCTTGCGATCTTGAAGATCCAACTGTTGAACTTATAGCTAGAGTTGTAGCTAGCGATCGCATTAAAGGCCCGAACAAACGTTTCTTGAGCGAGATCTTCCGCCAATTCGCGATCTCTCACCATGCGATAGATGAGTGAGAATATCGGTCGCTCATAACGAATGAGTAATTCTCGAAAAGCCGGCTCCCTCCCGAGCTCGGCGAGCCTTGCTAACTCTGAGTCATCAACCTTAGACAAACTTGTCAATTTCTTCCCACTATCTACCCATCCAGTAAGATAGCTTTACCATGAAGACATTGTCCGAGGCCCCTGAAAACATCTCTCTTATATCCCCCACATAGTCGAAAGCCCCGTCACCAGCAAAATGATTTCGACCCTGTGACCATACGAGAAAGAGCCTCGATCCCGGTAGGTACTCCCAACGAAGGACCAAGTTCGATTTGAATTGCTTGAAATTGAAGTCAGGATCACGGAATGACTCCAGACTTCCGTTACCGTCCACATCGGAGTACTGGAGTCACAGAAAGCAGTTTCAAACGATCGGCATATGAGTCGGCCAACGGATCAGCGACTCTCTTGAATTCAGAATACTTCCCTGCACTCACGAAAGGCTGGGCGTAGAACTGAAGAGACAGCGTCGGTGTGAATGAGTATTCAGCTCGAGCCGTTAACCCGACTGTCATTTGGTCTATGCGACCCAAGAGATAGTGCCTTTGGTTGGTATCTAGCCTCGTGACCCATTGGCGGTCATCTAGATTGTGATTGACGGACGCCCCAATTGTAATGGATCCGGACTCTGAAGGGCGCAGAGTGATGCTAGGCGAGACGCCCAACGCCCAAGAGTCACTCGCCACCCGACTATTTCCCCTCGCGTTGATACGGAACTGCACCTTCTTCCGCTGATCTGTGCTAACACCCATCCAATAATCGGTGCGCGGTTCTCGCTTGAAGAGCGGCCCTCCTCGGAGCAGCACAGGTGATAACGCTGTTCCTGTCTGTGAGATCCCAAGGTTTACCATCCATAAGTTGTTCGTCTGGAACATCATGCTGACGTTGCCGTCCATCCCGAATCTCTTGCCCTCAAAGTTCCAGGCCTGGTTAATACTGGTGTTTACCATCCACGTACGAAACGGACCTTGTGGCGCCGCGTGCTGATAGCCCAGGAACCCCCAATGAACTGCCTGGTCGGCACTTCCCTGGAAACCGAGGTCGTTGACCTCGAACCCTGGGGTTCGTGCGAAGAATCCAGTACCACCCTTCCAGTAACCACCACCAATCTTCATGATATGGAAGTCGGCGCTGCTTCCCGCGAGCGACCTCCGTGTGGGGTCGTAGATGACGTGCTGAGCGTCGGGCCGCTGGTAGTAGCGTGTGGACGAAGCCTGCGTTCTTGCGATCGCCATTTCCGAGCCTTGTACATAAGAACCCAGCAAGTATCCACCCAACTCCCACACGTCATCATTGAATCGGTGGCGTAGGTCTATCCCACCTGTATAGGCTGCGGATCTCAAGGCTAGTTGGTCCGCAATTGAGCCACTCCGATTTACGCTCGTCCCTATCATCCCGAAGGCGGAGCGACCACCATGGAAATCCTTCTGGACCCTGAGCACACCATAGTTCGTAAGTGGCTCAATCACTTCTTCGTACGGCACACCCGCTCGTGGCGCTACCTGGGCGTATTCCGAGGAAGTGATGGCGTTCAGGATACCGACCGACCATCCATTCGCAGTTTTCCCCGAAAGCTTCCCAGCTCCTAGGATCGTTGCCCGGTCACTCGCATCGATGTATCCGCCACTGGGGTTAGCAGATCGCTGTGGAGCCCGTCCGATCCTTCGGGAATAGAAGATTGATTCCTTGCGCCCGCCGCCATCACCGGGCACGATCGGGAATCTGAAGATGCTTGATCCTTCGGTGAAGAACGGCCTCTTCTCGGGGAAGAACGACTCGAGCACAGTCAGGTTCATGACACCCGGGTCCGCTTCGATCTGGCCAAAATCCGGGTTGATCGTCACGTCGAGCGTGAGATCCGAAGTGATCCCATACTTGTCTTCGGCACCGACGGTGCCGAAGACATCGTTTCTTCGATAGAAGGGATTCGCCTCCTCACCAGGTGCGCGCCGGAGACGCGCCATTGAATAACTGAGGAGTTCGACCCGACCGGGGGTTCGAATTCCTCTCAGTCCCCTTAGTTCTCCGAATCGCGACACCAACGCCATTTCTCGCATTGATGCGGGAGCCCACATGTTCATCTCTCCCTTCCGCGCTATCTGACGCACAAAATTGATGCCCCACGTTTGGCTTTCCGACTTATTGAAGCGGAGTTGAGAGAAGGGGATACGAAACTCCGCGGTCCAACCTTCTTCGTCGCGTGAGGTTGCAACATCCCATACTGCATCCCATCCGATATCGTCTTGCACGTCATCGAACATGTAGAGATCAGTTTGGACGCCAACCGGGTTGACCATGAATATGAAGGCAGTCCGTTTGTCGAAATATGAATCGATCCCCACAGCTAACTGGTCGCTAAGTAACTCATTACCGTCATCTCGCCTCGTGAGTTGACCCCTGATCTCCGAGGGCTCCGACTCATGAGCTCTGATCGCGACGTACAACGCGCGCTCATCGTAGACGATCCAAGCCTCGGTTCGTTCCGTCGCTGGCTTGCCCTCATCCGGCTGCATTTGCACGAAATCAGCAGCTACAGGTGCCCGAGCCCATGCCTCTTCCGAAAGAAGCCCGTCGATCTCAATCTCGTCTGAACTCACCCGGAGTGCGTCTATGACTGGCACAGTTGTAGCGGAGCAACATCCTGGCACGTCCGACGCATTGTCCAATTCGTTGACCGGCCCGCTTTGGGCTATGAGTTGACCTGAACACAGGCTCATCGCCCAAATCATTGAGGCACCACCCCACCACCTGCTTTTCATGGCCTTCCCATAGTAGGTTATGCACTGTCGCCACTGGCTCAGGAACCCCTTCCTTGGGTCCACTTCCAAGTGGCCTCTAGCGACCCTACGTCATCCGAACTTGAATGGTTTCAACCAATAAGCTGTGAGATTAGACGGGAGTCTGTATCTCATCCTTCCTCAATCCCAGTTCTTGCCGAAAACAACCTTTAAGCGAAGGGGCTCCACCCATGAAGAAATGGTTTCCGCCTTGGGGATGGATCAATCGACCCGCATCGTGGCAAGGGTTACTCCTCACCGAATCGCTCAATGAGTTCGCGTTCTTCAAACCAAGCAATGGCCACGAGTACTAATGGGGGTATCATTCGGATTCGCCACATGCTCTAAACCGGAGTCAGATCGGTGTCCCTCGATAGCAACCTATCGTATAAGGATACTCGATAGTGGCATGGTAATGATAACCAATCGGGGTATGAGAATGCCCGTGACATTCATCTAGATCGTCATTACTCAGCTCTTTCCCACCGATCCCTTTGTATCCGTAGATTCCGAACCCGTCACGGATATAGCCTACCAATCCTGAATGTCCACCCTCCAGAGAAGGTACTCCATCGAGTCTCCATGGAACGAAATGGTAGTGGTAGTCTGACTGTGCTGGATGTCCACCATACACGTCCACGATCTCGTGGGCGAGCGCGTCGTTTCCACGGCCATCCACTGCATCATAGAACACAACGCCGTTGAGAGTCATACCGATTGGACCAAGAGAGACACAAGATGGGGTTGCAGCTTCAGTGGGATTAAGCTGAAGAGTGAAACTAAAATTATTTTCGGCTGGAATCCCAGGGTTACCGTCAATAGCAGTGAGAACACGATAATCAGTCATCGGCCA
>Ga0310121_10004876_pt1 | contig 11689 bp, 8 predicted proteins | sample CB27_Tmax_986_MG_FD_203504 | JGI IMG/M metagenome (GOLD analysis project Ga0310121, IMG submission 203504) | Marine microbial communities from Western Arctic Ocean, Canada - CB27_Tmax_986 | ecosystem: Environmental > Aquatic > Marine > Oceanic | place: Canada: Western Arctic Ocean | collected...
CATCTACGTCGCAGCTTCTTTTTTCTGCCACTGGCAGTATGGCATGTGAAAATGCTCGTAAAGAGGCCGTAAAGTATTTTCAAGCGAAAGGTAAGCTTGAAGAGGAACTAGTATTTGTTACAATCAAGGGAAGTTATCACGGTTCTGTCGGAGAGATGCTAAAGTGGATAGATCCAGAAAAAAATCAGTATTTAATTGATGCACCAATTTATGAAAAGAGAGATCAGGTTGATGAAATTGTCGATAGTTTCAAGGAAAAAGTTGAACTTGCAAAATCTAATGGTAAAACTATAGCAGGTTTTTTCTACGAGCCTATAATGGGCGTTAGAGGCTCAGTTCCACTTCCTTTACATTACATTGATGGAATTGCAGAAATTTGTAAGCAAAATGACATACTTTTGATTGCTGATGAGATTACAACTGGCATTGGTAGAGCAGGGAAGTTTTTCTATAGTGATTCCTTTAGTGTAAAACCCGATATTCTGTGTTTTGGAAAAGCAATTAGCGCAGGACATTACCCAGTTGCCGCAACATTATTTAATGATAAAATAATTGATGCATGGAGCAAGTTAGAACAACAAGGTGTACCATACTCTAAAATTCATCGTCGAGGTAACAGTATTACGGGCACACAAGAGGCATGTGCACTTGGGTTAAAAGTACTTGAAATATTAGAACGTGATAATTTAATCCAACAGGTTAATGAAAGAGGAAAATATGCTTTAGAAAAGTTAAAAAAAATAGAAAATTACTCTAGTATCCGAGAGATACGAGGTACTGGACTTCTAATCGGAATAGATGTTAAAAGTTCTGGCTTTGCTAAAAATACTCTAACACCAGAAATGAGAAAGCGTGGAATTAATGTCCTTCCAGAGGGCAGAGTTATAATGTTTAATCCTGCATATATTATATCTGAAGACCAAATTGATAACTTTGTAAATACTCTAAGTACAGTTTTAAAAAATAATGAGTAAATATTTTTTTAAGTGTTATTTGGCTGTGAAATCTCTTTTTCAAATGAATACATTTTTAATTTAAAGTTATTTTTTATGAAAATTTTCTTACTGCTTTCGTTTCCGGCAATAACTATCGCTTTTAATTTTTTGATTCCCAAGCTCAGTGCTTTTTTCTCAACCAAATTTAGCATAATTGTGCCTGTTCCTCTTGATTGAAATTTTTTCAACACCATTATGTTTATGTCTTGATCTAAAATTCTAATATAACCAACATCATCTTTCCCATCGAATGCAATCCATTGATGAAAATTTGGATTAGATTCCTGTTTATTCATGTACTTGTAATGATCATCTTTCAGAATAGGTTCTTTTTGTTCATAGAAGAAATTTTTATAAAATTGATTTCTTAAATTTAATATGAAATCCCAGTCTTTTTTTTCTACTTTACGAAGTTCTATTTTCATGTTGTTTTTTGCCATTTTTGTTGAATTTCTTTAATTTTTTCTAGTTTAAAATTTCTTGGGATCCTAAGTCATAAGTATTGCTATAATTCTGAATGAATTATGCAAAAAGTTTTTGCAACGCTAATTTTATCATTTTATGGAATTTTTTTAATTAATTTAATATGGGCTTTGACAAATTTGTATTATTTTGCTGTTGATGGATTTGAGGCTATGTTTGTTGCAGCTACATTCGCTGAGAATGTTTATTTTTCAATATATTTTAAATGGATACTTCTGTTAGATTTTAGCTATGTGATTTCTGTATTAATATTCATGTCAGCTAGAAAAAATTACAAAAGTGATGTTAATTTACACTATTTAAAAAATTATAAAATTGCGGAGCCTAAGATTACTGTTGTAATACCAACTTTTAATGAAGAAAAAGCAATTGAAAAAACAATAAAAGATTACATGCGTCAAGAATATGTAAATCAGGTTCTTATAATCGATAACAAAAGTACAGATAACACAATTGATATAGCAGAAAAATGTGGTGCCGTAATAATTAAAAAAGAAAGGAACCGAGGATTTGGTCATTCATTTCTAATGGGGTTAGAAGAGAGTTTGAAAACTGATGCAAATATCATAGTAATGACTGAGGCAGATTGTACCTATGACGCAAACGATATTAAAAAATTCGTTCAATATTTAGAACATTCTGATTTAGTAACCGGAACGCGTCAAATTCAAGTATTAAATGAAAAAGGAAATCAAAATGGTCGGTTACATACTTGGGGTAATTATTTTTTAGCAAAATTAGTACAGTTTAAATTCATAAATTTAGGGCATTTAGGAACGGAATTAAACGATGTTGGTTGTGGTTATTTGGCGGTTCGCCAAACAGCATTAACAAAAGTTATTGAAAAACTAAAGATGTGTGACACAGAAAAACCGATATGGAGTGTAGGCATACGTTTGTATTTACTGTTACAAATTATTGAACAAGATTTAAGACTAATTGAAATTCCAATTTCATTTAAGAAAAGAATAGGGCAATCAAAAATTCGAAGTTTAAATAAATCAAAAGCAATTAAAATTGGATTGTCATTTTTTTGGATCATACTAAGGTATTAACGAGTTTTAGATCCTGATAATTGACAGTAGGCTTTTATTATTATGTCAATATTTTGTTTTGTAAAAATATGGAATTTTTCAACGACGATCTTTTAGATGAAATAAAATCTCTTGAGTCAAAACCAGAGATTATTGAGGATTTTTTATCTGATGAAGAAGTTCAGCAACTTGTAGATTTTGAAATTAAATCCAAGAGATTTGTTGAGAGAGATGATGGAACTAAAACTGGTTTAGGTGTAAACGGTGCTCCTGTTAAAGACATAAATGAATGGGATCCTATGATTAAAGAAATTCTAGTAAAAAAAATTGAAGATGAAATTGGAAATTTTAGTATTAACCCCACTGAATTTCCTCCACATTACTTTAGTACCAAATTTCCAATAAAACTACATGCTGATACTGGTCGTGATCCTAATGCCAAAATCTTTAAACAAATTTTGATTCCTCTGAAAATTACTCCAAGCAGCAATCCTGTATACACTATAGTATTCAAGAGAAGATGGTATGGGCAAGCAACAGGATTTACTTCTAAAAAAAATCTGACAAAAAATCTTGGTAATGATTATGATATACTTGATTCTGAAGGAAAATTCGTACCATTTAATGATATAGAATTATTCTATAATCAAATAAAAAATAATCTTGGCCAAACCATAGAAAAAAATGGTGGGGTATTTATCATAACCCAAGAATTTTTATTAAAAATAAAAACATTGTTAGGACAAGAAAGGTATAATCTTCAGAGTGATAAACACATTCTAAACGAAATCCCATTTGACAAGGAAGCGTATGATAAATATTTATCACATTTAGATTATGATTCTCTCAATAGTTTAGAAATTGATACCATATTCAAATGGAAGCCAGGCTCTGCTTTTATTTGGGATAGAAATAATCTGCATACTTCAAGTAATTACATTAAGGATAATGTTCAAAATAAACTAGGCTTGGCAGTATTTACAATTAAACAACCTTAGTTTCACTAAAAGTAATTGAGTAAAAAATATGCATTTTTTAGTGATTTTTTAAGTATAGATCAATAAAAGCATAAATTAACTATTATTTTCTTATGATCATTAACTATGAATCCACTTAGAATCTATTTGGGTGATTTGACTTACGACACGATCACTCTATCTACAGAAACAATGCCGCTTAATGTTGGTTATCTTGCAGCATATTGTAAAGAAAAATTTGGCACATCAATTGAAATTACATTATTCAAATACATTGAAAAATTAGATAAGGCAATTCATGACTCACCTCCTGATATTCTAGGATTAAGTAATTACTGTTGGAGTAGAAATGTCAGTATTGAATTATTTAGAATGCTAAAAAAACAGAACCCTTATGCAATAACTGTTTGGGGTGGTCCTAATTATCCTATAGACATACCATCTCAGGAAAAATTTATGAAAAAATACTCCGAAGCTGACATCTATATTCCATATGATGGTGAGATTGGATTTAGTAATTTAATTGAATTAGCATTACAAACCGATACCAAAGAAGAACTAAAAAAAATCTCAAGAATGAGTATAGATAATTGTGTTACAAGAGACAATTATGGAAAATTACATTATAATTTTGCTAATAACAGAATCAGAGAATTAGATACTATACCATCTCCATATCTAAACGGCATGATGGATGAATTCTTTGATGGTAGACTAAGTCCTATGTTACAGACAAATCGGGGATGCCCTTTCGCATGTACTTTCTGTACAGATGGTGCAGATGCGGTAAATCAAGTGAATAAATTTAGTTTAGAGCGTGTAAAATTAGAAATTGATTGCATTGCAAAAAATGTTTCCGATTCCATACACAGCCTAATAATAAGTGATCTTAATTTTGGCATGTATCCACGAGATTTAGAAATCTGTAATTATATTGTCCATGCACAGCACGAATTTGATTATCCAAAAAGAGTTGTTGCAACTACTGGTAAAAACAAAAAAGAGAGGATTATTGAAGCAATAAAACGTCTTAATGGTACTATGACATTACTCATGTCAGTACAAACACTTGACTCTCAAGTACAAAAAAATATTAGACGTTCAAATATCAGTGCTCAACAATTAATGGAGTTAGCTCCAGCGATTAAAGAGGCTGATCTACGCACAACTACTGAAATAATTTTGTCACTGCCAGGTGAAACATATCAAAGCCATATTACATCACTAAAAAAATTAGTTGCAGCAAAAGTAGATGATATTGTTGTACATACTTGTATGTTGCTTGATGGTGCAGAGATGAGTACTCCAAAAGAGCGTCAGAAGTGGGATCTTAAAACGAAATTTAGATTACTTCCAAGAGATTTTGCTAGATTAAGTAATGGTAAGATTGTACTTGAGCCAGAAGAAGTTGTAGTTGCATCAAACACTTTGACGTTTGATGAATATATTGAATTACGTCTTATAGCATTTTCAATATTTGTTACTAATAGAGGTGTTGTATATGATTCACTATTGAAATTATTGAGAGAATATAACGTTGACCTCTTTGAACTATTCTATAGGACAGTTACAAATTTAGAACATGCACCTGAAAACGTTCGCAAAATATTTGATGGATACAAAACTTCTACCATTGATGAATTATGGGATTCGGAAGAAGAGCTTATAGAATATTATCAAAAAGAAGAAAACTACCAAAAATTACTTGAACAAAAAGCTGGAATAAATGTCATGCATCATTATCATGCCATCGTCACTTCTGAGGGTATGGAAGATTGGACCGAGTATTTATTGAATATTGCATATGATCTAATCAAAGAAAAGCAGTTAAACAATATCGATTGGCAAAATCAATTAAAAGATGTTAGTAATTATTGTAGAGGTATTTCATATAATGTACTGGGAAATGATCGAATGCGATCAAACCCACAATTTAATTTTCAATATGATGTTCCAAAATGGTTAGCAAACAATGATGAATTGCCATTGAATGTTTTCAAAGTTTTTCCAAAAATTTCAATCAAGTTTCTACTCTCAGATGAACAGTATAAACTTGTACAGGATAATTTAGAAATATATGGTGATTCTCCAAATGGGAAAGGTCAAGTATTAAAAAAAATACCCAAACAAGTGCTTTGGCGTCATCCTGTTACTCTAGATAAACATAAAAAAATTATAACGCAGCATATTGATAAAAGTGGAACGTGGTCAAATTTTGATGATGGAACATTCGCGGTGCCACAAACTACAGAAATTCGTTATGATGAAGAAGTTTCTGAATTTGATCAATAATAGTTTTCTATATTATTGATGTTCATATTTATTATTGTAAACAAATAGAAAATTTATGTCGAATGTATTAATTACTGGCGCCAGTGGCTTCATCGGCGCAAACCTTGTTCGCGATTTAATAAACACAAAAGATCAAATTCATATTTTGATTAGAAAGCAATCAAATCTTTGGCGTTTAAATAATATAATTTCTAAATGTTATGTACATTTCGTTGATATATCAAAAATTAAAGAAGTTGAAAATGTAATATCTGAAATAAAGCCTGAAACCGTTTATCATTGTGCAACTTATGGTGTTTATCCAAACCAAAAAGATATTCATAAAGTAGAACAAACCAATTTAATTGGAACGAAAAATTTAGTATCATCACTTGATAAAAATACTGATTTAAAGAGGCTAGTAAATCTTGGAAGTGTTTTTGAGTATGGCTCTAAACCAAACTTGATCAAAGAAACAGATTCAACACAAGGATTAGATCATTACAGCAAATCTAAAATTTTGCAGACCGAGCTAATTGAACATTTTTCTCATCAAAAGAATCTACCAGCTGTAACGTTGCGTATATTTAGTCCATACGGTAATTTTGAAGAACCTGGTAGATTAATTTCTGATATCATGGTTTCAATAATAAAAAAAAATCCAATAAAAATTCTGTCTCCTGGTGCAATACGGGATTTTATATACATTAATGATGTTATTGACGCACTAAAAAAAATTAGTGTTAAACCTGGAATTAATGGTGAAATTTTTAATGTTGGTAGTGGTAATGCTTCATCTGTTAAGAATATAGTCAATCTAGTTTGTAAAATGACTAATACAGATTCTGAAGTAATCTGGCATGACAAAAATATTAGAGAGTATGATAAGGCTGGTGCGAAAGGTTACGCAGACATACAAAAAATAGAAAAAATAGGATGGAAGCCTGAAACATCACTTAAAGATGGATTGTGGAAAACATATGAATGGTTCACGAAAAACATTGAATATTATTAAAATTAAATTTTTTCAAGGAATGATGAAAAAGACTGTTGAATTTTATTAATGTGATCATCATTTAATCCGTGGTTGCATCCAATTAGGAATGAATTCTTCATGATATTATTTGCAATTTGAAAATCACTTGTTAATTTTTTATAATTAATTTTTTTAAATGCTGGTTGACGTAATACATTACCAGTAAATATTGGTCTAGTTTGAATACCATTTGATTCTAAATATTTAACAAGTTCTAATCTTGTAAAAGGTGCATCTGAACTAATTGTCAAAGGAAAAGCTAACCAAGATGTTTCTACTTGTGGGAGTTTTCTTGGAAGCTTAAAAAATTTTGTAGACGAAAAAAACGAGTACAATTTTTCAAAATTTCTTTCTCTTATTTCAGAAAATTTCTTTAACTTTTTTAGTTGAACTAAACCAAATGCAGCACTGATTTCTGTTGGTAAAAAATTATAACCAATTTCTTCAAAAATAAATTTGGAATCATATGGAATATCATCTAATTTTATATTAAATCTATCTTCAAGTTTTTCTGATTCATTTAATGCAGACGTTCTACCCCAACCGCGTAAAATTTTAAATTTTTCATCCCATTTTTTGTTATTACAGCAAATCATTCCACCTTCTCCTGCTGCAGTAATAATATGTGAGCCATAGAAACTTGTAGTGGAAATATCTGAAAATTTTCCAGTAGGAATTCCATCAAAAGTAGCACCCAATGTATCTGCTGAATCCTCTACAAAAATTAAATTATTGTCATCCGCAATTTTTCTCAGTCTTTTAAGATCCGGAACATTTCCTAAAAGTGATGGAATCATCAATGCTTTTGTTTTACTAGTAATAGACTGTTCAACCTGTTCAACATTTACAACGTATGTTTCAGGTTCAACATCAACAAAAACTGGGGTCAGTCCTTTTTTTATAATTGGAGATAGTGTAGTAGCAAAAGTTAGAATGGGAGTAATTATTTCAGCATTTTCTGGAATGTCAAGTACCTCAAATGTGAGTAGGTTAGCCGATGAACCAGAATTTACCATTGTTCCAAATTGTTTTCCAAATAATACGGCAATTTCGTTTTCGAATTTTTTTACTTTTTCTCCCATGATTGTCTTATGATTTTTTATTACTTCAAGTACAGCATTTTCTTCTTCATGATCATGAACAGCTAATCCATAGGGAACACGCAAATTATCTGAGTTTGTAGCCATTCTAATTTTCCTGTTTTGTCCAGATTAAATTACTTTGTTGCGCAAAAGATATGTAATTTTTTATCTGACTGATCGTAAATTGTTTCATGTCTTTGTTATTTTCGTGATAAGTTTTGTACCATTCAGTTGTTTCCGATAATGCTTGATCTATAGAAAAAACATTTTTCCAACCTAAACGCTGATTTGCTTTTGATGAATCTAATAGTAAAGATTCAGATTCATATAACATATCAGAATTGTTTTGCGTCTTGATAGTACTTTTTGAATTCAAACTTTTTATGACTCTTTTTGCTATGTCTTCTACTCGTAAAGAATCGTAATTTACATCAGGGCCAAAATTCCATGCTTCATTAAATTTATCTTCCTCAAACATTTTTGTTGCTAACCATAACATACCTGAAATAGATTCTAGAACGTATTGCCACGGTCTTTTTGCATTTGGGTTTCTAATTTCAACACTTTGATTTTTCATCAAAGCCCTTATAGAATCTGGTATCAGCCGATCTTCAGCCCAATCTCCTCCACCAATTACATTACCAGCTCTTGCTGTAGCAATTTGAGTTGCCTTTTTAGAATTAAAAAACGAATTTCGATATGAAGAAGTAACTAATTCAGCCGCTCCCTTACTTGCACTATATGGATCAAATCCGCCCATCGGGTCATTTTCAGTGTGTGGGTGTTCATGGTATGTGTTATCATAACATTTGTCACTAGTCATAATAACTACAACTTTAACACTTGGACAATTACGAATTGCTTCTAAAAGATTTGCAGTGCCCATGATGTTTGTTTCCAATGTTTCTAAAGGTTTAACATATGACTTTCTTACAAGCGCCTGCGCACCAAGGTGAAAAACAATTTCAGGTTTATTTTGGTTTATAATACTAGATAGTTTTTCTTTATCACGCAAGTCACCAAGTATATGCTTAATGTCGTGTTCTAACGAAAGGGTTTCAAATAAGGATGGCTGTGTAGGTGGTTCCAAAGCATATCCAATTACATTTGAACCAAGTAATTTCAACCAAAGTGATAACCATGATCCCTGAAATCCAGTATGTCCAGTAACAAAAACTTTTTTGTTTTTAAAAATTCCATTAAATAGATTTTCTAACAACATTTTACCAAATCTTCCAAGGAGCCTTTTCCGAAGACCATAAATTTTCTAAATGATTTTTATCTCTTAGAGTGTCCATTGGATACCAAAACCCATTATGCTTAAACGCAGTTAATTGTTGTTCTTTTGCTAAAGTTTCTAATGGTGTTCTCTCTAAGACAGTTGCATCATCCTGTATATAATCAAAAATTTCTGGTTCAAAGACAAAAAATCCACCATTTACCCAAGAAGATTCACCACTAAATTTTTCATGGAATTCCGTAACATAATCTTCTGATATATTTAATACCCCAAATCTTTCTATAGGATGAACAGCTGTTAATGTAGCTAAAGATTTTTTTTCTTTATGAAATGATATTAAATTATTGATATCAACATCACTAAGACCATCACCATAAGTTACACAAAAAGTATCATCTATACGATCTTGAATTCTTTTTAGCCTTCCACCAGTCATTGTATCTTCACCTGTATCAACTAATTGAATATTCCATAATGAAGAATTAAATTTACTAAAATACTCTTTAATCACATTACCTCTGTATCCACAACAAATAATGAAATCTGTAATTTTATGTACGGAGTAAATTTTCATAACATGCCATAAAATTGGTTTTGCTCCTATCTCGATCATTGGTTTTGGTTTTAGGTATGATTCTTCTGTAATTCTAGTACCATAACCACCTGCTAATATTATACATTTCATATTTATTAATTCGAATTAAACCAAGTCATAAGTATTGCCACTTTAACAAACTTCTCTTATGAACTAGCAATTGAGAATATTATCAAATATTTTAAATCACAGAAAAATCTTGATAAAAAACATAATCTATTTTGTCAAGGGTTATGATTTATTTTATAAATTACCATTCCAGTTTTATCTGATTGGAAAATAAGTTCAAAATTCGAAGGTATAAGCGGATTAGTTGGATCTTCTAAAATTTTCAAATTAGTAGGGTGTTCAAGTTGTGGTATAGGAAAGAAGAGTAAATAATCTGGAATTGGATGAAAGATATCGTTTCTATCTGAAGGATAACTCTTAAAATTTGAAATGTAATAATCAAGTTCTGACCAATTCTTTCTAGTGATATATGATTCTAATGATTCATTTTCATTTCCTTCAGTAAATTCTGCATAAAGCACTTTACTGTTAGCATAATAAACAGGAAATGAACCTGAAGCCATAACATAACTATTTTGAATATCCGGTTGCCTTCCCAAAACCTCCTTTATCTCCAACGAAAGATTATCAATTAGTCGTACAGATTTTTTCTCAATGAAAATTTTTTTAATTTCTTCGGGTACTCCGTCGTATGTTTTATCATCATATTCAATCATTCGGAAAAATTTATAGGAAAATCCTATATTCACAAGCAAAATTATTATAATTAAAATAACAATAATTTTGATTAATTTTCTCTTTTGATGGCTAGAAAATTTATTTTTAGCATCAAATATTTTTGGTATTACTTGAATGAAAAACAGTGATGTTAAAATTGGAAAAATTATCCATATTGAAAATAGATGTTCTCCACGTGTTATTGGAGCAATTGATACAATAATAAAAAAACATAACGCTGATGTTAATAAAGGCAGAAATTGTTTTTCAATGTTTTTAATTGAAACAATCCCTAGACTGATTATAGGAAGAATTACTATTGCAAAAAACTGTGTTTGTATATCCCCAAATAGCATAATGATTATCGCAGAAATGCCTGAAACGGCTCCTACGATGAACAAAGTTTTTTTGTTCAATTTTGGTTTAAATGAAAATATTAGACCTGCTAAAATTACAATTGCACCAATAAATGGAATTGGTGGTATGGGAGAAATATTATCGATAGTTGAAGAAAAATTAAAAATTCTATCAGGTGTATGATAAAATAAATTATAAAAATAATTTTTTAGAAATAAATCGAAATCAAAAAAAATCCCATCCTGTATTGATGAAGAACCTAAATTCTGAGATAATCCCTCTCTCCACTCTGGCGTCTGGTAGTGATTCCACCATAACATCTGCAAAACGGGGTCACTATCCAAAACAGTTCCAAAATTTGAATAATTGTATAAAATTAATGGACTGATAGTAATTAGAAATATTCCAAAGAAAAGAAATAACTCAAATACATTTTTTCGAATTTTTCTATCGCGAACTAAAAAAAAAATCACAATTCCAATACAGACTAACAAAGCCTGATATCTTATCATAAAGGAAATACCCAAAAATAATGCTGCTAAAATTATGTGATATGGCAATAATTGTTTTTTTGTAATATAATAAAAGGAGGCAAATATCAACGCAACAGGCAATATTTCATTTAATGGAATTATAGATTGAAAATGCATTTTAGGATTTATTGCCACAAACAACTGTCCTAATAATGCAATTTTAAAACCAAAAATATTTTTTATTATAAAAAAAGACAAAAATACAATTCCGCTTCCACTGAGAAGAGAAATTATTTTTATCGTTATGAATGGATCATGAAAAAAATTATCTAATGTAGCAAAAATTATTGGTCCCCCTATTGGAGCGTTAACTATTTTTACATTATCCCCTTCTCCAGCAAGGATTTGCTTCCCTGCAAA
>Ga0310121_10004879_pt1 | contig 11688 bp, 11 predicted proteins | sample CB27_Tmax_986_MG_FD_203504 | JGI IMG/M metagenome (GOLD analysis project Ga0310121, IMG submission 203504) | Marine microbial communities from Western Arctic Ocean, Canada - CB27_Tmax_986 | ecosystem: Environmental > Aquatic > Marine > Oceanic | place: Canada: Western Arctic Ocean | collected...
CGAGATGACCGAGTTCCCGATGGCGCGGCGCTGGGTGCCGCCCGGTGTGCCGGTGACAATGATCTCGTCGAGTCCGAGCGCTTCCTGGGACAGCGCGAAGTCCTGCACCGTGGTCCCGCCCGCTGTCACCGTGACCTCCGAGGTCACGCTGCGGTACCCGATGCGCTCGGCCGTCAGGCTGTGGATGCCGACCGGCACGTTCACGAGCAGGTATAGCGCCCGTTCTGCTGGGTGAGGGAGCCGATGCCCGATCCGGCGACGAAGACATAGACCGAGGTCAGGGGCTGGCCCGAACTCTGGTCGATGACTCGTCCCGTCACCGTCTGCGCGCTCAAACCTGGCAGCACGACCAGAAAGGCGGCGAAAAGCGCACGTGTAAGACAAGGCGCCTCAAGGGCGGAGCGAATGCCGAACTCGAACCCGCCCTCGGCCGCTCCCCGCTCGTAGAAGCCGAGCAGCCCCTCCACGTCACGTTCGTTCGGCGGGCGCCGGTACGCCTCGGTGGTGAGCCGGGTGAGGATCTCCCGCACGCACGGAACGGCCTGCTCCGGTGAGGTCGATCTGCAGGAGAAGATGTTCTGGCGCGCGACCGTCTCGGAGACGCCGGTTGGGTTATCGGGACCGCGAATGTTCATCTGGCGCAGGTGCGTGAGCAGGGTGATCCCGTAATTCCTCCCGTAGCTCGTGCCGTTCTCGGACAGCCCGTACGGCTGAATGATATCGTCGTACGTGCCGTCGGTCTTGCGGATGAACGCGGCCGCGACCCGGCGCTGTCCGGCGCGGATGAAGATCAGCTCCGTTTCCTGCTCCCAGCGCGGGCCGTCTGGATTGGTGTGCAGGATCTCGAGGTACATCAGCGCGACGCGCTCGCCGTCGATCGAGAGGTCGAGCTCCTCGAACTCCACGTCGCCGGCCCGGAACAGTCCCTTGAACACGTAAAAGCCGTCCGGAGGGAAAATGTGGTCGACGACGATGCCCCCACGCGTGCCGACTGGAGCACCGTCCACGTAAGCCTAGGCGTGCTGGGATTCCTGGACCGGCGACCGGTACGTCCACGAGCGGCCCGCGACATCCGCCTGGCCGATCGCCAGACGACTGACCTCGTTGGCAGCTTTTAGGTAGGACTCGAGCAGGGTCGCAGAGAGCATCTGCGCGGCCGCCATGTTGTCGAAGTTGGCGAGATACGCGTCCAGGGGTAGCCACTCGCTCGAATTCACGTCCAGGCCGAGCAAACTCTTGATGGAGCGCTCGTACTCCGCTCGAGTGAGGTGCTGAAAGCTGCGGTTGCCCGGGTGGGGGTTCTCCGCGGCCGCCTCGTCGATAACCTCCTCGATGGTCTCGACCAGCGCCAGGAGCGTATCGGGACCCGGACGCGACATCTCGGGCGGAGGCATCATCCCCGCCCGGAGCTTGTTGATCATCTTCTCGGCGGCCTCCGCCCGCTCAGGCGTGGCGGCCACCTCGAACGTCTGAAGCGAGAGATTGCCGGTCAGCAACTGTTCGTTGTGACAGACCACGCAGTACTTCTAGACAACTGCAGTGAGTTCCTCGGGGGTCAGATCGGCCGCCATAAGGACCGGATCGCCCGGGGCCGCGGCATTCACGGGAGAGGCGGTGCTGCCGGTGCGGGCTCCGAGCACCAGGGTCAGCCCCACGATTCCGATGGCTGCGACGAGTGGTCTCACCATTATTCGTACCTCCCGGGTATGAAACAGCCGCTTCTTTGAGAGCAATATCATGCTGCCTGAGGGCACACAACACTGCCTGAAGGCACACAACAACGCGTTCCCGGAGGCCCCCCCTCCGCCCCACCCCCAGCGCCGGGCCCACGGCCCTCCTGCCCGGGGTCACAGTCGGGGAATCGGGATTCCGTCAAATCAAACTAGTGCAGTAGATGATCCCTGCTCCTGTCAATGCGACGTGGACAGGTGGTTCGCGGAGGTGCGTGTCCCCCTTCATCCAGCTCCGCTTCAGCCGCGCTGACCCCGACGGCCCCGGCTCCGCCCTCACCGTGGACGACGAGGGCTTCAACTACCGCTCGCTGCGCGCCAACTCCGTGTTTCGCTGAGAGTGGCGCCCGGGCTCGACGCTGTTCCTGGTGTGGCAGCAGATGCGCTCCGGCACGCTCGCGCCGCTCAATCCGGGGGGATCCGATCGGAAGGTTCGACTTCCGCCGCGATGCCGGCGACCTCTTCCGGGTCGGTGCGGGGGGAGGTGGCCGGCGCGACCGTGATCGACGACTTCAGGTCGTGGACTCCGTAGGGGATCGCCTTGCCTTGATCCGGAACAATGAAGTCGTGCACACGCACGAGCTCGGGCTTCCCCTTCGGTCGCCACTCCCAGCCGGGGTTCTTGAAGTCCCCGACGAGCTCCTTCTTCTTCGTGTCGACCGAGATCGCCGGCCCCCGCCGGCGCAGTTGCGACCGCACGGGGCGGTCGATGTACCGGAACTGGTCGTCCCGGTCCACGTGCTACTCACGTGCGCGCGTCTTCCGGTTCGCCTGCAGACTGTAGTCGGCGTCCGTGAGCAGCCTCGCGATCGTGCGGTAACTCACATCGTGGCCCAACGCCTGAAGCTCGTCCGCCAGATTGCGTACTCTTCTAGCCGTCCAACCCTAACTCAGAACATCTGGGGGAACATCACGTAGGCGAAGATCAGCCCGACGATTCCCACTATGAGTCCGTACATGAGCATCGGGACAACATTGCGGCGAATAATGACTCCTTCCATGCCGGCCAAACCCACGGTTGCCGAGGCCGCCACGATGTTGTGGATGCAGACCATGTTGCCCATGGCTCCTCCGACGACCTGGAGCGCGATCACGATCTGACGGGAGATTCCCAGCCCCTGCGCAATGCCGTACTGGAACTCCGAGAAGAGCAGATCAGAAACCGTGTTGCTACCCGTGATAAAAGCACCCAGTGCTCCCACGAAGGCGGCAAAGAACGGCCAGGAGTAGCCCGTCACCGTGGCCGTCAGCTCGGCCATGCTCAGCGGCATGGACGGGTAGCCCACGGCGTTGTTGGCGGACTGTCGGAAGATCTCGACCAACGCGACGGCGAAGAGCAGAGCGATCGTGGGATTCTTCATTCTCTTGAAAGAATCCACCCAGGCCTCCCTGACCTTTTCTCCCTTCATGCCGTGCATGAAGATCGTCAATATCGCCACGAGGGCGAAGGGAACGATCCCGGGAAGAAACAGTGGCTGGATGCTGAAAGTCACAGTCTCATAGCCGAAGACCTGAGGCCAGGAGAGCGTGATCGAGCTGAGCCAGTCCCGCAGAGGCAGGAACGTGACCCGAGTAAGAACCAGAATGAAACCGATCAGGACGTAGGGAGTCCAGGCCTTGATCTGGCTCATCTTGGGTTTGAATTCCAGCTGGTCGACCGTGGTGATCTCCCCTGTCCACTCCTTGTCCCAACTGGAGCGAGTACCGAAATCCCATGTCTCGGAGGGAAGGAACCAACCCTGCCTCGCCCCATACACGACGATGGCCAGGCTGATCAGACCACCCAGGAGGGAGGGGAACTCTTCACCGAGTAGGAAAGCAGCAGCCCAATAAGGAATGAGAAAACACGCGGACGCGAACATGCAGAACTTCCACGCACCCAGTCCTTCCCTCCAGGACTTGTTCTGGCCGAAGTATCGGGTCATGAAGCAGACGACGAACAGCGGCAGTACGATGCCTACTATCCCATGCAGCACAGATACCCATCGTGCAATGACGTCATAGAATTCGCCGACCGTGGCAAAGTTCGCGGCGTCCTCGGCCAGAGCCGAATTGAGGAGTGGCTCCAGGTTTCGCAATCCGAACCAGATGGGTGTACCTGCCGCTCCGAAACTGACGGGAACGGAATTGTAGATGAGGCAAACGGTGACAGCTGCGAGGGCGGGGAACCCCAGACTCAGCAGGAGGGGGGCGGCGACGGCCGCCGGCGTTCCAAATCCGGCCGAGCCTTCGATGAAGGCTCCGAACAGGAATCCTATGATGACTGCCTGAACGCGGCGATCCCGGCTGATCCCATGAAAGCCGTAGTTGATCGTTTCCGCAGCCCCGCTGTCCCGGAGCGTGTACAGGATCAGAATGGCGCCCCAGACGATGATCAGCACATTGAGGGCGCCGCCGAATCCGCTGACAGTGGAGGCCAGCACGAAGCCGAGTGGCATCTGCCAAACTAGAAATGCAGAGCCGGCACAAACTAGCCACGCCAGAGGCATGGCTTTGGTCGCGGGCCAGCGCATTCCTACCATCGTGACGAGGGCCACGAGTATGGGAAGGGAGGCTATTAGCGCCAAGATTCCGAGAGGCATGCGCGAGTCTCCTGTTCCCTGTTAGGCCGTCATGGAAAAGTGGATCCGGTATGAGACAGGCCAACGATACTTGGGCCAATTCTCATTCGCAACGTTTTCTCAGGCCCCATGGAGTTGACCCCGGTTTTCGTGGACACTTCCAAACTGCGGGAACGGAAGTGTCCACACGTGTCGAAGAAGAAGGGTCGTATTCGATACGCGCCGGAGTTCCAGCGGCAGATGGTCGAGCTGGACCTTCGGCGGTGTCAAGCGAGGCTTCGGTCCACCAGCGGCTAGCGTGGCAGCCAGAAGCTCGCCTTCACCGCGAAGAAATTGTCGCCGACGCTGGAGACCGACCCGAACATGTCGCCTAGCCCGACTTGGTCGCCCACCTCGGTCTCGTCCGACCTGTCCTGTTGCCACACCAGGTAGAGCGTGCTTCCCGGGCGCCACTCCCAGCGCAAGACGGAGGTGCTCCGGAACGAGCGCACGTTGAAGGAGCGGTCCGGCATCACAAGGGTGTCCGCACCGTCCGTAACCCTCAGATCCCCATTGGCGAGCGTCTCTACGGTCGTGCCCTCGGTACCGTAGCGGTGCAGGAAACGGCTGCGAGCGGCCCGCAACTCGCCGAAGCCATAGAAGCGGCCACTCGCCGCGAACGGCTCTGCGTAGACGTCCAGATTCAGGTCGGGCTTAAGGGTCAGGCTCACCCTGGTCTGCGCGGAGAGCGTGGTACGGTCCACGAACGCGAAGATGTAGCGAGAGCCGTAGGTCAGGGCGCCGCCGGTCGTATCGGTGGCGACGTACTGGTGGGGATTGAGCTCCCGTTCGTAGGACGGCTGGAGCGAGAGCTTCAGCTGGAGGACCGGCTGGATCGTCAGCCCCCCCGACACCTCGGCGCCCCAGCCTCCCAGCTCGTCGTTGGCGTACTCGGCGCGCGCGTTCCAGCGGGTCTGAGCTGACGACGGGCTGTCCAGATTCAGGGACGCGGACCACCCTAAAGGTGTCCCCATGGAGGGCCCGCCTCGTGTGAGACGCATGTCCTGCGCCCGCAATCTGACCTGCGTCGACGCCGAGGTCGTCCAGAAGTTATTCCAAGTCAGATCCGTTCTGGCGCTTAAGCTTGTGCGCTGGCGGTCCCAGCCGAAGGTCCACTCGCTAGACTGGCCGAACGTGAAGCGGTAGCCGCGGAACACGGAGCCAGGCTGGGTCTCGCGGTAGGTAACGCCGGCCGCTGTCTGGATCCCATCTCCCGAGCGAAGCACGCCCACATCGTTGAACGCGAGATCGGGCGACTCGATATTGAGTTGGAAGTCCCAGAGCAAATGCCGTCCGCCCAGCTTGTCGGCGTTGATTTGTGCCTTCCACCCCGTCATTGACGTCCTGGTCGGATCCAGCTGAACGTGGGACACGTCGGGGCGCTGGTGGTACCTGGGAGTCGCTCGCTGAACGCGTAGGATGCCCGTCGGGTCCCCCCGCACGTGGGTCATCCCTGCATTAGCCATCACCTCGTACTCGCCCCCGGCGAAGCGCATCAGGCTCTCCGTGCCGACAGTAAACGCCGAACGGTTCATGAGCGCGGCCAGTGGATCGCCAGCCGGCATATCGCGGTGCACCGCCGCCAGAAACACGCTAGCGGTGGAGCCGTCGGGCCCAACCTCCTGCTGCAAGCGTCCCGCGAACCATCCTGTGCGCGGGGTCACCCGCTCGCGATCGAACAACCCAGAGTCGACGTCGAACGTGCGAGCGTGCTCCTCATCGGTGACGGCCCCCAACGCCGCCACCGACAACCCGGAAGGGGTTCGACCGCTCAGCTTGGCCGCGCCGATGATGGTCGTGTTGCGCGGATAATCCACGTGGTCCCCATGGACCGGGGCCGTGGGTGGCGCGCCGATCCGCCGCGAGCGGAAGTAGCCGAGCGCGCTACCAGCCAGAACCTGATGGCCCTCTACAAAGAACGGCCGCCGCTCGTCGTGGAAGATCTCCGAAGCCGTGAGATTGACCACCGCCGGGTCCGACTCCACCTGTCCGAAGTCGGGGTTGATCGTGGCATCCAGCGTGAGGTTGGGGCCGATGCCCATCTTGAGATCGCCTCCTATCTCACCCTCAAGATTGCGCCCGTCGTCGAACGGATCGGCCGGGTCCCGATCGCCCGTGATGGTGGATCCCCCGGAAACGTAGGGAAGGAGCTCGATGCGTCGGGAGGCATCGACCGCGGAGATCCCCCGCAGCTCACCGAAGCGCGAGGCCCATGCCCTCTCAGTGCGGGGAATCATCACCCAGTAGTCGTCTTCATTACGAGCGGGGATCCAGCGATGAACGTTCAGCCCCCAAACCCGTTCGGGACGGTCGCTGAAACGGAGCTGCGAGAAGGGGATCCACATCTCGGCTGTCCAACCTTGGTCATCGATGGTCACACGCGCCTCCCACACCGGTTCGAACTCGCTCTCGATCGTGTTCTCGTCGTCGGTGGGATGGAAGTGGTCGAGGCGCACTCCGGACGCCGTCACCCCGAACGAGTAGGCGGTGCGCCGATCGAGGTGGGTGTCGAGCGAGATCAGGAGATAGTCGGCCTGCTGCACGTCGTCGCGCCGGCTCATGGGTGCCTGCACTGCTCCCCCGGGACCGCTCGACATGCGGGCTCCCACGTACAGAGCCTCCTCATCGTACAGGAAGCGCACCTCGGTCAGGTCCGTCGGCGGGTCTCCCTCCACGGGCTCCTTCTGGACCAAGTCAGATATGGCGGAAGCCCGCAGCCAGTCCGGCTCGTCCAGTCGCCCGTCCACCCTGATGGCGCGCGCGGCGACGCGCTGCGCAATGGCCACCTTGGCGGCCGACGCGGTCCGTTGAGCGGGTGGCGGCCCCGAGTCCTGGCCCGCCGCAGACGCCGCCAATCCCCACGAGATCAGACACATCGACAACCAAACCCTCATCCGACCTCCGACCCTCGAGATGAAGAAATACAGTAATAAGGCTGGGCCGCCCAGGAAAAAATGATAAGCGTGCCGCGCTCCACCAGGAAGGCTCCGCTCGGGCCAGCCCAGCTCCAGACCGTGGTCCGGCCCTCCCGGCACCTATCTATCTATTTTAGGTTCTTCAGCGGAATCTGTAGGTGATTTGACGGCCTGAGGGAGACCTCGGGGCGGCGGTTGGGTGGGAGGAGGTGGGCCGGAGTGGGTCAAGGTCCGATCTCCGGGGGGCAGGAATTACCTCCGACTCCAGCAGCTGATGCGAAACCACGAGCTCCACACGGTGTGCGAGGAAGCGGGCTGCCCGAACATCGGAGAGTGCTGGGAGGCGGGCACCGCCACCTTCATGATCCTGGCAGACGTCTGCACCGGGGCGTGCAAGTACAGCGCGGTCGCCCACGGCACGCCGACGGAGCTAGACTGGGACGAGCCCAGCCGGGTCACCGAGACGATCGCCGCGGTAGAGCTCGAGCACGTCGTGATCACCTCGGTGAATCGGGACGAGCTGGCCGACGGAGGGGCGGCGATCTTTCCGGCGACGATCCGTGAGATCCGTTCACGCCTCCGGAGTGCTCGGTGGAGGTGCTGATTCCGGACTTCAAGGGCGACGAGTCGGTCGTCGTACCACGCGAAGGAGCAGGCACGTGAGGTGGAAGCCGGTGGTCCGGGCAGGGTCCGATAGGTCATCGAGGCCGACGTACCCGCTCCGGCTGAGTTACATGGTCCGCGTCTCGTACGGCTGGAGATGGGGCGCCCGCAGAGCAACGGTAACGGGTGAGGGATATGGCTGAGACCAAGACACGGAGGATGGGTCCGGGGGAGAAGGGCGCAGGCCACCTCCACGGATTCTCGCAGGACCAGCTACATCGCTTTCTGCGGGAGATGCTCCTTTATCGGCGCTTCGAGGAGAAGGCGGAGGAAGCGTACGCCATCGCGAAGATCGGCGGCTTCTGCCACCTCCACATCGGGCAGGAGGCAGTGACCCTGGGCTTCATCGGACCGCTCCTGCTGGACGATTACGTGCTTACGTCATACCGCGATCATACCCAGGCCATCGCCAAGGGAATCGATCCCGGATCCGTGATGGCCGAGCTGTACGGGAAGAGCACCGGCTGCGCTCGAGGGAAGGGTGGCTCGATGCACATGTTCTCGAGCAAGCTCGGGTTCATGGGCGGACACGGGATCGTGGGAGGCCAGGTCCCCCTCGCGACCGGCATGGGCTGGGCGATCCGCTATCGCGGTGGCGATCAGGTGTGCCTCTGCTTCCTCGGGGACGCCGCGGTGAATCAGGGAGCGTTCTGGGAGTCGCTGAACATGGCAGCCGTCTGGAAGCTCCCCGTGATCTACGTGGTCGAGAACAACGAGTACGGGATGGGCACCGCGTTCCGGCGGGTGTCGGCGCTTCCGGTCGTGGAGCGCGCGGCAGGAACCGGCGTCCCGGCCCACTCGGTGAACGGTCAGGACGTGCTCGCATGCTGGAGCCTCACCGAGGAGCTCGTCGCGGAGGTGCGCAGAGGCGCCGGCCCGCAGTACGTCGAGGCCCGGACGTACCGGTTCAAGGGGCATTCGATGTCTGATCCGGTCTCGGGCACCTACCGCGCCAAGGAAGAGGTGGAGACCAAGAAGGAGAAGGAGGATCCGATCATTCTCCTCCGCGACCGGTTGTTCGAGAACGACCTGCTCACCCAGGAGGAGCTCGAGGAAATCGATCGGGAGGTGGTAAAGGTAGTAGAGGACGCTGCGACCTTCGCGGAAGAATCCCCCCCCCCTCCCTCCGAAGATCTCCACAACCACGTTTACTCCAGGATCAACGAGCACGGCCGGCTGTTCTTGGACGGCCTGACGAGCTGATGCTTACGATCACGTACCGTGACGCCCTGAATCAGGCCCTCTCCGAGGAGATGGAGAGGGACGAGTCGGTCTTCCTCATGGGCGAGGAGGTGGCCGAGTACGACGGGGCCTACAAGGTGTCGAAGGGGTTACTCGATCAATTCGGGGACCGACGGATCGTGGACAGCCCCATCTCCGAGCTCGGGTTCGCGGGCCTCGGGATCGGCGCCGCGATGCTCGGGCTCCGTCCCGTCGTCGAGTTCATGACCTTCAACTTCTCGCTCCTCGCCATCGACCAGGTCATCAACTCGGCGGCGAAGATGCACTACATGTCCGGCGGGCAGATCCCGATCCCGATCGTATTCCGCGGCCCGACCGGAGCGGCGCTCCAGCTCTCCGCGCAGCACTCCCAGGCGTGTGAGACCTGGTACGTGCACGCGCCCGGACTCAAAGTGGTGGCGCCCGCCACGCCTGCGGACGCGAAGGGTCTGCTCAAGGCCGCCATCCGCGATCCCGACCCGGTGGTCGTCATGGAGGGTGAGCTGCTCTACAACGTGAAGGGCGAGGTGCCGGATCCCGCAGACGGCGACTTCATCGTTCCGCTCGGTCTTGCCGAGGTGAAGCGAGAGGGTGCGGACGTCTCGATCGTGACGGCCGGCCCGACGGTGCACATCGCCCTGATGGCGGCCGGCAAGCTCGAGAAGGAAGGCATTTCGGCTGAGGTGCTCGACCTCCGGTCCCTCCGGCCGCTCGACGTGGACGCGATCCTCGCCACTGTGAAGAAGACGAATCGCGTGGTTGTGCTCGAGCAAGGGTGGCCGTACGCTGGCTACGGTGCACAGATCGTCTCGGTCATCCAACATGAGGCATTCGACGACCTGGACGCCCCTGTGCTCCGCGTGGGTCAGGCGGACGTGCCGATGCCGTACGCGAGGAACCTGGAGAACCTCGCGAAACCTAGCGCGGATCGGGTGATCCAGGCCTGCAAGGAGGTCCTGTACAGGAGCTGAGGTCACTCAAGCGCCGCGAAGAACGGACCGCGGCACGTGTCAGCGGACCCGATGGCGCTTACCAGGGCGAGGCGGAGAGCGAATGGCAACGAAGGTCCATATGGAGGCGCTCTCTCCGACGATGGAAGAGGGCCAGGTGGTGAAGTGGCTTAAGTCGGAGGGGGACAGCGTCGCGAAGGGCGAGGTCCTGGCCGAGATCGAGACGGACAAGGCGACGATGGAGCTGGTCGCCCGTGGCGAGGGCACGCTGCGGAAGATCCTCAAGGGTGAGGGGAGTACCGTCCCGGTCGGCGAGGTGATCGCGGTGATCGCCGCCGAGGGCGAGGACATCTTGTCGCTCGTGCCCGGGGGATCGGCGGGCGGAGCCGCGGCCGAGAAGGCCGCTCCGGCGAAGCCGAAGGCCGAGGAGCCGAAGACTGCGCCGGGGAGAGAAGCGGAGGCGGAAGGCACGTCGACCTCGGCCCAGGCGCCCGCCTCACAGTCGGCTCCCGTGGAGCGGTCGGCGCGGAGCGCGGCGACTGCCGCCGCGTCCGAGGCTCCCACCGGGGACGGGGACGGGCGGATCAAGGCCTCTCCGGTCGCGCGCCGGCTCGCTCGGGACGAGGGGCTCGAGCTCTCGCGCATCCAGGGATCAGGGCCCGGCGGCCGCATCATCAAGCACGACGTGGTGAAGGCCGTCGGGGAGGGCTTGCCGGCCGCCGCTCCGGCACCGGCCGCGCTCACTCCGGAAGAGGACTACCGGGACGTTCCTCTCACCCAGGTCCGGAGGACGATCGCCAAGCGGCTCGCCGAATCGCTCGGCCCCGTCCCGCACTTCTTCCTCACGGTGGACGTGGACATGAGCCGGGCGGTCGAGGCCCGGCAGCGCATGAATGCACTCCTTGAGCCGCAGGGCGTCAAGGTTTCTTTCAACGACATTGCACTGAAGTCGGTGGCGATGGCGCTCCGGAAGCACCCCGAGTGCAACGCGCACTGGGGCGGCGACCACGTGCGTCAGTTCAACCGTGTGCATCTCGGCGTTGCGGTGGCGATTCCGGACGGGCTGATCACGCCGGTCGTCCGGGACGCGGACCTGAAGGGGCTGGCGCAGATCGCGAGCGAGGTGCGCGACATGGCCGCTCGCGCAAGGGAGAAGAAGCTGAAGCCCGAGGAGTACACGGGGTCCACCTTCTCCGTATCGAACCTCGGGATGTTGGGGATCCGGCAGTTCACCGGCGTGATCAATCCGCCCGAGGCTGGCATCCTGGCACTCGGGGTAATGGAAGAGCGGCCAGTCGTCGTGGAGGGGCAGCTGGCAGTGGGCACGGTCATGACCGTCACGATGAGCTGCGACCATCGTGTGATCGATGGGGCTCAGGGGTCGCGCTTCCTCCAGACCCTGAAGGCGATCCTCGAGGAGCCGCCCGCGGCCCTGGTCTAGCCTCCGCGAGACTCCTCCCATATTGGCGGCCATCTGGCGCCCCCCATACCGATGGGCCCGCCACTGTCTCAGCCGCCGCCTGCGAGGTGCTGATGCGCCGTGTTCTCGGTGTGATCGTCGTTCTGGTTCTCGGGCTCCTTCGGCCCACCGGAGCGTCCTCACAGCGTG
>Ga0310121_10004880_pt1 | contig 11688 bp, 11 predicted proteins | sample CB27_Tmax_986_MG_FD_203504 | JGI IMG/M metagenome (GOLD analysis project Ga0310121, IMG submission 203504) | Marine microbial communities from Western Arctic Ocean, Canada - CB27_Tmax_986 | ecosystem: Environmental > Aquatic > Marine > Oceanic | place: Canada: Western Arctic Ocean | collected...
GGCTGCGTCTTTACCTCGAATGGACTGTCCTGCGACGACGATGACGATTGCACATTTGGTGACCATTGCGCCGAAGGCGGCTGTGTAGCAGGAAGCACTATTATATGTGACGACAACAATTCCTGTACGGATGATATCTGCGATCCCCTCATCGGCTGCCGCTTCGAGCCCAATGAGGATCCCTGCGATGATAATGATGTATGCAGCAATACCTCCTATTGCAGCGACAGCCGCTGCCTGGCGGCCCTATCGATCGACTGTAGCGACGGAAACCTCTGTACGACCGACAGTTGTGATCCGGTGGACGGTTGTCAGCACAACTTCAATAACCAACCCTGTGACGATAGCGATCTATGTACCCTGGGCGATGTCTGCTCGGACGGATCCTGCTCGTCGGGGTATGTTGTCTCTTGCAACGACGGCAATACCTGTACAGATGATAGCTGCGACCCCCAGAACGGCTGCGTCTACGACTTCAACTCCAATGAATGTTCGGACGGTAGCCTATGCGGCATTCTGGACCAATGTGTTGAGGGGATCTGTACCGCGCAGTCGCCGCTCAATTGCAATGATGACAATCCCTGTACGACCGACTGGTGTGAACCTCTGGTGGGCTGTCTCCACGAATTCACCGACGATCCCTGCAATGATGGGAATGCCTGTACGCTCGGTGACCTCTGTGTCGCCGGCATCTGCACTCCCAGCCCGAACCTCGATGATTGCAACGACGCAAACCCATGCACTACGGACAGCTGCGATCCAGCGACTGGTTGCCAGAACGAAGCCAATGATAACGCCTGCACGGATGGGGACGCCTGCACCTCCTTTGACCATTGTGTCGACACAGTATGCGTCAGCTCGGGCAGCCTGAACTGTAACGACCAGAATGCCTGCACCGACGATGCCTGCGACCTGATTCAGGGCTGCGTGTACACGGCCAATTTTGCATCCTGTAACGACCAGAACGCCTGTACCAGCGGTGATCAATGTCTTGATGGCATATGTATGAGCAGCGGTAATCTCGCCTGCGACGATGGAAACACCTGTACAAATGACAGCTGTGATCCCGGCGAAGGTTGCCAACATATCGCCAATACGGTTCCCTGCAGCGATGGCAATCCGTGCACGGTAGGCGACGCCTGCATAGCTGGTAGCTGTAACTCCGGTCCCGCCCTGCTCTGCGACGACGGCAATCCCTGCACGGACGATAGCTGCGCTGCGGCCACCGGCTGTCAGCACATCAATAATATCGATCCCTGTGATGATCATAGCACCTGCACCAGCGACGACCTGTGCGTCGCGGGAGCGTGTATCGGCCAGGGGAGCCTGCTCTGCGATGACGGCAATAGCTGTACTCTTGACATCTGTAATCCCGACGGCGGCTGTTCCCATGAAAATGTCGAAGGGGGGTGCAACGATGGAGATCCATGCACCGTGAACGACATCTGCGTCGTCGGCGTCTGCCAATCGGGCGTAGCCATGGACTGTAATGACAATAACGTCTGTACCGAAGATCTGTGTACCGCCGATGGTTCCTGCTCTCACCTCTCGGTGGCTGGATCCTGCGAGGACGGAAATCTCTGCACGACCGGCGACCAATGTGTGGACGGCCTATGCATCTCCGATGACGTGGATCCATGTGACGATGCAAATAGCTGCACAACGGACTCCTGTACACCGGCGGGAGGCTGTCAACACATCGATAACACCCTCTCCTGCAACGATGGTAGCGCCTGTACCGTGGGGGATATCTGCGCCGACGGCGTATGTGCCGGGCCCACTCCGTTGAATTGTGACACGGGAAACACCTGCGTTCTGGAGACCTGCGATCCGACCAGTGGATGTAGCCATAGCGATCTGGCGGGAGCGTGCGACGACGGCAACCCATGCACCGTAGACGACGCCTGTGACGACGGTATCTGTGTTTCCGGTCCGCACACCCTCGACTGTGACGACGGAAACCCCTGCACGGAAGACAGCTGTGACGCGGCTCTTGGCTGCACCAATATCAATGTGGATATACCGTGTAGCGACGGAAACGAATGCACCGGCGGTGACACCTGTTCAGATGGTACCTGCCAATCCGGTTCACCCGTAATCTGCGATGATGACGAGCTATGCACTACCGACTGGTGTGAACCCGCCGTAGGCTGTATTCACGCCAACAACGTCGTAGCCTGCGACGACGGCAACGCCTGTACCGCGGGCGATAGCTGTCTGGGGGGATCCTGCAAGACCGGGTCGAGCCTCCTCGATTGTAACGATGGAAATCTGTGCACTACGGACAGCTGTGACCCCGATGCAGGCTGTGCGCATAGCTTCAACACGCATCCCTGCGACGATGAAAACATCTGCACCAATAACGACATCTGCTCCCTGGGTACCTGTCGCCCGGGACCGGAGACGGATTGCGATGATTCCAACGACTGCACCCTCGATTGGTGCGATCCCGTGGACGGTTGTAGTCATGCCGACACGCCGGGCTCCTGCGACGATGGCAACATCTGCACTGTAGGCGACAGCTGTGAGGGCGGCAGCTGTAAAGCGGGCGAAAATGAACTGAGTTGCCTTGATGGGAAAGTCTGCACCGACGACACCTGTGACCAGTCGGTCGGCTGCGTATTTGTCCCCAACGCCAACCCGTGCACGGACAACGATATATGTACCGTAGACGACAGCTGTGCCGATAGCAGCTGTGTCTCCGGGGGCGCCCTGGATTGCGACGATTCGAACCTCTGTACCGACGACACCTGCGACGCCGATGACGGCTGTATTCATACCGATAACACCGCCACCTGCGATGATAACAACCCCTGTACTACCTCGGAAACCTGTAGCGATGGCATCTGCACAGGCACCGACGACGTGGACTGTGACGACGACAATGTCTGTACCACCGATTCCTGCCATCCGGTCACTGGATGCACCCATACCCATAACACTCTGGCCTGTTCCGACGGAGACGCCTGTACGGTGGGCGATACCTGTACCGATGGGGTTTGTCAGTCCACAGGAAGTCTGAGTTGTGACGACGGCAATCCCTGCTCGGATGACCTATGTCTCGCCGCGTCCGGTTGCTCGTTCGTCCATAATACGGAAACCTGCGACGATGCAAACGCCTGTACGACCGACGACATCTGTTCTGCTGGTGCGTGTACCGGACCGAACGCTCTCGACTGCGACGACGGTAAATTATGCACAACGGACTCCTGCGATCTGGATCTGGGCTGCCAGCACACCGATAATGACAACCCGTGCACAGACACCAACGTATGTACGCTGGAAGACATCTGCCTGGCGGGCAGCTGTGATCCGGGAACGGATAAGGATTGTGATGACTCGAATCCCTGTACCGACGATTCCTGTGATCCGATCACCGGCTGCATCTACACCTATAATGCCGAGGACTGCGACGACGGAAATACCTGTACCAGTGGCGACCTATGCATCACCGGCTCGTGCCAGGCCGGAAGTACGACCCTCGACTGTGATGACACAAATATCTGCACCGATGACTCCTGTGACGTGGATACCGGCTGCACCCATACCGCAAACACCATCGCCTGCACCGACTCCGATGTGTGCACCACGGGTGATATCTGCCAGAACAAGGTCTGCGCCACGGCGGATGTGCTGGATTGCGATGACAGTAATAGCTGCACCGACGACACCTGTGATCCAACGACCGGTTGTGCTCATACCGATAATAGCAGTAGCTGCGACGACCAGAATGAATGCACTACTGGGGATGTGTGTAGCGCCGGTCTGTGCACAGCTCCAACAACTCTGGACTGCGACGATGACGACGCCTGCACCAGTGATACCTGCGACCCGGATCTTGGATGCCAACATGCGGCCAATACCTCACCCTGTAGCGACGATAATGTATGCACCACCGGAGACCTGTGTTCGGCCAGCGTCTGCACCGTAAGTGGTAGCCTCGACTGCGATGATGAAAATGACTGCACCGACGATGTCTGCGACACGGTGCTGGGTTGCATCCATACCGACAACACCGACAGCTGTAACGACCAGAATGACTGTACCAGTAACGACACTTGTAGCGCCGGCCTATGTCAGGGTGATGGGACCCTCGATTGTGATGACGGCAATATATGTACGGTGGACAGCTGCGACCTCTCCGGTGGCTGCATCCATACCGCCCGGGAAGGAAGCTGCAGCGATGGGGACGCCTGTACCGTGGATGATACCTGCGTGGACACGGTCTGCGTAGCCGGAGACGATCGTGACTGTGACGACAGCAATGTCTGCACAACCGACAGCTGTGGCGGCGACGGTGAATGTATCCATACCGCAAACGCCCTCACCTGTGACGATGGCAACGCCTGTACCGTTGGCGATCATTGCTCCACATCAGAATGTGTGGGAACCGGCACGGCGGCCTGTGATGACGACGATGTATGCACCACCGACTCCTGTGACCTGGACCTGGGTTGCCAACATAGCGACAACACCCTCTCCTGTAATGACGACAACGTCTGCACCCCAACGGACACCTGTGCCGGTGGGGCCTGCAACGGGTCCGGCACGCTCGCCTGTGACGACTCGAATACCTGTACGTCGGACACATGCAATACCACGACTGGCTGTGTTCATACGGCCAACAGTTCCCTCTGCAACGACAACAACGCATGTACTCCGTCCGATATGTGCGCCGATCGCGTCTGCGTTGGGTCGGGAACCATCCTCTGCGACGACGACGACGACTGCACTACGGATACCTGTGACGCGACTCTGGGCTGTACCCACCCCAACAATACGGCCGCCTGTGACGATGGGGACGGATGCACCACGGGCGATATCTGTTCGGCCGGTGTTTGCCTTTCGGGCACCACCGACGATTGCGATGATGGAAACGATTGCACTACGGATACCTGCAGTGAAGCGACTGGATGTAGTCATAGTAATAACAGTGTGGCCTGTGACGACGGCAATCCCTGTACAGAAGACGACACCTGCACCGCTGGGGCCTGCCTGGGGCTCACTATCAAAGATTGCGACGATGGAAACGCCTGCACCGACGACATCTGTGATCCGTCGACGGATTGCGAGCATGTGAACAATAGCGCCGCCTGTGACGACGACAATATATGCACCATCAACGATGAGTGTCTGTCCGGTACCTGTTTCGGGCTGGCGCCCCTGACCTGTGTCGATAATAACAGTTGCACCGATGACAGCTGTACTCCTGCGACCGGTTGCGTCTTTTCAGCCAATATCAGCACCTGTGACGACCAGAACGCTTGCACAACCACCGATGTCTGCGACAGCGGTATTTGTACCGGGTCCGGAACACTCGAATGTGACGACGACGAGATCTGCACCTCGGATAGCTGCGACCCGAGCACTGGCTGCTCCTACAGCACCATTACCCTCTGTTGCGGCAATGGAATCGTCGAAGGGGATGAGGAATGCGACGACGACAACCATACCAGCGGAGATGGATGCAGCAGCCTCTGTCAGTCCGAGTAGAACGGACACGGGAACGCGCTAGCTGACGGATGTTCGGCTCAGGGGCAGAAGCCCAGTTCCTGGGCCTGCTCCACGCACATGGTCACCCAGGGCTCTTCACAGCAGCCGTCCTCGGTGGCACAGACGGTGTCCGCCACATGGGGATCCTGGCAGCCAGGCGTTGCATTCGACACACAGCAATCTCCGGGGCAGGCGAGCATCGTGAGCCCATCCAGGACAGCCGTAATCAGATTCGAGCTATTCGTGTTCAGCTGGACCACAAAGCCCACTCCCAACTGGTCCACCAGATTTTGATAGATGCTCATCTTGGATCCGGTAACGGCAAAGATCGGGATCACGCCCGAGGCGGTGATCTTCTCTCGCACCATCGCCACGGTCGGATAATCTTCACCGGTTCCTGGCGGGGAGCCGTCGAGAATGGAATCTCCATTATTTGGACCAGCCCCCGCGTGATGTCCCGCCATATGGTAGCTGGCGTCGGTCGTCAGAACCACCACACGCATGGCTCCCGGTCGGAAACCGAGGTCCGTCGTCCGAAGAGCGACCTGCATCAAAGCCTCGATCTGGGATTCGGGTTCATCCGAACCGCCACTCGCATCCAACCCCCATACAGCGGTCACAAGATCCGGGCCGGAACCCGTAAGGGACAACTCATGTCGAAAGACATAATCGGACCATCCACCAAAGGGTGATGTGGGTTTGTCTATAAAGGATCCCAGGCCGAAATATGGGTCAACAAATCCACCATCAATAATGGCATCCACCAGGAATGGGACTACGGTGTTCATAATATTTACGTCGTCGTCGAAGGAGCCGGAGAGGTCCTGCAGAATGTATAGGTCCAGTGGATATTCACTGACCACGTCTCCCGGTGTATTTTCGCAGCCGTCTTCCAGGCACTCATCATAGGTGCAGCCATCTCCATCGTAACAAAGCGAATTGTCGGCCACGCTGGTACAGCCAAACGCGGGCACACAATCATCTACGGTACAATCCACGCCATCATCACAAAAACGCGGCGGTCCCGAAATACAGACCCCTTCATCGCAATAATCGTCGATGGTACAGTAATCGCCGTTTTCACAGACCTCTCCGTCGGGCTTATAAATATCGCATAGGCCCGTCGCCAGATTACAGACCGGCTCTACACAGGGATCTACCCCCACACAGTCCACTATATCCCCGGCGGAACAGATCCCCTCCTGACAGGTTTCCGTCCCATCACAGAGGTTGTTGTTGGGGCAAGGGGTATCGTTCTCTTTCGGGAGGCCACACGCGCCGGTAGCCGCATTGCAAACAGGCTGTAGACACGGCATATCCACCCAGCTGCAATCGAGGGGTTCCGCGTCGGTGCAGACCCCGACCTTGCAATACTCGACACCATCACAGAGGTCATTATCGGGACAGAGGGTCCCATCGGGCTTGGGTAGATCGCAGATCCCGGAAGTCGGATTGCACATATGCTCCAGGCACGGATCTTCCACCATATTGCAATTGACGGGGAATCCAGACTCGCAGATCCCTTCTTCGTTACAATACTCGTCTCCATCACAGAGATCTTTGTCCGCGCACGATGTACCGTCCGGTTTCGGAATCCCACAATCCCCCGTCTCCGAATCACAGACTGGCTCGAGGCAGGGATTGGTAATTGTGCTGCAATCGGGCGGGGTGCCGTCCACACATACACCACTCAGACAGACCTCTGAACCATCACAGAGGTTGGCATCTGGACAGGGCATCCCATCGGGTACCGGCAGATCACAAATTCCACTCTCTGGATTGCATGCATTACCTGCACAGGGATTGGGGCCATTCGAACAGTCCAATGCATTACCACGGCACTCGCCATCGGGCTGGCACAGATCATCATGCGTGCACAGATCCCCGTCATCACAGCCGCCGGCGAGAGCGATATAAACGCAATCGCCCGTGAGCATATCACAGGAGTCCATGGTACAGCCCTTGCCATCGTCACATAACTTATCGACCGTACCAATACAGTCATGGTCGGCCGAGCAAATCGATTCAATCGTACAAAGGTCCTGGTCTTCGCAGGCCGCACCTTCTGGAAGCCAGGAGACTACACAGCCCTCGCCCGACAGACACGACACCGATCCGGCACAAACGTCGGGCAGTTCACATTCGACCGTCTCGTTACCTACACAGGTACCGAGAAAGCAATGGTCTCCGATGGTGCACTCATTCCCATCATTACATTGGCCGGTGAGGACTGGCTCATGAACCACATCGCCCTTCACGCAGGAGTCGAGGGTGCATGGATTGCCATCATTCAGGTTCAAGACAACCCCGGGCTGACAGAGCCCGGCCACGCAGTGGTCCCCCTCGGTACAAAGATTCTCGCTATATACGCACTGGGTCCCATCGGGCCACGGCTCGAATAGACATACGGGCTCTTCATCCAGACAGGCGCAACTGTTCTGGGTACACCCGTTCGCGTCCTCGCAGTCGTAGTCAAAGCCCTGGCATGACACACCCGATTCGTTACAGCCGGCTTCCAGCGGGTTGCAGGCCATACACATATCGCTGGACGTACAACAATCGTCGTCATAACAGAGAGTACCCACCGGTTTGGTTTCACACGTAAGCCCCGTCGCTGGATCGCATACGCAAACACGACAGGAATCCGTCATCACCGTGACGGGAACACCAGCCCCGCAGCTCCCGTCGGATAGGCAAACCTCATCCTGGGTACATAGATTATGATCATCACACGACGATCCGATGGAGGCGACGCTTACGCAGATACCCTCCTGGCATTCGTCCAATGTGCAGACATTTCCATCGTCACAGAAGAGCTCTTCGTCACACGGTCCTCCCGGTGGAGAGGTATTGACGTCGCCGGTCAAACCACCACCCGTTGTCGAATCACCGCAGGCGGTCGTCAGTGATATCAGACACAGGCCCAATAGGACCGCAATATATGGGTATAGTCGGACCATTCGTTTGCTTTCTAGTATAGCGAATATAGGGGGAGCGAAGGAATCGAAAGTGTACCGGATACGGGAGCTAAAGGTCGAATGACTTTTTTTCTCTAAACAAATAACGCGTGTGCTGAAAGGTGATCTTGGGAATTAAACCACAACTCTTTGGTGAACTCCACAGCGCTTTGCGAGTCGCCGAAAGTTGCTTCGATCCATCTCGGACAGACGAGCAGCACTCGATAGACTGCCTCCCGCTTGTTCCATGCGATGACGTACATAGAGTCGTTCGAACTGCTCCAGGAAACCGGCCCGGGCATCTCCATAGGGCAGGTCTAAGAGGTCCTGATACATGGCGGGTGTGGCAGCCGAAGCCTCGCGTTTTACCCCGTCCGGGAAGTCCGCCGCTTCGATAGTACCACCCGAGGTCACGGCCACGGCGTATTGAATCGCGTTTCGCAACTCACGAATGTTTCCCGGCCAATGATACGACCGCATAAGTGCAAGCGCATCATCCGAAAAGCGTTTTTCGCCATTGGCATATTCATCGAGGAAAGCCCGGCCCACAACGATGACATCATCACCACGGGCCCGCAAAGGTGGTAGCGGTATCTGGAACACATTGATTCGATAAAAGAGATCTTCACGAAACCGTCGTTCTGTAACCGCCCGCTGCAGATCCTGGTTGGTCGCTCCGACAACCCGTACATCTACAATTCGAGACGATACGCCACCAACTCGGCGTACCTCACCATTCTCCAGGGCCCGCAATAGCTTGGCCTGGAGTGGAGCACTCATCTCGCCGATCTCATCCAGAAATAGCGTTCCCCCATCGGCGGATTCAAGCAGACCCATACGGTCGGTCGCTGCGCCCGTAAACGCCCCGCGCACATATCCGAACAACTCACTCTCAAGCAGCGATTCCTGAAGGGCGGCACAGTTCACGGCCACAAAGGGCCGCCGCGCACGGCGCGAGCGATTATGAATGGCCCGAGCCACAAGTTCTTTACCCGTCCCGCTATCGCCTAGAACCAATACCGGAGCATCGGATCCAGCAATGCTTTCCACCAACCGAAACACCCGCTGCATACTGGGTGAGGCCCCGACCATGCCCTCAAAACGGTCCGCTCCTTCGCGGTCTTCCACCAGGGATTCAATGCGGCGGGCCATCTGGTGGCGCTCCGTCGCTCGACAGACCGTTTGCACCAACAATTCGAGGGGATCGACCGGCTTTATCAAAAAATGGAATGCCCCCTCCTGTAAGGCCTGTACTGCCGCCTCAACGGTCCCATGACCGGTAATGACGATCACTTCGATATCGGGGCGACTTGTCTTGATAGCACGTAATAGGTCAAGCCCCGACATCCCCGGCATGCGCAGGTCCGTAACCACAACATGCGGGTCAAAGGCTTCCAATTTCGCCAGGGCCTCCTCGCCTCGCTCGGCCTCCCCCACTTCAAAGCCCTCCATGGCCAGAAGACGACCGGAAGCAATGCGAAGAGCGGGCTCGTCATCGACTATCAGTACGCGACAGCCCGACAAGTCCGGTATCTGGATTTCCATCGTAGACATTTGGCCCCCTTAGCGACATGGGAGGTACATTCGAAATTCCGCACCGCCCCCTCGTACATTCGTGGCATCTAGATGCCCTTCATGCTCATTCATAATCCGATAGCAGATGCTGAGACCGAGCCCAGTGCCCTTACCCACGGGCTTGGTTGTGAAGAAGGGATCGAAGACTCTAGCGAGCTTCTCTACTGGTATGCCTGGACCGCTATCGCGGATCCGTAATACCACCGCACGACGTCCTGCCAGACGCCCGTCGGATATTCGCACCGAAAGGGTGCGTTCTCTCTCGACTTCTTCCATCGCCTGCACCGCGTTTGTCACAAGATTTAATATCACCTGCTGGATCTGATCTGGATATCCTCTGATCTCGGGGAGATCATCGGTCGTTTCGATGGAAACCTTTACATCTGCTTGCCGAATCTGTGCCGCTACAAACTCGAAAGTTCGCTCGGACAGATCACGGAGATCGATGGGTTCCAGATCTCCTGGTTGTGAGGGCCGCGAAAAAGAAAGGAGATTCCGTATGATGCTTTTGCAGCGTCGCGCGCTGGTCATGATCTCCTCAAGAAATTCCTTGAGTTCAGGATCGGTGTCGACCACTTCCGAGCGCAACGCCAGATGGCTGAAAGATAAGATGATGCCGACCGGATTATTTACCTCGTGGGCGATTTCGCCGGAGAGCTGCCCCAGAGCTACCAGTTTTTCCGATTGTAGAAGCTGACGCTCCAACAAGCGACGCTCGGTAACGTCCTGATACATGACCACATAGCTGGGCTCGTCATCATCGTCTTCATTAAAGCGATACCCGCTGACCTCAAAGAGCTGATCGCTTCGAATATCTTCGACTTCGCCAAGTCCGTGGGATTTGCCAGCCCGCAGGTCGATCAGAGGACAATTTTCACAAGGCTCGTCCCGCCCGAACATGACTTCATGACAGGTGGTTCCCGGAACCAGCCGAATATCGCTCGCTGTCACCCGCGCATAGGACATATTGGCACGTTGGGTTCGGTGGGCATCGGTAACGATCTGCAGCGGGTGATCAAATACATCGAACGTTCTCTCCCATTCCCGCTTGGCTCGCTCCAGCAAAGCGGTGCGGTCGGCGACGAGCGCTTCCTGCTGCATACTTCGTTGTTCCAACTCGACAATAAGACCGTCGCGTTCTTCGCGCAGAAAGACCTGCTCCCGGGCCGACCCAATGGCCGTGATAAAGGCCTCCACTTCCCAGGGCTTCGCTAAGAAGCGATGAACCGTCCCGTCGTTAACAGCCTCCTGCAACAGATCGAGATTAGCAAAAGCACTCACCATGATCCGATGCACATTCTCAAATCTCTGGGCTATCTCTCGCAGCAGACCAAGTCCGTCGGTTCCAGGCATACGATAATCGGTCACCACGATATCTGGGATATAACCGTCGTTCAGAAGAACCAACGCCTCATCAGCGCTCGGTGCAGTCGTAATATCGTATGGCAGCTTTCCAAGGCTATGCTGCATCGCCTTTAATTGCCCAGGTTCATCCTCCACCAGAAGGATACGAATTCGTCGAGGATTCGATTCCGCCATCTTTTCTCCTGGATTTCAAAACCAGGTTCCCAATGTTTCATAAGTCGACGAACTGGCGCAACCGGGCCCGCTTTCCCGGCTTCCATGAGTATGGTAGGCAGTGCCCATGCGATTGATGTCCACA
>Ga0310121_10004881_pt1 | contig 11687 bp, 11 predicted proteins | sample CB27_Tmax_986_MG_FD_203504 | JGI IMG/M metagenome (GOLD analysis project Ga0310121, IMG submission 203504) | Marine microbial communities from Western Arctic Ocean, Canada - CB27_Tmax_986 | ecosystem: Environmental > Aquatic > Marine > Oceanic | place: Canada: Western Arctic Ocean | collected...
GGCCGCGAATCGCCCCGGAATCACGTTCAGCGATATCAGGCCTGTCGTGTCGCCAGTATTGCGAAAGGTGTGTGGGATATTGCCGGGCCCCCACTGAACCGGCGCATGGCGGCATCGGCTGACACAGCCTGAGCGTGATTACACTCGGTTGCACAAATGCCACTGATCTCGGTACGCCTTTTCCATCGCCTGCCGAACGTGTAGAGCTTCGGGGGCATGGTCCCGGTCCACATCGGTCCAGCGTACCAGCTGCCCGGCCGGAATGTCATGTCGGATCTTCACGTTATTGGCAAGTCCAATCGGCAGTGCACCGAGTGCCAGACTGTCGCGGGCGGGCATCAGTTTTCCCCACACGGTGTAGCCACCTTCGCCATCTAAGAATTCACCGGCTGTCAGGTTCTGCTTTGCGGTGGCAACGACGTCACCACTGAAATCCACCGTACATCCGGTCGGCTCACCTCGAAGCGCTGCGGAAAGGATAGAGATGTTGAGTTCCAGGCCGATCAAATGGTACGGTTTATAAGTCGCCGCATAACGCCCAGTGTCGTCGGTGACCAGGCCGTACTGCCGAAAGCAATCTGCTGCGTACGCAGAGGGCGCCTCAAGAACGACGTAGACTCCCCATCGCAGATCGCGATACACGGGCTGACCGTCCCGCAGGAGCGATGAGACAACTTCCACCTGTCCCTTGTGGTGGAGCTGTCCTCCATCCTCCGGGGGCCGCAGGACGTGAGGCAACTGATCGGTTCCACAAGGAGGAAAGGCCAGACCATTCGGAGCAGGGGTCAGTCCCGTGGCGTTGGCAATCGCAGCCATCTCGATCGCCGACTTGGTCCCGTCGAGGAACGAGTTGAACATTTGCGAATTCATCCCTGCAGCTTCAGCCTGGGGTGCCGTCAGCCCATAATGTTCCCAAACAGTATCGGGCGTTGAGTTGTGATAGGCGGGGAGATACTTGGTCCCTTTCCCCGCCGCCACCACCTCGAATCCGCAAGTTCGCGCCCAGTCGACCAACTCACACACGAGCGCCGGTTGGTCACCGTAGGCCATGGAATAAACAACGCCAGCAGCTTCGGCTTCCCGTGCGAGTGCCGGTCCGGCCAGCACGTCGGCCTCGACATTGACCATCACAAGGTGTTTCCCTGCGCCGACCGCCGCCCGCGCGTGAGTGACTCCAGCCAACGGATCTCCGGTCGCTTCGACTACCACGTCGACGTCATCGGCTACAATGAGCACAAGGCTGTCATCGGTGAATTGCGTGGCCGAGGTTCGCTGGGCCTCCCAGCCGACAATGCGGCACGTGTTGCGAGCACGTTGAGGGTCCAGGTCTGCAATCCAGGTTACTTCGATTCCCACCGTCGTGGGCACCTGGGTCAGGAACATCGATCCAAATTTTCCGGCACCGATGAGACCAACACGCACGGGGCCTTGCTTATGTAAGCGTTTCTCTAAGAGTTGAGATAAACTCATGAACGACTGTCTAGCATCAGTACAACGGTTTGGCAAGTTGTCTCTTTTCTTTGTCTCCTGATCGCAGAGGCGGTAACTTTGTAGTTTCTATTCCTGTTCGTTGAGTAGCAGGAATGTAGCAGGGCCAAAATCGGACCAGTCCTCCAACTGCCGCGAGTAGCGCACCTCCGATCCAGCCCCAGTTACCCGTCATGATTTCCTCACCACCACTTGTGAAGGCTATCAGGTAAAACACCCTCCACGTCAAAATGGCCATGCGACGTAGCAACGGTGACTTGGGTGATGGTACTTCGGTTGCATTGCCAGGGTCGGATTTAATGCTACAATCTTCCCGAATGTCGTATGCTTTGAAATCGGAAATTTATGCGACCTTACCTGGTGTCAGCGATCGGATAAAATCGCCCCTTAACCCACGGGAATCGGCTGCGATTGAATGCCGGAGTGCCCGTGTCAGCCATTTGGGAATTAAAACTGTATCAGTGGTTGATGGCCGTGCTGCAAGGCCTCGGCGAACATCGACTATCCCATCTCGGCATTGAACCTGGTGGTGATGGAAAACTACTGCAGCCGAATTTCCAGCGACGCTGCCACGGCCGTGCTCAGGGACGATATCTACGAAACGCGTGAGAAGTCTCCAAGGTAGGTTGACATGAAGATTCAGTCCATCGAGGCAACGCCGGTTACGATTGCATTTACCGAACCGGAGTACTGGTCCCAGGGCAGGCGCGAGGGCGTTACGGCCATCGTGGTGCAGATCACCACCGACGACGGTGCAGTCGGTATCGGCGAATCAGTGCCTGCGCCGTCGCCGCAGGTCACATTGGCAGTGATCGACAGCGTCCGGTCAATCCTGGTCGGACAAGATCCACGACGGGTCAATCATCTCTGGCTGGACATGCAAAGCCTCGGCGGCTACGTAAGTTTTCCGTATTTGGGCAACGCAGCACTGGCTGGCATTGAAATGGCGTGCTGGGACATTGTCGGCAAGTCGTTGGGCGTTGCGGTGCATGGCCTGTTTGGCGGGGCGATCCGCAAGCATATTGAGATCATGGGTTTTGTGCAGCACACCACGCCAGACCGCATCGAAGCCGATGCGCGACGTATGGCGTCGCAGGGTTACAGGACCCTTTACACGAAGGTCGGCATGGGCATGCATCGCGACCTGGAAGCGATTGAAGCGCTGCGCCGCGGCGGGGGTGATCAGGTGGAGATCCGCTGCGATCCTAACGAGTCGTGGACGCCCGGGCATGCAATACGCATGGCGCACGCGATGGCGCACCTGCGTGTGCAATACATCGAACAGCCGCTACGGATGCGTGCGATCAGTGAGTTGGCGGCGCTTCGCAAACGCAGCCCGGTGCCCATCGCCGCCAACCAGTCCAGTTGGCTTAACTGGGATATTTTGGACATCCTGCGGGCCGAGGCAGCCGACGTGATCATGACCGACCCGTGGCAGGCTGGTGGGATTGGAAATTTCCATCGTGCTGCGACCATGTGTGAGACTGCGGGATTGCCGCTGGTTTATCACAGTTTTGCACCGCTTTCGATCGCCACGCGGGCTGCGGCACAGGTGTTGGCTGTCAGCCCTGCGTGTATGTATGCGCACCAGACGTACAATCACATGATGGCGGACGACGTGGTCAAGGAGCCGGTCAAAATCGACGACGGTCGTATCGCGGTCGACGATCGTCCCGGACTGGGCGTGGAACTCGATCCGGACAAGCTTGACAAGTACCATCAAGCATATTTGCAAGAAGGCTATAACAGCGCCTACGATAACCCGGATCCGTCTGGAAGTACCACGTTTTTTGTTCCCAATCAGTGACTCGACACCTATTCATAAGGTGACTTAACTCCATAAGGTGACTTAACTAGCTATGAGTGAACCGATCAAGCTGGTGACCCGAACGCTCACGGGAACCGGCGACGGACCGCACCTGCTGATTCTAGGCGGAGTTCACGGTGATGAGTTTGAATCGATGGCAGCGATTCAGCGGTTGATCCGTGAAGTGGACACGGGTGAGCTGTGCGGACAGGTCACCGTGGTGCCCGTCGTCAATGAAGCAGCTTATTGGCGAGGCCAACGGTGTGCCGAGGACGGGCTGGACCTGGCACGGACATGTCCCGGCAGGCCAGATGGTTCCGTCACAGAGCGTGTTGCGGTTGCGGTCAGTGAAATGATCCGCTCGGTCGACTATTTGATCGATCTACACAGCGGGGGGCTGGTGATGCGGATGGGTCCCATGGCGGGTTACACGTTGCATCCCGATCCGACTGTGCTGGACACACAACGGCGTATGTGCCGGGCGTTCAACATGCCGTTGATTTGGGGTACAACGCCGAGCCTCGATGGCCGCACGCTCTCAATAGCGCGCGACGCCAACGTACCCGCTATTTACGCCGAATGGCTGGGTGCCGGTGAATGTGATCCGGCCGGTGTGAAGGCTTACTTTGAAGGTTGTCTCAATGTCATGGGCGAGTTGGAGATGATCAACCGACCAGCTCCGGCCAGCATGGTCGAGTTTCTTGTTGAAGATGACCGCACTGGAAGTGGTCACGTGCAGCTTAACTATCCGGCACCCTTCCGTGGTTTCTTCGAGCCTGCGGTGAAGTTGCGCCAGGTTGTCGAAGTGGGCCAGTCGCTTGGCCAGGTGTGCGATCACCTGGGTGACCGGTGCGAAACGATGACCTCAAAAGAGCATGGCGTCGTGATGTGTTTGCGCACGTTTAGCCGCGTTCTGGAAGGCGATAGCGTGGCGGCGATCATGGAATTATCACCAGGTCAGGATCCAAATCCGGATAACTGAGTTACCTCATCTGTAAGACTTGATCCGCGTTGTCAACCTTAGAAGTTCGGTTGCGGTGAGCTCAAATTAACAAAGGTGCCGAAGTTCAGATTGGCGTATTGCACACCTGGCATTCCGCGGGCCTTCCTAGGGGTAGATTACCATCTTGATTTCCTGTAGTTCGCCCTTCGCAAGCTTGGTTATCACTTCGGGCGTCTCTTCGAGACTGCACGAGTTCGTGATCAGATGGTCGAGCATGATCTGCTTGCTGTTGATGAGCTCGACGGCGTTGGCGAAGTCGTCCCGCGTAAAAGCGTACGAGCCCCGGATGATCGTTTCGTTGCTCGTCACCCCCTGGAGGGGCAGCGTGAACTCTTGACCGAGGTTGCCGATGATCACCAGGGTGGCTCCCGCCCCGCAGAGATCGTAGGCCGCGCGTACGGTTTCACCGGTACCGACAGCTTCAAACGCGCCACGGACACCTTTGCCTTCGGTGGCATCGCGGATGACCTGCACCGCGTCCTGCTTGCCGACTTGAATCGTTTCTGCACCGACTTTCCGGACCACCTCAAGTTTTTCCGCGAGGGGATCGATCGCGAACACATGCTTGACACCACGGTGTTTCAGGGCGGTTACTACTCCAATGCCGATCATGCCTGCGCCGACCACCGCAAGAGTGTCGTTGGGATCGGGATCCATGTGACCGATCGCGTGCATGCCAACGGCGATGGGCTCGGCGAGCAAGCCGACCGCAGCTGACACTCCTTCAGCGAGTTTGAAGAGACCGGTCGCCGGAAAGGTGAAGTACTCTGCCATCGCGCCCCACTCGCCGGAGTTGACGCCAATTATGCGTTTTTCCGGGCAGATCTGTTCCCGTCCTTCAAGGCAGTACGTACACTTTCCGCAGGAAACAAGGTTGTAGACAGCGACAACATCACCTTCGTCAAGGGAATCGACTCCATCGCCGAGTTCCTCCACGCGTCCGGCGATTTCGTGTCCCATAATCATACCCGGTTTTCGGCGGCCGCTTTCGCCAGTGAAACCGTGGACGTCGCTGCCACAGATGCCGACTGCCTCGGATTTGAGTAAGACGTCTCCCGGTCCGGGCGACGGTTTCGGAAGATCGACCATCGTCATCTTCCACGGTCCGTCGTAGCGTACGGCTTTCACGGCAAGTGTCTCCAAATGATAAAAATGATCAATCTCTTGGGGGTATCCGTAACACGGCAGAAGTTAGCGTAGCTGCAGACGGCACCCGCGTCGATTACTTCGACATGGGTGCCTTGCGCTGCCGTGGGTCACCCGACTTGGTGGGACACGTACCCGGCCATGTGTCAGCCTCTTGAATCCTACTGCTGGTCCCGTCACGTCGTTACTGCGCCTTGTCGGTTGGCCCTGTATCGAGTGGCCAGAGTTCCCAGAGACGGACAAAGATTTCGGCTTCCTCAGTTTGAATGGTAATCTTACCCGAACTTGGATTTATGTCAGTTCCCTCGTTCACCAACACTCCATTGACGAGAATCTGGACGTCGCTCCCGTTGCAAATCACTTCCATGCGGGTCCAGCCGTCACTTGGGTCCGGGATATCGTTAGCACCGCAAAACCCCAGCACGTCTTGCCAGTCTGGATCTCGCCCGTACCAGTTGATCCGACCTCCGTGGAAAGTTTGTTTCTCGCCACTTTTTTCCCAGACGGTTTCTCCGTCGCGGTCGGTGGTTACTTCGGCCGTCAAAGTGATCGGTATCGATTTGCCTTCCTTATCGACGCCACCTACGACGATGAAGTCCCCCATGCCCCCCTCGATGATCTGGGATTCGATCGACGTTAACCATTTGTTCGAAAAGCTGCCGTCCGGACCATTGCAGTGCACCAGAATTCCACTGTCGCGGGCACGCTGCTTGCGTCCTCCCCAGGTTCGTTGGCCCCACTTGAACTCACAAACCAGATGGTAGTTCTGGTATGTCTGCCGAGTGGTCACACCACCGTAGCCATCCCCTGAAATTACCAGGAGCCCATCGCGGACGGTGAAGACTTGACGAGGGTCTTCGTACTTGGTGTCTTCCAGATAGGTGTAGAGGCCGTCGAGGTCTTTTCCGTTGAATAACTGGATAACGCCGTTCTTGGGAGTGATCGGCGCCGTCTTCTCACTTGATTGTGCATAGGCATGAGCGGCAAGAGTGCAGAGCCACATGGGTGGCAATAAGGCGATGGTCAGCCAAACCGGACGTAACCGGGTCAAGCATCTTTGCTCCAGGCTTATGGTTGGACGAAGAATCGTGTTGTATTGCATGTGTAGCCCCGTGGGTTGGTCGTGACGATTTTGGAGCAATCTGAAAAATGTGGTATCGTTTTTTGGAAACCACCTTACTGCCTTGGGGCGGCCATGTCGGGCTTGGGGCGGCCATGTCGGAGATTCGGTACAAAGATGGGGTAACGGCCCAGCAACAAACGGATCCCTTGAGCAAATGTAACCAATTTCGCCTCGGCTTGCGACCGAACAGAAACGCCCGGCCAACTGGGGCAGAAAGATCGCACCCCGAGAGACCGTCGTTGGGATGTCTCAGGAGCAGGAGAATCCGTCGCGGTCGAGAGCTAAATAGCGGGCAAATTTGTCGTCATCGACAACGTCGAGTCACCCTGGTGGCCGCTGCAATCGAAGTTGGATGGACACGACATAGCTGAAGCCCATGCCGGTCTTGCGCTTACCTCTTACGATTTAAGCGCAGCACGCAAACTAGACACGTCCGGGAGTTGGACTGTCGGATCGTACCGGAACCCGAAGATTCAGGCTGTCGCCGGCGGTGATCCGTAATCAGCCGGTTACGCGTACGGATGTCGCACACGGACCTTTGCGGCCTTGCCCGATCTCGTATTCCACCGTTTGGCCTTCACTGAGTTCCTCAAAGGTTGTGTCGCTGACTTCCGAATGGTGGAAGAACAGCTCACCCTGGTCACCTTCAATGAATCCAAAACCTCGGTCCGAAACCAACTTTTTAATCTTACCTACTGGCATTTCTATCTTCCCTTGAACAAACGTGAAACTTATGCCGATCGCACTGCACCTAATGATACCTGATGATACCCAATCGTGACAAGGAGTAATCAGCCCGTTATCATCGGCCAGAAAAGTTGTGACCGCAGGAGCAGATTTTTTTTCGTATGTGAATGTCGGCATCGCATTTTGGGCACTTTTTCTTCCAGGAGAGCTGTTGACGCGGGGCTTTCGCAGGCAGTTTCTCCTCTACTGTTTTCTCTGCTGCCATTTTTTCTTTTTGTGCCATCTCGGCCTGACTTTGAGCACATTGTGGATGCATGCCAGCAGCCGAGTAGGATCGTTTTCCGCAGACGGGACACAGGTTGTAGTTCTCATCAGCAATGACAGGAATAGGCTTTTTGATACTCATGAATTTGGATTCACTTCCAATCTACCATTTCACCCACCAGTTGCATCCCCGACGCCGCGTGCTGAGAAGGCTTGGATGATTGCAAGATACAGCATTGGTAATGCCTACTGCTCGGTGGTATCATCGGCGGCGGTGTTTGTGTCCGCCGTGTCGGTGGGGTTGTCGGCTTGCTCTTTCTTCTTGCGGCGTCGTTCCCGTTTTTCCTCAGCTTTGTGTTTCTTTTCCACCTCGCGGCGCCGTTTAGCAAACGTGTCCTGGTCTTTAGCCATAAACGTATTCCTGTTTTCAGTTGCCACAGACTTCAGTGAAGCGTGGGCAGTTTATGTCGGCCGGACATTCTCGGCGCGCGGTCCCTTGGGGCCACTACCTTCTTCGTAGGTCACTTCCTGCCCAACACTCAGTGTCTCGATAGTCACTCCGTCGAGGGCGCTGTGATGGAAGAACAACTCTCCCTGTTCTCCACTGATGAATCCGAAACCTTTGTCAGCAATCAGCTTTATGATGGTGCCTTGTGCCATACGACCACTCCTTGAAAAAAAGAAAATACACACTCAGACCGTCACTTCTTCACTAAGAACCCCTTTCAGTCAAGGAAGATCGCGGTCGAACGACAGAGGGAGAAAACCAACCGCAACTTGAGATGGGGGCTTGTGGAAAGGCTTGCCATGACGCAAATCGCTGGGTGACTAGAACGAGAACAACCCGAAAACGTTGGGGCTCACGTCATTTCTCACCTACATTGACACTGATCTTATCATATGCGGCAAGCGAGGGAAATAGGGCGTATTCTCGAAACAGCCGGGGCTGGAACCTGAACCCATGAGAAATCCCTGGCTTGAGAAGTGCGTTTTCTGGCACTGGCGTCGTCACATCCTGTCACCGCCTGTCACCGCGGTGGCACGAATCAGGACCGAAAGGCGATGCGGCCAATCGACAGATCGAGCATCAACAGGCCGGCTACCAGTAGGCTCAGGGACGAACCTTCAGGCACCTGGTTGAGGGTAACCCAGTCATTGTCGTTGCGACGATCCCACCACGTGACGGGGTTTGCCAGCCGCTCGGCCTTGCTGATGCTCATCGCTGCGCGGGTTGCTCCACGGTTTTCATATCGGTCAAACAACGAGTCGGGCATCAGATCGAACAGCGACACCCAGTATTTTTCTGTGGAAGATATTGCGTAGAGCACCGCGACATCAAAATCGTAGGAAAACCGCATGTCGGCATAGCCCAGCAAGTCGCCGGCCGAGACATTGGTAGTGTCGTACGAGGGGTCATCCGGCTGGTGCGCGGGCCAGGCCTCTACCGGCCAGTCATTGAGAATTTGCGGGTACGCCTCGACCAGGTTCACGTGGAACAACACGACGGTATAACTGGAGTCATCTGAGGACGTAAGTTCGATCCGCTTGTTGGTGAGCGTGGCATCCTCGGGGTGCGTTTCGTCGGTGACTCGGGTAATCATACCGTCCAGAGGAGCGTAAACGGGCACAGTCGCCTGATCTCCTTTGGTCGAGTCGTAAGGTGCAAAGTAGTGCTTCATGCTACTGTCTGGCTCAGTGGCATCGGTTGCGCTGAAGTACTCCCCGGCGTACACGTAGCTCGCATCGTAGGAAAAATCGTGCCCTGCCCCGGAGCGAAATTTGGAGATTTCGTGGATCATATTTGGGTTGGTGACGTGTGACTCGACCAGTTTCGGGTGGATCGACGTCGCATGGAGTGGGACGCTCGAGGCCGCGAGCAACAGAAGGCTTACCGCCATACTCAAAAACGGTCGAAGGGGCGAAGGCGTTGATCGCATACAGGTTCCCGATTGCTTACTGGTAGGAGTGGTACAGGTGTGCAATCCCGGAGCGGCTGAAAATCCGTGGCGGCCCAGGGCAGGTGTTTATAACAGATAAGTATCGAGCAAAGAGAGCCGCGGTTCTTGTCAGCCAAATCACCAGGGGCCATCCTTTACCGCACCTCCACCGCCATCACCGATCTGGCCGGTACTTGGAGTCGAAGCTCATTTCCCCGGAGCCTTGCGGTTGTTAATTCCACGGGTACCACCTGCTCCGGATGGTCGAAGGTGTTGTGTGCCGTGATTGCGCCAGCCGTCAGTACTCGACCGGAAAAATCTTTGACCTCGGCACCTCGGATATCGCAGGTCAGTTCGTGATTGGAGCTTGGATCGAGATTGCACACCGTTACCAGTATCTGGCCATTGTCGCGCCGTGATGCTGAAGCGTGGAGTGCAGGGATTGCATGTGGAAGGGCAGCTGATTTTTCACCTCGCGAGTCTTGTTCGGGACAACATCCCGCATTAAAATTGGTGATTGTCAGCAGCGGGGGGTCCTGGTCGCCTTTCGATGCTGAATCGCAACCTGGTAAAATCGTCTCATCGTCACAGGTGTACTCCGTGCAGCCGAGGTCCACCGGCAGCATCGTGGCATCCTGGTGGCCCTTGAACATTTCGAAAACGTGGTACGTGGGGGTGAGCAATATCCGCTCACTTCCCTCCTCGGTAAGGACCATGGCCTGCAGTACATTGACCATTTGTGAGATATTTGCGCCACTTACGCGCTCACAGTAACGGTTAAAGAGATTCAGGGTAACCCCGGCGACGAGGGCATCGCGCAAACTGTTTTGCTGATACAAAAAATACGGATTGGTACCGGGCTCCACTGCATGCCAGGTGCCCCACTCGTCGATCAACATGCCGACCTTTTTGTCGGGATCGTACTGGTCCATGAGCGCTACGTTGCGGAGAATCAGCTCCTCCATGCGGAGCGCATTGCTCAGCTGGAAGAACCAGTCCACCTCTTCGAACCTGGTCGCAGAAATGCTTGCCTTACCACTGCCACAATAGTAATGCGGGGCCAGGCCTTGCATGGACTTTCCCGCCTGGCGCATCAAGATCTCGGTCCACCGGTAGTCCCCGCCGCACGGACCGCAGGCCACCTTGTAGAGTTGGTTGGGGCCGAAGTTACGGCAGTAGGTCGCGTAGCGCCGATACTCGTCGGCGTAGTACTCGGGCCGCATGCCACCCCCGCACTCCCAGTTTTCATTGCCCACGCCCCACATGCGGATCGGCCAGGGCTCGGCCCGGCCATTCTTCTTGCGGAGTTCGGCCATGGGGCCGGCCGGGGCGGTCAGGTATTCGATCCATTGTTGCATTTCCCGCACCGTGCCGCTTCCCAGATTGCCGCAGATGTACGGTTCACAGCCGAGCTGGTTACACAGGTCCATGAACTCGTGGGTACCAAAGTGGTTGTTCTCGGTCACGTCGCCCCAGTGGGTATTGACCATGGTGGGTCGCCCGTTTCGCGGGCCGATTCCATCCATCCAGTGGTACTCGTCGGCGAAGCAACCGCCTGGCCAGCGCAAATTGGGTATGCACAGGGCACGTAGCGCCGAGACGACGTCGTTGCGAATGCCGCGCGTATTGGCGATGGGCGAATCCTCCCCCACCCACAACCCATCGTAAACACAACGGCCCAAATGTTCAGCAAAATGGCCGTAGATATGGGGGCTGATCTGGTGTTTGCCCAGATCGGCGTCGATCGCGAGTCGGTTCATCGTGGTCTCTCTTATCAACGAAGGATGTCCTTCCCGGAGGTGGAGTGGAATGTAGGGCACCCCGAAAACTTCATCAACCGGGAGTCGGGTCCAGATAACAACGGTTTCCCGTCCGCTACAGTCAAAACGGAGAGTCGCAATGGGGATTTGCCAGCTACCGGAGGCAGGTTTAGCTTAAAGGTGAATACACCGACGGTGAATCACTGTCATGATGCTTTCCGAAAGCCCTGCGAAATTGGCTGGATCGCATGAGTCCACGATGGGTATCGGCAATTGCATGGGCATACTCATGTCGAACTATATCTCGAAGCGGTACCGACGCGGATCCTGGGATTGCTTCACAAATCCAAAAAACCTTGGTGATGAGGGAAAGTGCCGATCAAGGCTTCGATTTGAGTTCCAGAAAGTCGAATTGACGCATCGACTTGGTGATCTCGGCGGTGAGTGTGGTATTTGCGTTATACATGGCGGG
>Ga0310121_10004882_pt1 | contig 11687 bp, 8 predicted proteins | sample CB27_Tmax_986_MG_FD_203504 | JGI IMG/M metagenome (GOLD analysis project Ga0310121, IMG submission 203504) | Marine microbial communities from Western Arctic Ocean, Canada - CB27_Tmax_986 | ecosystem: Environmental > Aquatic > Marine > Oceanic | place: Canada: Western Arctic Ocean | collected...
GGGAGGTGGAAGGTGGAGGGTGGAAGGTGGGGGGGTGGACTGGGTGTTGGGACTGGCGGATTTCGGCTGTCCGATGAGAGAGGCGGGGGCGAGCTTGGCGGGACCGGTCGGGTTGGGTTGGGTTGGGCAGCGGCTGCCGTTGATTCGCGGCTAACGAGTCACTTCTTATTGGCCACTTTGCACCAGCAGCGATGCTGCCTGTCCCGTCAGCTTGTGACTGAGTGCGAGCACTGTGGAGGCTCGCATCGGCTGCAGAGCACTGACAACGTTCACCGGGCAGGCAGGGTCAGGCTTTTCGTAGTTGAGCGTCGGCGGGACCACGCCGTGTTGCATTCCCAGCAAGCTGACTGCCAACTCTGCAGCACCGCTGGCCGCACCGAGATTGCCAAAAAAACTTTTCGGCGCCGTCACTGGCACGTCACCCAATGTCTGCTCGATGGCTCGGGCCTCGATGACATCGTCAGCTACGGTTGCCAGTCCGTGGGCGTTGACGTGCCCGATTTCTTTCTCTGTGCGATGACCCATCTCCAGTGCGGCATCGATGGCCTGACGAATGGCTTGACCTGACGGCTGCTGGCTGTCCGCACACGGTTCGCAACGCCGGCCGTAGCCCAATATTTCTCCCTGCACCTGAGCGCTGCGTTGCTGCGCATGGGAGCGACTTTCCAAGATAAACATGCCGGCGCCCTCGCTAGTGACAGTGCCGTCTCGAGCCGCTTCGAAAGGGCGACAGGTACTCTCTGGGTTCGCCACGCTCGGTGACATATCGGCTCCACCATGCCAAACCAGATCGACCGACGACAGCATCGTACTGGTTCCTCCAGCAATCACCAAGTCTGCATCTCCTCGGGCGATGACATCGGCTGCTTCGATAATCGCCATCAGGCTTGACACGTTTCCCTCGACAATCGTATTGATCGGTCCTCGAACATCGTGCGCAATGCCGATATGACAGCACGTCATGTTCGGCAGGTATTTGAGCATCCACAAGGGGTACATTTCTCGCATCGCGTTGCCCCACAGGGCCAACGAAAAATCCCCATTGCGGCAAGCGGATTGATAAAGCTCGGTGAGATCTTCGAGCTGCGAGCGAAAAATATTCGCGCCTACCACCACTCCGAGTCGCTCAGGATCAAGCGTGGCATCCTCCAGCTTGGCATCTGACCACGCCAATTCGGCGGCAGTAAAGCCGAGCTGTGTCTCGCGACTCATCACCTTCAGACTCTTGCGCGGCTTGACGTATTGCTTAGGCTCCAGGTCGACAACTTCGCCTCCGATCGGCCACGGATAGTTGGCTCCAGCCAACGCAGCGATCCTGCGCACACCGCTCTGCCGATTTTCGACGGCCGACCAGACCGCTTCGCGGCCTACACCCAAGGGGCAAGCGACTCCAATACCGGTGAGGACAACATCTTGCATGGCATAAAACGAACAAAAAGGGGGCGCGATATCATGACGAATGACGTCAAGAACAACATGACGACCGCCAACATGACGATCGCCAATAGGACGACGTAATGACGATTAAGCGACGAACAAGACTGATTCATTCGCCATCCGTCAATCGGTGTTCGTCATTTGCTAGTCAGTCTATCTTCGGTCCGGCTGCCCAACAAGCTTCCCACTGGTCTGCCTATTGAGAAGCACCACTCAAGATCGGCGTATTGTAACTATTGGCTCTCTTGCCGTAACCAATCGCCCAGCCTTTGCATTCCTTCGCCCTTCGAGATCAAGGGCTCGTATCCAAAGTCACGTTGCGCTGCCGAGATGTCAAACCAGTGTGACGTGGCCAGCTGCGCCGCCAGAAATCGCGTCATTGGTGGCTCTCGCTTGAGATGGAGTAGGCGGTGCAACGTTTCCAAAGTCGCCCCGAATCGCCATGCCGCCGGGAGCGAGATCGTCTTCTGTACTGGTGGCAAATCGGCCAATGCCAGGATCTCGTTAATCCATTGCCAACAATTGACCGGCTCGCCCTGGCTCAGAAAGTAGGCTTGGCCCGCCACGCGAGAGTTTTCCGCGGCCAAGGCATCGGCAGCCTGCAGATGCGCAGCGGCAGCATTCTCGACGTAGATCATATCGACGAGGTTCGTCCCGTCGCCCACGCGGCGGAGTCGGCCAGACTTTGCCCTGGCAATGAGCCGAGGAATAAGCTGCCCGTCTCGCGGACCCCAAATCAAATGAGGACGCAGAGCACAAGTGCGAAGTTGCTGGTCATTGGCAGCCAACACCTGTTGTTCGCCAAGTGCTTTGCTGTGAGAGTAGTAGCTGCGATGTCGCTCGAGCCAATCGAATGCAAGTGGCGCAGTTTCGTCGATATTTTTCTGATCGGTACCCGCAAACACGACGCTTGGGCTGCTCGTATAAACCAACCGTGACACACTCTGACGTCGGCAAGCATCGATGATGTTTTGTGTGCCTTGTGTGTTGGCCTCGTAGTAAGGCTGGGGTAGAACAAAAACTCCCGGCCGTGCAGCGACGTGAAATACGCACTCGGCGCCTTGGCAGGCTGCGCCGGCGGCCTGGGGGTTACGAACATCTCCTCGCACCACTTCGACGCCCAGTGTTTCCAGCTCCGGGTATGCCCCACGCCCAAAACTACGCACCCGATCGCCGCGAGCAACGAGTTGCTCACAAATAAAGCGGCCAAGAAAACCGCCGCCACCAGTGACGAGTGTGTGCATGGGGCAGGAGCTACGATCTGCGAGTTGTGGGGTGGGGGTACGTGTGCAAGTTGTACGGATTGTCGCCCGGCTGCAGGCGGCCGTTGCCAAGTTCCAGTGCCGCCCATTCGGCCAGTTGCTCGCGATTGATCTTTGAGTTGTGCCGCACATCGACTGGCAGTTGGCCGTGAAAGAGAAATGTTTGGATGCCGCGTAGCCCTTCATGCTGCTGCGCAAAATGCAAGAGAGCGTCCAAAACTTCAGCACGATCGCCTTCGCCTATCTCGACAATCAGTACGGGCGCTTGTTGTGTGCGCGGCCCAACACCGACCAATGCCGTACGCTCGACTTGCGGGAGTGTATTGAACACTGCCTCGCATGGCACCGTGAAGAGCGTTCCATCTGCCGTTACTACCCGATGCGCTTTTCGCCCGCAGTACCAAAAACGCTGTTGCTCATCGAAGTAGCCGACATCGCCCATACGGTGCCAAATTGTGTCGCCGTCGGGGATTTTTGCTACGGCGTTGCCAGTTGCGATTCGCGACTTGTCAGTTGCGAGTTGCGAGTTGCAGGTTGAAAAGTTGTTATCTGGCGACTCGCGACTCGCAGCTCGACATTCAACCACATACTCTGGCGAAACCTGCGGCCCACGCACAATCAACTCGCCAATTTCGCCAACCGGCAGTTCCTCGCACGCATCGATCGACCCAATTGGCCCATCCGTAATCCGTATCACACGCCAGTCGACGGTGCCGAACTTGCGCCCCACGCAGACTCCCGCCCCTTCGTCCGTTAGCTGGCTGGTTTCGCGCAGCACCTCGGCGGCTTCGATCGACGCGATCGGCAAACTCTCGGTCGCGCCGTAGGGCGTGTGCATTTCGGCGCCAGCACTGACGCAATCCAAAGTGCGCTGCAGCACCGTTGCCGGCACCGGCGCGCCACATGAAAAAACAGTGCGGAGCGTCGGAATCTGCTCGCCACGATCGGCGCAATACTGGCTGAGTTTTTTCCATACCGCAGGCGAAGCAAATGCCTGCGTCACTTTCCAGTCGCTGGCCGCAGCGAGCAGCTTTGCCGGATCGGCCGATGCCGGACGCGAAAAATCGATGTCGGGAAATACGGTCGTTACACCCATCGCCGAATTAAACAATCCAAACAGTGGAAAGCAGGCTAAATCGAAACCGCCCGGCCTAATATCGTACTGTTGGCTAATTTCGCCAACTTGCGTGTCAAACATTTGATGCGTGTACAGCACACCCTTTGGTGGGCCGGTGCTGCCACTGGTGTAGATAATCGCTGCGGGGTCGTCGGCGTGGGGCTGCGGTAGCTCGGCAGTCGACCGCTGCCCAAGATGCAAGAGCTGCTGGTAGGTCTTACCACCCCAAAACCAACGTCGACCCAGGGTCACATTGATACGAGCCCGCGGAAAACGACGACGCAAAACCGCCCGCACGGCTTGCGCGGGACTGATCGCAACAAACCCGTCCGGCTCGACCGCCGCCAAGCAATTCATCAAGTGTTTGCGACCCATGCCAGGGTCAATCAGCACCGTCGTCGCGCCGCTGCGCAGCAGCGCGAACACCAGTTTTACGAATTCGCAACCAGGTCGCACCAATAGCACCAACCGCGTGCCTGGCCCCGCGCCGAGCCGAACCAACCCATGAGCCAATGCCGAAGCGTCGCCATGCAATTCAGTGAAAGTACACGTGCGATAAGAATTTTGCCCCGCCACATCGCCACGACCCGGTGCTGCTACTGCAATGGCGTCAGGCTGCCGTCGGGCGATATCGCTCAACCGATCCGCGACGTTGACGCGTCGGGGGTCGCTGATGGCCGACCGGTAAGAGCTAGTTCGAGACATCTGCCCATTGTGAGGTAGAAAGCGCAGCGAAGGAACCGGGGCCTCGGTAGTTTCTTGACAGGGAAAATTGGCGGCGAATTTTTCTACCCTGCTGGGGCAACCTCTCGTAGCCCTTTCCGGGCAAAGCATGTCAACTCGACCTGGACAAAGCTCGCCCGACGACTGAAACTGATGCCTGAGATTCTCACCCATCACCATGACTTCCTCACCAAAACGAGTTCCGCGTCTCGACCATGCGCACGCTACCGATCAGCCTGATTCTAACTTGTCTGCTGCTCACCGCCGCTCGCGCCCAGGAGACCGACGCGCCGCAGCCGGCAAGTCCGGCTACCGTCACGCCACTTCCTGAGCTGCGCAGCCCGCGCGCGACACTCCACACTTTTTTACGCGCGATGCGCGACAAAGAGACTGAGTTAGCCGTCTCTTGCCTCGACCTCGGCAAGCTGACGCGAGAAGCAACCGCGACGAGCGGCCCGAATGTTGCCTATCAGCTGCATGTCGTAATGAAGCGGCTGACGAACGTCTCGCTCGACGACGAGTGGCTGTGGGAAGAGCTGCCCGACAAAAATGATTACCAGCAGCCGTTCAGCCTCACTGCAATTCCCGCTGCGCTGCCCGAGGCAGGCGCGCTGATCATTCGACGAAACAAAGACGATGCCAATTGGCGGTTCAGCCAAGAGACCTGCGCGGGCATCGAGACGCTCTACAACGAGCTGGAACAAGAACCTGAACCGGTTGTCCAGCAGGCAGATGCAGCCGAGCAAATCGAACAACCGCTTGCGATTCGGCTTCGCAACGCATTCCCGGTTTTTCTGCGCAACAAAACCGTGCTCCTGCCCGACTATCAGTGGCTGTGCCTGCTCGTACTGATCTTCATCGGTTTGGCTGCCGATGCACTGATCCGCCGATTCTTATCGGTGGTCAGCTCACGATGGTTGGATACTTATATCGAAGAAGAAGAGCGAGCCGCCCGGGCGAAGATCTGGCGGCCAATCGGCCGTTTGGCAAATGCCGCCACTTGGTATTGGGGCACCAAGTTAATCGGTCTGCCGCCGGCGACGCTGAATATTCTGCTGACGGTATTAAAACTCTTCACGATCTACGCGGCTGCTTGGACCGCTTTCGCGATGATTGACGTCGCGGCCAAGTACCTAGCACGGCAGGCTTTGCGTACGGACACCAAATTCGACGATTTGTTGGTGCCGCTCGTTTCCAAATCGCTGAAGATCCTGGCGGCTTGCATCGCCATTTTAACCGCCGCGCAGACCTTCGATGCTCCGATCCTGGGCTTGGTGGGCGGTCTGGGGTTGGGCGGTGCAGCGCTGGCCTTTGCTTCGAAAGATGCCGTTGCGAACTTCTTCGGTTCGGTGACCGTGCTGTTCGATCGTCCCTTTGAGGTTGGCGATTGGATCGTAACCGAGGGAGCCGAGGGCACCGTCGAGACCGTTGGCTTCCGCAGTACGCGGGTCCGGACCTTTTACAACTCCTTGGTGACCTTGCCCAACAGCCACCTCACTACCGCCGCGGTCGACAACATGGGCCGCCGCCGCTATCGCCGGATCAAAACCACGCTTGGCCTGCAATACGACACTACCCCAGACCAGCTCGAAGCTTTTTGCGAAGGGGTGCGCGAACTGATTCGTCGCCATCCGAACACTCGTAAAGACTACTTTCATGTTTACTTCAACGACTTCGGTCCCAGCTCACTCGACATCATGCTCTACTGTTTCGTGCAGTGCCCCGATTGGGGTGCCGAGTTGCAATCCCGCCACCGATTGTTAGCCGACATTGTCCGTCTTGCCGACAAGCTCGACGTGAAGTTCGCCTTCCCATCACGGACGCTCTACATGGCAGGCGGACATGCCACTGGAGAGAGCAGCGACAACTTCACCGCGCTTGTAGAACCGCGGCAATCCGGCAAACAGTTCGCCGAGGAGATCTCGCTGCGACCCGTAAGCGGCTGAGGCGCCTGCGGCACTTTCGGAATAAAGCGAGCACGTTTTCCTGTTGAAACAAAGGCCAATTTATTATCCGTGAGTCATCAAAGACTCTCGGGTGTCATTGCTTTCGAAATTTCGTTTTTCACATTGTGCAGGCGTGAGTGCGACGCGCACGAAAAACTCTGTTTGAAGCAGCTCGGGCTAGAGCAGCGTACGAAAAAGCGCCCAGGTAGCTACTCCGGCGCGCCGGAGAAAATTGCGCGGCGAATCGACAAATCCTCTGCGGCTCTCTGCGCCCTCCGCGCCTCTGCGTTAGAATTTACAAACTTACTAAACCAAATGACAGCAGCCTTGGGAACTCCCTGGCAACCTGCACTGTGTACGGATTACGGTCGCAAAATTTGAAATCTTGAACGCAGAGGCGCAGAGGACGCAGAGGTGCGCAGAGAATAAAGGGGCTTTCGAATGGACGCGCTCGTAGCTATCCGGCGCGCCGGGAGCTACGCGTCGGCTAAGTATTTGAGGACTTGATAGGCGACGTCTACGTTAGTGACCCCAGCCAAGGCCCGCCAGCCAGGCACGGCGTTCACTTCAATCGCATAGAGCCGATCATCCTTGCCAGGTAAGAAATCGACGCCCGCGATGCTGGTGCCCGCAGCAGCGGTCGCTCGACGGGCGAGCGCAGCAAGGCGGTCGGAAACCTCCAGCGGTTCGGCCGTCGCTCCGAGGCTGATGTTGGTACGCCAGTCGCCGGGATGCCGTCGGCGCATGCCGAGTATCTGTTCGCCGATCACCAACACTCGCAGGTCACAACCTTCATGCGGTACAAATTCTTGCAGGTAGATGACCGCGCCGATTTGCTCCAACGTTTTGAAGACCCGCTGGGCGATCGCTTCGTCATTGACGCGCGTGATACCTCGCCCCTCGCCACCAAAGAGCGGCTTCACCACCACATCGCCGCCGAGCGCAGCAAAATGCTCGAGGGCTTGCTCCCATGTTTGGCAGGCCGCCGTTCGCGGCACCAGCAACCCGGCCGCTTGCAATTTAACCGTGGCCAGATACTTGTCGACCGCGATCTCGATCGCCCGCGGTGAATTAACCACCCTGAGGCCAGCAGCGGCTAGATTCGCTAAGGCATTCATCCGAAAAATGACTTGCTCCAAGCTGCCGGGAGGCATCGAGCGAACGAGCAGTGCATCGAAACTTCGCAAGTCGTGCTCGCCCGAATGGAGTGCCACCTCGGCGCTACCCACGGTGGCGGCAAGCTGCCGATAAGTGATCGGCACGATTTGATGGGCGTTTCCGGCGGCCCGTCGCAAGTCGCCGACATACCAGCTGGTGGCCGAACCTAACACGGCGATTTTCATGCTACGCACCACCCAGCGATTGTTGCAGCACGTCGCGATTCAACTCGCCGAACTCAAAGCTGCTGCCGGTGTCGACGTTCACAAGCGTGACCTGCGCGGCGCTAAACAAGAGCGGATCGACCTGATAAAAATCGTTGTCGTAGCTCGCCAGGATCTCAGCAAACGGTTTTCCATAGTCGCTGGAAGCGGAACTCGGCACGCGCGGCCCGATTTCCTCAAGCGTTGCGTCATCTCCGGTGACTTCAAGAGTCACCTGCCCGCCGTAGAGAATCGCATCGTTGGTCACACCAATCGCGGCGAGGTCGCCGTCAGCAACCGTTGGTAGTGGCGCACTCCCCTGCCCGTTGACCACGCGCAATAAATCGAACCCCAATTCGTGCAGCTTGTGCAGGGCCGTTTCGACACTGCGGGCTACCACTTGCAGCGTGCCGGCGATGCTGCTGGTGGGCGCTACGAGCATTGTGAGGTGCTGCGGTTCGATTCCGCACTTCTCGGCGATATCGAGGCAGACCTCGGTTGGGGGCAAATTCGCAGACTCGAGTACGCCAACGCACGCGTCAGCATGTTCACGATAGCCAATCTCGTCAAACAGCGATTCGCGCCCCGCCGCCGCACGCATTGGCCCCGAGCCCATCGCAAAAAACTTTTCTCCCTTTACTTCCCAGCCGGCATATTGCGAAGCCATACACGCCGCGATTGGCGCCTCGGTCGTCACTTCGATCAGCGGCCAGTCGCACCGCGCAGAGTCTTTGTCAGCCAGACTTACCGATCCTAGATCGGACAAACAGACGCGTGCTAATACGACTCCTGCCTCGATACTCCCCACCCGATCGATGCCGAAATCGAACAGCGTCGTGCCGCATTCGAGCGTGTGCTTGCCTACGCGCAATTCGTTCAATTGCTGAATTATCTTGCCGCATAACGCCGCGGCACGGCGGTTCAATTCCAGAGTCGGCGTCGTCATCGGGAGAATGTTCTTACAGAAAGTTACCAAGAAAGGCACAAGCGGCCGTGCCACAAGTAGGCAAAGATACTCGACGTGAGTGCCGAATGACACCCTTTATGGTGCGCTGAACTATTTCCGCAGACCGTCCAAGCGCAACGACTTGCCGAGCTGTGGAATGCCGGCGGGGAGCGATAGCCCTTTGCCTCTGCCACCGCCGACAAGCGCGGCCATTTGCCCTAGTAACTCTTGCCCTTCGCCAAGCTGGCCCAGCAGCTCTTGTTGGGCTGCGGCGCGCAGCTGATTCAGCTTTTGGAGCTGCTCGTCGACCTGCTGGCGGCTCTTGGCAAGCATTTGGTCGGTGCGTTCTTGAATCACCCGTTTCACGGTCGTGCTGAGCCCTGCCGCAACCTGATTGCCGATGTCTGAGTCAATTCTTATTTTTGGTTTCTTCAACGTTCCTGCAAGTGTCACGTTGGCTTGTAGTCGCTGCACGCCGGCGAGCGATTGGCTCAAAACTTCGGCCATCGGACCGTCAGGCGACTTGGCTAACCGAGGCGTTAGTCGTAATGATTCCTGTGCGAAGACAATCTCACCCGCCAGCTGATCACCCGTGAGCGTTAACTCCACCTGAAAATTTGCCAAACCCGAGCCTAGCTCAATCGCCAGCTTGTCGGCGTTGCCCAAGGTGCGCCCGGGCATCGCCAATTGCGGACAGACCAACCGCAATTGGTCGGCCGCGATATCGCCGCGACGGTCGAGTACGATTTCTGCTTTGAGAGCGCGCGCCTCGCCGCCATGCAGCTCCAGCCGCGTCGGCTCATCAAGCAATTGCGGCGCACTGCTGGCACCGGTAAGCGTGCCCAACAGTCGCAACGGCTGGCCGCCGAGTTGCGCAGCGCCCTCGAGTTGCAATCGTTTGATCAAGAAATCGGGTCGAGGTGGAGTGTATCGCACTGTGGTGCCCCGTCCTCGCCCTGCTTTGGCTTTGGCCGGATTGGATGGAATCTGCTCGCGGGCCCAACTAATCCACTCAAGCGCCTGCGCCAGGCCTTGGGAAACCGGCTCGCCAAGCAGTGTCTGCGTAAGTCCTTCTCCATCGAGCGAGCCGATTTGCAGTTTCTGCCGGATCAGCGCTTCGTCTTGCTCACGCGCTGCCATGACCGCCTGGCGGTCCGCTTCGGCTTGCTTAGGCAGGTTGCCGATCTGCCCCTGGACCGTCTTAATTTCTTGTTGCAAAGTTCGCAGGTCTAGCTGCAATTGCGCCAGTCGCTCAATTCCACGAAGCGGGTTTTTCTTCACCTCGCGGATACTCTTTTCGAGTTCCTTGCCGCGCGCGCGAATGCCCTGCACCTGCGTTTGCAATTGAGTAAATTGCCCTGGCCAGCGTTCTTGCAACTCTTTCGCCAATCGCGGAGACTGCAGTTGGTCGGCGATGTCTGTATCAAGCCGATCGCCCAGCTGATCGAACCACGCTTCGCCCATCTCGCCCGCCGAAGCAAGCAACGGATCGAAAACCGAGGGACCGGTCGCTTCGTCCGACTCCGCCACGTCCAGCGCGCCAGAGGTCTCACGATCGGTGTCGAATTGTAGGCCGCTGACCCGGCCTTCAGTGACCACTACCCGGCCATGTAGTAGTGCATTCATGTCGATTTGCAATTGCGAATCACTCGATTCAAGCACGTTGCGCATCGGCGACTGGGGATTGGCGATCGCCAGGCCCTCAATTTGTAGCTCGCCGTCCCACAGCGATGTTTTCAATGACGCCAACTCGACCTTCGCACCGACCGCGGATTCGCCGCTTTTGACCAGTGCCCATTTCAGTACTGGATCGAGTCCGAAGCGGAGTACCAGACCAACGATCAGCAATACCGCCAATCGGGGCAGCACGTATTTCCAGCGTATAATTTTCATGCGTCCGCCCCCCAAGCGCCAAGTTCTGCTCCACGCAACCAGCGAATGGCCCGATAACGGAGTAGCCACTTGCTGATTCGCGGTTGCACGCGGCTGGCGAATTTGAGTGCGAAGTAATACGCCGGAAAGGCGAAATAGAGACTGATCAAGAGTTGGCCGATCACGACCGTGTTATTCGTTCCAAGCCACGGTCCCAGCGGCAGTTCAACCAGCCAAAGATGCAGTGGCCGCGCCGGTTCCCACAACAGGACGATCGCACCCAAGTGATGTGCCAGCCCGTCGAGCAAGAAACCGACCAACGAAAAAACTCCCGCTGCCAACATGCCGGCCGATTTATTAACCCGCAAGGCGCACAACAGAATCATAAGTGCAATGAGTATCAGATTGCCTTTGGGCAACAGGCCGATCGCCATGCCCAGCACAAATCCCCATGCCACCCGGCGCGGCGAATCGTTAGCGGTCAAGGCCTGCGCCAAGAGGCGCACTGGCCTTAGAATAAACGAAGTCATGGATCAGTCCCCGCACGAGCCCCCGTGTGTTGGCGATCAAATCGAAGTGGTAGAAAAGTGAGCTCTAACGAAGGTCCCGCTTCGTCAAAACAAGAAAAGTGGACCGTATATAGAAAGAAAATCTGATTCCGGCAAGCGGGAATTGGCCCGAAATCGCTATCCGGGCTAGCGTTGCTGGCGATCGGAATACCCGAGCATGATGTAAGGAAAGAGGTTCAGACCACAGCCCCTTGCCAAACTGTCGCTGGTCTCGATACTCTGGGGAGTTCGAGTGAAATGCGCCGATACGGGACGATCTCATCGTCTTAGAGGTCGTCTTATGGGCATCATTTCGCCGGTTCCAAGGCGGAGTAGCTCAGTTGGTTAGAGCAGCGGAATCATAATCCGCGTGTCGGGGGTTCGAGTCCCTCCTCCGCTACTTTCGCGGTTCGCCGCATTGCGCCGCACAACATCGCCCAAGTCCGCAATCTGCAAAGGCTTGGGCGATTCCTTT
>Ga0310121_10004885_pt1 | contig 11680 bp, 8 predicted proteins | sample CB27_Tmax_986_MG_FD_203504 | JGI IMG/M metagenome (GOLD analysis project Ga0310121, IMG submission 203504) | Marine microbial communities from Western Arctic Ocean, Canada - CB27_Tmax_986 | ecosystem: Environmental > Aquatic > Marine > Oceanic | place: Canada: Western Arctic Ocean | collected...
CCCGATCCATTACTTGGACCGCCAAGGCCGAGACGATTCTCGAAAAAGTCCGCCGCGCCCGCGCCACACTGGATAATCTGCAACCAGCGTGAGACACTACACTAGCGACTTCTCTCAGTATGTAGTAAGCTGAGTATCGTTGCCGGTGGCCCTGCGCACCCTCGGGGGGCCAAGGATCGAGCGATCCGCGCCGCTCTCATGCCAAAGAAACGATGATCGAGATTTCGAGAAGGAGGTCTGGATGTCAACGACCCAACCATTCGCCCTGGACCAAGAGGTTCTGCCGCATGAATACTACGAGAACCCGTATCCGTATTTTCACGAGGTCCGCGCGAACGACCCCATGCACTGGAGCGAACAGTGGGATGCCTGGCTGCTGACGCGTTACGACGACGTCGCCCTCGCCCTGCGCGACTGGGAGCGTTTTTCAAGTTCCGGCAAATCGCGCCGCACCATGCGCGCTTTTCCGCGGGAACTTCGCCAGGCGTTGGAACCACTGGAGGAAAACTTTTCGACGGGCCTGATCAACTCGGACCCGCCCGCGCATACTCGCCTGCGCAAGCTTCTCGCCCGGATCTTCGTGCCGCGCGAGATTAAGAAGCTGCGGCCACACATCCAGTCGATCGTGGATGGCCTGATCGACGCGGTCACGGACAAGGGGGGCATGGACCTGGCTCAAGACTTCGCGTACCTCCTGCCCACGACGATCATCGCCCAGATGATGGGCGTGCCGGTCAAGGACCGTGAACGCTTCAACGCCTGGGCCGACAACATCAACGCGATCCATACCTCGCGCCGGGCGATGGCCGACCGTTTCATGAACGCCCAGGATAACCTGCTGGAGATGCAGGACTACTTCCGCCGGCTCTACGCCCAGCGCAAGGATGACCCCCGCGATGACGTTTTGACTCGCCTGGCCGAGGCCGACGAGGACGGCGACCGGTTCGACGAGGGGGAGTTGCTGGCCACCACAGTGACGCTGCTCATGGCCGGTTACGAGACGACGATCAGCCTGATCAGCACGGGGATGCTGTGGCTGATGCGCAACCCCGAGCAACTCGAAATGCTCAAAGCCGACCCTTCGCTCATCACCTCCACCGTCGAGGAACTGTTGCGCTACGACAGCCCCGTCCAGCGCCAGTTGCGCGTGGTGAGCGAGGACATCGAACTGGACGGCAAACGACTAAAGAAGGGCGACCTGGCCGCGTGCATGATCGGCGCGGCGAATCGCGATCCGGCCCAGTTTCCCGACCCCGACCGGCTCGACATCCGGCGCGAAGATAACAAGCACGTCGCGTTCGGCTATGGGATCCACTTCTGCCTGGGGGGGCCGCTGGCCCGCGTCGAAGGCGACGTCGCCATCAGCACGCTGCTGCGCCGACTCCCCAACATCCGCCTCGCCGATGAGCCGCCCGTGTGGGAGGAAAACGTTTTGTTGCGCACCCTGCAGACGTTGCCCGTCGTTTTTTAGGGCAGGCGAAACGGACTCGGGATCCTTCGCGCCGTGTTTTCTGGGAGTGATTCAAGTTCGGGAGCAAACACCATTTCAATGCGAAGTGTCCTTTCGTGCTCGTAATCGTAATCGTACTCATTACTTCGTTCCATTTCGATTGCGGCACAAGTAAAAAGACCGATTACGAGCACGAGCACGAGAGTTGAGGAACGGCGCTGACTCCCAAATCTGAATCATACCCATTCTTCTCGCTGCGATACTTTTCCCGTGGCGTCGAACCCGTTGGGTCTCTATCATTTCATGGATCACCCACCCCAAGGCCGCATATCCCATGGCTCCGATCCAATTCCACAGCACTAACGGCCAAGCCCCACCGGTTGATCTCAAGGGAGCGCTGATGGGAGGACTGGCACCCGACCGCGGCCTTTATCTGCCCGAGCGCATTCCCCAATTAACACCCGATCAAATCGCTTCATTTCGCGAGGCGCCCTATCCCCGGATCGCCACCGAAGTGATCTGGCCCTACGCCGAGGGCGTGATCGAACGGGACGCGCTACGGGAGCTGTGCGAGGACGCCTATAACTTCGAGGTGCCGCTCGAGCGGGTCTACGACCGCGTCACCATCATGCGCCTAGACCGCGGGCCGACTGCGTCGTTCAAAGACTTCGCCGCCCGCTGGATGGCCCGCCTGCTGGGTCGCTTCGTCGGCGAGGAGAGCCGCAACCTCTTGATCCTGACCGCCACCAGCGGCGACACCGGCTCGGCCGTGGCCAACGCCTTCCACGGCGTCGCGGGCATCCGCGTGTTGGTTCTGTTCCCGATCGACGAGGTGAGCGACCGCCAGCGCAAACAGATGACGACGCTCGGCGCGAACGTGCGCTCGATCGCGCTGGACGCCAAGTTCGACGATTGCCAGGCGCTGGTCAAACGCGCGTTCTCCGACCCCGACCTGGCCGGCCTCTCGCTCTCGTCGGCCAATTCGATCAACATCGGTCGGCTGCTGCCGCAGTCGGTTTACTACTTTTACGCCGCCTCGCGCGTGGCGGAGCCGGGCGAACCCGTGGTCGTGACGGTGCCCTCGGGCAACTTCGGCAACATGATGGGCGCGGTGATCGCGCGGCGGATGGGACTGGCGATGCGCAGGCTGGTCGTCCCCGTCAACGCCAACGACGAGTTCGCCGAGTTCCTGCGCACGGGCGAATACCACCGCATCGAGCCTTCCCGCGCGTGCATCTCGAACGCGATGAACGTCGGCAACCCCAGCAACCTGGCCCGGCTGGTGGCGGTCTACGGCGGCTGGCTCGACGAACAAGGCATGGTCCGCCGCCCCCCCGACCTGGAGACGATGCGCCGGGACTTGTTCTCGACGTCCGTCAGCGACGAACGCACCCGCCAGACGATCCGTGAGGCGTGGGAGGCGCACAAGCTGCTGCTGGAACCGCACGGCGCGGTCGGCTGGCGTGGCTTTCTCGATTACATCGAACAGGAGCCGCTGGACGGCGCCCCCGCCGTCATCGCCGAAACCGCCCACCCCGCCAAGTTCCCCGAAGAGATCGAAAACACCATCCACGTCACCCCTCAGGCCCCCCCGGCCCTGGCGGCGTTGGACAACCTGGAAGAAGATTACGACCGGCTGGCGGCGGACTACGGGGACTTCAAACAGTACTTGGTGACAAAGTACGCCGGTTGAGTGGCGGCTCGATTGCGATTCAACCCCGCGCAAGCCTGACTTCGTTCCGGTGCCTCCCGCGGACCCAAGACGAACCCCCGATCGATGGGCGCATCTCGACTCAGAGAAGTCAGACCGATAGACCGATTCCGGTCGGAATCGTTTGTTGGAAACCATTTGTCGGTTATGTTACACTTGAAATCGCCCGATTTAATGGACAGAGCCAGGCGAAGGGCCACAGGCGTGGGAAATGATATGCGAAACAATTTTTGCCGCATTTTGACGGTGCTGGGGCTGGTGGCCGTCGGGAATCTCGACGGCGAGGTCGCCTGGGCACAGAGCTGGTCATTCCCCCTCGGCGGACAGCGAGGAACGACCGTCGCGGTCGAAATCGGCGGATTCGGGGACCTCAAGGAGGCCATTTTCGCCTGCGATCACCTCAAGGGCAAAACGCGCCAAGTCGGCGAGCAAGCCTTTGTGGACGTGGAGGTGGGCGCCGAAGCCCCGCTTGGGTACCACAAATATTGGATCGTTAAGGCGGGAACCGTTTCGCGGCCCCTGTCGTTCCTGGTCCACGCCGAGCCGACGCTCCCGGAGCCCGATACCCCGCACGGCGAAGCCAGCCAGGCCCTCCCAATCCAAATCCCGTCCGTCGTCGAAGGACGACTGAGCGAGAAGGAGGAGGCCGATTACTACGCCTTCGAGGCCCCCGCGGGCGTGGAATTGCTGTTCGAGCTGAACACGGCCAGCGGCCTCGAGACGACCGCGCCGCGCTTTTTCAACGATCCGGTCCTCAGCGTCCATGATCCCTCCGGGAGCTGGTTCGACCGGCACCAGCCCGCCGAGGTGGTTTGCGCCGACGCATCGGAAATCCTCTACTTCCCCATTGAGGTCCAGGTTCCCCAGGTCAATGACCTCCCGCGCCTGACGCACCGCTTCGAGACCGGCGGCTGGCGGGTGGTCAAAGTCGGCTCGAAGACGGACCAGGGGGGACCGGGCATCGCTTATCAGCTTCGGATCGCCCCCGTTGATCGCTCCGGCCCCTGGGGGAAGGTCGCCTGGACCCCTCGCAGGCTGATCCATCCCGATCCGGTCGAGTGGCGCGAACGGGATTTCGCCCGACCGATCGAATCGGATTGGATCCAGAAACTGGTGGCGCGGGCGGTGCTCAAGCCCAGCAAGGGGGAGGCCGGCGAAGAGCACGCCGCGTTCGATCCCAACTCGCCCGAGATGATGTCGCTCCACCGCGCTCAAGAGCAGGAACCCAACGACCAGGCCGAGAAGGCCACCGAATTAAAGCTCTGTTCGATCATGGAGGGCGTGATCGAGCATCCGCGCGACGTCGATTATTTCCAGTTCAGCGCCAAGGCCGGTCAGGAGTTAGTCTTTGAAATCCGGACGCCCGACACGGCGCCCCCCTATTTCAGCCCCAAGCTGACCGTGACCGACGCCGCGGGGCGCAAGCTGTTCGATAACTTCTACCGCTTCATCGGCGGCGATGGGGATGACTGGGGCAAATCGCTCGAACCGAAGGTGGTCTATACGGTCGAGGCGGACGGGGAGTACCATCTTCAAGTCCGCGACCTGACCACGCGTTATGGGCGGCCCGATTTCACCTACCAACTCCTCATCCGCCCGCGAATCCCCCACGTCGGCTACGTCGCCGCCAAGAACCTGTACGGCGGCGGGACGGAACACAAAATCGCTAACACGATGCTGCCGGTGGGAGGGACCTTTAAGTTGAAGATCATCCTGGAACAGGAGGAGGGGTTTGAGGGGGATATCGCGATCGACTTCGAGAACCTCCCCGAGGGCGTGGCGGCGTATGCGCTGAGCGCCGACCTGCCTTATATCGCCTCTCAGCCCGGCCAGGTCTTCGAGCAGCGCGCGACCGATATTCAGGAACGGTATCGACCCGTCCGCGATCTCGAATTCATCATGCTGCGCGCGAGCACCGACGCCCCCCGCACCGAGTCCCCACATTTCGTCCGCATCCTCACGATCCCGATCGTCGACGGAAAAGCGGGCGAGCCGATCGCGGTCCATGAATTGCCGGTCATGGTCCTTTGAGGCGGGTCAATGAGCTTGCCCGGCATGGGAGGGAACAGTTACAGTATAATGAGGGCGAATCGAAAATGAAGGCCCTCAGTTGAGTGAAACCTTTTGGGAGAATTCGAAAACCCGTGCAAAAAGCGTTGATTAAACAACTAATCCTCACCGGCGTCATCTGTTACTGCGCATCAATCGACAGTCGGCTGTCGGCGGCTGAGACGGTTCCCGCGCAAACCCTTGAAGTCCGAAAGCTGCGCATCGTTCCCGAAAAGGTGGCGTTGTGGGGCGCGGGGGCGGGACAGCGGGTCTTGGTGATGGCGGAGTGCGCCGATCGGATCGAGCGCGACGTGACGGACCAAGCCGGGCTGACGCTCGATCAATCCGAGGTCGCGTGCATCGGCGAGGATGGGCGCGTGCATGGCGTGGCCGATGGGGAGACGATCCTGCGGGCGGAATTCGCGGGCATTGCCGTTCAGGCGCACGTCCACGTCGAGCAGTCGGGGGTAAAACGGCCCTTTAGCTTCCAGCGCGACATCGGCGGCATCTTCGCCAAAAACGGATGCAACGCCGCCGATTGCCACGGAGGGGTGAAGGGCCGGGGCGGCCTGAAGCTCGCGATCAACATGCTCCATCCCAAGGATGACTATAAATGGATCATCACGGGCGGAGATTATCAGGTCCTGACGCCGGAGCCGGCCGGCGAGGTCGTGCCGCGGATCAACCTGGAGGAACCCGAGCAGAGCCTGCTGCTGCTCAAGGCCACGTTCGAGGAGCCGCATGAGGGGGGCCGGCGCTTCCGCGTCGATTCTCCCGAATACCGAGCAATCCTGGAATGGGTCAAGGCGGGCGCGCCATACCGCGAGGAAGAAGAGGCCAGCAAAGTGGTGGGCCTCGAGGTCTTCCCCGAGCTGATGGCTCTCGACCCCGAGGGGGAGCACCGGCTGCTGGTCACGGCGCGACTGGCCGATGGGCGTCGCGAGGATTTCTCGGACCAGGTCCTCTATGAGACGAACAATCGCGAGGTGGCCCGGGTCACGCCCGAGGGCCTGGTGCGGGTGGTCGCGCCGGGCGAGACGTATGTGATGATCCGCGCGGCCGGCCATTTCGTCAGCGCCCGGGTCGGCGTCATCAAGGCCCCGATCCCCGATTACCCCGACCTGCCGCGGCACAATTTCATCGACGACCACGTCTTCGCCAAACTGCGCCGGCTGCATATCGTTCCCTCCGAGCTCGCGAGCGACGAGGAGTTCATCCGGCGCCTGTGCCTGGACCTGACCGGCAAGCTCCCGCCTCCGGAGCGCGTGCGGGAGTTCCTAGCCGACGAAGACGCGCAGAAGCGCGACAAACTGATCGAGACCCTGCTCGAGACCCCCGAGTACGTCGCGCACTGGGCCAAGCGCCTCGGCGACCTCCTTCCCGACGCCAAGCGCGACGTGGCACTGAACAAGCCCTACGACATGATGGTGTGGGAGCGTATCTCGGCCCAAGGCTACGGGGCCGCCTCGCGGGCCTACCTGGCCACCTACAAGGCCAAATCGATGAAGGCGTCGGCCACGCAGGACGTGCGGAATTTCCTCGGGCGGCGCCTCGATTGCTCGGAGTGTCACAATCACCCGTTCGACACCTGGAGCCAGGACCAGTACTGGGGGATGACGGCTTTCTACGGTCGGCTCACCAGCACCGAACTGCGCGAGGACCGCCTGCTGATCGACGACGCCGACGGCGAGGAGATCGATTTCGGAAAATCCGACGGGACGCAGATCGGGTTCCACAAACCGATGAATCCGCGCAAGAAGGTGGAGGTCGCCCCCACGTTCCTCGATGGCGGGGTCCTGGCCGATGAGCTCCGCGACGATCCGCGCCTACACCTGGCCGATTGGGTCGTCTCGCACCCCTACTTCGCCGAGACGATAGCCAACCGGATGTGGGGCCACTTCTTCAGCCGGGGGATCGTCGATCCGGTCGATAATTTCGGCTCGACCAATCCGCCGACCCATCCCGAACTATTGGCCGCGCTGGCCAAGGATTTCCGGCAAAATGGCCACGACCTCAAGCACCTGATGCGGCGCATCGCTCGCTCGCGGACCTACCAGCTCAGCAGCCGTCCCAACGAAACTAATCGTGATGACGCGGTCAATTATGCCCACGCCCTGCCGCGACCGATGGAGCCCGAGACGCTGCTCGGCGCGATCGAGACCGTGGCCGGTGCCTCGGTCGAGGCGCGTGAGCAATTCCTCGACGCCTACACCGACGCCGAAAAGCCCAATCTGCTCCAGGCACTCCATATCCTGGTCGGTTCGACCTACACCGAGGAACTCAGGCGCAAAGGCGGGCGGATCGACCGGCTGGTGGCCGGCGGGGTCTCGAACCAAGAGATCATCGAGGAATTCTACCTGACCGCCCTCTCACGCTTTCCGCTGGAGGATGAGGTCGCCGACCTGGAAGGCCTGTTCGGCGACCGCTCGTCGATTGTGACCGACGGGTTCTTCGACCGCAACGACCTGCGCCGCGACGTCGTCGAGGATCTCATTTGGGCCTTGATCAGCTCACGGGAATTCGCGTATAATCACTGACAGAGGACATTTTAATGAATCGTCCCACATGCACCCGCTGTGACGGCAACCATCTCAAGCGACGCGACTTCCTGCGCGTGGGCACGCTGACGTTCCTCGGCATGGGCCTAAGCGATTTCCTGCGGGTCAGCCATGCGTTGCAGGCGACCGAGTCCGTCGGCAAGGCCAAGGCGCAGGCCTGCATCATGCTCTGGCTGGACGGCGGTCCCAGTCATATGGACACGTTCGACCCCAAGCCCAGCAGCTCGTTCAAGCCCATCTCGACCAACGTGCCCGGGATCCAGCTCAGCGAGCTGCTGCCCACCGTGGCCAAGCACATGGACAAGCTCTCGGTCATCCGCTCGATGCACACCAAGGACAACGACCATTTCCAGGGCACCCACTACGCATTGACCGGCCACAGCCCCAACCCGGCGATGAAATTCCCCGGCTTCCCGGCGATCATCACCAAGGAACTGGGGCCCAGAAACAACGTCCCGCCTCACGTCATGGTCCCGGCCATGGCCAAGGCCAAAAAACGCTACCAGGACACGTTCAAGGGACACATCATCGGCCCCGAGAACGATCCGCTGATCATCCCTGACGCCAACCAGCCGCTGACCCTGGGCGGCGCGCGCACGGGGGATGTCAAGTATAAGCTACCCGACTTCAGCATCCCGCAGGACTTCTCGCGCGGGCGACTCGAGGCCCGCGAGTCGTTCCTCGACGTCGTGGACCGCCACTATCGTCGCCACGTTGAGACGACCGAGTTCGGCGACATGGACACATTCAAGCAGCAGGCATGGAACATGATCCTCTCGCCCGAGGTGCGCGAGGCGTTCGACATCTCAATGGAATCCGAGAAGACGCGGGAGGCCTACGGCAAGACCGGCATCGGCCGGAGCGCGTTGATGGCCCGCCGGTTGGTCGAGGCGGGAAGCCGATTCGTGACGGCCGTCGGCTACGAAGGCCAATCATGGGACACCCACGGCGACAACGACAAGCGCAATCGCGATGCCCTCTGCCCGGACCTGGACCGGACGCTCTCGGTGTTGCTCGAAGACCTGGATGAGCGTGGACTTCTGGAGACCACCATCGTCTTGGTGATGGGCGAGTTCGGCCGCACTCCCGACGTCAACCCCGACGGCGGTCGCGACCACTGGCCCGAATGCTGGTCGATCGCGCTGGCGGGCGGAGGGATCAAGGGCGGCCAAATCGTCGGGGCCAGCGACGAGCGCGGTGCCTACGTCGCCGATCGCATGGTCTCGATGGGCGACCTCTACGCGACGATCTACAAGGCGATGGGAATCGACTGGACAACCGAATACATGCACCCCATCGGCCGCCCGATCAAAATCGCCAACACCCTCAGCGACGAAACCGGCACCCCACTCCCCGAACTGATTTAATCGCCGCAAGCACCCGTTTCGAACCTCCCTCCCCAATTGGTTTCGAATGCGCTGGCCCGTCGCGCACGGCACCATCCCGTGCCCATCCCAGGGGGGGGCAATATCCAGCTACGCCTACCCTGAAACCCTGGGCAACCTGCTCAAACCGTTCGCGGGTTGTGCCACGATTTGGCGAGCGCGATTCCGCTCGGCGGCGTCGTGGTCATCTTCATTCCGTGCAGGGCCGGCTTGGCGGCGTGAGTTGGCTGCAACGCTCGGGCAGTTCGACGTAGAAGATACTTCCCCTTGCCCGGCGTGCTTTCCAGACAGACGCTGTCACCGAGGTACGTGACCGCCTTGCGCACCGAGGCCAGGCCGATCCCGCTTCCGGAATAGGCCTGGTCGGCGTGGAGGCGTTTGAATATCTCGAAGATTTTAGCGTGGTATTCGGGCTCGATGCCGATCCCATTGTCGCGCACGGCGAAAACCCAGCGGGCGGGTCGGCCGCCGATCAGCATGGCCGAAATCTCGACGCGGCGCGGCGCGGATTCGTTGTAATGCAGGCCGTTGCTGATCAGGTTCTGGAAAATCTGGCGGATCATTCCGGGTGCCACCCACAGGCTGGGCATGCGGGTCGTCATCACGACTTGCCGCTCGTCATTGGCGCAGAGGGTTCGTGGGATGTCATCGATCAACTCCGCCAGATCGATTTGGTCGGCGCCGGTTTCGGCGTGGCCGATCCTCGAGTACTCGAGCAGCTCCTGAATCATTTCACGACTAGGGGCGGGGGATACTGATAGAGCAAACTGCCGGCGAAGACCGCGGTCAGCAGCTCGCTGGATTCGAGCGCGCTCATCTCGTCCGCGATCGTTTCCTTATGAAAGGCCCCCATGGAAACTGGACGAGGCAAGTCTTGATATTGCCGCGCTCGCGTAGAATCTCGTGATACAGGCCGGGCTTATTGGCGGCGCGCATCTTTTCCGTCACTTCCATGTAGTTGTGATCGTTAAGCTGATCCACGCCATAGATGTCTCGCAGCGTGATCTTCGGCGCGCGGAAATAGGAACCGTTTTGGATATCTCGTAGCGCGGGCGAAACCCTATTCCAGCGCTCCTCGAGCGGGGCCGAACCGGGTTGGAAGTCCTTCAGATAAGAGGCCGACGTGCGCAGTTCGTTGATGCCGACCTTCTCGGGCGGGCGCGAGGAATAAATGTCATGCACACAGTAGAGGTTGAAGAGCGTCAGGATGTCGACCGGGTTTGAGACGCGCGTGGTTTCGGCCTGGAGATGTTCGTGACAATCGATCACCTCGATCCCGCGCATGAAATCGATCAAGGCGTCTTTGGTTCGGTTAAACGTCAGAATGCCGGGCGCGGTGCCGGGGGATGCTGACTGGGCCGCGCCCGCCATTGATCGGGGCCGAACCGAGCGTGGCCGCCGTCGCGGAGACCGCGACCCCGGTGACCAGCGACTGTTTTAAGAATCGACTGCGGGCGAAGGCGTACATCTTCTCACCACCATGAATAAGTTTAGTCCAAACCAAACAGGGTTAATTCGCGACTGAAACGTCGACTTGCTCAATCCCGTGACCCACTGAATGGTCCCGGCCCATCTTCGCTATCATCGAATTCGAGCACAATGCAAGTCAAAGGTCGACGCGCGGCCGGATGAGGAGGGGGACGCGGAGGATTTACTTGGGACTGAGTGGGGAATGGGACGCTGATTAGACGGACTTTTCTGATTTTCGCAGATTTGGTTTGCAACGATGCAGACCGAGACGGAGAGCGCGGTCGGGTGCATCTCCCGGATCCGCGAGATGCACCCCCGAACGATCGACGCTTTGGGGTTGAATGGCCATCAAGCCCTGCTATGATTAGTCTTAGTCAACCGTGCGGACGTGGCGGAATTGGCAGACGCGCTGGATTTAGGTTCCAGTCCCGAGAGGGGTGGAGGTTCGAGTCCTCTCGTCCGCACCATGTATCTATCCTTAATAAAATCAATGCCCCATCTATTCTTCCGGCTCCGCCGTGAGACTTTGCGAATCCCTACCATATGCCTGGAATAGCTGCATCCGTACTGCATTAACGCTGCATCGGCTTCCAAGCGGTTCATTCGGCATCGGTAAAGGCTCACACCACCACGCATGAGACCTCCTTGCTCGACGCGACGCTGGGCAGCCGGTTCGGGGCGATCTAGGAGGCGGTTCGAAGCGGTGTGGAACGGCCAGCCGGAAAACGCCCGAGCGGGCGAAGGCCTGCGTCTGGCCCTAGGCTCGGCGGGTCGGAAGAGTTTGTTCGCCACCGAGACCCCCTACCCATCCCTAGAAATCCAAGTAGGGGGCACACCCGGCAGGGGCCCCATTCTCGCATATTTTTTCATTTTTTTATTTCAATCCTGGCGGTCGGCCTCAGATTACGCGGCCTAGCCCATTTTCCGCAGTTCAGTGCTTAGAAGTGCCCGTTTTCGAGTAAATTTGAATTTTTCGGGTAAAAGTCTGCACTACATTTTGAATTCTTTTGGGTCGGTTCGGCAGTGGAAGCCCCAGACGCTGGAGCAGAATCGCGAG
>Ga0310121_10004886_pt1 | contig 11674 bp, 9 predicted proteins | sample CB27_Tmax_986_MG_FD_203504 | JGI IMG/M metagenome (GOLD analysis project Ga0310121, IMG submission 203504) | Marine microbial communities from Western Arctic Ocean, Canada - CB27_Tmax_986 | ecosystem: Environmental > Aquatic > Marine > Oceanic | place: Canada: Western Arctic Ocean | collected...
CTTTGGCCAGAACATGGCAGACCGTAACCATCCCCAACACCGCCTCTCACGTCTGCGCAGTGCCCGCTGGACCTCCTGAACAAAACCGGGCCACCTTTTTTCTTCAAGAACACCGACCGACGGAACTAATAACTCGCTGAATACCGCTGTTTCCTCCACGGAAAAAGGTATGCGTGCGAACTACGAAGACGATGATGTCTTGTTTTAGACCGTGTCTTCAAATTGAACTGCCCCCACCATTACGCGGTGAATCTGCAACTAACATGGGGCATCTCCTTTCTGGTATTGGGGCATTATCTTGGCCCAATTCTCAATCATACGCACGCGGGCCGAACGGCCTGTCGCCCGGGAAAACGGGGAAATAAGTCCTCGCAAATTCCCGGCGCAGCGGTTAAAATGCACGGCGGTTGGGATGCACTGAGGGTGAGGAGATTGTTATTCCGGGGCCGCGGTGCGGCCGAAAAGGGGCGGCTCATAAACCGGCGACCGGCTGCGACCATTCTCTGCGGCGTTCTTCTTGCCGCCCTGACCGCGACGTCTCTCGACGCGTCTTCGTATCAAAAAATAGATAGCACGATCGTCGATCCGATTCAAAAAACGGCCGGCGGCGGCGGCGGTGACCATGCGTATTCGGGAACCAACCTGGAGCCCGGTGTAATCCTGGGAAGCGCGAATCTTAACTACGCGGACCTGAGCGACGCGGACCTGAGCGACGCGAACCTGAGCGAATCGAACCTATCCGACGCGAACCTCACGGGCGCCGACCTGACGGGCACGAACCTATACCGAGTATTCCTGTTCCGTTCAAACATTACCGAGAGTCAGTTCCTTTCTGCCTCGACCGTTACAGAGATAAGCATCACCAACCACAACATGACCGGTTGGAATCTTACAGGGTTGAACCTGACCGACGCGGACCTGGACGATACGAACCTGATAGACGCGGACCTGACGAACGCATCTCTGTTGAGAGCGAGCCTGCGCAACGCGGACCTGACGGGCGCGACCCTGAACAGCACGACCCTGTATTATGCGGATATGCACTACGCGACCCTGACCGGGGCGAACCTGACAGCCGCGGACCTGAGTGGCGCGTTCCTGAAGTATGCGGACTTAAGCGGCGCGAACCTGACTGATGCGGATCTGGTTACCACGAAATTAGATGACTCGGACCTGACCGGCGCGGACCTGACGGGCGCGGAACTGTATTATTCAAACATTACCGAGAGTCAGTTCCGTTCTGCCTCGAGCGTTACAGGTGTAAACATCAGTTTTCACAACATGACCGGTTGGAATCTTGCAGGGTTGAACCTGGCCGACGCGACCCTTTGGGGCGCCAACATCTCGGCGGCGCAGTTGCAGGCGGCCGCGAGCGTCACGGGTATCGATGTTAGCGGCAATGACATGAGCGGCTTTGACTTAAGCGGCCTCGATTTGACGGGTGCGACCCTTACCGGTGCGGACCTCTCCGGCACAACGCTTTCGGGCGTGATAATTTCAGGTTCAAACGTCTCGGAGGCGCAATTGCAGGCCGCCGCGAGCGTCACGGGTGTGGACGTCACGGGTAACGACATGAGCAGCTTTGACCTGAGCAATCTGGATTTGACCGGTGCCACTCTGACCAATACGACTCTCACCGGCGCGACCCTGACCGGTACGACGCTGACCAGTGCGGACCTCTCAGACGCGACCCTTGGCGGCTCAAACATCTCGGCCGCGCAGTTGCAGGCCGCCGCCAGCGTGACGGGCATCGACGTCACGGGTAACGATATGAGCAGCTTCGACCTGTCCAACCTGGACCTGACCGGGGCAATGCTGACCAATTCGACCCTTACCGGTGCGAACCTGACCAATGCCAACCTCGCCGGCGCGGACCTGACCGGTACGACGCTGACCAGTGCAACCCTTGCCGACGCGACCCTTTGGGGCGCCAACATCTCGGCGGCGCAGTTGCAGGCGGCCGCGAGTGTCACGGGTATCGATGTTAGCGGCAATGACATGAGCGGCTTTGACTTAAGCGGCCTCGATTTGACGGGTGCGACCCTTACCGGTGCGGACCTCTCCGGCACAACGCTTTCGGGCGTGATAATTTCAGGTTCAAACATCTCGGCCGCGCAGTTGCAGGCCGCCGCCAGCGTGACGGGCATCGACGTCACGGGTAACGATATGAGCAGCTTTGACCTGAGCAATCTGGATTTGACCGGTGCCACTCTGACCAATACGACTCTCACCGGCGCGACCCTGACCATTGCGAACCTGGGGAGCGCGAACCTGAGCGGCGCCACACTCACGGGCGCCGACCTTTCCTTCGCGGACCTCCGCAACAGCAACCCGGCAGAGGCGATCACCTCCGGACAGTTCCGTTCCGCTGTCCTGGTGAGCGCCGCGAACCTGAGCGGAAACGACCTGTCGGGATTTGATTTTACGGGCCTGGATCTGACCAATGCGAACCTCAGCAGCGCGAACTTAAGCGGCACCACACTCACAGGCGCCGACCTGACCTTCGTGGACCTCCGCAACAGCAACTCGGCGGAGGCGATCACCGACCTGCAGCTCCGTTCCGTGGCTTCCCTGTTCTGGGCGAACCTGAGCGGCAACGACCTGTCAGGCTATGATCTCTCGGGCATGTTTCTGAGCAGCGCGAACCTGAACACGGCAAACCTGAGCAGCGCCGATTTAAGCAACGCGAACCTGATCAACGCCACGTTTGCGGACGCCACGCTCGCCGGCGCGGACCTGCGTAACTGGAACCCCTCTGATGCGATCACCGCCGGGCAGTTGGCCGAGGCGGCCGATGTGACCGGCGTAAATCTCGCCGGTAATATGATGTGGGGTTTCGGCCTTGGATCTACCGACCTGAGCGGCGCCGACCTGAGTGGCGCGACCCTGAACAACGCGACTTTCGACGGAACCAACCTCGCGGGCGCAACCCTCATCGGGACCTCGCTCGAGGAGGCCTTCTTCGGCGGGGCCGACCTCTCCGGCGCGGACCTGACCGACGCGACGCTGTACCTGGCGAACCTGACGGGCTCCACCTTCAGCACCGACACCATTCTTGTTGACGGACAGACCGTCCTGCAGCACGGTTTTGACGCTGCCGGCCTGCAGGCCTATCTGGAGGCATCGCCCGTGGCCGCATTGGTCGCGAGCGATCTAACCATTGTCCCCGAACCGGCGACGCTGCTGCTGTCCCTCGCAGGCCTGGCTCTGTTGCCACTCCGGAGGCGGCGGTAGTCTCCGGGGAGTGTCGCGGATGGCCTGTCGCCCGGGGTCCTCGAGCCGACCGGGAGTTGATCAACGGGCCGCCACCCTTTGTCACTGCTCTCCGCCGCTACGGATGTGAGCCGGAAATTCGAACTGGGCGTGGATTCAGGTTATTTGCCAGAGTCGGCCGGCCTTGGTAAACTCTGGATCGGTACCATGCCGCACGGCAAAGCAAACAGGCAGGTGCCCACGCCCACGAAAAGAAGGATACCCACATGGACCGACACAAGCTGATCGGCAAAGTGTTCCTGTCTGGTACCGCCATGTGCCTTTTGGCCATGGGATTCATATCCACCGCGGGTGGTGGTGAAGATGAGACCGAGATCCTCAACATCACGGTCGGCGAGCCGACCAAGCTCAGCGATCTGGTTAATCAGAATACTGCGAGCCTGGTTGTCTCGCGGACGGGTGTTGTAGCGGTTTTTTATCCCAAGCCGGGCACAGGACCCAAGTTCTACAGAACGTCTAGTGACGGCGGGGTCACTTGGGGGATGGAGATGAATTCTCCTCCCCAGCTAGGCGGCGGCGGTGCCGGCGTTGCCCTGCGTGACGGCGGCGCGCTCAAATACCTGACCGACGCAGACGAAACCACCGGCGAAGCGGAGGACCGCGTACGGCCAATGGTGGGCAACTACAAGGACGGCTGGTTTACACTGCACTCGACGTTTGCCTGGTTCAATGACGATTTCACAGAATACGAAGCCGCGCCGGTCGAAGTCTACATGCCTGATGCCGTTACCACCAAGCAGCTTCACCTGGCCATGTCCTCCTGGCCGAATTTCGCCGACGACAAGATGATTCAGCTACCGAAGGGCGATCTGTTGGCAACGATGCAGGGTGTGTTCAAAGGCGATTCCAAAGGCCGGACGATCATTTGCGCATCCAGTGATCAAGGGCATAAATGGCGCTACTACGCAACCGTGGCCTATGACCCGAAGGACCCGAACCCGGATTTACTGGGAGAGTATATTGGCTTCTGTGAGCCGAGCTTTGAATTGCTAGCCAACGGCCAGATGATCTGTGTCATGCGAACGCAGTATTCACACTTTCGTGGTGAATACCGACCGATCCACGTCAGTTGGTCGAATGACATGGGCAAGAGCTGGACCAAACCGGTGGCAACCAATCCGCACCTGATGAACATCTGCCCTGAACTGGCAGTGCTGGATAACGGCGTGCTGGCCTGTCAGTACGGCCGGCCGGGTTTCCACATCGCATTCAGCTTGGATAATGGCCACACGTGGCAGGACCGCGTCAGCTTTTCACATCTGCCGGATGGGACCATCACTGGCCAGTTTGACATGATCAAAGTTGGCCCGAACCGATTGTTAGCTGTCGGGAATGATTCCGAGGGCACGAAGGTATGGCCGTTGACCGTTGGCCGTGTGAAGGTATCAACCACTCACGGGAATCTTCATGGCCGTGTATTGGATGAACAGGGTACTCCGATTGCCAATGCAACGATCGAGCGCAGCCCCAACCGTTATGCCGCCGACGATTGGCTGGAACACCCCACCAAGTTTGGCCCCTGGAAAGTGGTCCCGCTGACCATCGGATCGCCGGTATTGGGATACCGATCGATCCTAAAGGAACGGGGCTATCCGACGGTGCAGACCGACACAGAGGGAAGGTTCCGGTTCGAGTCGGTGAAACTTGGTGAATACGTTCTGACGGTTGAATCCGACGGATTCGCACCGCAGCATCGACACATCAACGTGCGTCCCCAGCCCAAACCGGTGGATTTTACGCTCAAGCCGGGACAACTCGTTCGCGGACAGGTCGTTGATGCGGAAGGCGAGCCGATCCCCAGTGTGTGCGTCGTACTGAATCACTGGCATTGCCACACCGATCCACAGGGATATTTCCACTGGTCGCTGGAGAACCCGCTGCCAAAGCAAGTGACGCTGGAAGTTCACAAGAGGTACAGCAGCCAATACGAGGAGTTGAAAACAACGGTTGCCCTGTCGCAACTTGAAGGTCAGCCGATCACCTTGAAAAACAGATAACGCAACCGGATCAGTAAGGACCCGCACATGTACCAACACCAGCTGATTAGCCAGGCGTTTCTACTTGTCACGGCTCTGTGCATTCCGGTCATGGGATTCATACCCACCGCGGGTGGTGGTGAAGATGAGACCGAGATCCTCAAGATCACGGTCGGCGAGCCGACCAAGCTCAGCTCTAAGGTGTATCAGAATATGTCCACCGTGATGGTCTCGAGAACGGGGGTGGTGGCGGTAATGTATCGGAAACCGGGCATAGAGCCGCGTTATCCGAAACATACAAGGCGTGGTTCGGCAATGGGATACCGGGTTTCTACCGACGGCGGGGTGACGTGGAGCAAGGAAATGATTGCCCCTGATGCGTTCGGCGGCGGTCAGAACAGTGGCACGCTGCCCGATGGGGGTGTGATCATCCCGGCCACTGACCCCAAGCCATCCACCGCGCACACCCGGGCCGAAGGTTGGAAGGGTGAAGCCGATCCGAACCCTTCGGCGACAACGAAAACAGGCTGGTACGACGTTCGCTTCGTCCGTTTCACGGACGACATGATGAGCTGGCAGGAGGAAACCGTCGCGATCTATATGCCCGATCTCGGACCGGGCTCGCTCGGCGCCCCGTACCCCGGCTTGGCGAAAGGCAAAATGGTACTGCTTCCGGACGGACACATGTTGGCGCCGATGTACGGCGGCTTCCAAGGCGACGACAAAAATAGACATCGCGCGTTCATTGTCCAGTCAACCGATCAGGGGCACACCTGGAAGTTCTATGCCTCGATTGCGTACGAGCAGGTGGATCCGCATCCGGAACTGCCCGGCCATTACCTGAGTTCCGCCGAACCAAGCATCACGCTCTTGCCCAATGGAAAGATGGTGGCCATGCTGCGAACGCAGTATTCGCACTTTCCCCTCGAATACAAGCCGATGGCCGTGTGCTGGTCTGACGACCTGGGAAGGACATGGACCAAACCCGTGTTGACCGACCCGCACTTGATGAACATCTCGCCAACACTGGCGGCATTAGACAACGGCGTGGTGGCGTGTCAGTACGGTCGACCGGGATTCCACATCGTGTTCAGCCTGGATGACGGCCACACCTGGCGGGACCGCGTCAGCTTTTCCCATCTCCCCGCACCGGTCATCACCGGCCAGTTTGACATGATCAAGGTCGGTGCGAATAAGCTGGTCACCGTCGGCAGCGATGCCGGGGGAACCAAGATCTGGCCGATTACCGTCGAGCGCGTGAAGGTGTCACCGGCCCACGTGGCGTTGACCGGTCGTGTTGTCGACGCGGCCGGCAGGCCGATCGCCGGCGCGGTCCTCGAGCGTGGTCCCAACCGTTACGCGGCCGATGATTCACTCATGGACAGCGAACGAAAGAAGTACCTCGGCAGCCCCACGTTAGCGTTTCGATCTATCCAGAAGCACCATGGTTATCCCACAACACGCACCAACGCCAGCGGACAATTCCGTTTCAAACATGTCCCGCTTGGAGAATATGTATTGACCGTGGAAGCCGATGGTTATGCCCCGCAACAACGGCACGTTCAGGTCGCGCCCCAAGCCATGCCGCAGGACTTCACACTCAAGGCGGGACAGCTGGTGCGCGGACGAGTCGTGAATTCAACAGGCAAACCGCTCGGCGGCCTGTGCGTCGCGTTGAATCGCTGGCATTGTCATACCGACCCGCACGGGTATTTTCACTGGTCAGCTGAAGTTCCCGTCCCCGAGCAGGTGAACCTGCGAATCAACAAGAACTTCAGTCGGCGGTACGAAACGTTAGAAACAACGGTCACATTGTCGCGGATAGGGCGCCAGCCGATCACCTTGAAGCACAACTAACTCGATGCGGGGTTGGTCGGGTTCACGCTCAAGAAAAGAAGGATACCCACATGGACCGACACAAGCTGATTGGCAAAGCGTTCCTGTCTGGTACCGCCATGTGCCTTTTGGCCATGGGATTCATACCCCTTGGGGGGAATTGAAGGGCAACAGGCACGAAAATGGTATCTAACGGACTTGGGCCACCACACTCCGCCGTGGCAATCGGGCAAGACGTATTTGGCCTGCTGCTACGGTGAGGTCAGCCCCACACCACCGGAGAGTCGAAGTTCCTCGAGCGCCGGGAGCAGTCCTTCGTCGAACGAAGCATAACGGGGCACCCACCCAAGACACTCCTGGGCATGACCGCTTCGCATCCGGATCGAGGCGTTGATCGCCTCCACCAAAGGGAACCCCAACCACAGGCCAACCACCCATGCCGGCACCCGTCCGACCCGTCGCAGTCCCAGCGCATCGGTGACCCGGTCGATCACCTCGCGCCGCCTCAGCGGCACCTTGTCGCTCACGAAATAGTTTTCACCATCGCTGCCACTTTCCAAGGCCAGGGCGTAGGCCTCGCCCAGGTCTGCTACATGCACCAGGCTCCAGTAGTTAGCGCCGTTGCCCATAATTCGGTAACGGCCGCGCAACAGTAACTCGACCGTTTCCCGGAAGAATCCGCCGGCACCGTACACCAAGCCGGGAGTCATGACCATCACCCGCAGGCCACGACTGCGATGCAGCGCCGCTAGTTCAGAAATCATTTCTGCGTGGCCCCTGGCGAGCAAACATGGCCGCACCCCAGTCGCCGCATCGATCCACTCTTCGCCAACGCCCGCGTGGACCATCGCGCCGCTGGTGTAGATCAACAACTTCTCTTCCACCAGGCACGCCTCGGCCAGCGTGCGGGTCATGAGGGCATCTGACTGGTGCATGGCCGCGATGCGCCGCCTGTTCCACCGCCCACTCGGCTTGGGCTGTGCCGTGTGAATGACCGCGTCGACCCGGGATACCAGGGGCGCATAGGTCTCGGGCCGGTCCATTTCGCCCACGGCCAGCGAACCACCCAACTCTTCCAGCCAACAACCGCGCGCAGGCTCGCGCACCAGGCCAACCACGGCGTGGCCACGCCCTAGCAGACTACGTACCACCGCCGAGCCGATAAACCCGGTAGCCCCTGTAACCAGTACGTTCATGTCACTTCAATTCGGCGAACTCGTTTACCGTTTGTTTCTGATACCAGGTACTTTTCCCAGGTAGTTTATCACAATATCACCAGAGGGCGGCTGTCGCAACTATTTTGGAATCGCTACGATTCGACTCCGTTTGCATGATGCGAGGCCACCTCACAGTGAATGGTTGGCAAACCGTCGCTGGGTCTGTCGACCCCATAAAAATTATCGACGACTAGTGGGGTAGCGCTGCCGGCGGTGCCACAGCGCAACTGACCGTAGGTGCTCCGGCAGCGAGTCTCTCCAGGACCGCCGACAGGTTTGAGGAGACCCTGATTGCCGAGTCCACCGTCGGTGGCAAGACTTGGGACCGTGATCATCCCGTGCAGTTGGCGCCCTGGGCGGATATGTACACCGGCCTTTGCAGCCGGCCGACGGCAGCCTCATCACGAGCGGTACCGTCCGGGCCTATATGAAACAGACCACCGGTCAACAAAACGTGACCGAAGTAGTCCGCTGGCCGCTGCCGGACCGGAAATAGGAATCGCCCGCATGAATGCTTGTTCTTGATATGCCAATCAAGGATAATGACCAGATCATGTCCGGTGTCCAGCCAAAAGGGCCTCCACCAGGCCCGTCCGGGGGGAGCCAAGGATTGACGACCAGGCGGCGCGACGAACGAAAGAAATGAGTTTACCATGAACGGCTCAGGACCTAGCCGTCGCGATTTTCTTGGGCGTTCGGCCGGCATCGTGACTGCCGCGGGTATTGTGCCGAATTGACTGACCACCTTGGGTGCCGCGGCTGAGCAGGGCTCGAAAAACCACCGGCCGCATGTGGGGGCCATTGGTGTCCATTAGTAATTTGCCTATTAGTCTTTAAGATAGGCAAGCCGGCCCATCAATTTGCCTATTAGTTGGGAACCTGCCCGGTGAGCAGGAGATCGACCAGCTCTACGCGCAATTCCTGCCGACTCAGTTGAAGTGTCTCGACGATCATAGTCAACTGATCCCCGGCACGCAGCAAGCTGTAGCGGAATGTCGTCGTCGCGGCCTGAAGATCGGCTCCAGTACCGGTTATAGCCAGCCTTTGATGGACGTTGTGTTGCCCGAGGCACGGCGACAAGGTTTCCAGCCGGATTGCGTACTATGTGCGGATGACGTGGCCAGCGGGCGGCCAGCACCTTGGATGTGCGTGGAAAACGCACGTCGCTTGAATGTCTATCCCATGGCAGCGATCGTCAAAGTGGACGACACGCCCGTAGGCATCGAAGCGGGTCGTAACGCGGGCATGTGGACGGTAGGAATTTCCAAGAGCGGGAATCTGGTAGGACTCACTTGGGAACAAACTCAACAGGTTGAAGCGGCTGAATTACGGGAACGGGTGGCAGCCGCCGAGGCAGCGTTCTTCGCCGTGGGTGCCCATTATGTGATCGAATCGGTTGCCGACTTGACGCGGGTGTTGGATGACATTCAGCAACGGCTTGCCGCCGCCGAAGGGCCTGGATCATAAATCGCGATCCAGGTCAACGCGGTGGATTCGGGGTTACTGGAAACAACACCGTACGGCCAATCACACGCGCCAGTCCAGTGACCGTTGCATCCGTGGTCTTCAAGAAGTCGTTGATCCATAGCAACCCGTTGACCCTCTTGGCCGGAGTATTGTCGCACATTAAAGATGATGGATGGCATTGTCGAGATTGTCGGAGAAACCGAATCGCAATCTGCAGCCGGATTGATAGGAATGTGAGTTTGATTGGTGTTATACGTCTTTTATCGAATCGGGTGCTGTCGATAGAAAGAATTCTCGCGCAGGTCGTCCGCCCCAGCTGCCAATTGCTGGACATGCAGTTGCTATGTGCTTCGCCTTCACGTTTTCCCCCTCTGCTAAAGGAGCTTTTTATGATCGCTATCGATAACAAGACACGGGCGATTGCACTGTTGATATCCAGCGTGTTGTTCCGCACGTGCCTGCTTGGATTTGGCCTGTTGATCTTATCTTGCATTCCTGTCTTCTTTCTTGCTGACTGGTGTTATGCCGTTCACAGCTGGATGCTGGATATTCCGCGCCCGGAATACAACGCGCTGCTTTTTTCCTGGTTAGGAAATATGAAGCAGCTGTTGTTGGTCTTCTTTTTGTTGCCGGCCGTGGCCATCCGCTGGACGCTTAAGCAAACGTCCTAACAACAATGTTTCACCAAGCGATGTCATCCAACGAATCGAATCGATAAGATGGAACGGGCATTTGCGGCACAGCGAGCCTGTTTTACTGTTGGATCATCCGGCACCAGACAAGGTGTTTTCAGCCGCCGGAGTAGGCTGAATGCCAGAGACCTTGGAGCACATCGCTTCCACCGATCGACTGAAGACGGATTTTCCTCATGGGTGGCGGATGGAAGGCTGGCTGGGTCAGTTCGCTTCGATGGCCGAGCCGACGTGTTACTGCCCAGGCGGCTGGCGAGTCCTGAATGCCATCGCAGTCCCAAACTGCGATGCCGTCGCCTTCGCTTCGGCCACGTCGGGTGGCCCGTCCAGCGAGAGCGTCGGCAGTGAATCCAGCGCCCCATGCACGTCCAGCAGTCGTGGGTCGGTGTAGACGTTCATCGTCAAATCGATACTCGAATGTCGCATAGCCGCCTGGGCTGTTCGTGGAGCGACACCGCCCCTGCTCAGGCGGGTTCAAAAAGTATGCCGCATGGCGTGAATGTCGACCGTTCGACCCCGGTCGTCTGTCTTCGGGATGTCTGCCAATTTCAGGTCGCGATCAAGAATCCGCAGTAAGCCAGCGGGGACGTTGAAAATCGGCGGCTTTTCGGCCGGGCCGGCGGTCAAATAAAAACGGGACGCGTGCTGGACTCCCTTCCCCTTGAATGACCATTTCCTCCTTGTAGACTCAGTTCTGTCCGTGGAAATCAAATTTCCTATCAGTGACCCCTCACCAGTTTTTTGTTCCAATGATCCCCACACGATCAAAATTGGTTGCAGTTCAGAGGAGAAATCATGCGGCTTGAAAATAAGATCGCTTTGGTGACGGGAGCATCCGGTGGTCTGGGAGGAGGTATTTGTCAGGCCTTTGCGCAGCAGGGAGCCGATTGCGTAGTGGTTTATCATTCGAAACGGTCCGCAGCGGAAGAAACGGCCGCTACGGTGAAATCCTACGGCAGACGGGCACTGTTGTGCCAGGCGGACATCAGCCAAGAGTCAGAAGTCAAGTCGATGGTCCAACAGGCACTGGACACTTTCGGGAGGCTAGATATTCTCGTGGCCAATGCCGGCCTGGGAATTTACAAGCCATTGATGCAGACGTCACTCGAAGACTTCGAAAAATTGATCCGCGTCAATTTGATCGGTACATACTTGACCGTCAGGCACGGTGCCGAACCGATGCTTCAGCAACGAGCCGGAAAAGTCATCACCA
>Ga0310121_10004887_pt1 | contig 11673 bp, 8 predicted proteins | sample CB27_Tmax_986_MG_FD_203504 | JGI IMG/M metagenome (GOLD analysis project Ga0310121, IMG submission 203504) | Marine microbial communities from Western Arctic Ocean, Canada - CB27_Tmax_986 | ecosystem: Environmental > Aquatic > Marine > Oceanic | place: Canada: Western Arctic Ocean | collected...
CAGGAATCCTCAACCGCCCCATTCGCACAGCTCGTGGCTCCCACGGCTGCACAGGCGCCGGTCCCGCAGCTCGTCGCGGTGCTCGCGTAGCCCTCGTCCGCCGTACCGTCGCAGTTGTCGTCCACACCGTCGCAGGTGGTGTCGTCGGACGAACCGGTCCCCGCCGTGCAGGAATCCTCAACCGCCCCATTCGCACAGCTCGTGGCTCCCACGGCTGCACAGGCGCCGGTCCCGCAGCTCGTCGCGGTGCTCGCGTAGTCCTCGTCCGCCGTACCGTCACAGTCGCCGTCCACACCGTCGCAGGTGGCGTCGTCGGCATCTGGACCCACTTCGCCCGTGCACTCGCCAAGCACACCAGCGGTGCAGGTGCGGCTGCCCGCCTTGCACGTGCCCACGTCCAACGTGGCCGGATCGGCGGTGTAACAAGACTCTGTGTAGGTGTCGTCATCGGTCCAGGCGTCGGTCGCTGTTGCGGCGTCGCATGCCTTGCAACCGTTGTCCGTCATGGGATCGCCATCGGCGTAGCAGACGCCATCAATCAGGCAGGTGTCGGCTTCCAGGACGCTGTAGTCGCAAGCATCCGTCGTCTCATCACACGCATCCACCGTACAAGACAACCCGTCGTCACAAGGATCGCCGCCCGTCGCACAACCGGGCGGTGGCGGTGGTTCCGCACACGTTCCCAATCCATCGGTTCCATCGATGACCTGGACACACGCAAACTCGACGTTATCACACCACCCTTGGGCCGATGTGCTGCAATGTTCACCGTCGCCGCCCTTGACGCAGGAACCATAATATTGGTCGTCGCTGGATTCGTCCGGTGTCCCATTGTTGTGCAAGCGAAGCTGAGCACAGTGCGTTCCATCGGCACAATCGGTGTCACTCTTGCACAGGGTCGTGCAGTAGCTATTGATTCCCTCGTCTTCCAACGATGAGAACACGCAGGAACCCGAGAAACAGTCTGCATTGGCCTCACAGGCCTCACCCGCAGCCACGCCTTCGGGGTTGTCGGACTCCAAACACCAAAATTGCCCGGGCATTTGGCCCGACGGCTCAATGAACACGTTGCACACCTCGGTCTCTGCACACGCGCTCGGATTGCTGCAATACGTGGGATTGGATTGGCCCACGTTGATGCAGAGCCCACCCCATGCGGTCGTTGACGTGGCCTCTTCTTCGGTGATGAAGCCGATCCCCACGCACAGGTTCTGATCGGGGCAATGATTCTTGGCGTTGACGCAGTGATCCGCGCACACACCTTCGGTATTGGTCTCCGCATCGGCCCCCAGGCAGACGATCGAAGAACAATCGGCGCCGGATAGGCAGGGGCTGCCCGTGGGAAGACGGTCATTGATTGGCAAGCAAATGCCCACCACTTTGTTGGACCCCTGAGGCACAACGCCGGCGCACGCCAACGTCACGTTGATGTCCTGGCATTCTCCGTCGTGTTTGCACAACACGTCTTGGCCCGCGATGGGACCGGGCATGCAGAACACAATGTCTCCGGGACAACTGAACTCCGACGCGATGACGGCGGTGTCGCTCACGTCATCACAAGCTCCTTCGATGTTTTCAAAGGTCTCTTCTGCTTTGCACCGTGTGGTGCAGAACCCAAAGGCACAAATCTGCACGGCCGGCTCCTGGAGGCAGTCCTCCTCTTGACCGCAGGGAGCGCCCAGCTTGCCATCGGAGGTCGGAGGAGGTGGCGTCGTATCGTCAACTGTGTCTTCCACAGGCGTGGTGTCTTCCACGGGCGTGGTGTCTTCCACAGGCGTGGTGTCTTCCACAGGCGTGGTGTCTTCCACAGGCGTGGTGTCTTCCACAGGACCAGAGTCTGCAGTATCCGTGACAGGTGGGAGCGTCTCATCGTCCGATCCACACGCAACCACCATCATCAAAGCCAAACCACATGCAACTATTCGCGCCATCATTTCTTCCTCCGTCTTGAGCACATCCCACAAAAGGTTCGAAACGCATTTAACACGTCTGGCGCCCAAAAGGAAGTCTGTGGTAGGGTCCGCACCGTCTTTGAGATGAAACCAACGAACCACTCTCGAGGAGGCAATCATGAAACCAATGCGACGGGTTTTCGTTGTGGGTGGCGCCCACACCACGTTTCTCGGAAAAGGACACCCCGAATTTATTTGGAAGAAACACCCAGATTTCGGCAAACGCGATAACCCCTCTTTGGAAGAGCATATGCGCGGCGCGGCCTTGAGCGCATTGGAACAAACGGGCGTGGATCCACAAGCCATTGAACGTGGCTTTGTGGGCAACTTTGCCGGTCAGACCTTCAACAGCCAAGGCCACTTGGGTGCTATGGCGGCCCGGATCCACCCGGATCTCGCCGGCAAACCCTGGAGCCGGGTGGAAGCCGCATGCGCCAGCGGTGGAATCGCGATCACCGGCGCGGTGGAATCCTTGCAAGCGGGTTACGACGTGGCGTTGGTGGTCGGCGCTGAGATGCAAACCTCCGTCAGCGCGCGCATCGGCGCCGACTTCTTGGCCCGGGCGGCCCATTACGCCGAAGAGCGTGCGATCGATGAGTTTACCTTCCCCGCCATGTTTGCCCGACGTTGGAAAGCCTACCAGGAGGCGTTCGGTGCCACCGATGCCGATTTGGCGCATGTCGTTACGAAGGCGTACAGCAACGGCAACCGGAACCCCTTCGCCCACATGCGCGCCGCAAAGCGAGAGTATGAATGGGCGGCACAGGCCGGCGACCGTAATCCCTGTTTCTTGGCCAACGAGGAGCTCAAACCCTATATGAAGATGAGCGACTGCTCCCAGGTGAGCGACGGCGGTTCAGCGGCCATCTTGGTCACGGAAGACGGACTCACAAAGCTCGGGATCCACCCCAACGATTGTGTGGAACTGAAGGGTTGGGGCCACGTGGCGAATCCCTTGGGCCAAGTCAACGACTACACACAGTTGGCAACCACACGCGCCGCGGCCACCGAAGCGTTCAACGACGCGGGCATCGACCGCGACACCGTGGGCGTGGTCGAAGTGCATGATTGCTTCGCGGTCACCGAGTGGCTCATGGTGGAGGCCCTGGGCTTCGCACAACCGGGCAAAGCCTCCGAGTTGACCCGATCGGGCGCGACCCAAATCGAGGGCACCCTTCCGGTCAACACCGGCGGCGGACTGCTCTCGTTTGGTCACCCTGTGGGTGCCACAGGCGTCAAGCAAGTGGTCGAAATCTGGCGTCAAATGAAGGGGCTCTGCGGCGACTATCAGATCCCAACGCCCCCGCAGGTGGGTGTCACGGCCAACATGGGTGGCGATGACCGAACCGCCGTGGTGACGGTGCTTCAAAATATTTCCTGATCCGGTGGGTCCATTTTCCCAGCGCGCCTACTTTGACCGGCAGCCCAACGCGTGGGCCACGCGGCTTGCTGAGCTCCGCAAGTGCGATCGACCGCTGATCAATCTGACCGAATCCAACCCCACACGGTGTGGCCTTCACGACCCGTCAATGCCCACTTTGGATGGGCCCATGGCCACCCATTCGGCGTACAAACCGGCTCCGCTGGGCCTGATCCAAGCACGGGAGGCCGTCGCCCAGTACTACGCAGACAACGGCATCGATATCTCGGCCAACCAAGTGGTCCTCACCGCCTCCACCAGCGAATCCTACTCCCTGCTCTTCAAGCTATTGCTCAATCCGAACGATGGCGTTTTGTTGCCGCGTCCCAGCTACCCGCTCTTTGATTTTCTCGCCCAGCTCGAAGCTGTGCGCCCGATTCCCTATGGCGCCATGGATTCGGCCTCACTGGAAGCCGGTCTGGCGACCGGCGCACGCGTGGCGTTGACCGTCCACCCCAACAACCCCACCGGCCAATTTGTGAACAGTGACGTTCGGAATAGTTTGCTGGACGCACTCGCTGAGCGAAAGGGCGCCCTGATCGCCGACGAAGTCTTTTACGACTATTGCTGGATGGACGAGCGCCCCCCGTCGTTTGCGGGATGCAGGGATGTTCTGTGTTTTGTTTTGAGCGGCTTGTCCAAAGTCTGTGGGCTTCCGGGCCACAAGTGCGGGTGGATTGTGGTCGGCGGGCCTCACGGGCTCCGGGACGAAGCGTTGGCCCGATTGGAGTGCATGTGCGACACCTACTTGTCGGTGAACACCGCCGTGCAACACGCCCTGCCCTCACTCTTGGCCGGCCGTGAACCCTTTCAACAAAACCTCAAAGCGCGGATACGGTCCAATTGGGAGACGTTGCAAGCCCACGTGCCGGGCGTCGAAAGCCGACAGGGAGGGTGGTCCGCCGTCATTCGCTTAGCTCCGGGCTGTGACGACGAGGGCGTGGCGATTCAGTTGCTCGAACAATTTGGTGTCGTGGTCCATCCCGGTTACCTCTTCGACTTTCCCACCCACGACCGCTTGGTAATCAACCTCATCGCCCCCACGGAAATATTCACGAAAGGCGTTCACTGCGTGGCATCAGCATTGTGAGCAAGGGGCCGTCATGCTATGCTTCGCCCCGACCGATACGAAGCCAAACGGAGCTCCCCATGACCACACGCAGAAGCTGGATACCACGCTCGCTAATGTCGACCCTGCTAGTCACAAGCGTCATCGCACTCACACCCTCCCATGCAGAAGCCAAGCGAGGATTCTATTTGGGACTCGGGCTCGGCTATGCCTCCGTCAGTGGCGACACCGGCATTGAGCTGCAGAACATCGCCAAAGATCCCGACGCAAACGCGTTTACCTATCCGGACGCCGACCTGAATGAGCTGGTCCGATCCGATGCGGGCTCGGGCTTCGCCTTCAATATCCGCATGGGCTACAACATCCTGGGCGTGGTGGCCATTGAAGGAGACTTTGGCGCCAGCGGGAACAATATCAGCAACGGCAATGAAGTCGAAGGACAAGCGGGCGCCTTCTTCTTGGTGAAACTTTTTCCTTTCCAGTTTTTTGAGCAATTCGACGATCGCTTTTGGGATCCCTACCTCTTCGGCGGCGGAGGCGTGTATTTCATGGGGTATCATCCCGACGCGCATTCCGGTGAGATGACCAACGATGGTCGGGCGTGGTGGCCCAGCGCGGCCGCAAAATACGGAATTGGCTGCGACTTTTATCTGGGTCCCTTTCTAAGCCTGGGGATCGATCTGGCGTTCATTAGTGGTTTCCACAGCACATTTCACATCGACTACGACGACAACATCACATCAGAGACCAGGAAGTCGGGGGCCAGTTTCGCCTTCCAACCCACGCTCAAGATCAATTTCCACGTCCCGGGTACCTAGGCCAAATACGCTGTTTTTTCTCTGGGGACACCTCCCCGGGGACAGGTGTACCCGCCGCTAGGGAATGGATCCCCCATGCCCACTGTTTCGAGCAAAACGAACGCCCTCGTTTTGTATTGTTCTTGTTTATTAACAATGCATTAGATGTGAATGGCGCCTCATTATAGAACTGGCATCCTTCCTGCAATCTATACATCCCACGATACCTAGGAGGTACATAATGAGTAGCCAATCATATTGCGTCGATTGCAACTACGAAGGTCCAATGACAAACGATGGGGACTGCGCTCGCTGTGGAAGCGAATGGACCAGTTTCAACGCGGAAAACAACGTCACTGAGCACTATTCGTTCCTCGACCACAATCGCATGCCAAAAGGCGTCATCGGAATCGACGGTCTCGCGTTCGACTTTTAGGTTCCGTGAATCGCCGATAGGAATGGCGTCAGTCGTTCCAGTGCATTCTCGAGTAACGGACGATCTTGTTCATTCATGATGGGCTCGTCCAAGAGCGACTCCACAGCAGAGACGCTCTGTTCGACGGCTACACCCAGGTCACGGGTTGCTTCGAACCAGTACCCGCCAGCCCCATTTTGAACCAACGTTAAGAAGGACAGTTTGCGGCGGCGACTGACCCGCGCGAGGCGCAGGATTTCGGGCACAAAACGCAAAATTGTGCTCCACTCTCGTTCCGCAACCAAGAGCTCACCGTCAGGCCAACGTTCCATCGGTTCTTCGCCCACACGCAGGTAGGGCGCAACCGCCAAGATTCGCAACAAAGGCCATTCACTGAGCAGCCGACTGCCGTTGACCAAGAGCCGGCCACGCATCATCGACAATTGTTTTGGGTTCATGTTGGGATCCAGAGCGGCCCCCATGGAGTCGCGGAGAAGAGGCCATGGAATGTCCACTGAGGGCATGCCTCGACGAACCTTTACCTTGAGCAACTCGCCCCCCATCATCAACTGCCGCGGCATCTCGGTTTGACGCGAACCGCGCCGAGGTCGGGTGGAAGGCTTCCGTAGTTGCCACCGGTCGGCCAGGGCTGGAAACAACTCGACCACCCATTCGGGCCGAACTGCCGTCACGGTTCGCGCCCAGGCACGTCGGGTCACAACACATTCGGCGGCAACGATGAGGTGTGGCCGGCTGTCCACCAAGCAACTGCCCGGATGGATGGCCACCTGGACACCCGTAACGGTTTCATAGCGGTTTCCACGGCGTTGACGACACGCGATGTTCCTGGGCAAACCGATCAGGACACAGCGCAACAGGTCTTCTATGGGCCCCCCGCTGGATACGGTCAAGCCCACATCCGTCGCGATGTCTCGCAATTGTGCGCGAATGTGCAGCACTTCGGACATCAAGAGAGAATCCAGGTAATAGCGCTCACAAAATGCGCGGCGGTCGGTTGCGTCGACGTAGGCATCCAACAATCGAATCGTGGCAACGAGGTCCCCGTGGGGGCTGGCGAAGGCGCGATGGGCGCGTCTCGCCTCGTCCTCCTCTCCCTGGGGATAAATCTGTGGTGAACGGATCGAAAGAAATGCGCCGACGCTCAAGACCTGATCCATGACCATCGGATAGCGCTCGGACGCTTCCACAATCATCCGCGCCAATCGCGCCGAGAGTGGAAAAGGCACCATGGAGCGACCAATCGAGGTGAGTTTGTGGTCGTAGTCGATCGCATCCATCGCGATCAACTCGTCGATCGCTCCGCGAATGAGACGTTTGGGTGGCGCGGTGAGGAAGGGAAAGTCATGCACATTCGTGACGCCAAGATCGACCAAGCGTAGAACCACGTCGGTCAAATCGACGCGCCGAACCTCCTCCGTCTCAAAGGGGGGCCGGTCCCGGAAACTTTGCTTGTCATACAATCGCATCGCAATCCCAGGCGCCGTACGTCCCGACCGGCCGGCACGTTGACGTGCGGAAGCCTTGCTAATCGGTTGTTCCGTCAAACTGGTCATACCGGTGTTGGGGTTGTAGGACGGCACCTTCGCCAACCCCAGATCCACCACCGTCCGGATACCGTCAATCGTGAGGCTCGTTTCCGCAATGTTGGTGGAAAACACAATCTTCCGACGAAACTTCGGTGGTGTTGGTTGGAAAATGAGCTCCTGTTCTTCCCGGGTCAAGCGGCCATAGAGAGGCAGGAGCCACGCATCGCGATTCCCGCGCCGCTCGATCTCCGCAATGACCATCTTGATCTCCGCCTCACCGGTCAAGAACACCAGCACGTCACCGGGCTCCTTTTTTCGATGAATTCGCTGGATCGTGGTGGCGATGTCACTGATGCGCTCTTCGTACCTGCCCACAGAGATGGGCCTGTATTGAACCTCAACCTCGTGGGTGCGCGCCTCCACACGCAAATGGGGCACACCTCCGAAGAACTTCGAAAAAATCGTGGGGTCAATGGTGGCGGACGAGATCACCACCTTGAAATCGGGGCGTCGTTGCAGAAGTTGGTGAAGCAGCCCGATCGTAAAATCGATGTTCAGGGACCGCTCATGGGCTTCATCGACCATAATGATGCCGTAACGGCTCATCTCTGGATCACTCCGAGCCTCACGGAGCAACAAGCCGTCGGTCATGACTTTGATGCGTGTTTGGGGCGATGTGCGATCGTGAAATCGTATGGCGTATCCGACCTCCCCGCCCAAGACGTCACCTCGCTCGTGAGCGATGCGCTCCGCCACACTGATGGCCGCAATTCGACGGGGTTGGGTCACGCCCAACATCAAGCCATCGGGCAACAAACCGCGATCCAAAAGGATCTGCGGAATTTGTGTCGTCTTCCCGCAGCCGGTTTCCCCTTCAACAACGACCACAGAATGGGTCGACAATGCCTCGACCAATTCATCCGCACTGTCGTGGATTGGAAGTCGAATGGTCGTAGAGACCGGTTCCACTTTGTCCGTCATGGAGTGTCGGCCTCCCGCGCCTCATATGGCTCGGTGTGAATGACCACGTCGCGCACACCGTCGATGGCGCTCTTAATACGATCTTCGACAGCATGGGTGATCTCATGGCTGCGCAAGGTACTCAATTCGGGATCCACCTGAATGTGCAAGTCGACGAAGATGTTTCCTTCCCAACCACGTGTTCTCACTTTATGGCAACTCATTACGCCCGGCACTGTCATCACCTGATTTTCAATCACAACCGGTTGTAAGGGCGCTGTATCCGTTAATACGAAGGCGTTCTTTGCCATAATTGTCCAAGCGATGTAGCCGATGTAGAACGCGATGAGTACAGACACAATGGGATCCACGTAGGGCACATCATACTTCAGAGCCACCAACGAGATGGCGACGGTCCCTGTTACGCCCAAATCGCTCGCCGTGTGGGCCGCGTCTGCTTCCAAGAATAGGCTCTTCGTTCGCTTGGCTGCGCGGCGTTCGTAGATCGTCACGAAAACATTGACGAGGAACGTGACCCCAACGACCACAAAAGCAAGGACTCCAACCTGATGATCAGCCGGCTCGTTCAGCGAGTGGAGCGAATGTGTGAGCAGCTCCCAGGCGGTGATGAGTAAGCCAACGGCGATACCCATGGCCGCCATGACCTCAATCTTTTCGTGGCCATAATGATGATCTTCATCGGCGGGCTTGTGTGCCCAATGCAGACTGATGAGGCCAATGACGTTGGTGGATCCGTCGGACAGGGAGTGAAATCCATCACTGGTCAATGCCAATGCACCGCTCATGAGCCCCACCACAATCTTTCCCGTTGCGACGAGCAGATTGAGGAACAGCGTAATCCACAGCACCTTCCGCACTTCACTCATACTCTCAGGGTACCTCCTCGGCGTGGCTGTGAACAACAAATGGCCACATGGAGTGAACGTTCCAGGCCAGCGTACCGTTCAGAATCCGATGAGTCGGAAGGTCGTGTAGGGAACGAACCCCAGTCGATCGTACAGTTGCACAGCCCCCTCGTTGTTCTCATTGACGTGGAGCGTGATGCGCGGAAAACGTTGGAGCAACGAGGCACACATGGCCGCCATGCCACGGGTTGCAAATCCCCGCCGCCGAATCGCGGTTGGCGTGATCACACCTTCCACTTGAACACCCTCGACACAGGTGGAATAGGTCGACGCCTGAAACGCGATGTTCCCCTGGTGAAGCAGTATGTGGAGAGCCTGTCGGTCGATCAGCCCTTGGATACGTTTCCGGAACCCCACGGGGTCTATCGTCATGGGATCCACACCCAGTTCTTCCTGTTGCATCTTGGCCGCCAGGACACAGCAGCGCTCCAAATCCTGCGGCAAAGCGATCGTGATCTCTTCTTCTGGCGCCACGCTCAGCTGACGGGGCTCAATGGTGTACAGCCGGTGCATTCGGTGCAGTCGCGGCTCGCGACGAGACTTTAACCCTTTCCAAAAAGCATCCGTCTCCTCCTGAGGGCCGACGACCATGCGGACGATGATTCGGTCGCGGAAGTGATCGCCCATGGCAAACGCGATCTCGCAGTTCACCGCAAAGAGAACAATCAGGCCCGTCCGACTCGCGTAAACCACACCTTGTAGATGACGTGAGCTTGGGGCCCCAAATATCTCGCCATCGAGCACGAGGCTATCGGAAGCCGACTGTTCCGCACGTTCGAGCATGCTCAACAAGTAGATGTTGGGGGGGATGTCCTCGCGCAGAAAATCCCGCACATCCTCGCGACTGGTGGGTGTTAAACGAATCATGGGGCACCCACAGAGACGCCTTCGACCCAGCTCAGGACACGGAAGGACGTCCGCATGGTCAACACAATCGCCGCCCAGCGCCCGTTGGGTGAGGGATACACCTCCGCATCGAGGGACGTCCACAACTCATCAAACACGCCCCCAATCAAGCGTTTGCTTTCGCCGGGTCGGGAAACAGTGTCCAACCACACCGTGTAAGTCAGCCCCGTTTTCCCCACATTGAGCGCCACACGCAGCGTTTGACTGGGCGACAAGGCAAACGACTGCAGGGTCTTGGACAAGCGCTGCCCCGACAGCGCTTTCGTCCGATAATTGTGCCGACGAACATGCCTGCGAACCGATCCATTCAAGCCCATCCGCTTCGCCCGCCGAAAATTCCCCGTCCGTTTCATGAAGGTGATGGTCGTAGGAGGGCCATAACGCGAACGCGTAGTCAATGCATACGCAAAGTTGCGCGAACCCGGTTCCCAACCGAGAAACTCGGCCGTCGAGCCGATGGGTTCGGACGCCCAGACCGGGGTCGACAGCAAACAAACAATGACAATGATGCGCTTTACTCCCACCTTGGCTGTGGTACCCCATTCAGACCACTGTGGCAATTTTCCCGCCTCTCCAATCAAGAACCACTAGCACTTCTCGCTTGCCTGGTGTGGACAGCGAACGTAGGATGAGCTTCGCGATTGCAAGAGGTCGACAATACCCATGAAGCATACTCACCCATTTGGTCTGTTGGTCATCGTCGCTATGATCTGGGGATGTGGTGGTACGGAACAACCGGCCTTCCACATCATCCTGCAACCGGGCCCTCCACCGTCGATCATCACGGAAAAATCCGAATTTCCACCGGACGTAAACGTGTTGCCACCGTGCACCGATTTGGCGTGCTGTGAAAAACAATTCGGCATGGTCCCGAAACCCTGTGTTGCGGTGCTCGTGGAAAGCGACGGGAGCTGCACACTAGAGTCCTCCCTGGATGGAACGGCTTGCGGAGACGAGTCATGGTGTGGTGGAACACCCACCTGTTCCTTGGGGGTTTGTACGGTGCCGGATACGGCCGTGCATTGTACGGACTTCGATGCCCCCCCATGCAATCTAATGATGTGCGATACCGACACCGGTGAGTGCACGGCTGTGCCCATAGACAATGATACCCCGTGTGAGGATGGCAACACCTGCTCGGAAGATGACGTTTGTTTGGATGGCACATGCACCCCGGGCACATCGCCCAACTGCGACGACAACAACCCGTGCACAGCGGATGAATGCATGGGCGACCCAGGGTGCGACCACACCGATCTCAGCGGTCAAGCCTGTGACGACGGAAACGCCTGCACGACAGACGACTTCTGCCAGAGCGGCCAATGCGGTGGTAATGGCGCACTGAATTGCGGAGAGGACAACCCCTGCGTGAAGGGCACATGCGACCCTCTGGTGGGTTGCGTATCCACAGCGCTCACTGGGGACCCTTGTGACGACGGCAACAACTGCACTGCAAACGATCTGTGCGAAGAAGGGAGCTGCCTGCCGGGAGAAAACACGTGTGAATGCACGAAAGATTCGGATTGTCCCTACCCCGAAAATCTCTGCGCTGGCCCCTTGTTCTGCGACGAGGGTAAATGCGCTACCGATCCGACGAAAGCTGTCCAGTGCCCACCCAGCCTCTACCCTTGTGTCGTGTCGATCTGTCAGCCGACAACGGGGACCTGCGGAGTAACACCTG
>Ga0310121_10004888_pt1 | contig 11668 bp, 5 predicted proteins | sample CB27_Tmax_986_MG_FD_203504 | JGI IMG/M metagenome (GOLD analysis project Ga0310121, IMG submission 203504) | Marine microbial communities from Western Arctic Ocean, Canada - CB27_Tmax_986 | ecosystem: Environmental > Aquatic > Marine > Oceanic | place: Canada: Western Arctic Ocean | collected...
AACTTGCCAAAACAAACATTGTCATCATCAGGCGCCACGATTCCAGCACCGTCTGGCTGGACCACGCGGCCACGGATCCCAATGAGCGGTTCAGGCACTTCGTCACGGAGAATCGCCCCCGCAACACGTTGGTCTACCGCACCAGTCCCGACGGCGTCCACTGGAGCGAGCCGGTGGCCATGCGCGCCGCCGTGGGCGACCGTACGACTGTCTTCTACAACCCCTTCCGAAAGGTCTGGGTGCTTAGCGAAAGGTGGAGTGGTGGTTGGACTCACGGTCGTGCCCGTGCCTACATCGAAGACCCGGATCCGAAGAAGATCGTCTCCAACGTCTCTCAACGAGTCAACTGGTGCGCGGGAGAAGACGCCGATCCTGATAATCCCGATCCGAGGTTCAGGCAGTTTGCCCCCGAACTGTACAACCTCGATGCGACGCCGTATGAGAGCCTGATGCTCGGGCTGTTCACCATTTGTACCGGTCCCGGCAACCAGCAGGAATTCCGCAGGGTGGGGCAGAAACGCAACGACATCCTGTTGGGCTTCAGCCGCGACGGCTTCCACTGGCACCGCCCGTGCCGCGAGCGATTCATGGCGGCAAGCTGGAAAGACGATACATGGAACTTCGGCAACGTCCAGTCGGCCGCGGGCGGATGCTTGATCGTCAGGGACAAGCTGTACTTCTACGTCAGCGCCCGCGCCCAGGATCCGGCCCTCTCGCACGGCAACGGGAGCACGGGCCTGGCGATCCTCCGCCGTGACGGCTTCGCATCGATGGATGCCGGCAGCCAGGGCGGCACGCTCACCACCCGGCCGCTGACGTTCAAGGGCAAGCACCTGTTCGTCAACGTGGATGGTCCGAAGGGCGAACTAAAGGCTGAGGTGATCGACAAGGACGGCAAAGTGATCGAGCCGTTTTCTCTCAGGAACTGTCAGCGGGTCTCATGCGACAAGACGCTGGCGGCTGTGACGTGGAAGCAGGCCGTTGACCTGTCAGCGGTGTCGGGCAAGCCGGTCCGGTTCCGGTTTCACCTGACCAACGCCGCCATGTACGCCTTCTGGGTCAGTCCCGACAGGTCTGGTGCCAGCCACGGGTTCGTCGCCGCTGGTGGGCCGAGCTTCACCGGGCCGACCGACACCGTGGGCCGGCTCCGCTGAATATCACGCCAGGATTTCCCTCACGACGTGGCCATGCACGTCGGTGAGGCGGCGGTCGATCCCGTTCTGGCGGAAGGTGAGTTTCTTGTGATCGATTCCCAGGAGGTGGAGCACCGTGGCGTGAAAGTCGTAGCACCACGTCTTGTCCTCTTCGGCCTGGTAACCCCAGTCGTCGCTCTGCCCGTAAGACACGCCGGTCTTGATGCCGGCGCCGGCCAGCCAGGTGACGAAGGTGCCGCCGTTGTGGTCGCGCCCGTCCTTGTTCTGCGCAAAGGGAGTGCGCCCGAACTCGGTGGTCCAAATGAGAAGGGTGTCCTCGAAGAGGCCGCGTGATTTCAAGTCGCGCAGGAGGGCCGCGATGGGTTGGTCGACCGAGGCGGCGATGGGGGGAAGTTCCTTGGTGATGCTGCCGTGGTTGTCCCAGTTTCCGGTGGAACCTTGCGGTCCGCTCCAGACTTGCACGAAGCGGGTGCCGCGCTCCACCAGGCGCCGCGCCAGCAGACAGCGCCGCCCAAAGTCCTCGGTGGTCTTGTTGTCGAGGCCGAAGGCCTGGCGCGTGGTCTCCGTCTCGCGGGAGAGATCGAAGGCTTCGGGAGCGGAGAGCTGCATCTTGGCGGCCAGCTCGTAGGAGGCGATGCGGGCGGCGAGGCGAGTATCGCCGGGATAGGGAGCGGCGTGGTTGCGGTTGAGCGTCTGCAGCAAGGCGAGCCCTTCGCGATCGGCCTCGCGGGATGCGAAGGCGTACTTCTTATTTGCGAAGAGGTCCGGAACGGGATTGTCGGCGCCCCCCTTGATGATGGTGCCCTGGTGGGTGGCGGGGAGAAAGCCGGAGGAGAAGGGTCCCTTCTGGTTGTAGGGCAGGCCCTTGGCATCCGGCAGCACCACGAATGTGGGGAGGTTGTCGGCCAGGTTTCCGAGGGCGTAGGAAATCCAGGCCCCCATGCACGGGAAGCCGGGCAGGAGGAATCCCGAGTTCATCATGTAGGTTCCCGGACCATGGACGTTGGTCTTGGTCGTCATGGCCATCAAGAAGGCTATCTCGTCCACCAGCTTGGCCTGGTGCGGGAAGACGCTGCTCACCCAGCGCCCGCTCTCGCCGTGTTGCTTGAACTCGAAGGGGCTCTTCATGAGCGCGCCGGGAACTCCGGTGAAGCCTTCCGGTTTTTCCTTGGGCCCCAGCTTCTGTCCGTGGAGCTTTTCCAACGCGGGCTTGTAGTCGAAGGTGTCCATCGGGCTGGCCCCCCCGGTCATGAAAAGCTGGATGATGCGCTTCACCCTGGCGGGGTGATGCAAACCCCCGTGGAGGGCAGGCCTCGACTCCTGCGCGCGGAGGTCGCCCGCCAGCATGTGGGTCAGCGCCAAGCCGCCCAGGCCCCCGCCGGATTGCCAGAGGAAGTCGCGGCGAGTTGTTGGTCCTGAGAGGGGATGGAGATGGGGGGCCATGTCAGTGTACAGTATTCAGTGTACAGTGTTCAGACCGGGGAGATTGAGTGAGGAAGTTCTGCAAATCGATGAATGGAGTTGAGGGTGACCGGCGGCCCGGGATGACGGTGCTTCGCTTGCTCAGTCGATGAAGAGAAACTCGTTGCTGTTGAAGAGGACGCGGGCGAGGGCGGGGAGGCCGAACTTTTCGGCGTAGGCCCTGAGTCCGGCAAGTTCGGCCGGTGCCGGTTCGCGCAGGAAGATCAGCAGGACGGCGTGGCGCACTTGGGCGTCGAGAGTCGCGTGTTCCTTCTCGAGGCGGGCCGCCAGTTGCTGGCTGTGGTGCAGGACAAAGTCGTTGTTAAAGAGGGTGAGGGCCTGCAGGGCGGAGACCGAGGCGCCGCGATTCGGCGAGAGGAGGGCCATGTCTGGAAAGTCGAGGGCCTCCATGAAGGGATCGGCGATGCCGCGCCACACCACGCGATAAATGCTGCGCCGCGCCGAGCCGGGATGATTCCAATCGTAGGCCTCGTAATCCAGTTTCGGGGTGCTCTGCGGTCCCTTGCTCTTGGCGAACTGCTCCACCCCGGGACCGGCCATGGTGAGATCGATCCGGCCCGTGATCTGGAGGAGGGCGTCGCGGTAGGCTTCCGCGTCGAGGCGCTGGCCATTCATCCGCCACAGGAGGCGATTCTCGGCGTCCACCACGAGGGCGCGCGCGGCGGCCTCCTCGTCGGTCCGCGAAGTCTGCCGGTAGGTTTCGCTGGTGAGGATGAGCCGGTGCAATTGCTTGAGGGACCCATCCGCTTCATCGCGAAACCAGTGCGCGAGCCAATCGATCAACTCGGGATGGCTCGGCGATCCGCCCATGCGGCCAAAATCGTTGGGCGTCTCGCACAGGCCACGCCCGAAGTGGTAGTGCCAGACACGATTTACGATGCTGCGCCAGGTGAGCGGGTTGTCCGGAGCGGCGATCCACTGCGCCAGGGCGGCGCGGCGGGTGGCTTCGTTCTCGGGCTGCGGCAAGTCAAATCGTCCCGGCAAAGCGGAGAGGGCCGCGAGGGCGCCGGGCTGCGCGACTTCGCCCGGTTTTTCGATGTTGCCGCGGCGCAGGACGTGCACGGTTTTCGGAGTGGCGAGGGGCGTGGCGAGTTTCTTGGCGTGGGACCAGTGTGTCGAGACCGCGTAGACCACCGGCTTGGGAGGAAGCGACATTAGTTGCCGGTCGGCGTAAGCCGCCAGGACGTGGGCGGCGATGGCGCTTCGTTGTTCCTCGGAACGGTCCTCGGCAGGAACATTCAGCGCGCCTTGCACGGATGCGGGGAGAATCTCGGCGCCGGGATTCTGCGCGCCGGTGACCGAGATGCGGAAACGGCCCAGGAGATGGCCCTCGCCATGGAGTTGCCGGAGCGCGACCACCAGGCGGGTGGACGACTTGAGCTTGGCCGGCTGTTCCAGCTCAAAGGTGGCGTGATGCGGTTCGCCCACCTTGGGATAGATCCCCCAGGCCGTCTTGACGTTGCCGTCGAGGGCGTGGGAAATGGTCCAGCCCTCCTGGTTCCAGTCCGCGGTGGCTTGTCTGATCTTCAGCGGGATGGGAGAGCCCTCTTCGACGAGGTGGGCCTCAAACTCGCTGAGGTGCAGGTTGCCGTTGTCCTGCCGGCCCGGGCCCTTCTTGGAAAGACTCTCGTCGGCGAGAACATCGAGGCGGATGGCAGTGAGCTTCTCGAGCGAAAGTCTGCCGGTAAAGGTGTAGGTGTCGGTCTCCGGTCGTTTTCCGGAGGCCAGGTAGGAATCGTCCGGCAGCGGTTGAAACTCGGAACCGTCCGAGGAGAGCAGAGTCTCTGCGGAGAGCGAATGCCAGTCCGCGCCCTTCCCGCCGTGCTCGCGAGTCCACTCCGCCACCAGCCCGGCATAATTCGCGGCGAGCAGGACCTGGTGGTCTTTTTTCGCTGCGGCTTCCTTCAGATCGAGAAACTCCTGGCGCTTCTTGACGAGGGCCGGGTCCGGTTCGAACTCCACGTCGCCCTTGCCCACTCCCGCGAAGACGGCCTGGAGCGAGTAGTAATCTTCCTGCGAGACGGGATCGGATTTGTGGGCGTGACAGCGCGCGCAATTCGCGGTGGTGCTCACGAAGGCAGCCATGGTCTGGGTCACCATGTCGTCGCGGTCGAGATAATCGAAGGTCACCGGAGCGGTGCCGGCCCGGCTCAGTTCCAGCGGTCCCGCTGCGATGAATCCAAGACCGGCGACGAGGTGGGGCTCCTTGGGGTAGAAGACATCCGCGGCGAGTTGTTCGCGGATGAACCGTCCCCACGAGATGTCTTCGTTAAGGCGTTGAATCACGTAGTCGCGAAAGCGCCATGCGTTGGGACGGAGCACGTCATGCTCGCAGCCGTGGGAGTCTGCAAAGTGGATCGTATCGAGCCAGTGCCGGGCCCAGCGCTCGCCGTAGCGCGGAGACTCCAGGAGAGAATCCACCAGCTTCTCGTATGCGCGCGGATCCGGATCGTCCACGAAGCGTTGCACTTGCTCCGGAGTGGGCGGAAGGCCGTGCAGGTCGAGGTACAGGCGCCGGATCAGGGTGCGTCGATCGGCCCGCGGGGCGGGGGACAGTTTCCCCTCGCGGAGCCGGGCTCGGATGAAGGCATCGATCGGATGGCCGGCCGGCGGAGAAGCGGCGGGCAGGGGAGGCGGCGTGATGGGCACCAGCGACCACCAGTCTTTCGTCAACTCGCGAAAGTCCCGGGCGGGTTTGGTGGTGCGCGGATCCGGGGCGCCTCGTTTCACCCAGTCCACCAGGATCGCGACGTCGGCCTCGGGAAGCTTTTTCTTGGGAGGCATTTTGAACTCCGGATCGGTGCGCCGGATGGCCTTGACGAGGAGGCTCTCTTCCGGCTTGCCCGGAACGAGGGCGGGTCCCTGCTCGCCCCCTTCCTCCCATCCGCTCCGTGAATCGAGCGTCAGTCCTCCCTTCATCTTGCCGGATCTGTGGGAGTGGCACTTGTAGCAATGCGCCTCCAGGAGGGGCGCGACCCTCGACTCGAAGAAGGCCGTGTCCTCCGCGCACACACCGGGCGTGAGAAGCACGGTGAACCACGACCAGAGACCGAACTGACGATGCGTTGCGCTCAAAGGATTACGGATTCTAGACCTCATCCCGCTCCTTGTCAGTCAGGGAGATCCCGGATTGAGAACGGTGTGCAGGAATTTGCATGAGCTTGACCTGTGATCACTACTGGGCTGCAATTGGAGAACTCGCAAAAGAACCTCGGTCATCGATCCGTCCCCTCCTCTACGTGTTGCTTTTTGGTTGGGCCCTCCAGGCCGGCGCCGACGCCAGGATCCGTTACGTCAAACTGGACGCGCCCGCTGCAGAGAGGGATGGAAGTTCGTGGGGGAGAGCCTTCGCGAGCCTGTTGCACCCCCACCAACCCCGGATTGCCCTTCGAAGTCTCGACGACGTGTCCTCCGTAGCGTTGGCGAAGGGGGAAGAAGGGGCCCCTGTGGCTAAATGAAACCCGGTCTCAAAAAGGAATTTCCTAGCAATATCGTCATGACTCGAATTGAACGGATCCAGGTGCGCTGGTCGCTGCTCGGGCTGTTTCTCGGGTCGGCGCTTGTGCCAGCGCTGACGGGCGCCGCGCCTTCAGCCACGATGACGAAACTGCCCACGCTCGACGAAGTCAAGGCGGCCGGCGCCCGTAAATCCAGTTTCAGGAATCGATCCACGCACGCCGTTGCGTCGGAAGCGCCGCAGCCGTCGCTCGGCCGGTTTCGCAACGAGATCGGGCCAATCCTGAAGGAGAATTGTGTCCGGTGTCACGGATCCAAAAAAGCGAAGGGGAATCTTCGGATCGACACGCTGGATCCCAATCTTCTGAAGGGAAAGGACGTCGATTGGTGGCTGGAGATTTTGGCCGTGCTGGGCAACGGCGAAATGCCTCCCCCGGACAAGTCCGAGTTGCCGGACCAGGATCGGGCCAAGGCGATCGAGTGGCTGTCCGACGAGATCCGCACGGCCTCGATGGCTCAGCGGGCATCGGGAGGGTATTCCTCGTTTCGGCGCATGACGCGCTACGAATACAACTATGCGCTGCAAGACCTCCTTGGGCTCCCCTGGGATTTTGCCAAAGACCTTCCTCCGGAAGCCCATTCTGAAGACGGCTTTCAGAACAGTTCTGAAACGCTGCACATGTCCGTCACGCAGCTTGAAACCTACCGCCGAATCGCCAGGAAAGCGTTGCTACGGGCGACCGTCCACGGCCCGCGACCTCCGGTTTTCAATTGGGGCGTCACAATGGAGCAAGCGGCCCGAATCGAATGGCCGAAACAGACGGCAAAGCTGGACAAGGCCAGAGCCCAATTCAAGGACGATCCGGCCAGGCAAAAGCAGGAGCTGGATCGGCTCCTTGCCGGCTTCAAGAAGCCTCACCGGAGCCCCTATTTCAAGGACCTTTCAACCGAGCGAACGGCGCCCCACACTTGGGATTACCGCGGCGCCAAGTATGCCTTCAAGCCGACAGATTCCCGCCCTGACGTTCCCGGATCATTCGACCATGTCGCGGTCATTCCCCAGGGGCGAAACCAAAAACTCATTGTGGAACTGGGTGAGAAGGTTCCCGACGAAGGCATCCTTCGGGTCCGTGTTCGCGCATCAAGGACCTCTGAGGAGGATGGCCGGATCCCGAGCCTGCAGCTGGAATTCGGCTGGCAGGCCAGCAATGAGGGGAGGGCCCTGCTCCGGGTGAGCGCCGAAGATATTCCCGTCGCTGCCGGTCCGGACAACCCGGAGTTCTACCAATGGGATGTGCCGCTGGGCGACATCTATCCCCGCAACTCCGTAAGAAAGACCTCGCCATTGGGAACCATGCCCAATCCTACCGAGCACATCCGGCTGGTCAACAGCTCCGCCTCGCGGGGGGATGTTCAAATCGATTACGTGGAGGTTACGGCTCCGGTTCATGACCAGTGGCCGCCGGAGTCGCACAAACGGATCTTTTTCGACAGCGGGAACAGCCACAACGAACCGGTCTATGCGAGGGAAATCCTGACCGCTTTCATGTCCCGCGCCTGGCGGCGAAAGGCGACCGAAGAGGAGATCGGGCAAAAGATCCAGCTCTTTCACGCGATGCGATCATCCTGTGACACTTTCGAGGAGGCCATGGTCGAAGTTCTGGCGACGGTTCTCTCCTCGCCCGATTTTCTCTACATCGTCCGGGACGAAACCGCCGGAAATTCCGGCAAGGCGTCCGGACCGGCGAGGCTTTACGAACACGAACTGGCAACGCGGCTTTCCATGTTCCTGTGGTGCAGTGTGCCCGATGACCGACTGCTGGAGCTGGCAGACCGCGGCCAACTGAGTCGTTCGGACGTCCTGGCCGGCGAGGTCCGGCGGATGCTGGCGGATTCGCGCTCCAGGCGGTTCTCAAAACATTTCGTCCGCCAGTGGCTCGACATGCAACTGCTCGACTTCCTGAATCCCAAAAAGAGCCTGGATCCGCTCGTCAAGGAAGCCATGCAGCAGGAACCCATCGTGGTTTTCCAGGAGATGCTGCGTCACGACGAGAGCGTTCTGAATTTCATCCACGCCGACTACACGATGGCAAACGAGCGTCTCGCGATGCATTGCGGATTGCCCAACGTCCACGGGAATCACTTTCGACGCGTCAATCTGGATGTGAGCCACAGGCGTGGAGGATTGCTGACCCAGGCGGGCCTGTTGGCGATGAATTCCAGCGGCGCGGATTCCCATCCGCTGAAACGCGGGATCTGGATGCTGGAAAGCCTCCTCAACGACCCGCCGCCGCCCCCGCCGCCGGCCGTCCCGGAAATTGATCTCGCCGATCCGGAGATCGCGAAGATGTCACTCAAGGAACGCATCGAGGATCACCGGAACCATGCCGCCTGCATGTCCTGTCATGTGAAAATCGATCCGTGGGGAATCGCCTTTGAGAACTACGACGCCCTGGGACGCTGGCGCGACCGGATCAATGGGAAGCCCGTTGACGCGACCAGCCGGCTGTTCAATAATGAACCCTTGAACGGCATGGACGGATTGAAACGGTTCCTGCTGAAGAATCGTCAGGACCAGTTTGTTCAAGCCATCGTGTATAAAATGACAGTCTACGCCCTCGGGCGACCCCTGACCTTCGCCGACCGGGCGGGCGTTGAAGCAATCACCACCAAGGTCCGCCAGCAGGGAGACGGGCTGGCGACCCTGATCCTGCAGGTGGCCGCGAGTGAATTGTTCCTGTCGAAATGAAATTATTTTCGTCATCGAAACAGATGATCACCGCACGGAATAATCTGCCATGTCTTCAAGTTTAAAATCGCTGGATCGCCGTCGCTTTCTTTGCGGGGCTGGTTGGGCCTTGGCCCTGCCTTTGTTCGAATCCTTCCCTGTCTCCAACGCAAGGGCTGCCGAGGGTCCGGCCAATCCCAGGCGTCTGGGCTGCTTTTATTTTCCGGATGGCGTTCCCATGCCGCTTCGGGAGGATCCCGCCTACAAGGATTGGTCATGGTTCCCGCACGGCAATGCCAAGGAATTCACCTTCACGCAGTGCCTCGCGCCGCTTGAGCCGTTGCGGAACGACCTGACCGTGCTGTCCGGCCTCTCCCATCCGGCGGGGCGCAATGTTCACGGCCACAACAACGCGGACCAGTTTCTGACGGCGGCCGCGACCGGCACGGGCGATACGGATTACCAGAATACCATTTCACTGGACCAGGTCTACGCCCGGCGTGTTGGCGACCAGAGCCGGTTTGCCTCCCTGGTCATGTCCACCGACGGAGGGACGGGGACGGCCCGAGGGGCCCATACGATCTCCTTCGACGGGCAAGGAAGAGCCATTCCCGCGGAACACCGCCCGAAGCAAATCTTTGACCTGCTCTTTGTCAAAAACGACGCTCATGCAGCCCGTCAGCTCGCCCTCAACGTGAGCGCGCTTGACGATCTTCTGGCCGACGCGCGTCGGATGCGGACGAGGCTCTCATCGCACGATCGGAGCAGCCTGGATGAATACCTGCAATCCGTCCGGGAGGCTGAGATCCGTGTGCAGAAGGCAAAGCGTTGGATCAATCTGCCGCTCCCTACGGTGAATGCGGATCATCTCAATCTGGAAATCACACCCGACGATTCTCGTTTGTATCTGCAGACAATGTTTGAGCTGATCTACCTGGCCTTCAAGACGGACTCGACCCGCGTGGCAACTTACCAGATTGGCCGGGAGAATGGCGTCGGCATCAGCGATCATTTGGCCCGCGCCGTCGGGTTCCCCACGGCCCATCAGTTGTCGCATGACACGAAGCAGCCCGACGGTTGGAAGAATTTCGGGACTTATTGCCGGTTTCTGATTGAGGAATACGGGCGATTTGTGATGAGGCTGAAACAGACCCCGGAGCCGGCGGGCGAAGGGACGCTGCTGGACAACACCCTGCTGCTGCTTGGTTCAGCGTCGAGCGCCTTTCACCTCTCCCGCAATTATCCGCTGATTTTGGCCGGGGGAAGGAACATGGGACTCACGCACGGTCGCTACCTCAATCATGTCGGAGCCAACGCGCAAGCCGGTGGTTGGAAACCTGGCGATCCAGAACCGTGGACGAAGAAGGCAACCAACGAGGATCTGCCCCTGTCCAATCTCTTCGTCGCCATGCTTCAACGTCTCGGCGTTGAAACCGAATCCTTCGCGGACAGCGTCGGCAAACTGGACGGGGTATGAGGAGTGGGGCGGACGCACGTGGCCCATCGGACGAAGAAACTCGTTTCAGTCTCGGGCTGGATTGATCGCCTCTCACCTGCAATTCCACCCATCAAACGGGGGCGAAAGTTTCACGTTGCCCTTCGCACGCAAACGACGTTTCCTTGGGTCTAACTTATTTTCACGCGATTCATGAAACCCTCCTTCCTGTTGAGTTTAACCGTGGCTTGCGTCCTATCCATCGGCGTCGTCCAAGCAGCGGCGCCGAACCTGATGCGTTGTACCCCCACCAACCCAGGCTTGCCCTTCGAAGTCTCGACGACGTGTCCTCCGTAGCGTTGGCGAAGGGGGAAGAAGGGGCCCCTGAGGCTCAATGAAACCCGGTCTCAAAAAGGAATTTCCCAGCAATCAACGAAGGGTATTCGGCAACGACTGCGTCAAGCGACATGTCAGCTGCGAGGCAGTCAAGCGCGAGCGAGACCATGATTCTCGTTCCCTTGAAACAAGGCTTCCAGGACTCATCTGCGTGTTGGATCCTTGGAATAAATAGACCGCATCTTCCACCCTTTCACTTCCTTCACCAGCACGGAGCCCTCCCTGCAGAAGAGGGTGACCCCGAGGTTTTTCGGGGCGTATTTGTGGGGGGCGAGAGCCGCCTGGCGATCGTTGGCAAAGACTTCGATGATGTTCTTGTCGAGGAAGAGGCGGAGTTGGAGATCTTCCCCTGCTTTCAACTCGAAGGGCACCTTCGTTTCGCCCAGTGTCAGGGTTTTCTTCGCGGGATCGAGAGTGATGGGGAAGCCTTGCTTGCCATCCTGGTCGCAATAGACGCGGACGCCGAATTGACGTGCGGTGCCGCCGGATTTGAAGACGAGCCGGAGTTCGAGGGCATCGCCAGAGATTTCTTCCAACCGGTATTGGGAGCCGCTTTCGAGCGTCAGGTTGGATTCGCTGCACTCGTCAAAACGTAGCGTCTCCAGTTCACGGAGCGGGCGGATACGCAGAACGCCGTCTTCGGGAAGGCTGAGCTCTCGAGGCAGAGATTGAATGCTGCTCTGGATGGGGACGCCCTTGAGCCGTTCTTTCACGCGCGACCAGGCCCACATGACGCGGCGGCCATCCGGCGTGAGGAGGCTCTCGGGAGCGAATACATCCACATCTTCATGACCCTTGTCGAACTCGCTGAACCAGTTCATGAGGCCATGGGATTCCGGCACATACTTTTCATCCTTGAAGTGGCCCAGGTAATAGCGGCAACCGAGCCAGTGACTCAGGCAGAGGAGCATCCACTTGTCACCAATTTGAAACATGTTAGGACAGGAAATGTCCTCGTTGCGAGGCACGCCGACGTCCGGTATCTCGTCGTGGAGCAGGTGGCCGAGATACTCCCAG
>Ga0310121_10004892_pt1 | contig 11662 bp, 14 predicted proteins | sample CB27_Tmax_986_MG_FD_203504 | JGI IMG/M metagenome (GOLD analysis project Ga0310121, IMG submission 203504) | Marine microbial communities from Western Arctic Ocean, Canada - CB27_Tmax_986 | ecosystem: Environmental > Aquatic > Marine > Oceanic | place: Canada: Western Arctic Ocean | collected...
TACTCTTAATGAATTATCAGGTGAGCAAGTCACACCTTATCGCTCTACTCACAAAAACCATCCTTCTACCAAATGGGTGCGTGAATCGTCAGCAAACTTTGAAGCACTAGTGGAACACACCATTGCTATGCTTGATGAATACACAGAACGCTTTGGCAAGATTCATAAATGTTATTATGTTCTAGAAAAATGTCTAGATATTTATGATGCTGCGTTGTTCTCCAAGCAAGAGCCAACGCGCCTTCCTTTGGCGATGCCTTATGAATTTCAATCTGATAACATTATTGAATCATATCGTAAATTTTATGCTTCTAAACCGCGCATGCGATATCCACAGGACAAGATACCTAAATGGTTTTTAAAGTATCGCGGCGAAAAAGCATTTGACATTATAAAAAAATAAATTATACTATGGGACAGAGGTGTTTACTATGAAAGAGTTTAGTTGTTCGCAAAAGCTTCGCCAAGACTTGGAAGAAGGTATTAGGATTGTTGCTGAAAATGTAGCATCAACATTAGGTCCAAAAGGACGCACAGTAATCTTACATCAAAAAGGCAAGAACCCAATCACAACCAAGGATGGTGTGACAGTAGCCAAGTTTATTGATTTGGAGAACACCTTCCAAAACACAGGCGCTCAAATCGTAAAGCAAGCCGCCGAGAAAACCAATCAAGAAGCTGGCGACGGCACCACAACCACAACAGTTCTAACCTATGCTATGTATCGTGAAGCACAAAAGTATCTCACCGCTGGCGCTCCACCCATTGAACTAAAGAAAGGAATGGAACTCGCCGTTAATCATCTTATAAAAGAAATCGAAGAAGCAGCGACACCAGTAAAGTCAGTAGAAGATATAGAGAACATTGCAACCATTTCAGCAAACGGCGACGAAGTGATTGGCAAGCTAGTAGCCAAGGCTGTTGATCTTGCTGGTAAGGATGGTTCAGTCACAATTGAAGACGCTCGCTCTATAGAAACAAGCTTGGACTTGGTAGAGGGTTTCCGCTTCAATTCCGGATACTTAGCTACTGCCTTCATCAACGATGACCAAAGAGCGTTAGTAGGTTATGACAATCCTCTTGTAATGGTTACAGATGAAAAGATTGAGCATGTCGAAGATATGCTTCCCGCTCTAGAAATTGCCGCCAGAGAAAGCAGACCCTTTGTGATCGTCGCAGAGAACATCGAAGGACAAGCACTCGCATCTCTCATTATGAATGCTATGCGTGGAACTATGAGAGTATGCGGTATCAAAGCGCCAAACTACGGTGAAGAACGTAGGAACATTCTAAAGGACTTAGCCATTTCTGTTGGTGCTACTCTTATTTCGCGTGAGAGTGGAGTAAAACTAAAAGATGTAAAGCTCACTCATTTTGGCGAAGTAAAGAAGCTAGAAACCACAAAGAACACTACCACTATGATCGGTGGTGCTGGCGATATGGATGTAGTAGAAAAGGAAATCGAGAAACTAAAAGCTATTATGCAAGACACAGAGAGTTTGCAAGAGTGCGAGAAAATTCAAGAACGTATAACAAGATTAGCTTCTGGCGTTTCAATCATTAGAGTTGGAGCAGCCACAGAGATTGAGATGATTGAGAAGCGTCACAGGATTGAAGACGCATTAGAAGCTATACGAGCAGCACAGCTAGAAGGTATTCTTCCCGGCGGAGGTTCTTTTTTAGTTCAGAAATCTGTTGTACTTGTCGATGCTATAAAAGAGAAGGCAAAGAACGAATGGCAAGAACTAGGAATAAAGATAGTTCAGCAAGCCATCAAAGAACCACTACGACAGATGTGCAAGAACGCTGGAGAATCACCAGACTTAATTTTAGAACAAGTAGAACAAGAAGAGGAGAACTATGGTTATGATTTTAATCTAGGAGTAATAGTAGATGTCATCCAAGCTGGTGTTATAGACCCAGCCAGAGTAACAAGATGTGCTCTACAAAACGCTGTATCAGTAGCCGGAACTCTTATCACCTCCAATTATGCGATTGTTGAGATATAACACTAATTAGTGTGTAGCACACTGCCAAAAGGAGTTGATCAATGGTCGACGGTACAGTAATAGATGAAATAGTAGAAAATGCAGTAGCGTGGGCTGAAATAAATGGGAAGTTTGATATTATGATTCAGTCAATCGATGTTGTAAAAGAAAAACAAGAAGAAATGGCTGAAGACGTAGCCAAAATTAAAGAAGCCGTCTATAATCCAGATTCCGGCTTATACGCTCGTCTGCGAGAACTAGAGAGTTGGAAGGAAACCTCTTCTCGATTGTTGTGGATGTTGATTACATCAGTTGTAACGCTAGCGGCAGCGGCTATATACAAGTCTTTGGGGTAAACCCTTGACTTATAAAAAAGAATAAACTAATATATAAGAGGTATCTATGAGAGTTAACGTATCATATTCAGTCGAACTAGACGAAGTGCTTAATGAAGTACAGCAATTATACAAAAGAGAAAGCAGTAAGCTAGAAGAAGTATTATCATTATCCGAACGCTCTTTAGAACAAGAGTATACAGACAAGAACTTGAGCGAAGTAGTACTAGCAATCGAAGACTACAGGCAAGCCATAGCCAACTTTGATGTAAAGCTTGCTGAAATTGCAAATATTCTAGGCGGTTATAGCTCAATAAAAGAACAAATGAAAAATCCCCCACAAGAACAAGAAGTGGGTGAGATAGAAGAAAACTAACATAATTATGACATAGGAGTTATTATGGTAAAACTAGTAGAAATCGTACAAACGTTTAAAAATGAATTTAGTGTTCGCGAAATATTTATCAATCCAGCACACGTTGTCTATCTAAGAGAAGACACTAATATGCATATGAGATTGACCGAAGGCAAACTGCCGGAAGGATTAGACCTTAGACAAAGCTTTACAAAAGTACAAGTACATAACGGTACAACTGGTTCTGAATTCGTTGTAATAGGAGCACCTCAACTTATTGAAACTAAGCTTAAAGGGGAACCAAAGGAGTTACTCCATGGCTAAACATTATACATTATGGGTAAAGGCTGATTGTTGTTTTTGTGTAAAAGCACAACGGGCATTGCTAAAAAATATTAAATCACATACAGTACACGTTATGGATGAGAAAGCAGAAGAACTCGCAGAAGTACAAAAGTTGTGGAACCACCTAACAGTTCCCGTTGTTGTGTTACACGATGATGATCGCGAAACATTTATTGGTGGTTATACAGAGTTGAAAGAACATTTGGATGCTAAGGACGTGTAAAATGTTAGAATGTAGCCTACAGCCTATAATAAACAAGTATTATGCTGGTGATCACGGCAACCAACCAAAATATGGCGTTTATACTCAGCAAATGTATTGGGGCGTCAAGGGCTATGCCAAGAAGGTTTGGGTTGTTGCTGTAAAAATCAATTTAGATTATGATAAGGCAAAAGAAGTATACGAAACTGACGATGAGATAGTACAAAAATGCATTGAGTTTCTCAATGTACCACCCAAAAGCAAGTATGGCAAGCGACGACAAAGAAAACCACTTTATACATTTGAACCAGAACCCTACCAATATAAAATTGTTGAGAAAGAAGATAAGAAAATAATATCAGCTAGACTAAAAATCAAAGAACAAAAGAACAAACATTTTTGGAAAACCGGTCCTTCTATATGAGCGCGGAAGAAACATTGTATGTCTTGTTTAAACAAGAATATGATGATTTTATGAACACTGTTTTGTTCAACAAGAGATTAGCCCATAATATTTTGAACCAGTCTCTAATAACAAAAGATCCAGACGATTGGGGTTCTCTTTATGCTTCTTTGTGCGAATACATTGCAATCGCATATCGTTTTGAAGAACTATTAGATAATGTTTCTTTAAATGGCGAGTGGAGCGACACAGAACAATGCTGGTATTTGGACGAGAAGCATGCATCTTCCGTTGGAATATTTGCAATATCCGAAATATCTTGCCGACAAGAACTTCTAACCCACAATGTAAGTCTCTTATTGCATTAGTAAACTATTTATAAAGGTATACATGAAAGAACTACTTGAAAAATGGGAAAAGTTTCTAACTGAATCTGGACTGTCGCGACTTTATCAACATATGATGGAACACGATAGCGCCATCCTTTCAGCGTTTAGAAACGAATACGTCAATAAAGAAAACTATGAGCGTAGTCGTGAGCTTAAAGCTCAACTTTTATCAGCAGGTTATGGCGTAACGAAAGTCGATGGCTCTTATGTAGAAAATTTTGAGACACCCGAAGCCATTGAAGTGGCAGAACAAAGTCTTTTCATCTCTAATAAAGGAAGCGATGCTGATTTTATCAATGAAATCGCTCGTTTAGGCGAAGAGTATGAACAGGATTCAGTCCTAATCATCCCCGAAGGTGGACAAGATGCTTACCTGCTGGGCACACGCCAAGGAAATGATTTTCCTCCTCACGGTCAGCAAATCACAGTTGGCAATGTAAAGATGGGTGGAGAAGCAGAGTTTATGTCTCGCGTGAAAGGACGTCCTTTTGTTTTTGATGAGCCAGTAGTGGAAACATATGAAAAGCTTTCTAAAAATTCTAGATGGGCAGTTAAAAAGCTAGTCGAAAGAGCAAAGAAAAGGAACACCAAGCAATGATGAAAAACCTACTCGAAAATTTCCGCAGTTATTCACTCCTCGCAGAAGAACAACTCCTCATCGAAAAACGCACAGACGATGCAGCTGCAAAATACCCCGAAATAGCAAAGAAGCGTGAAGAGCTTGGTGGTGAAAGCCTTCTAGACGTTCTTATAGAAGCTGACCCTTCTGGCAATCATAAGTATCTAATGAATGCTGCTCGCCTACTCCAACGCTCTATGGACAATGCCGAACAAACAAACAACTATGAACCCTTTTGGGGAAAACAATGGCCGACAGATGCTGGCGATAATGCTTATTCGCCATGGGGCGTTGCAAACAATATTGCTGGTGAGATTTCCAAATACCACAAGTTAATGCCCTTTATACGAGATCTTGATAAACCGTTTAAAGATTTAAAAAATGTCCAGAGTTATTCGCAATTGCAATCAGTAGTCACAGGCGCACAAAATGTTAAAACATCAATCGCACACGCCAAAGAAGAAAAGAAACGCGCTTCAAAACAAGCCCATGAACAAAGTATAGAAGTTGATGATAATGATCATCACAAGATTGTTCGTCCTCTAACCGAACATGCCTCTTGTTATTATGGGCAAGGTTCTACTTGGTGTATATCTGCAACAGAATTTGAGAACTATTTCGATACATATACTAAAGATGGTATGACATTTTATTTTCTATTAGCCAAACGAAAAGATGTTGATGATGCTTATAGAATGATGGCGGTTGTTCTTGACAGAGAAGGTGACATACATGAATATAGAACTTCAGACAACGACGACCTGACTTATAATAACTTTCGAGATGCCATCCGTCAAACTATGGTAGGAATGACAGTTAGTAATCAAATGGTCAGCATGGAAGAAAATGAGCCATATGAAAAAGCTGTTATTTTAGATGAGATGGAAAAGTGGAAAGGCATCAACGACTTTGATTTTGAGAGAACAGAAGAAGAGGGAGATCCCTCGCAGTTGGTAATGATGTTTAGCGACTTTATTGTATCACCTTACATTTCCAAAATAGAAGAAATGATGAAGGAGACCACTCAAGAGAACCGCGCCGGGACGCCTGATGAGGCATATGAAGAGTTATTAAATAATAACTATAGTTTCGACCACCTACATATAGAACTATCGTTCCCTAATGAAACCGGCGCCGACTATGTTTATTGGACATCTACCACGTCTGTAGACGTGGGATTGATTGTAGACGGCATGACAGGAGGCAACAAACAGCGACTAATATGGAAAATGTCCCCAGAACAACTTGAAGAGAACGAAGAAGAACTAACCGCAGTCGTCAAAAGCGCTTTTGAAGATAGCATAGTTTGGCCTGAGGAATTCGAACATTCTGAGCATGATCCATTAAATTATTATGCAACATTAGATACTGGCGGTGGAAACCTAGACGAGTTTGAAGCCTTTTTAGACCAACAACGTCACTACGAAGATAATATAACTGACACTAGTGACTTCGAAGAAACGTTGCTAGATCAACTCCAACACGCAGGATTTCTTGGTCGTGACGAGCGAGAAGAAGGTTACTGGCCAGACCCCGAAGAAAAAGAAAAGCAACTCGAACTACCCCTCCAAGAAAACAGATTTAGAATAAAAATTACAAAAAATCGTTCGTAACCGCGAACTTTCTTACACACCTCCATAGTTATTTATGACCCTTTCAATTTATTTTGTAAATTTGGCTCATCACGTTTTGTTGTTTTACATCCAGTGTAGTTCTCTGTGGAGGGACTTTTCTTATGTTTGTCTATCCAGCTTTATTTATATTAGCGTTTTTGTATGCTAATCTATTAGAGTGGGTAATTCATAAGTATCTCTTTCACGGTTTAGGCAAAAATAAGAAAAGCAAATTTGCTGGACACTGGCACACACATCATAAACTTTGCAGGAAAAATGACAATGCCGATGAAACCTACAAAGAGTTCCCACCACATCCCACAGTAAAACAAGAGCTTACTTCTTTATTAATATTAGCATTAATACACACACCCATAATATTCTTTAGTCCTTTCTTTTATGTTTCTTTAGTTTACTTTACAATACGCTATTTCTACATTCATCGTAAAACTCATACAGATGTTGAATGGGGTAAGAAGTACTTCCCATGGCACTACGAGCATCATATGGGAAAAGACCAAGATGCCAATTGGGGAGTAACAAATCCATTATGGGACCATATTTTAGGCACAAGAAAGCGCGACGGAGACTAATTATACTTGAGGTGTCTACCAATAAATGTCCAATATTATTAAAGTCGGAGATTTAGTTGGTCAACAAAACATTCGACATGGACTAGTCGGTATTGTGTTAGTAATACAATACGGTCATAGCGAGATGCCAAAGAACGAACCCGATATGATTTATAAATACGCTCTAGTCCAGTGGCTTGGTGGCAACAGAAACACAATAAAGATTTCACTTTTAGAAAAAATATCTTGAAGTATTATTTCATATAAAATAAACTACTTATATAAAGGTAAATGCATGAGCAACTATAGAAATCTATTAGAAAACTGGAATAAGTTTCTTACCGAAGAAGAAACACTTGATGAAGTAACAGAAGAAGAACTCTCTAACATAGACGATATTCTCCACAACCTAGACCCCCAAGATCTTTCGTTTAATAATATCTTTGGCGATAGAATGCGTATCATCGAGCCAATGAAAACCAAAGACCAAGATCTTGAAAGCTTGAAGAAACTCCTAACCGATTCAGGATACGAACCAAACTTCCAAACAGGCTTGGCAACTTATCACACTATGACTTATGATTTGGGTCAGGGCAGCGCCACCCCCGGAAAAACCGAAACAAGAATTATAGGTACCGACTTAAAAGATCATCTCCTTGACAAGAATGGTGAGCCAGCGAGATTATTTACAGATACCGATGAAAGCTTTGAGGAAAGAAAAAAGAAGATACAAAAGAAACAAATAAAAATAGGTAAGCTTCTTCAAAAAGGCGCTCGCCTCTACAATAATGCTCGCGAAGCGTGGACAGCTTCAGATACGATCAATCCCGAAGACTTTGGTATAAGTCCTGACGGGGACGACGATGACGATATTGGAGAAAAAACAGACCAGTACAGAGCCGCAGCAGGTGATATGTTAGATAAATCTAAAAAGGAGCACCAAAAACTATTTAATGTTTTTCAGGCGGATACTTCAAGAGCAGTTTCTGCTTTCAATATGTATCAAAAACTAGCAGAATGGTGGAACAAGAAGTCAGCTTTTTATCGCGAGAACCCAGAAGAAACCGAAACAACCGATAATAACTATTCTATTATTTATACTCGCCACCCTCTTGATGTGATGAGAATGAGCGATTTTGAAAATATGACAAGCTGTCATTCACCTCCCTCTAGACCCAGCGATTCCGGTAACTCATTTTATAAATGTGCTGTAGCAGAAGCTCAAGGTCACGGACCAGTCGCCTATGTTGTAAGAAACACTGATTTAAACGACTGGATTTCTTCTTCCGCACAATCATTTGAGGGACATCAAGAATTTTTAGATTTTATTGAGGAAAGCGACGAAGAGTTCTTTATGGATACAGAACGAGGAACCGGCGAAATATCTCCTATTTCTCGTGTAAGACTAAAAAAGTTTGTCAATCCTACTCTAGAGATTTCTCTAGCAGTCCCCAGCAGCATGACTTATGGCAAAAGGTTTCCAGATCTTTACAACAACATAAGCGAGTTCGCCAAAGAAAAACAAGCAGAAGAGCTTACAAAGATAAAAGATTCCAGCAAGTCTGATAATCCATTTGATAGTGCATTTAATGATGATGGCAAGTTCAACCTCGCCAATTGGGAACGTTTTGGTGGTTCCTACCAAGATGCTGGTGACTATCCCAGTGAAGCCATACACAAATGGCTTGGCTATAAAACTACAGGCAACACTCATTACGATGAAGATACAGAAGACAACTTAAATGTTCAAGGTAATCGAGAAGTTCAATGGCAATTGGAAGTAAATGAAATCCAAAATGGGTACAACCGACGAATGGACGCAATCTCAATCGCGGCATCCGTGGAAGATGATGGAGCAGGAGAATATTATATTGATGTAAATGCCTCATTCAAACTATCTTTTGATGAAAGTAAGTTTACATCTACTGGGCATACCGCTTATTCAGACAAAACAAGATTGGCTATTGAAGCTCTTCCTGATCATTTACAACAATATGGATTTGATTGGCTAAAAGATTATTCATCATACACAACTATAAACCACAATAATGCTGATTGGGCTGATATGGTCGCTGCTGCCATTGACAACATTGAGAGCGCAATTGTAGTAGACATCCCTGTCGATATAGAAGTAGTCAATCCTGAAGAAAGCGGCTATGCCTATGACCCCGACAACTTCAGAGACATATGCCAAAAGATCAGCCAAGCCGATGATCAAGCTGATGCGGTACAAGAAATAGCAGAAAGCTATTTGAAGCGTGAAGGTGTTATGGAAGGTGGAGGGCTGCACAAGCTAGCAGCTGCATTAGAAGATGAAAACTGGTATGAGTGGGACTACGGGATTGACGACGAATACGCGCCCACCCAGATTGAGCTAGAAACAAAAGTTTATGTCAACTTCCAAGATCTAATCAAACAAATCCCAATCACATTTGACCACCAGCCTGACAAATCATCAGAAGTTTTTATTATGTTTGCTGGAGATCCTCTAGCTCTAGCTTCTAGAAGAGATGATGGCGAAGGAAACTTTGTTGACTTCGAAGTTCGCTCCCCAGAGTTTGACAATGATAGAATGGATGGCTTCAAAAGTATGGACGCTATAAAAGAATATGCCCAATGGAATGTTGCTAATATGATATTGCGCCCCAAATCTGGAATGCTGGGAAAAGTGATGGGTGGCACACGAAAAGGCGAAGCCACCAGAGATTATAGCCTTGTCGTGAGAACACTAATGCGTGAAGAAGCAGGGGGCGAAGAAGGCGAGTTTATGTATCCCAAATCAAGTATGTGGGTAGATGGTCCCGATGGCGAAGACGATTACAAAATGATGTTTATGATGCATTTAGATGATGATGACCCCGACGCTGTAGCATCGAATGCCCTCGACATCATGAGAGAAACAGACAATGAAGATCTACTAACAAAAATATTTAGAACAGCATTTGCCAAAGCAGCTAAAATACCAAACGCGCCCAAGTCACTAACAGAAGTAAAACAATACTTTGGAAAGTTTAATATATTTTAGTTGACAATAAAAAGGAATGAAAATATAATGAGTGAAGCAGTTATCATCAAGTGTCCCCTTTGTAAAGGATGGTTTGATAGATCAAAGTTTAGTGATGAACCAGTTGAAGAAAGCTGCAAGTGTGGAAATCTAACAATAGAGGTAAAGAAAGTTGGAGAAGAAAACAAATCATTATTTCTCGCAAACTATAAAGAAGCAGAACCCCGTATAAAAATACCTAAAATAAAATGATAAAAAATATTATAATTATAATGTTATATGTACCAGCAGTAATGGTATGTATTGCTCTTAAACATACCAACAATTACTCTTGACTTCTAAAATAATTTAGATTACAGTAGTAGTATATGGAGTGGACAAGATAGAACTAACTTATATATAAACTAATCTTCAATGGCTCTAGTGAAGATGGTGCTTCTCACCAAGTAGAAATGAGACCTAGCCGTTCCCTTTCGGTAAACAACAAAAGAAGGGCTATCTTGTTATTTTTTTAGAGGTTATATGAACAAACATCACAATGAACAACATAAAGTAGGCGATTTGGTTACTATCCAAGATACTTCTTATTTTGGAATGGTAGTCGATAAAAGACCCGAGTATCGCGATGACGCAGCGTTAGATTTTATGTACAAAATCCATTTTTGCGGAGAAGAAGAGCCAGACAATCGCTGGCTGTTTGAAGACGCACTAGAACGAATATAGAGGTAATTATGAATTCAGTATTAGTAATAGGCACCGGAACCATTGGCGAACCGCTCATTGGTTTGTTGGCAGATTTCAGAAAGATACTAAAAATATCTAAAGTTATGTTTCACAAGCGCACTCCATTGCGAGATGAAGTAGCGAAAGTAGAAAGTATGGTTAAACGCGGTGCCAAACTCGTAGTTGACCCCGAAAAAGTAGAAGAATTTAGATCTTTAGGGCATGAACCTGCTTTAGTTTATCAGGAAGCTCTGGAACTATGTGATGTAATCATTGATTGTACTCCTGTAGGAAACATCGCCAAAAAAGAACATTACCTGCCACTTTTAAAGAAAAATAAAAAGAAATTTTTTATAGCTCAAGGCAGCGAGAAAGGTTTTGGTTTACCCTTCGCCTTTGGTATCAACGATGAAGCGTTGCTAAACCACAAAGACAACTTCATCCAAGTAGTAAGTTGCAACACGCACAACGTTTCTTCTTTGGTTGATACTCTTTCATCTCACGAAGTGGAAAAGAACTTTGTTTCTGGAGACTTTACTTGTATCCGTAGATCAAACGATGTCAGTCAGCATTCAGGGTTTTCACCTTCACCCGAAGTGGGAGCACATAATAACTCATCATTCGGAACACATCACGCAAAAGACAGTTATGACTTATTTAGAACTATAAACCTTATCCCTAATATCTTTTCGAGTGCTATGAAACTGAACACTCAATATATGCACATCATTCGGTTCAGCGTGGAAATCAAACACTCTGCGACCACAGAAGACATCATCGAGAAGTTTAAAAACAATAAGTTTACAGCACTCACGTATAAGAACCTAGCAAACAAAGTATTTTCTTTTGGTCGTGACCATGGCTATTATGGTCGTATCTTTAACCATACAGTAATAGCGGTGGATTCCCTGAACACTCGCAGTCATCTAGGCAACACTATTGTTTCAGGTTTTTGCTTTACTCCACAAGATGGCAATTCTTTGTTGAGTAGCGTAGCAGCAGCAATGTATGGGCTACATGGTAATGAATACAAAAAGTATATGAACCATCTGAATGAGTTATTGTTCGAAGAAGTATAGTGGGAGCCAAGGAAGTAATGGTTGGAGATCTAGTC
>Ga0310121_10004893_pt1 | contig 11662 bp, 9 predicted proteins | sample CB27_Tmax_986_MG_FD_203504 | JGI IMG/M metagenome (GOLD analysis project Ga0310121, IMG submission 203504) | Marine microbial communities from Western Arctic Ocean, Canada - CB27_Tmax_986 | ecosystem: Environmental > Aquatic > Marine > Oceanic | place: Canada: Western Arctic Ocean | collected...
CTGGACAGCGAAAACTACATTGCGAGATGGCTTTTTATCGACACTAGAATTTTATCGAACAAATCTGCGTCATTACGTTGATGCCACCCACGTAAACGAACCTTAAAAGTCATGAGTGTTAAAGAAATTCCATTCCTGAATCTGCAGTCTGACAAAGCGACTGAAGCTATGGAGATTGCGATTCAACGTGTCTTAAAAAGTCAATCGTTCGTGCTGGGTGCAGAGGTTGATGGATTTGAGCAGGAATTTGCTGCTGCATCTGGTCTGGCACAAGCTGTTGGAGTTGGAAATGGCACCGACGCACTATATCTAATACTAAAAGGGCTCAATATTGGGCCTGGTGATGAAGTCATTACAACACCACTTTCAGCAGCGTTTACAGCAATGGCAATTGTGATGGTTGGCGCTACTCCGGTCTTTGCGGATATCGATGCGGAACGACTGACGCTGAATCCTTCCGCAGTGAGCGCCGCAATCGGACCTAAGACTGCAGCGATCTTACCAGTGCATCTCTACGGGCAATCGGCGGACATGCCCGCTATTATGAATCTTGCAAAATGTCATGGCTTGGCAGTCATTGAGGATTGCTGTCAGGCGCACCTCGCAACCTGCGAGGGACGTCCTGTTGGCACCTTTGGTAGTGGCGGAGCGTTCAGTTTCTATCCTACAAAAAATCTTGGGGCTATCGGCGACGGAGGAATCGTCGGAACCAACGATACGGTACTTGCTGACAAAATCCGCTGCTTGCGCAATGGGGGTCAGTCGTTGCCAAACCATCACGAGTCTATTGGTGTGAATTCTCGCCTTGATGAAATTCAAGCTGCAGTACTTCGAGCCAAACTGCCTTTCCTACGCCAATGGACTGAAAGACGAAGAAGCTTGGCAGCTTTTTATCGAACCAACCTCAATGAAACGAACGTGCGGATACCAGCCGAAGTGGACGCAGGTCACGTCTATCATTTGTTTCCTGTCCATTCGACTGAACGAAACCGGCTTCAAGAATATTTAAAATCGAATGGAATCTACACCTTGATTCATTACCCAACCCCAATTCCACAACAACCGGCGTTCGCTACCTATAAAGTAGACTGCCCAACTGCGAACCGTCTCTGCAACGAACTGCTTTCATTGCCACTCCATCCAAATCTCACCGATAGCGAAATTCAGTTGGTGGCACTGACCGTGTCGCGATTTATGCCGACATCAGTCTAGATGGATAACGGTACGGCGAAGCATCAAAAGAAGTGCGCCAGCAGAACCGAGCGATGCTATACCCAGTAACAAACTGGTTGTCCCTGAAACGGTAGTCAAAAAAAATAAGTAGACCCACCAAAAATCAAGACTGTACGAAAATTGAGACGAATAATCACGCGCAAGTCCAACTGCTGGTTCTCGTGGCGGAGATGGATCAATACCGGTCAAAAACCGAACGTTCGCTGGAACGGCGACAGTTGCCGCCTTCAAATTAAGAGCGAACGACGAAGATGGCCATTGCCAGCGACGCACTTCACGCGTTTGATACCCAATCTCAGGCGTATTGCCAACTTTGGAAAAATCTACGAGTACACCTGGCAACTGCACCATAACACTCAAAGCCAATCCAATTATGACGGCACGTCGCCTCATATCTCCAGTCGTACATGCGAACCATCGCACTAAAGGAAGACACAGCATAGGAGCTAATGGTAATAGGTACCTTGGTCCATACGACCGATCGGCATCCCAATGCTCAAGAGATGCATAAAAACAAAACATCACGAGGGAAACGCCTCCAAGCAAAATACCTAAATTTCGGTCGTGGCGTGTCAATTCGTATAAGGCAACTGCCCCCAGAATGAGCAACGGTGAGTACAGGAAGAGCGATCCACCAGGACTGAATAGCAAACCTAATGCGCCTTCGAAGAAGGAAGAGAATCCTGCCGTATGGTCACGCAGATACCCAGTATCAAAGACATTGCCAAACCGGATCCAGTTGTAATAACCAGTAATCACAACCGCGACAACTGCCGGCGTGGCCACCATAGAAATTTGCCTAAGCGCACGACGCCAATCCGGCCATGATTCGAGCACAAGCCATAGTGCTATTGGTAACGAGATCAAAACAAGTTCATGACGTACAAGGAGTGCAACACCTATACCAACACCACTGAGCACTAGAGTGTGAACTTGGCGAGACCGAGCGCCGTGCCAAGCTGCATACACAGCCGCGAGGACACACAGTGTCGCTAGTGGGGCATTGAAACCAAACTTCGCGTAGGGCCAGAGCGCTGTCGCACAACCAAGGGAGAGCGCAGTCATAACTGACGGACCGCTGCGACCGGTAAGAGCAAAAGCGAACCAAAACATTAACCAGACCGAGATTGCTGCCGCAACCACACTACCGAGCGTCATCCCAGCCTTTCTGACAGACTCGGAACGACCAATGCTTCCTTCAGTAAAATGATCAGCAGCACGGCCGAGCATATAGAAAGGCACCGAGTACAGTGCATGACCGATTCCGTAAGGTGCGTAGTAACGCCCGTCAACGCCGCGATGAGCCTCCATACCAAAAACGTTGTATGGCAGGGCAACAGAATTCTGTTCGACGATCGCCTTAGTGACCTCGTAAGTCATGATGTCAGTTGCCATACTTCCACCGGTCGTAGCAGCATAAAGGCAGAGACTGAAAAGAAACACGAGCCGTGCGGCACGTTTTACAGCCCGCGATGCTTTCACTGGTGACGGGTTACGAGGAAGGATCATGGATTAGAATTTGAAAATGATCGAAGCGATCTGCGCACCATGTAAATCAGATAACTCGCGATCATCAAAGGAAAGATGCCTGCCATAACTGACAACCAAGCAGGAATCACTCCGAGATAATAGAGGTACAACCACCAAAAATCGAGACTAAAGACAAATTGCTGAGAAAAATCGCGCTGAGTTGCTTGACCGGATTGCACAACGGCTGGCGGGGTAGCTATTCCTATTAAATGCCCTACGTTTCGTGGAACACCTTTCAATGCAGACTTCACATTTAATACAAGCGGTGTGGCTTCCCATGAGTACCGACTCATTTGAATTGAATAGCCTTCGGTTTGTCTCGCGAAAGCATTTTGGATCTTGGAGTAATCGACAAGCACTCCTGGAAGTTGCACAAGCACACTCAGCGCGAGTGTTGTAAATAGAATACGGCGACGCACAGCACGCTGTCCTAACGGAAAAAGCACGGCAATAGGAACCGTTAGATACGGAAGCAGTGGCACCAAGTACCTAGGACCATAACTTTCGCCGCCGTCCCACTGATGCATCTTGGCGATCAATGAAGTGAGTATCAAGATTTGTAGGCCAAATAGTAAAGCCGTGGAACGATCTTGCATGGCAAGCCGTTTCAAGGCCAACAGGCCGACCAGGGTAATAGGAGCATAGAGAAAAAGTGCCCGACCCGGGCTCGCTAATAAACCATATAAACCCACAAAAAAGGAACTATCAAAACGGACGTTAGGATCCCGTAGTAGCCCTGTATCGAATGGATGACCGAACCGGCTTGCGTTGTACCACATCCACACACCCACTGCGAGTGCAAACGGTAAGCCAAATAGCACCAAACGCTTAAACATTAGTTGCCGGTCTCGCCTTGACTCTGCCACAAGCCAGATGAAGATCGGAATTATCATCACACCCATTTCGTGACGAGTCAGCAATGCCATGCCTTGAAGCGCACCTCCAGCCATCAGTACGTACGAGCGGTAGTCTCGAACACCTATCCAAGTACAAAGAGTCGCGCCTAACAAACAGCAGGTTGCCAAGGGTGCGTTAAACCCAAATTTTGAATACGGCCAAAGTATCGTGCCGAATGCAAGACTCAATGTCGCGACCAGAGCTCCTTCAAGCGAACCACTGAGCCGCCAGGCAAACAAGAAAGCTAGTGGCGCACAGAAAGCAGCAGCCACAGCACTTCCGAGGACAACAGCTGCTTTGTCGAGTGTTTCAGGTTTACCAATCTTGATGGCACTTAAAGATTGCAGCGCACGAGAGCCGAGATAAAACGGCAAGCTGAAAAGAGGATGCCCAATGCCAACCGGAGCATAGTACTGACCATCAACGCCTCGCTCCGCTTCAGTCGCTAACACGTCGTAAGACATCGCAAAAGATCCACGCTGTGCTAGATTCTTCGTTACTTCGAAACTTGCGAGATCCGTTGCAAAACTCCCGCCCGTCGTAACTGTATATACGCACAAGGCAATTCCACACACCCACAACGCAATCTTGCGCACTTTTACCGGCTCATTGTCCCGATGATTCACATCAAACTCGGCCTGAAGCATACAGTTTGGACTCACATTACCATGTCCAGAAAAAGGCGCGGAACATGCTCGGATTAATTTGTTTACGATATAATCGCTGCGTCAGCGCTAAGGACCGCATTTGTGTCTTACCTTTTAAACCTGCAACGTCTTGAACAACGACCAATTCGTACCATTATTGTAATTGCTGCAGTTCTGGCGTTCGCGTACATCCTAGCGATGACCTCATCACTGGGGTGGAACGACCAAATCATGAATGGTGATGCAATCCAGTATTACGCTTATTTACGATCATTAGTTTTTGATCGTGACGTCGACTTCATAAACGATTATCGCCTTTTATATGGTACATCAAACGCGTCAAATATTTGGTTATCCTCACGAACGCCAACCGGCCTGGCAGTCAATTTAATGTCGATAGGACCAGCTCTCCTCTGGCTCCCATTTTTCCTTATTGCGTGTGGACTAGTGGCTTTAGCACAGGTAATCGGATTCAGTATCCCGTTTGATGGCGTGGCGATGCCATTTCAACTTTCAGCTGGAATCGCTGGTCTCACGTACGGCGCGACAGGAATCTACCTCTGTTACAAAATCTGCAAGCAACTATACCCAAGACATGCAGCTTTATGGGCAACTCTCGTTGCCTGGCTCGCCACACCCACGATTTACTACAACCTCGTATCTCCCGCATACTCGCATGCTACTGCTGTATTTTCTGTCTCAGTTTTCATATTTGTTTGGCTACGCACGATTGAAAACCGCAAGCTGACACGGTACGCGATGCTTGGAGCACTGGGTGGCTTAACGATGCTGGTGCGTTGGCAAGATGGAGTTCTTCTGCTCTTACCGACTTTCGAGCTTGTACATGAAATCGCACGAAAAAGAATCTCAATCAATCATGCAATGAGCCGTCTGATTGTGGTGGGTGCCGGAGCATTCGTGGTATTTCTTCCACAAATGATCGCCTGGCAGCAAATGTACGGCCAGCTGCTACTAACACCACAAGGTGAAGATTTCATGCGATGGGGAGCACCTCAGGTTACAGAGGTATTATTTTCGACCAAGCACGGTCTTTTTTCATGGACTCCTGCAATCATTCCAGCGGTAATCGGGCTAGCGTGTCTCGTTAGACAACACGGACTCGTAGGCTGGAGTAGCGTTGGGCTTATAACAACCACGATCTACATCAACGCGTCAGTTATTGATTGGTGGGCAGGTGAGGCCTTTGGTGCGCGCCGTTTCATTAGTATGACCCCCTTATTCGCGCTTGGTTTGACGGCTCTTATCAGCGGGCTGGATTGGCGCCAATGGCAGGCTCGGATTCGGGCAGTCGCTATTTTTCTTATCGTGTCGAATATGCTGTTTCTGACACAGTACCAACTGTCTATGCACGGTTACGATGAACTTGCTCCTTACCCGACTACGGTAAAACAAATCCTCGTTGATCGTTTTCTTCTGCCAATCCAGCTGTTATCCCACTGGACTAGACAGTAGAGCGCTTGTGCTGGAATGCAGAAATATCTACCTTACAAAGTCCTGTTACACACAAAACCGCCACGGTTGCAGATGAACTAGTCCTATGTCAGGTTTCCGAGGCGTAGCCTGTTACCGGTTGGTCCGTACCCCCGCCACTAGTAGCCACTTCGGCTGCGCCCAGAGAACGCCTGGCACCCGCCACCCACGGTCATCCAGTACGGCCAAGGACCCAAAGAGCGTGTGATAGAGGGTGTTCGGATAGCGGCGTCCGCGGCGTCTCGTCAGGAGCCACCACGCGCGCTCGAACAGGCTGACTATTGCGAGCTCGTCGGGCACCCGGTCGAATGTGACGACGCGGCACTGGCAGACGTGCCGCTGGTAGAGCGCCACAAGGCGGTCGGTTGTGACACAACCCAGCCACTCCTGTTCGCGTCCCGATTCCCGAAGTGCGAGGAAGTCAGGTCGTTCGTAGATGTCGCGGTTGTCGAGATTTGGCACCACGTCGAAGATCACCCCACCAGGGCGAGTGGTCCGCACGCGCTCGGCCATGTATACGTCCCATGTCTCGGGATCGAGATGGTTGAGCGTAGAGAGCGCCATGTTTAGATCGAACACGCCATCCCTGAAGGGAACCGGGCGGGCGGCGCTCCCCGTCACAGTGTCGATGGTGTATCCGTGGTGCTGCGCGAGACGTCGACCCAAGTGCAGCATTGGCCACGAGAGGTCGAAGGATACACATCGCACCCCTTGCCGCACCAGCGATTCGCATTGCAGCCCATCGCCGCCGCCCCATTGCGCCACGCGCGACAGCGTCGAGGGCAGGAGGTCCGCCACGGCCTGCATCGCCAGCGTCATCTGGCGCTCGCGCTTGTCCTTGTACATCCAGTAATAGCTGCCGGGGACGACAGAGGCCGCGACAGTGGCGTAGGAGGACGCTTGGACGGACTCAGCGACGGTCAGCACTATAACGCCAATGTTAACCGCAGTGGGACGTGGGACGCTAGTCCGGAAAGTGCGAGAGGGCGATCGGATTAAACGCCTTGCAAAACAGGTCCTCGCACAGAATGTCTCGCAGGCCAGGCACTTCGGTAGACGCGATCTCCATCACGCGTGAGGCACCCAACCGGCGGAGTGGCGCGTAGTAGAACCGCCAATTCAAGAACCCTGCTTCCTCTAGTTGGCTCCCTAACGTGGCGTGCGCGATTAAGCCGATATGTTGTGGATCGGCTGTGCCCGGAGTGTGTGGGATCACGTATCCGAATGGACTCTTCAGACGCACGAGAGCCCGCAGGCGCTTGAAGAGCACCGAGGCCTGCAAGTAACGCAGATTCGGCGTCTTGATTACCAAGACACCAGCCGGTTTCAGCACGCGTCGACATTCGCGCAGCACGTCGAGCTGGCTGCCGGCATCCAGGTGTTCATGGAAATCTGAGCTTAGCACTGCATCGAAGAACCCGTCACTCCAGGCAAGCGTCCTGGCGTCACCGACACGTGCCTCCCCATTCAGCTTGAGGTGCGCCATCTTTCGGTTCGCCAGCGCGACACTCGCTGGATCGAGATCCTGTCCATAAACCTCGGCTCCTTGCAGTCCGCAGTAGACCATCTGCGCGCCCCTGGCGCACCCAAGATCGAGCATTTTCAACCCGCACCGGGGGTCCAGAAGATGTAGCGCCATGTCTTTCAATCGCAGGAAGTCAACATTTTTTCTGGCCGCAGTTTGCGCCTGCACCGTCATTCGTGTGGACCGACGACGATCAGTCGCAGGGTCGGGAAAAAACAACCCGCGCTCGTCCCGAAAGAGTTCCGCGTCATTCGGTGTAGGCACGGGCTTCTCAGAGGCAGGCATAGGATTTTCAGAGAAAGCGAAAGAGGTCCACGCCTCTAAACCGGAATTTCCGATTTGCTTGCCCCAGATGGAACCATTATACACCGGATACTCTCCTCCATCTCAAATGTAACGTATTCCAAATCTTAAGATGTACATCAGCTATAATCCGCCTGCATGTTTAACAACGTTCGTCGACTCTCCGGCCAGCTCTTCGTGTATGGATCGGCTGACGTGGCAGTACTTGGAATCAATTTCATTCTGCTTCCTCTATATACCCGCGTATTATCACCAGCCGAGTACGGCGCCCTCGCCCTCCTGCTAGTCGTCGAAGCTCTATTGAAACCCTTGTACCGATGGGGTCTCGACACATCATTTCTCCGTTTGTACTACGACTATTCGAGTCCCGATGACCGACAAACTTTGGCAGGCACGATCGTTATCTTCATGTTGCTTGTTAACAGTTTGGTAACACTTGCACTGGTGGCATCTTTTCCACTCGTTACGGAAAAGATTTTTGGCTCTCAAGCATATGACCTCGCACTCCTTTTGCTTGTCGGTAACAGATTTGTGAGCGGATTCTTATTTCTTCCATTCAGCTTGTTACGCATCCAGGAACGCTCCCGCTGGTTCGCAATGTTAACGTTCATCCGATCTTTCGGCACGGTCGTAGCACGCTTAGTGCTCGTAATCGGCCTTAAGTGGAGCATCACTGGCATCATGCTCGCCGACCTCATCGTTTCAATAATTCTGATTCTGAGCTTACAAAAGACATTTCGCCAAATGACCAAGTGGCGCTTTTCATGGAATATGGCGCGAGAAGCACTCCGATTTGGATTTCCGAGGGTTCCACAAGGATTACTGCATCAAGCTGCAGCGATGGGAGACCGCGTTTTTCTAGGTTTATATCTTCCGCTTGAACAAGTTGGTGTCTATCTCATTGCTACAAGTATCGCTTCAGTGATCAAGTTGTACCCTGAGGCCTTCAACACAGCCTGGATGCCTTTTGCCTTCGAAAGAATGAAGGAAACACATGCCTCGAAATTGTTCGCACGCTTGGGCACCTACGCTTTCAGTGTGCTCGTATTCGTTACCCTCGTTATAGCTGGCCTATCCGAATTCCTTGTGAGATTCATGACACCAGAGACATTCCACGGTGGAGCCAAGATTGTGCCACTGCTGGTCTTAGGTATGGCAATCCAGTCAACATCAATGTTCATCTCAACTTCGCTCAATGTCAGCAAGCAAACCTACGTCTACCCTGTGGCGACTTTTGCTTCAGTCCTAGTCAGTGTCGGAGGTTACCTGCTGCTCATACCGCAGTGGGGTCTCTTGGGAGCCGCAACAGGTGCGGTGCTAGGTCAACTGACACTTGTCGTTGTGCTTAGCCATTTTGCACAGCGCTATTACGCCATCCCATACGAGTGGGTCCGTCTCATAAAAGCTACCCTCGCCGGAGCGATCTTATATGGAATAATAACTTTACTTTCAGCAACATCAGTCGTTGGGTCAGTCGTAATGACCATCACGCTAATTGCGATATTCCCTGCCGGCTTATTTGCGCTTGGGTTTTTCAAGCCAACAGAACTCGGAGAAATCAGAGAATTCATGGCGCGAACCTTGCCTGGCGTCGTAAAACCTGTTGAGTCAAGCATGAGCAAGAACGAAAAGAATGAATCAGCTACTGATCGTATAGATTGATGTAAGTTTTGGTTGTGAAGTAAAAACACTATGAGACATATCGACCAAGCAGCAATTCAATCACACGGCGCTATTCGTTTCCGTTCCGATTATCACTATGCCGTTTTTGAGTACTGGCGCAGTGCAAAACTTTTACGATATCTAGAAAGAACTGGTATTACTCAATTCGGCCGAGTTCTCGATGACGGCTGCGGAAGCGGTGGCATGAGTGTTTCGTTTGCGGAAGAAACAGACTTTGTAATCGGTATTGATCTGTCTGATAGATTCGCACAGGTAGGTAGACAACTCGCAAAGGAACGCAATGCTAAAAACATCAGATTCGCACAAGCTAATGGTTCGGAGCTTCCATTTCCTAATGATAGTTTTGATCTGATCCTCTCGCATGCGGTCATTGAGCATGTCTCGAATCCAAGCGACTATCTCCGAGAAGCCCGCCGAGTGTTACGTCCCGGTGGACGCCTATTTCTCGAAACAGCACCTTACCTCTCTCCAAGCGGTGTCCATTTGCCTCGTCTCAAATGGCCAATTCCCCTGTATCTGTTCCTTGGACGACGCGCAGCTTTTCAGGTGTCGTGCTGGCTTGCTAAACACGCACCGCAAAGTTTGCAGGCCACACATGAAGACTCATCATTCTTAGCCAAGGCAAAACGTCACGAAGAAAATATTGACGATTTGGTATACCTTGTCACACTGAAAAATCTTAGGCAGCACATTGCGGATGCCGGCTTCGAACTCGTTCGTGAAGATCTTGAAATTAGCAAACTGGCAAAGAAAATACTTCCGGCTTGGCTAGTAGCAAAGATTCCAGATATTCCGTTTGGTCGTAACATTCTCATTACGAATATGGAATATATACTCACCTAGACAAACCAAACGCTATGAAACGACTCGCTTGGTTTACGCCACTTCCACCGGAACGCTCAGGAATCGCCACCTACAGCGTTGAAGTTCTTGATTCGCTAGCAGAAATTTATGATATCGATATCGTTGTTGATTCGTCACCATTACAATTGAAGGAAGAATCGGGTCGACGAATTAGTGCGCACGATTTCTTATGGCGACATCAGAAGGACCCTTACGATTTAATTGTCTACCAACTGGGTAACGCTACATGCCACGACTACATTTGGCCCTATATGTTCCGTTACCCTGGTCTCGTCGTCCTTCACGACGGTCAATTACATCAAGCTAGGGCCCGCCTGCTATTTCAACAGAAGCGTTACGACGATTATCGAGTAGAATTCGAATACAACCATCCTGATGCAAAATCCGACATTGCCTACCTTGGAATATCAGGACTCCTGGGGTCACTAAACTACTTTTGGCCGATGTTGCGAACTGTCGTGAACTCAGCCAAAGTTTTGGCTCTTCATAACATGACGCTTGTTCAAGATCTCAAAGAGCAGTTTCCAACTGCATGTATCGAGCGAATCCGTATGGGAGTGTCTGATAATTCTGTCACCCGAAGCAAAGAAGACCTGCGAGCCAAGCACAATATTTCTAGAGAAGCCGTGGTATTTGCTGCGTTCGGTAGAATTACACCTGAGAAACGAATCTCGCAAACGTTTAGAGCACTAGCAGCAACCAGTCGATTGATACCCCACGTGCACCTTCTCCTTGTTGGAGAATCAGTGCCCTACTATGACGCGGTCGAAGAAGCCCGACGTTTAGGTGTTGCTGATCGCGTCACATTCACTGGATTCGTCAGCAATAGCGACCTGGACGCTTATATGTCATGTGTCGATGTTTGCCTATGTATGCGTTGGCCATCATCTGGTGAAACATCCGCATCGTGGTTACGTTGCCTAGCCTCAGGCCGTGCCACAATTGTTACCGATCTTCATCACACACTCGACCTACCAGCGCTCGTCACACGAGGGACGTGGACAGTCTCGATTGGGTCTGATACATCAATATCTCAGGAAAATATTTCTAAACTTAATACCAACACGCAATCCAAGACACCACTTTGTGTAAGTATCGACATTATGGATGAGGAACATTCCTTGCAAATTGCCATGTACCGGCTGGCGCGAGACGCGAAACTAAGACAAAAACTCGGTAAACAAGCACGCGCATTCTGGGCTGCACATCATACGTTAAAGTGTATGCAGACTGACTATCAGCGAGTTATTGATCTGGCAATAAACAATTCCCAGCTCGTTAAGGCCCCGCTCGCCCACTTACAGTCCGATGGATGTGACACCACTCGTCAGATCCTCAAGGAAATGGGAACCACGGTTGACATTTTGGATGAACTCTAAAATTTCATCAACTGTAAAGGTTTCTGATTTATTTTTGTAACCTGCTGTAAGGCAAGCGCTTAGCCTTGACTTCAACCCAAGGGGCTTAGTACTCTGGCCGATATGAAGAT
>Ga0310121_10004895_pt1 | contig 11659 bp, 11 predicted proteins | sample CB27_Tmax_986_MG_FD_203504 | JGI IMG/M metagenome (GOLD analysis project Ga0310121, IMG submission 203504) | Marine microbial communities from Western Arctic Ocean, Canada - CB27_Tmax_986 | ecosystem: Environmental > Aquatic > Marine > Oceanic | place: Canada: Western Arctic Ocean | collected...
TGCCGCCACGCGCGCGCAACCGGTAATACGTCGAGCGCGTCAAACCCACCGCTCCACATAACGCCGTGGTCGGCGCGGCGCCGGATCGACCGGCCTGTTTGTGGACCCGCTCGCTCATCGTTTTTTTTGACCCCGCTTTGCACGGGATCCCGCGTCTCCAACGCCGACAGGGCCTTTTTCAACAGGTCGTTATCGGGATGTCGGCAAAACTCGACGGCGATTTTGGCGATACCGGCAGGCCGCTGGAATGCGAGAAACGATTCTGTAAACTGAAGGCACATTATCCTATCCCTCGACAGGAATGGAGAAGCTGACGGAGCCCGATTCAAGATGGCTGCTTTATGCGTCGTGGATTGTGCTCGTCCCGCTGGTGTACCAGGTGATTATGATGAACGTCCGGATCGAGCGGTTGGAGGTCGACTCGGTCCGGGCTCAGCGGTTATTCGGCGTGATCCTCAAGAATATCGGGCTGGGTATCCGACCGCTGGAAGGCGACCCGTTCATTGAGGGCGTTATTGAACAGTACGAAATGGTGGAAATCCATTATGGGTTGGATGGTGAGGAGAGGGCCGAATAGGTGGGCTTGCTATGCATGACGCGGGCACTCCTAATGCCTCATCGCCGACCCATGAGAAAGTCAGAGTCCCTCCCAGCGCGATGCCGAGAAGGGCAACCAGTCCACACAGACCAGGACCGGACGGAGCCACCGATGCGGCTTACAGATGCCGATGCTCCCGCCGTTGCCGCAGTGAGGCCATTCGCGGGCTGCGCTGGGTGTCCTCGTCCATGCCAAAGAATGCGGCATGGATCAACGACCCCTCGTGAACGAGGGCTGAGCCACAGACCGCACCATTATGGTATCGGTGGTCCATTCCCAGGCCAACCGGCTGATACCTGGACTCTCGGCAGTATGTGATTGCCTCGATAAAAGCCTCAGCCTTGCCTTCCTCACGGGCGGTCGAGCCCTTCGTCCGCCGGATGAGTGCCTCCATGGTGTAGCTCCCGAGCAGTTTCTCATGCAGCCGTATAGTCCTCCAGGCTCGACCGGCGCTCCTCGTAGACGTCCCGCATCACCGAGGTGGGAGAACTCACACCGGCGACCATGGACATCCTGTGAATCTCGTTCCACAACCTACCCTGATTGGATTCATATGAGGCCGATGCCCAGAGCGAGGCATGCACGGACCGGCTCTTCGATCTATGGATCGTGTGGGTCAGAATCGCTTCGTAGTCGGTGAATTTATCCGAGGTGCAGAACCACCGTCCGTGCTCCGTACAGCTGACCGGGATCACCATCTTGCACTTTGATGGCGGAACACACGCCCATGTCCCGCAATGCGAAGCCTTTCATCGAGGGATATTGCCCAATGCTGTCCAATTCCTTGACGTACGTTCCCCCCGGACGGTCATGAGGGCACTTCCATTCGTCCATATGCTGGTCTTGGACTCTTCTGTCCGGCGGTGTCACGGTCATGGCGAGATCGATGATGAACGGGTTGTACCAAAGCCTGTAAAGTTTCTCTTCCTCGTCGTAGATGATGTTCCCGTGGAGGTTATCGAATCGCGGTTCCCAAAGGTGCTCTTCCCAAAAAGAGGATTCGCCGCGTGGTTTTTCACTTCGCCCAGGCGAAGCCGAATACCCTCGGCGCGGTCCACAACCCGATCATCGAGCAAGAGGTATCTGCTCCGGTTGGTCAAGTCCGGGAAGGCGCCCGACTCGCCGGCTTCCTCTGCGGCGGCGAGGCTGATGACTGCCCACCCTAAGAGGGCCGAGGTGAAGAATCGACTCATTCACTTCGGCGCTCCCATTGTTAGGCTCCCGCAAGAACGAACGTAAACACACCATAACCGCGAAGAAGACTATAGTTCAACAACGAATGCGATCCTTTCCGGCGGGATTTCCACTTCGGCGGGCAGTTGAATCTCCGTTGCGTCCTCAAAGGGTTGATAGACACGCACCCGGCCGTTCGTATTTCCTTTAAAGTTCAACAGCGTCCGTCGACATGGAGAGCCGTCACTGTTGGTCACGGTGCACGCACGTTTACCCGTCTCGAGATTGCGGAATGTGCGAAATGCGAATGTAGTATTCGATTCCTTCTCCAGAAACTCCACCTCTTCAGTATCCAAGTATTCGCCGAAAAATACAGTATCGATCAATTCGTCCCGGATGCGCTTTACTTCCTTGACATATGCCGCGAGCCCCTTCCACGGCTCGTAATCCATCGACCGGTTGAACTGGTGCGGAGCAAGCATGATCACGTAACCCATCCGTACGGCATCGTTGATGCCGATATAGTCGTAGGGTTGATAGTGTCCCACGGTTTCCACCATCTCGGGGAAAACCATCCTGGCTGATGCCATAAAGCCGCCCCACCATATCGCGTTGCCGTATTGCAATACCCGGTCCCAGTTGGATTCGAACGACATGCAGAAATCAGGATTGACGGCCTTGCATTCCGTGTTGATTCTGTCGATCACGTGCAACACTCCTTCCCAGGGGGAACGATCCGGACTCAGGCGCGCGCGAGGATTGAAATTCATCGGACCCGGAAACATTTTGTCTATGTGCAAGCCATCCGCCCCGATTTCGGCAAGCTTCTTGAAAGAATCAACCAGATGCCGGGCGAACTTGGGAAATGAAGGATCCGCGAAAACCAACTGGGGAGTGGTGTACATCATCCGTGAGGCCAGCGTCCCCATGCCCCACCCGTCGATCCAATAAGGAACCCCGTTCATGTTTTCCCACAGGTAGTCTTTCAATTCCTCTTGATACCACTGAAGGTCCAGCATCACCGGATGCAGGTTGACGAAGAAGTAGAACTTCACCCCCATCTCGTGACACGCCCGGATGCCCGCCTCCAGCTCTTCCCATGTCCCTAGCCGCGGGTCCGGCTCGTAATATGGATAGCCGTTGTCATGCCCGCCTCGTTGCCAACCATTGATTTGGACCGCGTTGACACCGTGGTCATGAGCGTCCTTGGCCCAACGGGGAATTTCCTTGAAAGTGATGTTGACGTTCCCCTCCGGCAAAAGAAACATGGTTGCCTGAAAGAACGTCTGCCGGCGGATCCAGTCTCGCACCGGATCCATCAGTCCAAACGTTTGCTTGAACCAGTCGCGATAAATCTTGCCGCCCTTGCGCCAGTCCCCATTATGGAATTGGATGACCACCGCGGATCCCTCGAAGAGCCCTCCGGGTGGGGTCGACGGGAAATGAATCAAATTGGCAAGCAGATCCGAGTTGGATCCGTCCATTGCCTCAACGAACTGAAATCCTTTCAGGCGGGCTATTTTGTCATGCGACGCAAAATACATACCCCGATCGATGCCGGGATTATAAACATCAACAAAACCCATGTTCAATTGACCGGGATAGAGGACCAAATACTCACCGAAGGGTTGCTGGAACGATTTATTCGCCGGCGGCGGATTCAGGATCGTCTCCGCGCAGAATTCCGGCGGGCCGAAGTTCTGTAGCCCGCCCAGCAGCGGATACCAGACCTCCGTCACCTCATATCGTGACTTGTTGTCGAGCGTTAAGGTGAATTCAATCGATTGAAGAACCAACCGAATAGAGAGATTGACCGACAAGTTGTGCGCGACGCCATGTGCGTCTTTCAGCGGCCCGTTCCAGTGCAAAATCACGCCGTCTCGAATTGCTTGCACGCCGGAGAGCTTCTGTTCTTTGCCCAGAATAGAATTGAGTTCGCCGCCAAGCGTGGGCAGAAAAATACGGTAATTGTCCGCCAGAGCGGACGAGGCCGTCAGGTCAACCAACCCCTTCTTATCCAGAATGCGCAGAATTTTTCCATGGGCCGGATCCATTTCCACGCGATAATGCTGATTTTCCAGCATCGTCTCAGTAATATTAGTTTCCTCCGACCGCGAACTCATCGACGTCCCTTCCGTTCCTCACATGGTGTTCTTTACGCGGATACAACTAGTTAATCCACCGTCGACGGGCAAAGCGATACCGGTGATCCAATCCGAATCCGATGACGCCAAAAACAGTGCCGCTTTTGCGACGTCCTCGATTTTGCCCAATCGACCCAGTGGGTAGCGTTTGAGCTCCTCGTGCCTGTATGTATCGGTTGCCAGTCTTTTTAGCAGGGGCGTCTCAACGGCACCGGGACAGATGCAATTGACATTGATCTGATAAGGGCCCAGGTCGACCGCAAGGGCACGGGTCAGACCCAGCAGGCCGTGTTTTGATGCAGTGTAGGGGACAGATTGAGGGATACCTTGAACAGCGGCTCCGGATCCGATGTTCACGATCTTGCCGTTTCGATTTTTCTTCATGAATGGAATCACTGCTTTCGCAAAATACCAGGCTCCGTCTAGAATGGTGGAACGGATATTTTCCCAAGTCTCGATCGTTGTTTCCTCAGGATCCAACAGCTGATTAACGCCCGCGCAGTTGACAAGTACATCAACCTTTCCAAACTGTTCCACTATATGCTCGACAGCTTCGGTCACCATTTTGTGGTTGCGCACGTCGACTTCCAGGACCATCGCCCGCGCATGTTGGTTCTGAATCTCTTCCGCGACCTGAACGGCCCCATCAGCATTGATGTCGGCAATCACGACGGAAGCCCCCTGGGAAGCAAACTCCCGGCTGATGCCTCTTCCCATTCCTGATGCCCCGCCGGTGATGATTGCCACATTGCCGCATAATCGACCCCTTTCCATCATGGGAAGCTCTTCCATTAGATTGTTCTACTCAGTCGTCTTGGTTATTCTCCACCACCACCGCAGCCCTGGCCGCGGGAATCTGGATCGTCACCGGCAGGGCTGATTTCCGCGGTCCCTCAAAGGGCTTATAAATGACCGCTTTCCCCGCATCACAACTCTTGAAACCGGAAACAGTCGCTTGAACGGATTGCGGGCCATTGTTAACCAACACACAGGCCCTCCGTCCCGTTATGGGATCCCTGAATGTGCTATAGCGCACCTCGCCATGCACGGAAGTGTCTTCGGCGCCAACAACTTCACCGTCCGCCAGCGTTTGTCCCAATTCTTTCCTGATGCTCAAAATCTCTTTGATATAAGCCGCTAGCTCCTGCATCGATTCGTACCGCAGGGATGCGCCATGATTCATAGGTGCGATTCGCAACTGCGCCCCGTACAGCAGCGCGTCGTTAACCACGTCAAATTGATCACCCCGCGTGATCGACACCGTTGGTTGCCAGAACGGGAAGGCCGTTTTAAATGCTGACGCATCACCCATGATGACCGATGGAACGACCTTGACCATCTCGGCTCGAAATGCCGGGGCACCATATAATGAAGAATCCGTGAGGCCAACGGAAGAAACGTCTGTATACCGCAGCAAATGATCACCGACCCTATCGATCGAAATGCAGAAATCCGGATTGAGCGACCGACAGGCCTCTAGAATCTCGCCGAGACATTGCAGGCTCCCCTCCCAACATGCCCGATCCGGTGTTGCGCCGAGCCGCGGATTGAAATCCAACGGTTTCCCGAAGAAATTCTGCAAATGCACACCATCAACGCCCAGCTCGGCGAGTTGTTTGATCTGGCCAACGAGCAAATCACGAAGACCGGCTGATCCCGGATTAAGCCAAACGCGTCGCTCGCCGCCGCCAATCTTTTCCGACGCCGGCGACGAATACCAAGGCGTCCTGACCCAAGGTGCGCGAGATTCTCTCCGCCATGCCTCCGCGACACCGTCACCCATGATCGTATAAGGAACTCCCCATCGATCGATGCACGCATACTTGTAAAGCTCGGCGCGATACCACTCACTGTTTTGCGCCACCGGCTGAATATTTATCAGGAAGAATACCTTGACATCCAGCTGATGACACTGACGCAATGCGCTGGTCAGTTCGTGGATGGAGCCAAGCTTAGGATCGGGTTCAAACCGTGGAATGCCGTCATTGTCTCCACCCGTTTTCCATCCGCTGACGAGCAGCGCATCTGCACCATACTCCCGACCGTCCAGAGCCCATTGCGGCAGGTCTCGATACGGCACGGACTTGCAGTCTTGATAGGCCGGCCTTTGACGCATCCAGGTCTCTTGTAGTTCTGCCATGTGAAATTGACCCGTAAACCATTCACGATATATCCGCGCCGCCGATCTCCAGTCTCCGTCATGGAATTTCAGCACGACCGGCGATGCCTCGAAGTCCTCGCCCGCAGGGTGATAAGCGATGTGGACGTAGCACAGCTTGACGCCGGTGGGCAGCCCTCCCCGCTCGTCGGGACTCGGCCAGTTGCCATTCACTCGCCTTGGCGCGATCCCCGGAACCATTTCCAGGTGCAGAACCTTATGCCGGGCAACCGGATCGTGCGCCCCGAAATACATTCCACGCTTCAAGCCCGGATGATAAAACTGCATCCACGGCATCGGCATGAGCTCGGGATAGGGATAAAACTGCTCGGGATAGAGCGCGCCCAGCCAGGAGAAATTCTGAAAAGTATGAAATATCTTATCCGAATGAATCCCAGTGCCAGATGGTAAAAGAAGCTCGGTCGCTCTCGGATCGACGCTTTCGTCACCCTCATTCTTATCCAGGCCGATGATCCCACCCAGAATGGGGTAATAAACTTCCCCGACTTCATACTGGGTCATGTTCCGGATTTGAAGTCCGAATCGAATCTCTTCTCCCGCCAAGTCGATTGTCATGGTCACCGAAACGTCGTACGGAACGCCCAACCCATTGGTAAGCGGACCAATCCAACGGAGCGTCAGACTGGAGTCTGTTGTTTCCGCCGAGGTCAGGGGCTGATCTTTACCCAGGATATAATTGCCTTCGGTTGCCTGCCAAGCCTCCTTCCCGGGAATGGGTAAGCTGAACTTGAAATTGTTTGCGAGGCGCTGTTCTCGGATCAGATCCAGCCCGCCCACCTTGTCCAGCAGGCGCGTGATGGCGCCATTTTGCCGACTCACATCAAGGCGATAGATAGCATTCTCGATTTTTATCGATTCGGCCGGGTCATTGGCGAGCGAAACTGGCAATGTTGATCTTGCCATGGCATCCAAGTCATCAGTGTCGCCAGAAACAGACTTGGTAAAACCCCCGAGAACGGCGCTTCCGGTGTAATGAACCCCGGGACGACCCTACCTGCAGGCCTGGAATACATGCAACAAGAAAGGCAGAGCTAACCCGATTCACTCATTCCTTGCTTTGGCCGGAAAAGATCCATCTTGGGAGAATATCAGGTAGGATCACCTCATTTATTGCAAAGGCATTACTTTATCGGTGGCAAAACGCGTTACCTGCACCATCGGGGCCTGCTTTGCCTTGTAGTGGTCCCGCTCGTAAAAGGCGTAGGTTCCCGGCTTGTTTTTGCGTGGGCTGATATCGATGAGCGTGCTGCCGCGGAAGGTCAAGGTAAACTCGGTGGGAGGCACCGTTACGTTGTCTTGTTCCTCATCGTAAATGAGATACTTATCCGTGTGCTCGACCACGGGAAACTCCAGCGTGATTGTGTCACCCTTCATCAATTTCCCGAACATTAGGCGCCTGCCGACCTTCACCGGTTTCGTCGGCGCACCATTGACCGAACATTCGACCTGATCGATCGGCGCCCACAATGGAATGCGAACGATTGCGGTATGGGCCTTTTTGTTGTGCAGGACGACCTTGCCTTCGTAAGGCAGGTAGCTGTCAATGTCCATCCAGGCGGATGCGCGGTTGAGGAGAAGATTGACCGTCGCCACGCCGTCATCGAAGCGCGTAATCCCATGCCAGGCATAGTACAGCCCGATCGCGCCGTTGGCCGTACAGCAGCTGGCCACGGTGGGAGTCGTGTAAGTTTTATAACCTTGATTAAAAGCGCCGATGAACTTCTTGAGCAATTCATCGTGCTCGGTCGATCCGCCGGCGCATGCGCGCATCCGCTCAAGATCGGTGAACTGGTGCGTGCTCAAGTGGTTCCGAACGATCGCATCGACATCATCCCAGTAATCGCCCAACCCCGCGTCGGTCAACTTCACGGCAAGGACAAGAATGTCCGCGATCGCGCAGGGTGCGTCGACGGAGTGATATGGGGCATGGCGCCGGTATTTTTCCGGTAGCGTCCAGGAGGGGAACCAGCCCATTCGGATGACGCCGTTGCGCACGCTGTGGTCATAGGCTTCCCGGACGAACTGTTTCAGCCACTCATCGTCGTCGGCCACGGCCAGATCAAGGAGCGCGTGATGGTTTGCCGCATTTGCGTGAACGTGACCCGCCCACATGCCGTGCTCATATCCCGGGTAGCCTTGCTCGCTCGTATCTTCCCACATGCCCGGTTTCAGAACAAACCGTGAAACCTTGCGGGCCATCTCCATTGCCGCTTGATCGCCCGTGAGTTCATAATACTTGACGAGCGACCGGTACGACGGGGCCTGTTCAAACTTCGCCGCGCCCTCATAACCCTGCTGGTCGAATGTCGGCTCTTCGGGCGGCTGATATGGATACGCGGGTTTGTTGCGCAGTGTCCAGTTCCATGATCCATCACGGTTAAGACTACACTCCGGCGGCCAGTAGGCGCGGTCGTCCACTTCAATCACTACGTCCATCATCCCTTGGCAGATGAGGCCCACCCAATCGAGCCACGCGGAGTTACCGTCGCGGTCATACCAGTTCAGCATCGCGAGCGCGGCCAGCCCGTTATACCAAGGCAGCGAGGCTTCCTCGGGATGAGCGGAATCGTGATCCGGGTAGATCTGGCCGTCCTCGGCGGTGTGTTCGAGGACGTCACGCATGATGGCCAGTTCAATATTCATGTTCAACGTGCTGCCGCACGCCGAGCGCAGCATGGGCAGGGCCCGCAGGTTCTTGCACAGTAGATTGCCTCCGGGGTGTGTCTCCACCTTATCGGGGGCAAAACGGAAGGCGATCGTCGTGTTGTATTTGGGGGGCTTTGCATTGTAGGTCAGGACATTCACCGAATACTCGGCCCGCTTCGCCAGGTCCAACGTGTCGGGGACCGTGGCTTCGTAGTACTCTCCCTTTGGTTTGACCGTTTCGATGTCCAATACTTCGTCCGGATTAAGCTTCGCGCCCGAAACCAAGACGCTCTGAATAAACACCGTGAGAGTCAGTCCCAGTCTTAGTCGGTTCCAGTAATGCATTCTCGCTTCTCTCTCTGTGTGAGCTGTATGATATCGCATACCATCTGGCGTTGAGATCGTTTACGCGACGCCACGCCATCGCTACCAAATGACTTCTTGCTTGGATACAAATCGTTCAACCGTCTTTGTCGGAGCCGGCGAGTCACGGTAATAGTCTCTTCTGAAAATCGGCGTGACCTCCGCATAAGGCCGCAAGTCCACCACCGAAAAGCCGCGCAGCGTGATCCAGTATTCCTTCTTAAAGAGGCTGCGGTAAATCATCTTCTCCGTCATCGGAAATCGTACGACGAGCTCATCGCTGGGTTGTAGACCTGCAACGGAGATATAGACTCCCTGCCAGCTTAAATCTATGTCCATCCCGTTAACCGAACACGTCACTTCTTCCTTCCGAGTCCAACTCGGAATTCGGACGTAAACGTTCTTTTTCTCTTTCATCGTAAGAATCACCTTGCCCTCGTAGGGCAAATAACTGTCCACGTCGGCCCAGCGAGACGCGCGGTTCATCAATAGGTGGACGCGAAGGTCATCGCCATCGTTTTCAAGAATGCTGTCCCATGCGTAATAGAGCGCCCGGCCGGCATTGCCCAGACAGCACCCGATCACGAACGGACCGGGCATCCCCTGGAACCATTGATTGGGGTCCGCCGCGCAGAAAGACCCGACGGATCGTTCGGCGACATTATTATAGCTGACCCTTCGCAGGTCGGCGGTTTTGCCAAGTGATGCGGTAAACTGACCTCTCATTTGACCCCCCCGCGAGATCTCCTTGGGATAGTCTTTCAGGAACTCGGTGTCCGTCACTTGCGTTTCAACCAGGAAATTGCGCACGTAGTGCTCCACGTCTTCGTAATAATCGCCGACGTTCGCTCGAGACAGCTTCAAGGCAATGATCGCCATGTCTGAAACCCCGCAGGGCTCGACGTTGATGCTTTCGCTGCTCTGCCCACATTCTTCAGCGTTCAAATTAAATGTACATGCCTCGCATCCGGGTATGCCCGCATAAAAGCCAAGGGTCGGTTCGCCGATACTTTTGCCGTATTCATACGCGCGCCGGGCCCACTGCAGCATGTCCGAATCATTCGCGGCCGCCGCGTACTCCAACTGCCCCAGGATCCCCATGGCCATGATGTGAAAATGATACCCATGCCAGCGGCCGGAATCCTCAATCAGTCCCGCATCGTTCTTGTAGTAGTTCGCCATACCCCGAGCCAATTCCAGCGCGGGTTCGTAACCCGTGGCGAGATAATAACGAGCGGCGCCCATGGCGACCGGCGACACCGAATGAGCAACGGCGGTCCCGACCATCCCCAGGCTGGAGTCCTTGACCTCATGGTCCGTCACCGCAACGACATCCAATGTGTCCGTATTTTTTTGTTCCGGCGTATAGCCCTGGGTTCGGCGAAAATAAAGCCCATCCCCTTTAACGCTGGCAATCTCCAACAGCCGCTGAATCTTTCGCTCGGCCGCGCGACGGTACGCGGGATCCGCTGATAGCTGTGCCAGGATCGACAACGCGATTAATTGCCGCCCTTCCCCAAAGATGTTCGACGCGGGCAGGTTTTGCTCGCGCGAGAAATCTTCGTAGAAGGCACCGGGATGGTCCGGGGGTTGGTAAGTCAACCCGTCTTTGCCGATATTGTGCAGCATGCTTTCGACGAGGTGATGGTCAACGTCGGCGTTCTGCTTGCTGCCCGACATGATCCGCATCAGTGGAAGGGCTTCGATAAACTTTGGATTCAGGTTCGTGATCCCCGCCTCCATCATCATCCACGGCGGGTCATGCCGGAGATCGGCATAGGAATATTGGGTGTAATCGTACTCGGGATTCAGCATCCGCGTCACGGCATTGATGGCCAGGGCCGCTCTGTCGGCCAGTTCCAACGTGTCCGGAACCTCTTTCTGATAAGTCTCCCCCTCGAAAGGCGGCACATCGGCGTAGATGCTCCGCAGGTCAGGGTCGCGCCAATCGTCCGTTGCCGCTTCCCGGGAACCCACCGGATGCCCATCCACGGCATATGAAATCATGAACGCCGAGCAAATCATGAGACAGGTAACAATGATTCTTGCCATCATTTCTTCTTTTGGTTGGACTTATCACGGTAAACCCCAAACGGGAGACCTAATCATGATGCTACATCCGGCGGGGCTTTTGGTCAAGCATAAAAGTGGGGCCTCGCGGGTGCGCGGCCCCGCCGAGCGCTGAGTAGGGCGGTGGCCCTCAGGACCCGGTAGAGGTTGGAGGGACTGGCGTCCACCACATCGCGGTCCAGCATCATAAAGGCCAGGCGACGGTAGCCCTCCAGGGGGAATGGAATTGCTAATGAAAGACCAAGATGGCCGCTTCTCCCATGGTTCCACCCAGTGGTCGCGCGGCACGCGGCCGTTGTTTTCGTCAGCCCATTTTCCGCAGTTCAGAGCTTAGAAGTGCCCGTTTTCGATGAAGTTTTAATTTTTCGGGTAAAAGTCTGCACTACATTTTGAATTCTTTTGGGTCGGTTCGGCAGTGGAAGCCCCAGACGCTGGAGCAGAATCGCGAGGTGTTTTTCGGGACGGCTGACGGTCCGCAGGCGGATT
>Ga0310121_10004896_pt1 | contig 11658 bp, 10 predicted proteins | sample CB27_Tmax_986_MG_FD_203504 | JGI IMG/M metagenome (GOLD analysis project Ga0310121, IMG submission 203504) | Marine microbial communities from Western Arctic Ocean, Canada - CB27_Tmax_986 | ecosystem: Environmental > Aquatic > Marine > Oceanic | place: Canada: Western Arctic Ocean | collected...
TTTTCCGCCGGTCCGTCTCCCCCTCCTCCTGGAACACGCAGGAAAAGAAAATACGGGCGCCATGCTCGGAAAGCGAAGAGGCATACTCGGCGCAACGGTCGATTGCTTCGCTCCGCTTTGCCTCGCTGCCCGCCGCGAGATCACCCCAGGGTTGAGGCAACTGCACGGTTCCTATTTTAAGTCCGGCATCCGTCAGTTGTTTCACCTTTTGTAGTGGCCAATCCGGAATATCAACACAGTCAAACCCCGAATCTTTCACGAATCGGCTGAGTTCCCCGACATTCGACATCCATTTACAGTTGCATACGACCCCGATGGGGATCGAACCTGTGCGCGTTGCAGCCGCGCGGGAAGGGTCTACGCTCATGTGCAAGTCACCATATCTTTTCGCCCTTTGTTTTCAACCAGTGTTCCGCTTCCCTGTATTCAGGAAAGGCATCCGAAACTCGCGCCCAGAAACTATCGGAATGATTGAATTCATAGATATGCATGAGTTCGTGGAGGATTACATAATCGCGAACCCAGCATGGAAGCAGAATCAGCTTCCAGTTCAAAGAAAGCCGGCCCGATTGAGAGCAGGAGCCCCATAGCGTTTTTTGTGCTCGAACTGAGATCGCAGGGACACCAAGGCCACGTTCTACTGCGAGATCCTCTACGCGGATCGGGATCTCCATTCGGGCCAGACAGCGCAAATGGCGGGTGACTGCTGCTTTCAGATCCTGGGGTGGATTCTGGAATCGAATCATCTCATCGCCAAATCGAAGCGTGGAGCCGAATAAATCTTCCTCCACTTTCAGGGTGACCTGCACCCCGCGTAATTGAAACGTGGATCCATCCGTGAGACGTGATGAGCGGCGCAGGACTTCACGTTCTCGGATTTGCGCGGCGAGCCACTCGCGCTGACCGGAAGCGAATGCGAGCGCCTCGCGCCGGGTGCCGAAGTGCGGCACCGTCATCCGGATTTCCCCGTCATCCCCGACTCGAAGAACATAGTTCTTGGCCCTTCGATGCCGGCGCAACTGTATCGGGACAGACTTACCGCCGATTTCAATATCAACGCTGCGCTCTTTCGCTATAAACATAAAATAGATGTTTAGTGCTCGACCACAATGAAATCAATCCTCAAATTTCACGGCTCACGATACATTATGCCCCACGCTGCAGCCATTGTCTCCCTGGAAGGTCGCGCATTGAATGTCCCGTTGCGCGCGCCGTTTACGATAGCCACCACGCGTCTCGAGCATGTCGAGAACGCGGGGGTCCGAGTCGTCCTTGAAGACGGGACCGTCGGCTGGGGGGAGTCCCCTTCCCTCCCACCGGTCACAGCGGAGAATCAATCCGTCCTCCTGTCTGTAATCGAGGAAGCACGGGCGGTGTTACTCGGGCGGAGCGCCGCGGAACTTCCGCGGATCGCAGCGCGGCTTGAAGAGGAATTTCCAGGGGCGCCCTCGGCGAGAGCGGGCATCGAAATGGCGGTCCTTGATGCGTGCACAAAATTTCTGGGGCAACCGCTGTATAGGCACTTTGGCGGCGCATCGGACTTCCTGATTACCGACATAACGATTCCAATCTGTGAACCCGGAGAAGCGGAGGAGCTTGCCCGACAGTACCGTGAGGCGGGCTTCGAGATGATCAAGACAAAGGTGGGGATCAATGTCGACGCCGACCTCGAAAGGCTCCGATCCATTCGCCTCGGGCACCCCGCAAGCCGCCTCCTGCTTGACGCCAACGAAGGGTACACACCCGCGGAGGCACTCGGTATGATTGATTCCCTGCGGCGAATCGGAATTGTGCCCGAACTCCTCGAGCAACCGGTACCGAGAGATGATTGGGAGGGTCTCGGTCGCGTGTCCCGGGAGTCGCCAATTCCGGTTGCTGCCGACGAAAGCTGCCGGTCCGTATCCGACGCAGAGCGAATCTCGCGAGACAGATTGGCCCAGGTCATCAACATCAAACTCGTGAAATCTGGAGTCGTCGAATCGCAGAAAATTTCCGCGATCGCAAAGCGGGAAGGAATTCGTCTAATGATTGGAGGAATGGTTGAGACACGGCTTGCCATGGGATTCAGCGCCCACTTTGCGGCCGGGATCGGCGGATTCGAATGGATCGATCTCGATACGCCGCTCCTGTTGGCGGAGGATCCGATTCGGGGAGGGTACCGGGCAAAGGGTTCACGGTACGAGCTCTCTCATATCGACGCCGGGCACGGCGCTTCGATTCCCTGGTGCTAAAAATAGTTTTCTCCTATCAGCACGACCGTGCTACCGTCGCACGCCAATGACGCCAAACTTGAATTTAGAAACTTCGGTGTCCCTTTGGTCCGCCGACTTAGCCCGCCTCGCAGATGAGGTAAAACGCGCAGATCCCCATGCGAACATGTATCATATCGACGTTTCCGACGGCTCCTATGCCGACGGCGTGATGCTATTTTTCCCGGATCTTGTTGCGGCCATTCGCAGGGAAACCGAGCGCCCGCTTGAAGTTCACCTGATCATGCGCAATCCTGAATCCTGGCTTGATGCGTTCGCCGATGCGGGGGCGGACATCATTCTATTCTATCCCGACACCACGGATGATATCGGCGGCATGCTGGACCGAATCGAACAGCGGGGCATCAAGCCGGGAATTTCCCTCGCCATCGAACATCCGGTTGAACGTATCGAAGACTACTTACATCGACTTGAGATCGTATGCGTTCTGGGCACCGGGTTCGACGTGAAGGGCATCGATGATGTCGCCGAGGGTACGTGCGAAAAAATCGAACAACTCGTAACGATCCGAGAAAAGGCCAAACACAGCTATCGAATCGAATCCGATGGGGCGATCAGGTGGCACACCGTTCCGAAGCTGCGCAAGGCGGGCACCGATGTGATTGTACCCGGTTCGTTGATGTTCAAAGAAGACATGAATGAAGTAACCGCGTGGCTCAAAACCTTGTAGCCACGTCGAAATCCACACAAAAAACCTACACCCCACACCGTTGGGATCGAAACCGTATGAGCAGAATTCACGGGCCAGAAGACTCAGTCGTTGCAACCTACTACCTCGAGACTAAAGGAGACCTCGCAAAAGTAGCCGAGGAGCTGGTGGTTCTGGAAACGACTGCTCCCTGGGTTGCCCAGGGCGAGCCGACTCCCCGATTCAAGGAATCAATGGGCGAGGTGCTGGAGGTTCGAACGACTGGAGAGGGGAAAGGTTTTATTTCGCTCCTGTACCCTATCGCCAACATGGACACGAAAGAGTCCGCGTTTTCGTGCCTGTGGTTATCGATGATTGGGGGACCAACCTTTGCCCTGGGTTCATACGACAAATCCCGACTGGTGGATTTTCAAATTCCGGAGGAAATGGCTGCCCAGTTTCCGGGCCCCGCATTCGGCGTACATCGGACTCGTGAGGTGGTGGGCCTGACCGGCGACGAGCTTCTGATCGGCACCATTGTAAAACCCACAGCGGGTCTGGAGCCCGATGAAGTCGCCGAGTTTGCCTATCAGGCCGCGCTTGGCGGTATTTGCTTCATTAAGGATGACGAAAAAATGATGAACCCCTCCTACTGCCCGTTGCGGGAGCGGGTCGACGCAGTTTCCAAAGCACTGCGGAATGCAGAAGATCAAACCGGCCAGCGGGTTCTATACGCGGCTCACATATCGACTTCGCCAGACCGCATCCTCGATAATGCGCGAACTGCGATTGATGCTGGCGCAAACGGCTTGATGCTAAACTTTTTCTCTTCGGCATTCGCATCTCTGCAGATCCTGCGCGAGCATCCGGACATTGATGTTCCGATCTATGCGCACTGCGGAGGCAGGGAGGCATTGGGACGCGCAGTCGGTCAGGGGATCGCAGCGTCCGTCATTGTGAAAATGGTCCGCCTGCTCGGTGGTGACTATTTCAGGGCGGGAATGCTGGAAAGCTACCTGGTAGACACGGAAGAGGATATTTATGGAATGCACGAGGCCGCAAAGGGGGAATGGACAGATCACACCACGATTCTGCCAGCGATTTCAGGCGGCCTGAACCCGAAAACGATCGGAGCCAATGTGCGGAATCTCGGTCGCGACAACCTGTTGCTGGCAGGAACCGGGATCCTGCAGCATCCCGATGGCCCGAGAGCCGGAGTGGAAGCGCTGCGAGAAGCCGCGCACGCGGCGGCCGATCAATAAACCCGTTCGGAGGCGTCGTGCTTCCGGGGATGTTTCCGTGTGTGGCATACGTCCACGCTTCCGCTTCAAAGGTAGAGCGTTCCCATGTTAGCTCCTCAGGGCCGAACAGCCGGGGAATGCCTGGAGGTGCTGCGACAGCACGATAGAGTTCGTCATATCCCCAGTCACGATTCGGCGCTGTATAATATGATCCGTAGTGCCATGGAGAATCCGCGGTTCCGCTTCTCCAGATGTCGATAATCGATCCACGAAACGTGACGGTTTCACCCGAGCATTTTTCCTGGAATCGCAGTACATTTCCCAGACTGCCGTTGTATGCGCCCTCCCCGTCTACGCTCGGAAATTCACTGTGTCTGTATTCCCGGTCATGATTACTGCGTTGTAGTCGGTGCTTGATGCACGTCTCACGTCAATACCCCCATGGCTACGCGCGTCCTGCCATTCGGTGGACAACAGCGTTACCGTGGATCGGATCTCCTTGTGTTCAATCGGCATGGTTCGTGGAGAGACGACCGTGACTCGTTTGCATGTAATTGCTGTGCGGGCTTGCTCTCCAAGGGGGGAGAGAGCCGCATGTCTTCATCACCCGTCGACGCTATGGCGTAAAAATCCTGCTTGATCACCTCTTCAATCCTGGATTTGCACAGTCGAAAGCAACCAACCGCTGCTCATTGGCGGCATTGAGGCTTTTGGATGCGGTGACTCCATGCGCGACACCGATGGACATGACGGACCCAACCAGCATGGCGACCGATGTTCCCGCCAGGGTAAATCCCGCTCTGGCTCGGCGAGTGGAGGATGAGACAGCGTTGTATCCGGCTGAATTCCGGCTTTCGCTGAAACTTAACTTCTTTATATGTGGCCCTCTTCTTAGCATGCGATTCGTCTGGTTCCGCGATTGATGCAGCTTCGTGGCTCTTCCTGTAAAGACCGTTTCAACAAGCATCAGGAAACATCCTTACATTACAGACTACACATTGTCGGGCTTTAGAGAAATGAGCTGCTCAGTGAACCAAAACTTTGTAACATACTGCCGCCCTAGGTTTTGCTACATGCATATACCTTATGAACATTTCATGGAATGTTCAAATTTGTGCTATATTTGTCAATCTGTTTATAGAAACAGAAACCCGTAGATGCGCATCTAAGATGAATTTGTTCATTTTACGTCAATCTATTTATGATGCTGAACCCGCCGTGAATTTGTCAGGATGAGAATCTATTCAGGCGAAGTAGACGCGCGGACAGGATTTGTGCCCGAAAACCATCAGTTGCACCTTTGGATCAGCCGAATTCCCGCATACTGAGCGATAATTACGGGAATCCACACGATCATTTCGGGTCGCAGGGAGGGCTTGTCGACCATGGTATCGGCGAGAATCACGAAAAAATAGAAAACGAACACGAATACGAGGCTAAGGGCAATGCCGGCGGAAGAGTCTTTTCTTCGTGACTTCATGCCCAGAGGAATGCCAAGGAGCGCAAATGAGATGCAAGCGAATGACATGGCCAACCGTTCAGAAACCTCCACGACCATTTCCGCGCGCCGACGTCGGAGTTGCCCGCTATCGGAGAGGTCCGGATACTTGGAACGAATATCCTGAATCGAACCGATAAGTTCCGGCATCGTTAGAGAACGGGTCCTCTTTTTTAGCGGCCTCTTTTTTCTCATTTCACCATAATTCAGGGGTACGGTGGAATGGTCCGCACTGATATACCTGGACCCTTCCTCCCCGCCGTCCCTTGTGGTTTCGTCAATGCGAACCTTGTAGAGATCGATGACAAATCTCTCATTTTCATAGTCCGGCGTTATGACACCGGATTCCGCCCGGATGCGCTGTTTCACCACACCATGGTCAAGTTCGTAGACCACAACATCAAACACGCGGTTCTTCGCTCGTTTGCCGACATAAATACTAATACCGGGAAAATCTTTTACGAACCTGCCTTCTTCCAGGAGTTCCAAGGGATCGTCGAGACCGATATTGTGAAGCATTTTTTTGCGGGCGAAATGACTGTTCGGCGCCGCATAGGAATTGATGTAGATGCACACGGCCGAAAGAAGAACGGCAAGAAAAACGACGGGAGCGCAGATTTTCCACATCGTCAATCCGCTTGCTTTCAACGCAGTAATTTCACCGTCGAATGAGAGGCGGCTGAATAGAAGAAGAACGGCCGTAAGCGTACTGACTGGAATTGTGAATGACAGGATGTAAGGGATGTTGGAGAGAAAAATTCGAAAGATCAACCGCCCTTCGATTCCCCGGCTCATCAGGTCGATCGCCTTGAGAACCGCACCGATATACATTACGAATGTAAATACCAGCAGGGTGACGAAGAAGGTGATCAGGAAATCTTTTCCAAGGTACCTGTAGATTGTCTTCACGAATTCACCGCGTTGCTTCTGTGATGTCTCGGGAGTCGAGACCACGAGCACGGGCGGATTGCACGGTATTGTACATCAACATGGTGATCGTCATGGGGCCGACGCCCCCGGGGACCGGGGTAATGGCACCCGCTTTCAGGCTCACCGCCTCGAAATCCACGTCGCCAACCAAGCGAAAGCCACGCTTGCGTCCGGCATCCTCAATCCGATTGACACCGACATCCACGATCACCGCGCCATCCTTCACCATGTCGGCGGTAACGGTATTGCGCCGACCGGCAGCGGCAATGACGATGTCCGCATCCCGAGTATGAACGCCGGGATCCGGTGTTCGCGTATGGCACAGGGTTACGGTGGCGTTTCCCAGGTCATCTTTTCGTGTCAGCAGGTTCGCCAAGGGTCTGCCCACGATATTACTACGGCCCAGGATCACTACATGCTTCCCGCGGATCTCAACGCCGGATCGATTCAATAACTGGAGAATCCCGTGAGGCGTACAGGGCAAATAGGTGGGCTGTCCCAGCATCATCCTGCCCATGTTGATGGGGTGAAATCCATCCACATCTTTTTGAGGATCAATCGATTCAATGACTTCGTCCTCGATGCTCCGGTCTGGAAGAGGCAGTTGGACGAGAATACCGTCGATCCGGTCGTCCTGATTGAATTCCCGGACGCAGCTTAGAATCTCATCCCTGCCAGCAGAGTGAGGCAACGTTCTCTCCAGCGAAAAGATGCCGGCCTGCTCACAGGCCTTTTCCTTGCCGCTGACATACGATCGGGAAGCCGGATCATCGCCCGCCAGCAACACTCCGAGTCCCGGCACGACACCGGCAGCGGTGAGCTTTGCCGTCTCCGCGGCAAGTTCCCCGCGCATTTCCTTCGCTACTGCTTTTCCATCGAGAATTCTGGCGGCCATTGATCCCCCCAAACATGCTTAGCATTCGAATGTACAGTCGTTGCAGACAGACCACAAGTGCGACCGGAACGTGGCGCACCATCTACTCTGACCGGGTCTGCGCTCTCGCGTTCAAGAAATGGGAAGCACGAACGTCATGGCTTCGCGCCGCCTATAGTGGCTTGGTGGCCAATTCCTGAACCACAGTAAGACTGTTGAGGTGGCAGATAGCGAGTGCGAGGGCATCGCTTTCGTCGTCCGGCAGCAGATCCTCCACCGACAGCATTTTCATGATCATGCGCCCGACCTGCTCTTTCTGGGCGGCTCCAGACCCACAAACCGCCAATTTCACGCGCCGTGGCGGGTACTCGAAAACCGGGATGCCCGCGGCCGCACACGCCGTAATCGCTGCACCGCGGGCCTGGCCGAGGGTGACGGCAGTCCGGACGTTTCGGCAATAAAAGATCCCCTCAATCGACACCGATTGCGGCGAATAGCGCTCGATATATTCGGTCACTCCCCGGGAAATCTTCAGTAAGCATTCCGAATGCGGGGCTGTCCGCCCGGCTTTGAGCGTGCCATAGCCAAGGGGAACCATGCGCGATCCGCTCCGCTCGACAACGCCTACTCCAGTGGAACGGAGAGAAGTATCGATGCCCAGAACGCGAATGGGAGAGGCGCCTTTCACGAGAGTCAAGAAGCCTCGAGCGCTTCCAGAACGTGGTCGTCGATATTGAAGTTTGCATACACGCTCTGAACGTCCTCCAAATCCTCCAGGGCGTCGATGAAACGGATCAGGGAGGTGGCCTGCGATTCATCGGAAACGGGGACTTCCGAATCGGCGATGAACACCAACTCGGAACTGCCCATCACGATTCCGAAACCGTCCAGAGCGTCGACGACATTCATGAATGTGGCGGGGTCGGTGAGAATTTCGTAGCTGTCGTCATCCCGCTTCATATCTTCGGCGCCCGCCTCAACGACGAGTTCCATCACCTGATCCTCATCCATGCCATCTGCCTGGATAAAGATTTGGCCCTTCCGGTGAAACATGTGCGCAACGGAGCCCTGGCCAGCAAGGCTGCCGCCATTCTTGGTAAAAGCATGCCTGACTTCACTCACGGTCCGGTTCTTGTTGTCGGTGAGTGCGGTGACCAGCACGGCAACTCCGCCGGGAGCGAACCCTTCGTAGGTGAACTCCTCAAGCACCGCGGTATCTCCTTCGCCGGTCCCCTTCTTCACTGCCCTTTCAATATTGTCCGAAGGCATATTGTAGGACTTTGCCTTTTGGATCAGGGCGCGTAATGTGATGTTGGATTCAGGATCGCCGCCGCCCTGGCGGGCAGCCATCACGATTTCCTTGGCGATCTTGCTGAAGATCTTTCCCCGTTTCGCATCTACGCGGGCCTTGCGGTGCTTTGTATTCGCCCATTTGCTGTGTCCTGCCATCAGATCGATTCCGTTTACCCTGCTGCCGCTGCTTCTTTTTGCGCCTCGGCGCTTTTAACAATCTGCTGAGTAATATTTGACGGGACCTGCTCATACCGGATGAATTGCATTTCAAAGCTGCCGCGACCTCCGGTAATGCTTCGAAGCTCCGACGCGTACTTGAACAATTCCGATTGGGGCGCTTCCGCGGTAATGATCTGCAGGGCGCCCTCGGTCTCCATTCCAAGCATTCTGCCGCGCCGGTGGCTTATGTCCCCGGTAATGTCTCCCATGAATTCACCGGGCACGGTGATTTTCAGTTCCATCACCGGTTCCAGAAGAACCGGCTTGGCGTTTCCGCTGGCTTCACGAAGCGCGCGGGACGCGGCAATTTTAAACGCTACTTCGGACGAATCCACGTCGTGGGAAGACCCGTCATAGACAGTGACTCGGACTCCCTCCAAAGGATATCCGGCAATGCTACCCGACTGTTTTCCTTCCACTAAACCCTTTTCGACAGCCGGGATGAAGTTACTGGGAATCGCCCCGCCCACAACCTTATTAACGAACCACTTATCATCGTCATCGGGAATCGGTTCAACGCGCAGATACACCTCTCCAAACTGGCCGCGACCTCCCGACTGCTTTTTGTGTCGGTATTTCCCCTCACCGATGGAGGTGATGGTTTCCCTGTAGGCGACCCGAGGGGTATGCAACTCCAGCTCAATATGCTGACGCTTTTGCATTTTCTGAATCGCGATATCGAGCTGAACATCTCCCAGACCCGAAAGAATCAGGTCTCCAGTCTCCGCATTTTTGATCAGAATGATGGTAGGATCGTCGTCTGCCATCTTGGTAAGGCCCGTGACAAGTTTATCCTCTTCCCCCGTGTTCTTAGCGATAACCGCATGAAACACAACCGGCTGCGGAAACGCAATTGGCGTGCTGACGATTTTCTGGCCTGCCCCACACAGGGAATCATTTACCCGAACACTCTTGAGCTTGGGTATGGCAATGATGTCACCGGCCCGTGCCGACTCTATGGGGTCCTGCTTTTCGCCGTTGATCCCGAGCAGGGTAGAAATTTTCTCTTTTTCGTCACGAGTGGCATTGGCGATTTCAGAATCGGGCGTGATCGTCCCGCTCACGACGCGCACAAACGATAACTGGCCCGCATACGGGTCATGGACTGACTTCCAAACAAAACCCGAGAAGGGCTGATCTTCTCCAACCGAAATATCGTTGCCCTCGATGTCTTTTGCACCACAATCCGCAGGAGACGGAAAATACCGGCAGATAGCTTCCAACAGTTCTGTCACCCCAAACTCCTGTTTTGCAGCAACCGCAAAAATGGGAATCAGCGTTCCGCCGTTCACGGCATGGTGTAGTCCCCCAACAAGCTCTTCGGCCGTCAGTTCCTCGCCTGCAAGATACTTTTCGATCAGGGTGTCGTCGGTTTCGGCAGCGGACTCGATGATCGACTGCTTTACTTCGCTTACGGTCTCCTTGAGTTCGTCGGGAATGTCCGTGCTTGTCAGCACCGAATACTCAGCGCTTAGGCCCGGGCCGGGCAGAAGCACCGGAATACAGTGACTTCCATATGCTTCCTGGATCGCGGCTACCGTTTCCTGGAAGTCGGTATTTTCTTTATCCAATCCAGTTATAACAATTCCTCGCGGGAGATTCAGTTCGTCACACCGTTTCCACGCTCTCTGGGTTCCCACCTGGACGCCGGAAGCAGCATCGATCACGATGAGTGCGTTGTCGGCAGCTCGACTGCCCGCCACAACCTGCCCGTAAAAGTCGACGAAGCCCGGCGCATCAATGAAAACGATCTGTACGTCAAGGCCACCGATGGTCTTGTATGTGCCGGTAAACGGCTTGCACCAAATCGTCTGTTTGCGTTCCTTCTCCTCCGGATTGTAGTCACTCAGACTGGATCGGTCGTCGACCGAACCCATGGTCGGAGAGACTCCTAACCGGTGTAGCAGCGCATCAGCGAGCGTCGTTTTCCCGCTTTGGGAATGACCCAGTAGAACGAAATTTCGAACGTCTGATACCGGTATATTCTTCATGCATGACTCCCGTTGGCCGGATGCACTCTCCAAGTGTCCCAGCGTAGCTATTGACCGAAAACCTTCGAAAAAACTAGGGGAGAAATCAGCAGGAAGCAACGTAAATTCGCACTGTTGAAGCCCAAATTTTTCCAGGATTCCAGGTGGGCAGGGAGAGGGAAATCTCCACGAGCGGATTTACACAACCCCCTGCGGCGCAACAAGGTATCTACGTGATCGCAAAGACACTCCGCTGGGAAGTGCGCCCTGCTCAGTGCATCAACGGGGAGTCCAGCACCGCTTTAATCTCGTCGGTGATGTACTTTGAGTCGGTCCATTGCTTTTTGAAGGGCGATGAATCCGCCCAAACATCGTGGCTGCCATTGAGCACGTCTCTGCGGCTGATCTGACCGACCAGCCGTCCTTCGTCATCCACGATCGGCAGTCGCCTGAAGGGGTTATTCAGAAAGATCTGGGCCGCAGAGAACAGGTCCGCCTCCGAGTCGATAGTGGTAATCTTCGTCGACATGTACTGCTCCACGACGGCTCCCGGCAGCACGCTATATGCAGCATTCGCGAAAATTCGCAAACAGTCCTTCTCCGACAGCACTCCCAGCAATCGGCGATCTTGATCAACCACCGGTGCGCCGGAAATCTGGTGTTTGAGAAGTTTTCGGATCGCGTCCTCCATGTCGGTGCCAGGAGAAAGCGTTACCAATTTAGTCGTCATACAGT
>Ga0310121_10004898_pt1 | contig 11657 bp, 6 predicted proteins | sample CB27_Tmax_986_MG_FD_203504 | JGI IMG/M metagenome (GOLD analysis project Ga0310121, IMG submission 203504) | Marine microbial communities from Western Arctic Ocean, Canada - CB27_Tmax_986 | ecosystem: Environmental > Aquatic > Marine > Oceanic | place: Canada: Western Arctic Ocean | collected...
CTCAAAAGAGCTTCTTCGGCCAGAATCCATGGTCAAATCCCTTGCCTTTGGCCAGGCACGGTGGGATGATCCACTCAAAGATTTTGAGGATCGAACGGTTTGGTTAGCAAAATGGGAAATGTCGGATTATACCAATGGGAATGCTCCTCAAAAGCACGGCGGGGTTTGAAGTCGCGCCCGGGATCGCGCAGGCTCTCGGCATGAGAGGCTTTATCGCCAATCTCGTCCCCGTGACGATCGGCAACATCATCGGGGGGTCGGTCATGGCGGGGCTGATCTATTGGTTCGTTTACCTGCGCCATCTCTTGAAGATCAGGAATCCGGCCGACGAGGACGCCGAGTGATCAATTTTTCCTTTTCAATCCCATCAAGAAAGAGGAAGCTGCGTTGCGCTGAGATTGAATTGGTGACGATGAATCATGGTTCTGGCCTGGCCGGGTTAGAATTCTTGAAACGGTTGCTTGCCTTGGATTCGGATTTGGTGCACTCTTAATCAATAAGCATGACTGAAAGTGGAAAGGGTAGGTCCAATGAGAAACGGTCTGGTGGTTTTCACGACGACGATTTTGTCCATGTTTTTGGGAGGCGTTGCCGTGGCCGAGGTCAATCCCAACATCGGCTACATTCGCAAGGAGATTCCCCCGATTCAAGCTCCCGGTCTTGACGGCGAACGCTACACGGCGATGGTGCCGCATACGCTTGATCTGGCCGAGCGGGCCGCGTTGGCGATCAATGCCATCACCGAATGCACCGACCCGAATTACGACCACGAGATCTACATTAACTGTTACTTCAATCGCGATCCCGCGCTGTTGACCCACAGTTATCATGATTTCAACGGGGCGCAGGCCAAGGTGATCGAGGCGCTGGCGTTGTTGCGCGTCGCCAGCGGCAGCACGCAGAACCGCGACGCCGAGCAGATCATGCTCGAGGCCGCGCTGCACATGACGGGCACGGACGGGATGAGTTACATGCCGGTCAAGGGGAGGCCGTGGGCGTTGTTCGATGACTGGGGCAGCTTTCTGGCCAACGCCGATCCGCCTGAAAACAGCGCCCACATCGCCGCCCTGTGGCCCACGGGCCGCGCCATGCTGGCACTCGAGGCCTATTACCTCGCCGACGACAAAAACCCCCTCTACGATGAGTTCCTCAAGGCGACCATCGACGGCCTCAACGGGCTGCTCGTCGATCGCGGCGATTGGGGTTACTTCCCCGGCGACATCATCTACCTCGACGAGAACGGTGATCGCATCCGCTATAGCCAATCCTCGTACGGCGGCGCGGGCGCGGGCGCCGTCGACGAGAACACGCCGCACGTGACCAACCTCAATGCGATCAGCTTCGCCACGCCGGCCACGCAGGCAGCCGCCAAGTATTATCGCCTGACCGGCTATGAGCCGGCCCGGACGCTCGCCGAGAAGCTGTCCTATTGGATCAAGGACCATACGACGTGTTTCGAACCCGACGGGTCATTCACCGGCCACTATCACCTCCATGTCTTTGCGCTGATCGGCATGGCGGAGACGGGCATCGCGACGGGCAACCAGGAACTGCTCGATTTCGCCGTCAAGGGCTACGAGTTCGCCAAGACCCAGGGCATCTCGATGCTTGGCTATTTCCCCGAGCACCTGCCGGTTCAATCGCACACCACGTCGGAGGGCTGCGCGCCGGCCGATATGTTGATCCTGGCCGTCCAGCTCAGCCGCGCCGGCGTCCGCGATTACTGGGAAGACATCGACCGCTATATCCGCAACCACATCGCCGAATACCAACTCGTCGATAACTCATGGATCGAACGCGTGACGCGATTGCCCCAATCCACCGGGACTTATCTTGGCAACACCCCGCCCGAAGAGGCGGCCGGGATCAAGGATGTCTCCACGGACCGCGACGTGATCAATCGCACCGTCGGCGCCATCGCCACCTGGACGTCGATCAACGACTGGTATCCGGACTGGCACGGGATGAACGTGGGCCGTTTCGGCTGGACCGGCTGCTGCCTAGGCAACGGCGCGCGCGCCCTCTATTACGGCTGGGAAGCGATTCTCGACCATCGCGATGGTGTGTTGAGCGTCAACTTGCTGCTCAACCGCGCTTCAAAGTGGGCCGACGTGAACAGCCATCTTCCCTACACGGGCAAGGCGGATATCAACGTCAAGCAAGATACGAAGCTGAGCGTGCGAATCCCGGAGTGGGTCGAGAAGGAAAACGTGGCTTGTGGGCTGAACGGCTCGCCGCGCGAATTCCAATGGGAAACCGATCCACTCAGACGGCAATACATCGATCTGGGTGCGGTCAAGGCCGGCGACAAGGTCGAGATCGAATTCCCGATGGTCACCCGCTTCGTTGAACTGGACGTCCCGTTCCCCGAGGATGTTCCGCACGTGCGGTTGATGCTCAAGGGCAACGAGGTGGTCGACATCCTCCCACGCGGCAAGAACGCCCCCCTGTATCAACGCGCGCACTACAAACAAAACAAGACGTTGTGGAAGCAGATCGAACGCTTCAGCCCCAACCGCGAGGTCGATTGGTAAAACAGGCTTGTACGTAAATCAAAGGTCGGAAACGACGGAAAAGGCCGCTTCACGATGAATCATTTTCAACTTACTACGGTTAGTGCTAAGTATTTGATGCTTCGCGCCTCCGTTTCGTCTGCGCGCGCCGGGCCAGGGCGAGGAAGACCAGACCGGTCAACAATATGGCGCTCGCCCAGCGATACATGAGCGCGGGCCCCAGCGTCTGAAAAAGCCGACCCCCGATGATCGAGCCGCTCGACGCGCCCAGGCCCAACAGCGTGCCCGAGAGCAACCCCTGGGCCGTCGCGCCCATGCCCTGGGGCGCGATCGACCGTGCGTGACTGACCGCGGCGACCCACAACAGCCCGAAGGTCATCCCGTGCATCAGTTGAATCAGGAGGAACATCTCTCCGGATCGCGCGTAGGAGTAGGCCAGCGCGCGCAGGGCGAACAGCGTCAGTGCCAGGACCAACAGCGGCCGGGTCCCGAACCGCGCGATCAACCACGCCGAACCCAGCATCACCGGCACCTCGCTGCCCGTTGAGACGACCATCATCAGGCCCATGAACAACTTGCTGAAGCCGAGGCCGTTCAGATAGAGGAAGAGGTATTGATGCATCATCGCCAGCCCGATTCCGCCGATGTAGACCGCGGCCAAGAAGTAGCGCCACTGTTGGCTGGCCAGGATCACGCGCAGGTTGGGACCCAGGCGGATGCCGATCCGCGAATGGCTGACCGGCAGGTGCCAGGCGGTTGCCAGCACCAGCGTCATGAGCAGGCAATAGCCGTGGAACGCCCAGCTCAGGCCGTAGCGGTCAAGGACCAGCCCGACCACCGGCGAACTCAACCCCCAGCCGACCGACCCCCACAAGCGCTGTCGGCCATACTGGTCGCGATGCCCGCCGAGCAGTTCCAACGTGGTGTTATCGATCAGCGGAATGATGGGCGAGGCGAAAAAGGCGTAAGTCATGACGAGCGGAACCAGCGCCGCGAAGCGGGTCGTGCGCGAAACCATCATCATCGCGCCTATTGCCCCGATGACGGCCACGATCAACAGGCGTTTGTGCTGCTGCGTCGCGTCGGCGATCAGTCCCCACATCGGCGCGCAGAAAAGCGCCCCCAGAGGCAAGATCGCCAGCAGCACCCCGATCCGGCCTTCCTCGATCCCGATGTGCTCGTAGTAGATCGCCAGGTACGGGATCACAAACGACAAGGCCGAGAAGAGCAAAAAGTAAAACATCCGGGGGACGAGGAGCCTGGGGATGGGGTGCGAAGCGGTCATGATGACAAGAGTTGGTTGCCAGTCGGTTTCCTTGGGGTGAAGTCGCATTTGTAGCGACCGACGACAGTCCGGCGCATTTTACCCTTCGGCCGCTCGGAGGGACAGCCCGATGATCCCCGGGTTCGGGGTTTCTTCGCTCTTTTCGCTCCCACGCGCGCCAAATGGCAATCGACCTCCAACCCGTTTCCCGCGAGACGACCCAGCATATCACCTCGACTTTAAGCTTGGAGCGAAAGCGGTTGATGGGGTTTTGGGGAATAAATTAGAATGGTGACATTGAGTGGGGTATTTTAGTTTCGGGATTTGGGGGGGGTGTGAACGGCGGTTGCCGTTGCGCCGTCTGTTTGTTTCGACGCGGTCGATGTCCTCAGAAGACCGGAGTGACGATGTGATCGATCCGATAGCTTTCGTGGGCCGGACCGGGGCGGGGTCAAGTGTCGTGCGGGGCCTGCTGCTCGGGGCTGCCTGTTTACTCTTCGCATTGGGGAACGATGGGCCGGCGCGAGGGTATGCTTTGCCCACGCCGCAGGCGGTCATGTTCGCGCGTTCCGACGCTCTTCAATGGATCGATTTGGGGCCCACAGGCAAGGTCGAAAAGCTCCAGGCGCGTTGGCCCGACGGCCGACGGCAAGAGATCACTTCGTCCCGCGATCAATTAAAGATGACCGTTGGCCACCCGGGTCGGTCTTCGGCGTTTGAGAACAAGAACGTCGCGAGCGCCGCTTTAGCGCAACGTCATCCGGAAACTCATGCCGATCAAGAACATGCAGAACCCGCCGATTACGCCAAAGCCCACATCGAGCTCGGAACCGCATTGGAATCGCGAGGCAGGCTTGACGACGCGATCAGACATTATCGCCGCGCGCTTGATTTCAACCCCGCATCGGCCGAGGTCAACAATCATTTGGGAAGGGCGCTCGCGGCCCAAGAGAAGTGGGACCAGGCGGTCGAGCAATTCCGCAAAGCGCTGGAGGTGAATCCCCGCTTTGCCGAGGCGCGCGTCAACCTCGGCATGGTCTACGAATCCCGGAATAAAACCGACCAGGCGATGGACGAATTTCGCAAAGCCCTGCGCCACGCGCCCGACGATGCCCGTGCGCACCATCGTCTTGGTTTGGCGTTGGAGTCGCGGGGGAAGCTTAAAGCGGCGTTCAAGCATTTCGGGCGGGCGCTCGAGATCAACCCCGATTACGTCCGCGTCCACCGAGAGCTCGGCATGGCGAGGTCAAGCCAACAGCGGTTTGATCAAGCCATCGATCATTTTCGACTGGCATTACGCATCGATCCGGACGATGCGGACGCAAACTATCAAATCGGCATCGCTCTGCGCGTCCGGGACCGCGTGGACGGGGCGATCGAACACTATCGACGCGCGCTCGACGCGCAACCCGATCATGCCGATGCGCACTATGAACTGGCGTTCGTCTTGGGTTCAAAAGGCGAACTCGACGAGGCGATCGATCATTATCGCCGGGCGATTGGGGCGCGCCCGACCCACGCGCGGGCGCACAACAACCTGGGCGCGATGCTCGGCATGCAGGGCCAACTGGATGAGGCGATTAGCCATTATCGCCAAGCCCTCGCAATCGACCCCGACTACGTCGACACGCACCAAAACCTCGGCCAACTCCTGTTCAGGACCAAACGGGCCGAAGAAGCGCTCGGGCACTTCCGCCTGGTGTTGGACGCCCAACCCGACAGCCTCGCGGTCCTGGCCGATGCCGCGTGGATCCTCGCCACCCACTCCAGCGCCGACGTCCGCGCCCCGCGCGAGGCCATCGAATACGCCGAACGCGCCTCCCGCCTGACTCAAAACCGCCACCCCGCCGTCCTGGACATCCTGGCGGCGGCCTACGCCGCCGACGGACAATTCGACCGCGCCACCCAAACCGCCCAAGCCGCCCTCGACCTACCCACCACCCCCCAAACCCAATCCCTAACCGACCCCATCCGCGAACGCCTCAAACTCTACCGCCAATCCAAACCCTTCCACCAACCCTCACCACTCCCCAACGAGCCCGCCCAGACTGAATGAGTCAACCGATCGGTGAAGGCAAGAAAGATGATGCGATTGAGTTTACCGTCGAGACTGAACAAACCCGCGCGCAGTTTGGCCGGCACGGCGCAGAAGCGCCCACGTACTCCGGCTCCGGGATGCCACACATTCCCTCCTTCCTTCTCACCAAGATAACGTTTGATTCTCGGTCCTTTGGAGTCTGTAGGCCCGAGACCAAGCCCTTTCGGGTATCGAAATCCTTGCACTATAGAGAGGAGACGACTATAATATCGTATAAGCCGTTACGAATATGTACCGTTCTGGTTCGTATTTGTGAAAGTTCAGATGAATGGTTAACCTTCTCCTTAACCGCAACCCCAAGGTGGACACTACCGACAGGGCATGACCCTCTGGAAACAGGTGTGGAGTTTCAGCCCGGACTTCGAAATCAATTGGTGAAAAGGAACAGGATGAATCATGATTGACCGGATGTTTATGGTTAGATTTTCGAGACTCTTCATTGTCTTCGGGTTGCTTGCATTGCCCGCCCGGCCGGCGGTTTTTGCCCAGTCACCCGGGACCGTCCAACTCGTGATCCTTGAGGAAGATTTCACGGATGCCTCGGCCGGGGTGATGGCCTCGCCGGGCGCCCCGCCCAACACCGATCCGGCTTGGCGCTGGAATGAGGCCTCCGAGACACCCAATATGTATGATGGAATGTCGTCGCTGAGAATGCCGATGGAGCCCAGTGGCGGATTCAACCAGTATATTGACAGCCCCGTCAATCTTGAAGCTGGACGGGCCTATTCCTTGATCTTCGTCTTCACGATGCCCGATAACGCAAAAGGCGGAGACATGCAGTTCGGGTTCGCCGGAAATACGGATTGGGACGCGTTCAGGGGCGCGGAGGGTGTCAGTCGACAACGCGGGTTCTTTATTAGCGGTACGAACGTGGGGTTTACGAACTGGCTGGAAGGCCCCATGGGCCCCACGCATCTCACCTTCGTGAATAACTCACCCATCCTGAATGAGGCGGAACAAAGCTTCATGATGTTGATTGACGAATCAGCCGCGATCACATTGTGGCGTTTTGATGGAGACCTGCGGAACCCATCGAGCCCCTTATGGGTCGAGATGACCAAACGGCACGATGTTTACGCCAATGCCGCGGCGGACACGTTCACGATGCCGATGGGGCCGAATCTCGTGGGCGTCAATCATTTCTATGGCTTGCCTGACCGCAAAGGCTACACCTTTGATCTCAATTATGTCTCCCTGGTCGGACTTTCGGACCCGGTCCAGGGGGAACGCTACACCGTGACCATGCCTGATACACTGGACCTTGCTTACCGCGCGGACCTGGCCATACGACCGCTGACGGAACAACCTGGCAAAATGGGGGGTGGTGGCAGCGCGTGTTCCCCGAAAATTTCCGAGGCGCTTCCTCTCCTCCGGGTCATGAGCGGCAGCGCGCGAAACTATTCGCTCGAGCGAAGGAACCTGAGGGAACTGGTTTTCGATAATATCGGTGACGACGGGCTTTTGTATCTCGGAGGTGAATGGTCCCCCAACGGGCTATGGGCCTGTGTGATGGCCCAGGGTCGAATGCTGCGCGGCATGGAATACTACCATGCCATTGAAGGGGACCCCATCTGGCGTGAGCACATGAAAAGGATGGTGGATGGACTCAAGAAGATCACCATCCTCAAGGAGGATTATGCCTATTATCCCTCTGCCGCGGTGAAGTGGGAACAAGAGGGAGCCGGTTACGGGTTCCAGGAACCTTTCTCCTATCTGTTAACCGGTGGCTGGCAGAATACCAATGAACCCGTCGGAGCTCTCCTGACCCCGCCGTATTATACAGGTCCCAACGATAGAGACGGCGGTCCCAAGTCAGGCCACTGGTTCGACGGCCGGTTCGGGGTGCAAATGTATTATGCCGGCGCCATTGAAGGCCTGCTTCGCTGGTATATCCTCAGTGGCGACGAAAATTCGATCGCGTATGCGGGTAGACTGATCCGCTTCGTGACTCAGCCGGAATTCTGGGATACGTTCGGGCTTTTTCCAGAACTGGAAAAACAGTATGGTGATGCCGCTTACTCGGGTCACCTCCACGGCCACGTGGCGATGTTGCGGGCGGTTCTGATGTACGCCCGGTTGACGAACGATGAGGAACTCAAGCAGTTCGTTCGTAACGGTTACGAGTTTACAAGACACTTTTATTCAGCCGAGATCGGTTACTTTACGGAGTGGACATATTGTCATGCCGGTTGCGAGACGTGCGAGCTCGCCGACATGATCGCCCTGGCGATCCGCCTGAGCGACGCGGGAGTCGGGGATTACTGGGATGACGTGGACCGCTATGTCCGTAACCAGTTCGTCGAGCAGCAACACATGACCGGGCCTGATATTACAATCGGCTCGTTCGTGATCGACGGCCAACCCACCTATATCCCTAAAAAGCAGGTCGCCGGTTGTTGCACGGGAAACGGAGCGCAGGCCCTGTATTACGCGTGGGAGGCCATCTTGCGCGAAAACGGCGGCCGGGCCCGCGTCAATCTCCTGATGAACCGGGTTTCCAGGCTGGTTGATGTCCACAGCCACCTCCCCTACGAAGGAAAAGTCGAATTGCGGATCAAGGCGGCGGAATCGGTTGATGTGCGCATTCCCGATTGGGTGGGCCGGAGGGCCATGAAGGTCTCGGTGAACGATCGATCCGTCATGCCGAATTGGAAAGGTAACCGTATCATCATTCTCGACCTGAAGGCCGGGGACCAGGTGAATATCCGGTTCCCGATGGTTTATTCAAAAAAGAAGATCACGCTGTGCCGCGGGGTAACACCGGTCGAATTCACGTATGAGTTCAAGGGCAACACGGTCATCGACGTCAGCCCGAGGATGGACCACCTCGGTGAGGATCGCACGGCGATCTACCAACGGGAGCAATACAGGAATAACAAGGCCCCGATGAAAGAGAAGGTTGGCTTTGTGCCGGCCAGGCTCATTCGGTGGTGAATGCAGGTTGCATGACAGATCAGCATTTTTGATGGGTGACTGGCCAAATTGCGAGACGGAGTTTTCGTGGATTTGGATCGCCGTGGACCGTGTCGAATGAATTGAGCTGCCCAATCGTGTCTAGTTTCTTGGCGAACGCCCGCCTGGGACTCACGCGGAGACGTTGCCCGAAGTTTATCGAATCAATTCTGAGAAAGCGCTCTTTCGCGATAATATCACGTTCGAGACAAAAGAAGAGGTGTGCCAGGACGCGGCAATGTTGGGGACGCTGGCGCATGCGGCGCCGGTTGTTTGCCTCGTCGGTCAGTATCGCCCGCCACGCCCGCCCGCTGACCGTGACACTGCTGGGACTCTGCAGAACCGCGAGCGGGCAGTTCGAATACTGGATAAAGGTCTGGCGTTCTTATGCGCGCACGGGCGGCGTTGGCCGCGACGGCGACCCGAGGATGGAACGCACAAATGGCTTGAGCGAAATCGCCAAGGGACAACCGCGCCCCAAAAACCCCGCGGCAAGGCCTCCAAAACTCCCATCGCAACCAAAGCCGCCCCAATCCCACAACAAATCCCTCCAAGAATTCCCCACCCCACCCCCAATCAAACCCAATTCGCTCACGCCGTGAAGGATCAAGGATGCAGCGGAGGTCACCTTTTCAGGGTTGACCCGTTTGAGCCGATGAAGTATTTATGGTGGTAGAGTTACGTGAGTGCTCCGGCGTAGCTCAATTGGCAGAGCAGCGGACTGTTAATCCGTTTGTTGTAGGTTCGAGTCCTACCGCCGGAGCCAGTGAAAGGCCAATAAAATCAAGGGTTTTGTAAAGATTCAAGTGAAGCCCTAAATCCTTCGTTCCGCCCCCGTTCCGGCTCGATTCCGACCCCGTTCCCGGAAACATTCCGGAAACATTCTTGCCCCGGCTGAGGCACCCCTCACCGGGGCCTTTCTTCGTCCGCCCTTCGGTGTGTGCCGGCGGTGGCGCGGGCGGCTCGGCGGGTGAAGTTGTTCGCGGCGGAGACCCCCCACCCCCCTCCGTACGAAAAGGCAGGGGGGGGCGGCCCCGTCGGAGTCCCGGTGCTCACGATGTTTGATTCTGCCGGCGACCTCAGACATAGGCGCACGGCGGTAAACGCCGCTATGGGCGTGTATGGGCGGTTGGGACGCGAATTCCTGCGCGATCAGCCCAAGTTGTGATAGGCCCAAGCGGTGTCAATAGCCCTCATTCGGAATCTCAGCGATGCAAAGAATCTGAATTCGTTAGGCTGTAAAGGGAAAAACCGAATGGAAATCCTCACTGATGAAAGGGCCGGACACGATGCGCTTGTTCCATTTCTTCCGTTGCTAGACGACGGCGAATTGGAGTTCATTGTGTAATGCGATGGATCTGAGGGCCCATACCACCAATGGGACTTAGCCTTTTATTTACAGCACTCCCCCAGCCAAAATCTCCACGGGCTTATACTTCTGGACTATGGCGAGCGCGACAATTACGTCTGCGAAGATGCAGATGAGGAAGGACCTGAGCCTTCCTTGACGACCGTTGCCCCGCCTAGTCCACCACATAGCCGCTCACCTTGATGGGGACGGCGGCTCCATCGAGTCGTTGACCGAAGATCTCGTATTCCCCGTCGATCAGCGGCGCGACGTCCTCGTCGCCGCTCCAGACCACCAGAAACTCATTATCCGTGCTGTTCCAGGCCGCGTCCGCGCCGAACGCGTCCGACGCGGTATCCCCATCGGTCCCCATATCGCTGATCCGTTCGTCGGGGCCGACCTCCGCTCCCGTCGCGCCTGCGACCACCTGGAAGAAGACCTCCGTTTCGCCTTGGACCTGGGGGGCCGTGTCGTCGTCCGATGACCAGACGACCAGGTAAACGTTGTCGGTGGCATTGTACGAAACGCTGGGGGAATAGGGGGGAAACAGGGTGCTTCCGTCCGTCCCTCCCATATCGCTCAGACGCAGCGGGTCGTCGATCTCGGTGCCGGCGTCGCTAATCCGCTGGCCATATATCTCGATTTCGTCATCAGCCAGCGACCCGGTGTCGTCGTCTGCCCGCCAAACCACGAGGAATTCGTTGTCGGTCGCGTTCCAGGCCACGTCCGGCTCTAGGGCACCATAGTTCGTATCCCCGTCGGGCCCCATGAAGCTGATGCGGAAATCGTTGATTCCCGTCTCGGCGCCGTCCGCCGTCAGGAGTTGACCGAAGATTTCCAGCTCGCCGTCAACCAACACCTCCGCGATGTCGTCGTCGTCGCCACGCCAAACCACGAGGTACTCATCGTCCGTGCTGTTATAGGCGACGCTGGGCTCGAGGGCGTCATACGAGGCATTCCCGTCGGCCCCCATGTCGCTGATGCGGATGTCCGTTCCGATCTCCGCACCCGTCGCCCCGTCGATCAGTTGACCAAAGATTTCGTACTCTTCGTCGACCAGCGACCCGGTGTCGTCGTCCCCATACCAAACCACGAGGAATTTGTTGTCGGTCGCGTTCCAGGCCACGTCCGGCTCGTTGGCGTCATAGAACAGATCCCCATCGGGCCCCATATTGCTGAGGCGGAAATCGTTGGTTCCCGTCTCGGTGCCGGCCGCCGTCAGGAGTTGACCGAAGATTTCCTTCTCGTTGTCAACAAGCGGCGCCGTGTCGTCCTCGCCTTCCCAAACCACCAGGTATAGATTGTTGGTGGCGTTGTAGGCGACGGCCGGATCGAAAGCGTCATAGTTCGAATCTCCATCGGTCGCCATGTCGCTGATGCGGATGTCCGATCCGATCTCCACCCCCGTCGCCCCGTCGATCAGTTGACCAAAGATTTCGTACTCGTTATTGACCAGCGACCCGGTGTCGTCGTCTGCCCGCC
>Ga0310121_10004900_pt1 | contig 11655 bp, 11 predicted proteins | sample CB27_Tmax_986_MG_FD_203504 | JGI IMG/M metagenome (GOLD analysis project Ga0310121, IMG submission 203504) | Marine microbial communities from Western Arctic Ocean, Canada - CB27_Tmax_986 | ecosystem: Environmental > Aquatic > Marine > Oceanic | place: Canada: Western Arctic Ocean | collected...
CGCTCGTCACGGGGAAGCGACGCGAGCCACAGCGGATTTTCCACGACATCCGTGTCCCCGTTAGCATGCCAGCAGCAGTATCCCTTTTTACAGTCGATACAGTGCATCAAGCGATGCGCGGTTGGATCGTCAGGTGGCATCGGAGGGCGATCGGGAGACCCCGGATCATACATTCTGGACAACGGATCGACGTAAATACGGTAATCGTCCAGCGGCCAACCAGGCTGGCAGGTTTTTTGTTCGATCAAAGCATACGCATCGCGGTCGGCCGACAACCGGTAGTGATTGCGGGTACAGCCAGGTAAGAGAAATACGATGAGTGCCAAGATATAGAGGAGCACCCAGCAATTCATTGGGGGATGCCCCCCCAAACCTCCCACATAAGTTGCCAACCGCCGCAGAAGATGATTGCAAGCATCAGCACTAACTCCCCGCTGGCTTGAGGGGGAAATCTCTCGGCGGCACTGTTTGTCGGCAAAAAGGTGGTGACTCACGCGGCCATCTCCTTCCGCGCTGGCGCCTTTGGCGAAGCCGAAGAGTTTGACTGCACGTCAAGCAATGCACGGAAGCGTTCCAATAGCGTCGCGAGTAATGCCGCTTGCTGGCTGGAAAAGTCACCCCCCTGATTCAGCGCGAGAGCTAGACAACTCGGTTCCAGCGAGTGCAAGCATTGCTGGCCCTTTTCCGTGATGCTCCAGACCTGCCGTCGCCGGTCCGACGGCGGCCGATGACCGGAGATCAGTCCGATGCTGCGCAATCGCTCGACGATTGCGCTGATCTGGGCCGTGGAGACGCCGACGCGATTGGATAACTCCCGTTGGCCGGTAAGCGAACCGGGTTGCCAGCACGCACGCAGAACAAGTAGCTCATTGCTGCTCAGTTCTTGATCCGCAACCACTAGGGAAAGACGCTTGCGCAATGCCGATTCGCAGGCAGACATCTGCCCGATCAATTGGCTGACTTCGTCCCATCCGAACTCAAACCCGTTCCCGCCGGTGGTGATTGGAGTGGATGGTGTGTGCGGCAAGCGGTTCAAGCTGGTATCCCATGCGGTAGAAATCTTGGCGCCGAGAGGGGGTGATTTTTTCGTAGCGGTGGCTTCCAGCCGCTTTATCTTGATGTTTTGGCGTATGACTCGGCGGCTGGAAGCCACCGTTACTTCCGTTGGCGCCGGCGATCTCTCCGTAGAATGATTCGGATCGAAATCGTTCAGGCTTGAACGATTGTGAGGGTTATGCAGCATTCCGCTGCTCGGTACGGGGCTAAGAAGCTTGCTAACGGGCTTAAAACCGGATGAGTTTTGATTTGATGAAGTCCCGGTGCAGCAAAAACTTGACGGTGTACATTGCCCTGCTTATCATCAATGATATCAATGCTTTGCGCGCATTTGGCCCATTGAGCCCTTTATTAATGGTGCGTGGATGAGGATCTATTGAATTGAGAACCGAGAGAGGCAGCTGACGGCGTTGCCGGTTGCTGATGATTCGCTTTGCGACCGACGAAAGCCGACTGGTAATTCCATGAATGCGTCCATGATCTTAATGATCGTCTTTGGCCTGTTGGTTCTTTTCTATGGCTTCGTGGCCTACAAGTGCGCCGCGAATTGGCTCATCGGCGAGATCCTTTTGTTGGTCGGGATCTTCCTGGCGGGTGCCGGTTTAGCCGTGCTTGTCGCGATGTCGCTAAAAACCCATCAAGCCTGGCAGGCGAGAAATGACACGCTTGAAGCGGAATTGAAGTTAGTGGTAGAGGAAGTGGAATTGCGTGAGCACGGTGACCTTTTGGGAACGGGCAGCGAGATTGTCAGCCTGCCTGCGGCAAAGGGAAACCTCAATCGTTATTTGGTAGATCGAGGTCGTGTTTGGCGCAACGTCGTGCCGGCTGACATTCAACCTGGCGCGATCACTTTAGACCTTCGCAACTGGGGAGAATTGCAATGCGTGCGCGCTGGTATGGAAGAAGACGGAGCGGGCATTGTACCTCAACCGGATCCCGCTGCCGGGGATGCCGCGGTTGGGGAGGACGGTGCCGCGGCGCCTCGAGGAGACGTGCGACCACATCAAATCGTGCAAAACTCGGTCCTCTTTATATTTCGGGAGGCGAATCTCAAAGGATTCAATAATGTTCAAAAGCAGGCTTTGTTTCCTGACAGCGATTTACCGCAGCAGGATCTCCCAGGCGCGTGTCGCTTGCCCGTGTTTTACCTGGGACAATTCCGTGTGATCGAAGCCGCGGAGGAGGCGATTACCGTTCAGCCGCTGAATCGGTTGGATCCCAATCAACAACAATTTATCCAGGCGGGACAAGGTGCTACATGGGCGCTTTACGATGTCTTGCCACGAGATGGCCACGATATTTTTGCTGGTTTAGACCAGCAGGCCTTGGAGTCAATACTGCAGATCGCTCCCGACACGATGGCACCGGTCGACTATGAGAACATGCTGGCCGAGTACCTCCGCGATCTACAACCCGCCGCGCAGACTGACGCACCTGAACGGATTGAGCAGGAAGTCGAGTTTACTCGCGAGCACACCGTGGCGGTCGACCAGGAGGGTGATACGCCAGGGATAGAGAGCAGTTTTGATGCCACAGGGCGTGCCGTATTGGCTCAGTTGCGATTGGGCCATCCGGTCCCGTTTGTAGCCGAAGAAAAGGCCTGGTTTGACGGAGAAACCGCCAAGCGGCTGGTCAATGACGGTGTCGCGAAATTTACAGACGAGCCGCCGAGGTACCGGCGCGCGTTGCGAAGCTATCAAGATCTCTTCCGAGACCAACGTAAACAGCTGGACGCGTTCGACGCGCAAGCTGCAGTAGTTAGCACCGATACGCGATCCATGGTCGAGGCCCACACCAAAGTACGTGGACGGAACGAATACCGCACGCAAGAGAAAGGCGAATTGGCGGAAGACCTTGCTAAGTTTGAACAAGAGCTATCCATTATCAACTCGTACGTCCAGACACTCGAAGCAGAAGTCGCACAGCTCGAGCAAGACATTCGCTCGACAAAAGTGGAAAACGAGCGACTTGTCGCTCGTCATTGAAGCGGTCGGCGGAGGCCGACAATCAACACGATTAATTCGTCCATCGGTGCCTCCCGTCGTGTCCCGCAACCCGCCGCGCCGTCGTAACTCCAAATAAACTTCGTTGAGCGCTGCGTTTCCAATAACATCCGTCTTAATTTGTTCCTAAATGACTAAGCGTGATTTAGGTGCGAAATCTCCGCCGATTCGATCTTCCGGCGCTGCGGGACTGCTCTTTGATCGTTCAGTCGTGTAGGATATCCTGAGGATTGACCTTTCGAATGAACCCGGCGGGAATCTTGCGCGATGGGATTGGAAGACCGTAGTTACTACCAGGAGAGACCGTCCTACGGCGGGCAAACGCGATCAATCGTGGCCACGTTGATGATGATCAACGGGGCGATCTACCTTTTTGACAATTTCATCATGGGACCGCAAGGCATCCTTATCCAGACTGCGGTGCCCTTGATCAGCTACCTGTCGCTGCCATCGGATTTCTATCTCAATCCGCTGTACTACTATCGGTTGTTAACGGCTGGCTTCGCGCACAGCCCGATGGGAGGGGGACCTGGGATTTGGCACATCGTTGTGAACATGTATGGCTTGTGGTTGTTCGGACGTGACGTGGAGCAGGTCTATGGTCGCAAGGAGTTTCTCCGCATCTACATCATGCTCATCTTGGCGGCGTCCGCCATTTGGGCCTTGATCCAAAACCTGCAACAGCAGCCAGCTTCAATGATTGGCGCGTCGGGTGCGGTCATGGGCGTGATGATGTTGTACATCTTGCATTTCCCACATCGAAAGTTTTTCATGATGTTTATCCCGGTACCGGTGCCAGCTTGGGTGCTGGGATTGTTCTACGTATTCATGGATCTACAGGGTGCGCTCGGCCGCAGTGGCAGCGGTACCGCGTTCTCCGCGCATTTGGCTGGCGCAGCCGCGGCCTATCTCTACTTCCGCTCGGGTATCCGGCTGACCAATCTTTTCTCGTTCGAGTTTTCGTTGGATGCGCTCAAGCCCAAGCCAAAATTGAAAGTACATCGGCCCAAGCAGCACAGTCAGTTGGATGCCGATGCGGATCGCATCCTGGACAAAGTCCACCAGCATGGCGCGGACAGCATATCCGACGAGGAGCGGCAGATTCTGGAAGACTACAGCCGCCGCTTGCGGGACAAGCACCGTTGATGGCAACGGTGGTCGTGATTCATCCACGAGAAAATCAAGAGGGTCGTCGTGCGACCGCCCCAGTTGTGATCCGCCCCCTGCCCAGCTTGTCTGGCAGGAGCGCAAGTTTGTTTAGCTAACCATACCACAGAAAAAACACCGCCCCCTGTCCGGCTTGCCCGGCAGGAGCGCAAGTTTCATAAGCTAAATAATCTGCTACAGAGTTCGTCACCGCGCAACTGTTGTAGGATTGTCACCGTCGGATCGAATGGAAACCAACTCTCGAGTAATGTCAGCAATGTTTGTGCAGCCGATAAGCGCCAGGGTTCTGCTCACTTCTTCCTGTAAGAGATTGAGCGTGAATTCAACTCCCGCTTCGCCGGCAACGGCCAATCCATATAAATAGGGCCGCCCCATCATGCAGGCATTAGCACCCAGCGCAAGCGCCTTGACAATATCGCTGCCGCGACGAATACCGCCGTCGCAAATGATCTCCATTTCTCCTGCCACCGCCTGGGCGATTGGTTCGACCAGTTCGACCGCAGGTGGGGCACTGTCGAGTTGCCGGCCGCCGTGATTCGAAATCGCGATCGCCTGAATTCCGGAGCGCGTGGCGATTTGGGCGTCCTCGACGCTTTGGATCCCTTTGATCACGATCGATCCCTGCCAGTTCTCCTGAAACCACTCGATGTCTTGCCAGGAGATGGACGGATCGAACTGCTGCTTGAGGTAGCTGCCGAGCGAGATCGGGTCATTGCCGTCCCCCACCGATTTGCCGATCACATTCGCGAAGAGAATTGGCTCGAAACGAACAAAGTTCCACGTCCAGGACGGATGTAGAATCCCGTCCAGAATCGTGTCTAGGCCCAACTTCGGCGGTATGGTAAATCCGTGCCGCACATCGCGCTCGCGATTCCCGACGACAGCCGTGTCTACCGTGATGACAATCGCCTCATAGCCAGCCGCTGAAGCGCGATCGAGTAGTTCCTTGACGAGCTCTCGGTCCTTCCAGACATAGACCTGGAACCACTTAGGACCAGCGCTGGCTTGGGCAACTTCCTCGATCGACCGCGTGCTTAACGTCGACAACGAATAGGGAAGGCCGGCCCGCTGCGCCGCCCGCGCGACATCCAGCTCTCCGCCAGGCGTCACGATTCGCGTGAAACCCGTAGGAGCAAGCACCAGCGGAAACGCCAGCTGCCTACCCAGCAAGGTCGTGGACGTGTCGACCTCACCCACGTCCCGCAGAACGCGAGGGCGGAATTCGACGCGTCCAAAACCGCGCTCGTTCCGCAACATCGTCAATTCGTCGTCGGCACCGCCGTCAATGTAGTCGAATACGCTCCGCGGCAGGCGGCGTCGGGCTATTTTACGTAAGTCGTGAACGTTGGCCGCACGCGCCAATCGTCGCTTATTGCCGTCGAGTTCGATGTGGCGAAACCGCATCACCGATCGAAGGGTCTGGAGCAATTGCATTCCAATCGGCCTCACTCAACCGAAAACCGATGCAGTGTGGTCTGTTTGAACGTCTCCCCTGGACGCAGAATCGTGTTGGGAAACGACGGTTGGTTGGGAGAGTCGGGATAATGCTGCGTTTCCAGGCAAAATCCATGGTGCTGCTTGTATCCACCAGCGACTGCCTCGCCGCTGAGAAAATTTCCCGTGTAGAATTGCACCGCCGGTTGCGTGGTCAAAACCTCCATCACACGGCCGCTGTCAGCATGGCGCACCCGAGCGGCCAAACGTAACGAATCGCTTTCGCCGTTGATGACAAAGCCATGATCGTATCCGCGCGGATCGTTCGTCAGGTCGTTGAAATCCTCGCCAATTTCTTTGGCCGTGCGGAAATCGAAGATCGTGTCGGCAACGGAGCGGATTTCGCCCGTGGGAATCATGGTTTCGTCGACTGGCAAGTAATGGTCGGCAGCCAGCATCGTTTCATGATCCAGTATCGGACCGGATACCTCGCCGCCGAGATTCCAGTAGGCATGGTTGGTCAAATTGACAGGAGTGGCCAGGTCCGTCGTGGCAAAGAAGCGGATTTTGAGTTCGTTCTCGGCGTTGATCGTGTAAGTCGCCGAAACGTGGAGGTTGCCAGGGTAACCCTCGGCCCCGTCAGGACTGAAATGTTCCAGCCGAACCCCCACATGGTCTTTGCCTCGAAGCGTCTCGGCTTTCCAAAGCGCCTGGTCGAAGCCGACGTTGCCACCATGGAGGTGGTTGGGGTCGTTGTTGGTGGCCAGTTCATACGCTTGGCCATCAACTGAAAAACGTCCCTTGGCGATCCGATTACAAAAGCGGCCGACCGTCGAGCCAAAATAAGGATGCCGCCGCAGATAGCCGTCCAGTTTTTGGAAGCCGAGGTTCACGTTGGCCATCTTCCCGTCGCGATCGGGTGTTTTTAGCGCGACAATCGTCGCGCCGTAATTCATGATCTTGAGAACCAGACCATTATCGTTGGAGCACGTATACAGGGTGACTGGTTGATCGGATGTCGTGCGACCAAATTCGTCGGAGTCGATTTTCATAGCGCAAGGTTTTGAGTCAGGATGAAAACGTTTGGACTTGAGCCGTAGGCGATAGCCTCGGGTCCAAGTACAAACACCCGAGGCTAGCGCCTACGGCTCAAATCCACATCGACGTCACCAAGTGGCACTGTCCAACTAAAGAAGGCTTTCGAGCAAAAGCCGTATTTTACGCATTTCAGAATGATGGTCGAGATCCGGCTCCAGGGGGGCCGTCATCTTGACGCACAGGGACCGATCGTATTTGACCAGCCGCAGCTGGTTAATCAGGCGGCTATACTCCACTTCTCCTTGACCCACGCGAACTTGCAACTTGTCTTTGCTGGTATCACGAAGGTGGACGGCGTAGGTGTATTTGGGCAACTGGTCAAAGTCACGGCCTGCATGCGGACCGCAAATATAATGGCTCGGATCCAGGGTCACGCCGAGTCCCTTGACGTTATCGCACAGGACCACCACGGTATCCGGGTCTTCCGATAACCGACCGATTTGCGATACAATGCTGACCAAGACGCCCTCGACGTTGGCGAGATCCACCAGTCGACGAAGATGTTCGACCTCCTGATTGAACGGCGTGCCTAACTCGGCTGAGGGAACCGTCAGTGAAACGACCTTGGTGGCCTTGGCCAAGTGGCAAATGGCCTGGAACTGGCGATAGTGCTCCTCACCTGTCGCCTCGATCTGTACGTCGTAGCCGCCGATGGTCAAACGATGCGTATCGCGGCAGAGCGCGATTGCTTTTTCGACATTATCGACGACTTGAGATGGCTTGACCTGATTGCCGCTCTCATACATGGCGATTTCCGTGGCGGAATATTCCAAATCACTGAGTCGCTCAATAGCGTCCACCAGCGACATTTCAGGAAAACACGACGTTGACCCAGCGACAAACACCAAGGCACCTCTCTACGCGGATTGATCCAATGTCTCGAATACAGCCGAGGGCATAGCTTAGCTTTCCGAGGCTTTTTTTGGCAACACCAGCAAGACCGTTTTGATCGCTACATGGCGCACCTACCCTGACAAGCAGGTTGCCTGTGGAACGTGCTAGACTAAAATTACTGGGGTGATACGCTAATTACTGGGGTGATACGCTAATTACTGGGGCGATACGCTCGAACTTCCAGCGGCCCTTTGCCAGTTTTTGGCATTATGGCCCTTATTTACACTTTCCTTACACTCAAACGGCAAATTTCATGGATTCTCCCACCAACCCTCCTGGCAACGAACCATTCCAGTACCCCAGCACCCAACCTACCCCCCAGCCAGAGTCGGTGATCATGGCCCAGCCGGTACCAATCGCCCCACAAGTGGTCATCCACCAGCATACGGGTGGTTGGCAGCGATTTATCTCCTGGGTGGGATGGGTCGGTCTGATGATTTGCATCCCGATCATCATCGGCATGGCGGCGGCCTTCGAGGATTATTTCAACACGTCGGGAGGCGTTCGGGAAAAATATCATTCACTGTCTAAAAATGCCGACAATAAAATCGCCTTGATTGAGCTGACCGGCATCATTTCGGAAGGGGACGGATTCGTCAAAAAGCAGATTGAACGGGTGCGGGAAGATGACGACGTCAAGGGCATCATTGTCCGCGTGGATTCCCCTGGCGGTACCGTATCCGGATCCGACTACATTTATCATCATCTTTGTCAGCTGAAAAACGAAAAAGAGGTTCCGCTGGTCGTGAGCATGGGTAGCATGTGTGCCAGTGGCGGCTATTACATTTCCATGGCGGTTGAGGATCAGGCTCAATCGATTTACGCAGAACCTACAACGACGACTGGTTCTATCGGGGTGATTATTCCGCACTATGATCTCAGCGGGCTGTTGGCTCGTTATAGCATCGAAGATGACTCGATCGTCAGCCACCCGCGCAAGCAAATGCTGAGCATGACGCGCAAGGCGTCGGAAGAAGATCGTGTGGTGCTACAGAGTTACGTCGATCAATCGTTCGAGCGGTTCAAGGGAATTGTTCGAGATGGTCGGCCGAAGTTTAAAGAAGACCCGGAGGCGTTGGACAAATTGGCGACGGGAGAGATCTTTACGGCCGAGCAGGCCAAGGAGAATGGCTTGGTCGATGAAATCGGGTTCATCGAGGATGCCGTGGATCGAGTCCTCGAATTGACGGGACTCAATGAAGACGACGTGCGTGTAGTGCGTTATGAGCAGCCACCGAATCTGTTGGACAGCCTAAGTTCGGCTCGTGTCAGCAGCAGCACAGGTATCGAGACGGCGTTGTTGGAATTGGCGACGCCCAAGGCCTATTACATCACGACCACGCTGCCGGCGCTGTTTGAATCGCGTCCTTAGTTTTCCCTCGGCGGCTTCGTCCTTGGCGGCCGATCGGGTCGGTTCTTATCGCGTGGACCCGGTTGGCCCGGACCAGGCCGACCACGTCGCGGACCATCAAATTGACCGCCGCGTGGTCCATCGAGCGGAAAACCAGGACGTGGTGGCCGCTGGCCCCCATGTTGCTCGTGGAACATTTCTGGATGTCTGGGATCCGGACCTCGCTGCCGCGCGTTGTCCATCATGACAGCCCCAATCCATTCCCATAGCAATTCAGCCCGGGCGTGATCGCTCTGCGCCGTATCAAGTTGTTCAATCGTTTCTGCGGACAGCTGTGTGTAAAGTTTTTCGAGTTCCTGATCGGTAGGTGGGGGCAAAGATTTATTGCGCACCATTCCCACGATACGGGTGAAAATAACCACCGACGTCTTGCGTCGTTGTCCCCCAGGTGTGTTTTGTATTTGCTGTCGGGCCCAAGGCGGTAAGCTTTCCACAATGTCGCGTTCGTGGCGAGGAACATAGACTTTCCGAAACCACTGCATGACAACACGCATATCGTCGCGTGGGAATCTTGGAGGGATCAGACCGGATGGTGGTCCAGCACTCTGGCGTTTTGCTTCTTCCTGCCTGAGTCGCTTTATCTCCGCCACTCGCTGCGGAAGTGCCATCTCCATCAGTTCCGCTTTCTGGGCGCTCGGGAGCGACTTGAGCCAGTCCGTGTATCGCAACATGACCATGAGCAGCCGGTCCGAGTCGTCACTGGAACTAACCGCTCCGTGAATCTTTCGTAAGCGGGATTGATGTTCGGTCGACAGGTTGTTGAACCGGTCCCGCCAGCGCCGCAATTTGTCTTTATCGGCGGAATAAGAGGTTGGGAAGGACTCTGAGCTATCGGCATCCGCCAGCACCCAGCTCGCCGAGCCGATGGCCGAGTATCCCAACAGCAGCCACAGGGCCGGCTGGCGCCATGAGAGGCGATTGCTAGAGGAGTTCATCTAATTCCTCCGCGAACAGTCCTTCTTCGTCAAGCAACTTCAGGAACTGCTCACTATCGGCGTAGTAGTAAATCTCGAAGTTTTGAATCAATTCCAGGTCCTTCACGGCATGCCGATGCGCGATGCGAGTTGGGACCGCAATCGCGACGAACCCAACCAGAAACGAGGCCGCAATGCAGCCGCCCAACCGCAGCCAGGGCCATCGCGCCAATTGTCGCGAGACGAGACTCTCGGAAGTTGGCGGCTGTTCAATATGTAGCGCGGCCATGGCAACGGTACTGCGAGTGAAGGACTCGTCCGTGTCGGAACCCGGCAATTGGTCTAGCAAATCCCAGCTGGCTTGCAGCACTTGGAGTCGCTCGCGGTAGACTTCATGGCTCGACAGCTTCTGCTCGATCTCATCGCGTGCGGCCTGGTCGACTTCGCCGTCGAGGTACGCCGACAATTCCGCGTCAATCGCCTGATCGGGGGTTAAAGGGGTTTCTGGTTTGGTCATGGTGCCACACCTAGTTCGGTTGGAAAGCACTGGTCGCATCGGACGCATCGTCGGTCGGATGCCGGCCATCTCGTAGATACGGTTCGAGAATCGATCGCAACTGACCTCGCGCGCGAGACAACAGGGACTTGATGGCTTGTGGCGAGAGTTCCATCGATTCGGCGATTTCAGCGTAGCTCATGCCCTCGAATTTGCAAAGCAACACTGCCATGCGTTGCCGCTCGTTCAGCGATTGCATGGCCAATTGAATAATCTCGGACATTTCGGCCTTATCCAATTGTCGTGCCGGCATCTGTCCACTGGCCGCCTTAGCGAGTTCTTCCAGTCCCCACGCCGAACTCGCTTGGCTGTCAGCTGGTTTCAGTTGAATCTCGCGACGCCGCGCCAATGTGCGACGCGCGTTACTGGCCACGTTGTTGGCAATCGTGAACAGCCAAGTCGAAAAACGCGAGCCTGGTCGGTAACGATGTCGAGCCCGGAAGACGCGCATGAAGACTTCTTGAGCCAGATCTTCGGCCTGGTCGCGGTGGCCGACCAAATGGTGCAATACGGCGACCAGCCGGTTTTGGTAACGTGACACCAATTCTTCGAAGGCGACCGCACTGTCCTCGCGCACCTCCATCATCAACCGAACGTCAGGGTCCAGCTGGATGTATTTCTCAGCCGTTGTGTCGCTTATCACCTGCCAGAACTGCCTGTGTCTAACGGAATCCCTATTCCCAACGAAGTATGTAGAGTCTAATCGCAAGTGACTCCAACGGCCATAGAAACGACCACATCGTCGCCAGCGCTTTTTGGTCTAAACCCCGCAACTGGGAAAAAGTTTCGCCAGATTTGGGATTAGGCTTTGTTGAAAAACGGGAGGGCGAGGCTGGGGCGTTTCAAACTTGGCATTGCCTGTGAATGGTGTTCACGCCGATTTGTTGCACCGTGGCAGATTGACCCGGTGGACCGGAAAGGATTTGCCCTGATTCACCTACGAGCGAGCTCGTAGGGGTCTTCGCTGCACGTGGCCGAGAAGCAGTTGCGACTCAGCCATGTTCTCGCAATCGTGCGAGAAGAACCCCCCCATTTGGGACGTTTCGTTGAAACGGAAACGTATCCGATGCTGGCACGCTCTCAACCGTGTCAAGGCCCCCCAGGGCGAGGCTCCCGCCGAGC
>Ga0310121_10004901_pt1 | contig 11655 bp, 11 predicted proteins | sample CB27_Tmax_986_MG_FD_203504 | JGI IMG/M metagenome (GOLD analysis project Ga0310121, IMG submission 203504) | Marine microbial communities from Western Arctic Ocean, Canada - CB27_Tmax_986 | ecosystem: Environmental > Aquatic > Marine > Oceanic | place: Canada: Western Arctic Ocean | collected...
CATCTGATCTAGTCGAAAAAATACCTAAAGATAATTTGAAAAAAATCTTTACGGATTCAAAATTGTTAGATTGAATATAATTCTGTAAAACAGTTAATATAGAAAGATATTAAATTTTGGCTGTGAAGGTCTTAATTATTGCAGCACATCCTGATGATGAAATTCTTGGTATGGGTGGTACTATTTCAAAGCATACATCACAGAATGATGATGTAACTATAATCTATATGGCAACTGGAATTACTGCTAGACGAGAATTATCAAATATTAAACATGAAATAAACGATGTTTCAAAATTAATACAGAAAAAATGGCAAAATGAAGTTGAACAATTACGATTAGATGCAAAAAAATCTGCAAAACTTCTTAATGTTAAAAATGTGAAATTTTATGATTTTCCTGATAATGAAATGGACAACGTTCAATTACTTAAAGTAGTAAAAATCATTGAAAACGAAATTAAACAAGTAAAACCTGACAGAATTTATACCAATCATTACAGTGATCTGAATGTTGATCATAAGGTAGTTTATAATGCTGTTTTAACTGCTTGCAGACCTTCTAATGTTTTAGTCAAAGAAATATTATGTTTTGAAGTATTATCTTCAACAGAATGGAGTTATCCATACAATTTTTCACCAAACTATTTTTCAAATATTGAAAATCATGTAACAAAAAAAGTCAATGCAATGAAATTATTTAAATCCGAAATACGAGAATTTCCTCATCCACGTTCTTCTGAAAATATTAGAAATGTGGCAGCCAGGTGGGGTTCAGTATGTGGTTTTAAGGCTGCAGAAGCATTTGAAATGATTAGAAAAATTGAAAAATGATAAAAAAATAATTTTTATTCGTGTTGACTCGAGCACCAAAATTGGTTATGGTCATCTAATTAGATGCATATCTTTAGCAGATACTTTAAAAAAATCTTTTGAAATAAAGTTCATTTGCACTAATCTGAATGGTAATTTGATTTCCCAAATATCCAAAAAAAAATTTGAAGTATTTCGTTTTAATGTAAAATCACAAACAATCAAAATAAAAAATGATGCAGAAAAAACTATTTCGATCATCAAAAAACATGGAAATAAGAAATCTATGTTAATACTTGACAGTTATATTTTATCTAAAGAATGGGAAAACCATGTCAAACCATACGTTGAAAAATTAATTGTGATTGATGATGAACCAAACCGCTTACATAATTGCGATCTTTTGATAGACCAAAATTTACATAATCGTCATAAAGGATCATATACTGGATTAATCCCAGAACAATCTAAAAAATTACTAGGCCCAAAATTTGCAATGATTCGTAAAGAATTCAAAACGCTTAGAAATTCTGTAAAAATAAGAACTTACCCGATTGAAAACATACTAGTTTCATTTGGAGGTACAGACACAGACAACCAGAGTACAAAAATTCTCAATCTATTTCACGAAATTGATTCAAATTTTCACATTGATGTAGTTGTAGGTAAGGGTAACACACATAGAAAAAACATAAAAAATTTGTGTTCAAAAAATAAAAATTTTTCATATTACGAACAAATTGACTATATTGGAAAGCTTATGTTAAAGGCTGATTTAGCAATTGGATCCAGCGGTAGTACAGCTTGGGAAAGATGCTGTTTAGGATTACCATCAATAATTTCTATATCTGCAAATAACCAGAAAAATATCGCAATTGAATTATCTGAAAAAAAATGTCTTATTAACTTAGGTAGTGTAAAAAAACTCAAAGCACTTGATTACAAACTTTCAATCGATAAAATTAGCAAACAGCAACTTGAAAACATGTCTAAAAATTCTTTTAGATTAGTTGATGGAGATGGTACTAAAAGAATTTTAAAACATATTTTATCTATGTCTATGAGGTATTGATATGAAAAAAATTCAAATAAAAAATTATCAGATTGGGATGAAATTTCCTCCATTTATTATTGCCGAGGCAGGAATTAATCATAATGGTGATTTAAAAAAAGCATTACAAATGATTGAAGTTGCTAAAAATGCAGGTGCACATGCAATAAAATTTCAAACATATGATGCAACACAAATGGTTGCTGATAAAAAATTAAAATATTCATACATGTCTCAAGGAAAAAAAATCACTGAATCCATGTTAGAAATGTTTCAGCGTTGTGAATTCTCTAAAACTGAATGGTACAAAATTAAAAAAAAATGTGACAGAAAGAAAATCATGTTTTTATCTACTCCTCAAAACCCCAGTGATTTAGAATTATTATTGAATATTGGAATATATGCCATAAAAGTAGGCTCTGATGATTTCACAAATTTACCATTGATAAAAAAATTTTCAGAGAGTAAATTACCTATAATCCTTTCATGCGGAATGTCTACTTTAAAAGAAATCAAAACAACATTATCTCATATTAATTATAAAAAATATCAGGTTATACTATTGTTAACTACTTCAGAATATCCAACAATTTCACAAAACGCAAATTTATTGAAATTTAACACATTATCAAAAACATTTCCTGATTTGATTCTTGGTTATTCAGATCATACAGAAGGAAACGTAGCTGCATGTATAGCAATTGCATTTGGTGCACGAGTTTTTGAAAAACATTTTACATTAGATCATGATTTACCAGGACCTGATCATTGGTTTTCTGCAGATCCAAATCAGTTAAAAGATTGGATAAATTCTATAAACATTGCATACGAATCATTAGGTACGAGTAAAATTCTGCCCACCAAAAATGAATTAAAGATGAAAAAAATTACTAGGAGATGTCCTGTTGCACTAAAAGACATTGAACTTTTTGATATTCTAGATGAAAGTAATGTTGGATTAAGACGTTCTGGAAATGGCTTAGAAGCAAAAACAATTCTAAAAATTCATGGTAAAAAAGCAAAAAGAAAAATTCCAAAAGATATGTTATTATCATTAGGTGATTTCTAAACCTAAACTGTTAGTACACTCGGTAATGAATTTCACAAAAACTTTAGTTTTACCTATTTTTCTTAATACTTTTGATTAAACGTTCATGGGCACCAGTGCCAAAATCAATTGGTGCTATATTATTACAAGATATTAGGAAACAAAAGGATTAAGTCCTGAACCTCCACAGGCTAACGAATTTATTTATAAAGAGTAAAAAGGTAATACACTATGATTACACAGCATTTCAGAAGAAAAGCAATTAAACATGTTAAATATCTTAAATTAAGAGATTGGTGATTTAAGCATGAAACAGAATGTCTTGTTTGTTAATTTTCCTACATTGCCTTTAGATATGTTAGAAGATCATATCGCTGGAAAATCAACTAGATCAGCACAAACCCACGGCGAACCACTAGGCATATTGCATCTATCATCTTATTTAAAAAAATACGGACAAGTACAAAATGTTGTTATTTTAGATTTTGTAACCACGTTATTAAAAACAAAGAGATTCAAAAACATCCATGATTTTATCAGTACTACAACTGAAAAAACGGTGAAATTCGTACCTGATATAATTGCCTGTTCAATCAATTTCACTCCAAGCCATCCATTTATGATAAAATGCATAGAACACTTCAAGTCCAAATGGAAAAAATCTGTTGTAATAGTTGGTGGAAATCATGCCACAAATGGAACCACAAGACTGTTACAAATAGACTCTATTGATTATGTTGCTAGGGGTGAAGCTGAAGTTGCATTTACAGATTTTGCAAATCAAATTGCACAGAACAAAAAGGTTTCCGTTAAGGGAATATATTCAAAAAAAGACCTGCCAAACAGAGAAAAAGATGGTGTGATCCCAAGATGGATAATTGGAGATGGTACAATTCCTGACAAGAATTCAGATCATATACTTGATCTTTGTAAAGGCATGGAAAACATGGATGAACTGCCATATCCTGATTGGGGGTTGCTTGATATGGAAACGTACTCAACAGAGATAGGAAGGGCATTATACATTGGTGCAGCAGTTGACAAAAAGAAGGCATCACTCTTTACATCAAGAGGATGTCCATTTCGATGTACGTTTTGTGCAACATTTACCACATTTACTAGATTGTTAAAATATCATTCTCCGCAATATATTGTCGGCCAGATTAATTATCTAAATAAAAAACATGGTATAACCACATTCATAATTGAAGATGATCTATTCACAGGAAATAAAGAAAAAGTAATTGAGATGTTATCTGCGTTTAAAAATCTAAAAATTCCTAATTTTCAGTTACAGTTTCCAAACGCACTAAGCATCAATACATTAAACAAGACAGTTGTTGATGCTTTGATTGATACTGGAATGAAAGATACAGAATTAGCAGTAGAGTCTGGTTCTAGTTATGTACAGAAAAATATTATTCATAAAAACGTAAACCTACCGATGGTCAAACATTGGGTGGATTATTTAAAATCAAGAAATGTGGTTGTACGATTGCTATTTATTTTAGGTTTTCCAAATGAAACAAAAGAACAGATGCGAGAAACAATAAACTTTGCAAAATCTACTGGCGCTGATTGGTGTATATTTAATATTGCAATTCCATTAATTGGAACAGAGATGTATGAAGAGTTTCTTATGAAAGGGGTAATAAAAGAAGACCTTAACTGGTTGGCAAAAACAGATTTTAGCAGGAGAACGTTTGATACAAACGAGATTTCTGCACAGGAATTAAACGACTTGGAGTACGAAGCAAATCTTGATGTTAATTTTCTAAACAATCCAAACCTAATTGCCAAAAACTACAAAATTGCACTTCAACTCTATGACAGTGTTCTAGTAAAATATTCTTGGCACATTGTAGCATTGTATTGCAAGAAGCGGTGTCATGAGGGTTTAGGAGAGTTTGATGAGGCAGAGAAAGTGATACAAAAAATTAAAACAATATTAGAAACAGACTTACTAGCACAGGATATGTATAGAAAATATTCTAATTTGATGCCAGATTTACATCTAAATAAACAAAAGATGAAGATTCCTAAGTGACAAATGATTACAAGATTTTATTAATCAAACTTTTTACTTTAAATTGAATTGTTGACATTACAAGAAACACAAAAAATTGATTCAGAATCAATGTATACTAGATATGACGAATGGCCAAAAATTGCTGAAGAATCGTATAACAAGGATGTTCCTAAAGTAGAGCTTAGTGACATCGATCACGTTGTCTTTGCTGGAATGGGTGGGATAAAATAGAATTATGAAAAAAATATTTTTTTTAGTTAATAAAAAAGACGAGTTTTCATCTGAAAATTATCTGGATAAACATCTTAAAAATTTTGAAATTCATATCGAGGACACTCTCCCAGAAAACCTTGATAATTATGATCTTATTGTTTTGTGGAGTTATAGAAAAATATTAAAAAATATATCTGATCGTAAGAATATAATTATTTTTCATAGTTACGATCTACCTCAGGGCAAAGGATGGGCTCCAATATTTTTTTCATTGTATGAAAACAAAAAATTCTTTACCATTTCTGGTATACTTCCAGCAGACAAAGTTGATGGTGGTGATATAGTTTGTCAAGCAAAATTTGAGATAAAAGATAATCATACCGCTGAACATATTCGTGAGTTTGATCATGAAATCAGTATTATGATGATTAAACAAATATGTGAAAAATTTGATAAAAATTCGTTACATGGAAAAAAACAATCCGGAACAGAATCATTTCATCCTCGAAGAACACCAAAAGATAATGAAATTAAGCCTAATTCTATAATTTCTGAAATTTTCAATCATTTACGTGCTTGTGAAAAACCACACCCCGCTTATTTTTTTTACAATAGTACAAAATATCATATTTCAATTACTCCTGAAACAAAACCTGACTTTCCATCAGATTTAGAAATATCATTCTTCAACACATGAATAAAAATTGATTCCACATAATTTACCAACAATTGATCAAGAAGAAGAAGATGCCGCATTACGAGTTTTACGTTCCAAACAATTATCGCAAGATGCTGAAGTTGAATTATTTGAAAATGAGTTTTGTGATTATTTGGGATTACCTCATGGTTCTGCTGTTGCCCTATCCAATGGAACTTCTTCGTTATTTATGGCGTTAAAAATACTTAATGCCAAAGGGAAAAAAATTCTCTTTCCTGGCTATGTTTGTTCTGCATTACGTCATGCAGTTTCTATGGCAAATGGAGTTGAAAATACTGTAGATGTAGAACCAAACTCACCAAATCTAAACATGAATACAATCAAACAAAATTTACCTTACATCTCAATTATTCCACATATGTATGGTATTCCAATTCCAATTGAAGTTGATGATACTTTAGTGATTGAAGATTGTTGCCAGGCATTAGGTGCTAAAGTTAAAAATAAAATGGTTGGATTACAAGGTGATGTTGGAATTTTTTCATTCTATGTAACCAAGTTAATGACTTCTGGTGGGCAAGGAGGAATGTTTGTATCCAAAAATCAAAAATATGTTGATGCTGTAAGAGATTTTCGGGAATATGATTTTAGGAATGATTCCGAAAAAAGATTCAATTTTAAAATGACAGATTTACAAGCGGCAATTGGTCGTGTACAACTAAAAAAACTTCCAAGTTTTTTAAAAAGACGTGAAGAAATATTTCAGTATTATAAAAAATCTGGACTTGATTTACTTGATGTTGATGATGAATTGCGCGGAATTTTAGAACCTGTTAGATATCGAGCAATTCTAAAAACAAAAAATCCAAGAAAATTAGTCAATTCCCTTGAATCTGTAGGCGTTAAATCTATAATTCCCACCGAAGATTGGGAATTATTAGGTCAATGGGAATTTCTTCCAAATGCTTTGAAATTTTCTCACGAAACTATATCCATACCAATCTATCCCTCTTTAACAAAAGAACATCTTGATATTATCTTGTCTGGCTTAGTTATCAAATGACGTTTTCAAAAGAATGGAATTTAGTGTATAAAAAAAATCTTCAATTAAATAATTGGCCATTTTCTGAATTAATTTCATACACAATACGATTTTCCAAATTAAAAAAAACAAAATTTCGTGTACTTGAATTAGGATGCGGTTCTGGACCTAACATACCCTTCTTTCTATCATTGAATGCAGAATATTTTGGAATTGATGGAAGTACAATAATAATTAATAAATTAAAAAAACAGTATCAAAAATTAAAACACAACTTATTCACTGGTGATTTTACACACAAAATACCATTTACAAAAAAATTTGATTTGATAGTAGATCGTTCATCATTGACTCATAATTCTACAAATAATATAAAAAATTGTTTGCAATTAATCCATGAGAAATTAAAAACTAACGGGAAATTTATTGGAATTGATTGGTTTTCCACAAATCATTTTGAATATAAAAATGGTAAAAAAACTGACGATCCTTTTACAAAACAGAACTACAAAACTGGACAATTCAAAAAAGTTGGAAATGTACATTTTAGTAATAAAAAACACTTATTGAATATATTTGAAAATTTCAAGATTGAAATATTGGACGAAAAAATCATTAAAAGAAAAATTCCGAACAACAAAGAAAGTTTTGCAGCCTGGAATATTGTAGCACAAAAGAGATGAAACTATAAAAAGTGGAAGAAATCAGAAATTGACAAACGTAATAATTAGACAGCCTGGGTATCTTCCGAATTTAGGTTTTTTTAAAAAAATTCAATCATCTGATAAATTTGTTTTTCTTGATGATGTCCAATTTGAAAAAGATAGCTTTGATAACAGAAATAAAATTAGAACTAAAGATGGTACAACTTGGTTAACTGTACCCATTAAGAGACCTGTTTTTAAAAAAAAAATTAATGAAATTTTAATATCTAATGATGTTGATTGGTATCTTAAACATCTCAATATCATTGAAGAAGCATACCACACAGCTCCCTTTTTTGCTACATATTGGTATTCACTGCAAAAAATATTAGATAAAAACTGGACAAAATTAATTGATCTTAATATAGAATTAATCAGATATTTTATGTCTGCATTAAACCTAACTACTGATACGATTAATTCCTCAGCATTAAAAATACCCTCAAATAAATCTCAAAAACTTTTAGATATTTGTAAACATCTTGATGCTTCTTGCTATATATCAGGAATATCAGGAAAAGTGTATCTAGATGAAGAAATATTTCATAATTCCAGAATAAAAATTATTTATGAAAATTTTCAGCATCCTGTGTATAAACAAATTCATGGAAATTTCATTGAAAATATGTCCATTTTAGATTTGTTATTTAACGAAGGTGAAAACTCGCAAAAAATTTTGATTGCCGCAAAAAATTTTTAGTAGATCTTCCATTTAACTATGGATTATAAACCTTGAAATCATTTTAGCAAAAATTTAATTAATGATTAGCAGACAGGTTATTATTCAAGAAATTGATCAGCATTCATAATGAAGTCCAAAAAAGATCTAAAATTACTTTTTGTTAATACATGTTTGAGACCAGGTGGTTACACTAAATTCCTTCCAGTTGGATTAGGATCAGTTATGACATATTTTAAAACAAAGGGTTACGATTTCACTCTATTAGATATTGATATTAATGAATATGACGATGAATATGTTACAAATTATATAAAAACAAACAAGTTTGATTTTATTCTTACTGGTGCAATTGTTACTCATTACAAATGGGTTAAGTGGTTTGTAAATATGGTAAAAAGATATCAACCTAATTCTAAAATAATTGTTGGTAATTCCGTGGCGGGTTCAATTCCAGAAGTATTTTTAAAAAATACTAAAGGCGACATAGTAGTCACGGGTGAGGGTGAGATCTCTGCATATGAAGCAGTTGAAGCCATTCGTTTAGGCAAAGATCTTAAAACTATTGAAGGAATTTCATTTAGAACTAATGATGAAACAGTCATTACAACTCAACACAGAAAGACAGGAAAAATTGATGAATTTCCTGAAATTGATTGGAGTAATTTTGATGTTGAACGATATATTCAAAAAGCTGAAACAGTCCCTGACAAAGATGATTCACCTGAAGAAATGCGTGCTATGCCAGTTGTTACTGCTAGAGGTTGCGCATTCAAGTGTACATTCTGTCATTATGTATTTTGGAATGATCCATATAGAAACAGAAAACCACAATCAATTATAACTGAAATTAAACATTTGATGGAAAAGTATAATGTGAATTATATCCACTTCTGGGATGATCTTAGTTTTGCTTCAGCAATTCAGGTCGAAAAATTATGTGATGAAATAATTGCAAGTGGTTTAAAATTTAAGTGGATTGCATCTGTTCGCGTTGATTTATTTTCTAGAGCCAGACTATCTGATGAAAACGCATTAAGGGTTGCCAAAAAAATGAAAGATGCTGGTTGTTATTCAGTTGGTTTTGCATTAGAATCAGGCAATGAAGAAATTTTAAAGATGATGAATAAGGAAATTGAGGTTGATGCATTTTATAAGACGGTTTATATTTTGAAACAAGCAGAAATTATCTCTCAAACAAGTGTTGTTTTTGGATATCCCATAGAAACAAAGGAAACTATCAAAGAAACCTTTGATCAATGTTTAAAAGCTGGCTTATACCCCAGTATTGGATTTCTTTTACCATTACCATACACTGTAATGTACGACTATGCAAAAACAAAAGGCTTCATTACTGATGAAGATAAATTTTTAGAATCTATAACAGAAAGACAAGATATCTGTCTTAATATGACAAAAATGTCTGATGAAGAAATAATGAATGAAATTAAAATTGGTGCTGCCAAACTGAATGAAATATTAGATGTAGGTTTAACAGAAGATACATACATCAAAACAAAAGGATACAAAAGTCAGCGAATAAACAAGAAACTTAAACCTATAATAAAAACAAATGCTGCAAGCTTTGATGATAAATCAAAAAGATCACGCCTAGATCCCAAAAAGATTAAACGAATTAGAAATGATGTTAGTTTTAATTATTCACAAACTGATTTCAAATTTGAGGAACAATCAAGTTAAAAATCTTTTTGAATATACTCTAAATAAGCATTTTTTAATTGTTGAAACCTGGATTTTGTTTTATCAAAAAACTCATTGATTTCTTCCTCTGAAAACTCTACATCAACAAGCAAACTTCCATGAAAAACATATTTTTGCATCTCCATTACATGTAAAGTGAAATTATAATCAAATGAATTTTTTTCTATAAATTGTATATATTTTTCAATATTTTTTTGATCTACTTTTGTTTTTAGTGCGTCATGAATCGTATTTGATAAATTTTCAATTTTATCTATTTTTCGTACCTCTGGGATCATGGAATAATCGGTATCAACAAAAACTATTGATGGCTTTTCAAAAAATACCGCATCTAATGAAGTTGAACCACTTAATGAAATTACCAAGGATGATTTTTTGATTAATTCCTCTGTATTTGCAGAATGATGAATTGGAATTATGTTTGGCGTGCTAATCAGTTCTTTATAAACATCAATCTTTCTCCAACTACGTAATCCTGATGCAGGATGTTCTTTAACTAATAATCTATATTCTATAGGTAATGACTTTACAATATTTTTAGCAACTTCTATCTGATTGATATAAAATGCTGCATCAAGAAGTGTTGAAGTTTCAAAATCAACTGCTAATAAAAAAAGAACAAATTTATCTTTTTTATTAAATTCTTTTAAAAATTTTTTTTCAATAAATCTCTCTCTACGTTTTCGCCTAAAAATATCATTAATGTAATTAATTAAAACTTTGAATTTACTCCTTCCAAAATATTTGTAATTTCGGTTAATTATTTTATTATTAGTAAAAATATATTCTAATCCTGCTGAAATAAAATCTTTGTAGGTATTTTCATAATCAGTGCCTTTTCTGAATGCAAGATTATTTTTTCTGTATTTTTGTAAATCTTCAAAGCTTCTTATTTTATTAGGGTCTGTGAATTCTTCATATTTAATTTCTAATTCAGATTTTTTACGTTCTCCATTATTTTCATACTTTTCTAAATTATATGATGGATTTTTGGATGATATGACACTACGGTTTGGAAAGCGTGATTGATCTAAATCTAATACTTGTATTCCTTTTGCTACACACAATTGATAAAAAATTGTATCGTAATGGAAATATGGTCTAACCATCAAAACATAATCAGGATTTATTTCATCTAGTATATTCTCATAAAATTTGCATTCTTGTTCAATTATTGATAGAATTTCATTTGTAGAAAATTGATAAAACTCATTAAAAATGAATATTCTTTCATTTGCAGCCAGCTTCCATAATTTAATGCCATATTTTTCTTCAAATTCTGATAGATATTTTGTATCTGGACTTTGATGATTTTTTTTAATATTCTCATCATAAAACCAAATTTTTTTAAAATCTACTAATTTTTGCTTTCGAAAAAATTTTTTTGGTTTTTCAGTGACATCATAAATTGCAAAAAAATCACCATCTATCTCATTTTGAAGATGTTTTGCCAGACCAAAAATATTTAATGATCCTGCATGAATCCAACAAAGTATTTTATCCTTCATAATTTTTTATGAGTTTTTAACTATGATTATAAAGCTTCTAATAATTAATCATGATAATTTTGCAAAAAAATTATTTATTTTAGAAATTTGGTTGAAATTTGAATCATCAATTAAATCAAGATTTGGAATAACACAATGTCCACCTATAAAGCCAGGAAACATTTTAGGTCTGTTTTTTAAAAATTTGTG
>Ga0310121_10004902_pt1 | contig 11653 bp, 13 predicted proteins | sample CB27_Tmax_986_MG_FD_203504 | JGI IMG/M metagenome (GOLD analysis project Ga0310121, IMG submission 203504) | Marine microbial communities from Western Arctic Ocean, Canada - CB27_Tmax_986 | ecosystem: Environmental > Aquatic > Marine > Oceanic | place: Canada: Western Arctic Ocean | collected...
GTCTTCGACAACCGGCGAAAACCGGTCGAGCAGATCCAGGATGCGCAGGAAGGCCTGCTCGTATCTCGGCGGGTCGTCGGGCACGAACACGGCTTCGGGACAGCGTATCTGGGCCTCTTTGAAGGGCATGCCGGCGGTGAGACCGGCGCGGGTCGCGCTCGGGGAGACTTCAAGCAGCTTGCGATGCCGGGATCGGGGTCGGTAGACGGCCAGAGGCAGGTCGGCCCACTCAGGGCGGGCGCGGTCTTCGAGTTCGGTGCAGCACCAGGGTGCCTGGACGCAGATGGTCTTTGGGTCCAAGGTGCGGCTCGTTACCGGGAGTGGGGCGGGATGAGGTGGATGGTGCGGTGGCTTTTGGCCATCAGGATGCCCGGGCGGAGGTGGGGAGGGGTGGTTCGATCTTGTGGGGAAGTGGGGTGTCGGGAGGCACACAGTCGGGCGGCAAGGGGCTGAAGGGACAGTCGATTTCGAGATCGCGCTCGGGAGCGGCGCTGCGGGATTTGAGCACACTCACGTCGAGGCGCATGCCGGTGGGCGCACGCCCCAGGGGTCCGTCGCGCCAGAGCCAGTCGCGACGCTTCACGCCGAGCCGCAGGGAGGCGAAGAAACGCAGCGCGGCGGCGGCCCGGCCCTCGTCGCGGGTGACGGCGATGGTGGCGGTCTGGCCGCGAGCGGAGAGATCGGTGAGGTGGGCGAGGGCGTCGGGATGGGCGCGGGCAGCGCCGAGATCCAGCAGGAGGGCGTCGAAACCTTCGCTCAGGAGCAGGATCGAGGCGGCCTTCACCGCGGCGGCGGCGTCGGCCGGCTGCACCAGCACGAGGCGATCCAGATCTATCCCCATCGCGGCCGCCGCCGGTGGGTAAAAGGTGCCGGGCAGGTCGATGTACGCGGCCACTCCACCCCCGGCCACAGCTGCCGTCAGCGCCCGCAAGGCCAGCGTCAGCTTGCCGCTGGAGGAAGGGCCGGTGAACTCGGTCAGCTTGCCGCGCGGGATGCCGCCGAAGCCGGTGGCCCGGTCCAGTTCGGGCAGACCTGTGCGCAGCCCTACCGGGGCCTGGTACTGACCGCCGAACATCCGGCCGGAGGCGCGCAATCCCCAGCGGCGTTCGACCTTCAGCACGGCCGCTTTCAGCAGCAGCCCTCGCCTGCTTTCGTCCATTATTCGCAGGCCTTGCCCGCTTTCACCAGCCGCTTGCAGCACTCCCGGCAACTCCAGTTCACGTTTTTAGAGGGACCCGCAATATACCATACGGATACCGAACGTCACTGGCGGTGGATCGGGGCTTTTTCCGCACCCTCGACGGCGGGGGGACCTGGTGAAGGCGAGCGACGATCCAGCCGAGGGCGGCACCGTATTTCTGATCGAGAACGGGAAGCGGCGTCCCATCGCCAGCTTTGAGACGTTCCAGGCGTGTGGATGCAAGACGGAGAACATCACGTCTCTGCCGGAATAGCACCTGGTCTCGTTCGATGACGGGGACCCGCTGCTGAGTTGCGCCGGTCCGCCGGGTGGAACGGTGGCTCCGTCGGGAGGAACCTTCAGCGTCACGAACGAGGTCGGAATTCCGATGCTGAACGCGTACGAGAGCCTGGGCGGCGAGGCGGCGAGGCGGCGCGGGGGAGGCCGATATCGCGCAGGTTCCTGAACGGGCTCTTCGTGCAGCAGGCGCTTGAGGGAGCGATCTTGCAGTGGAATCCGTTCACTGGCGGCATGGAGCGAGTGAACATATTTGATGAGATTTCGAATCGCGGCCTAGATGCCTGGCTGCTGGCGCAATGGGGGTGCCGGCGGCGGCGGACTGGTCGGGCGACGCGGGGCTGGGCTGGGATGCGGTGATGAGCCGCCATGTGCAGATATTGGACGCGAACACGCTGTTGAAGAATACGTTCCTCGCGAACGCTGATTGGCTGGATGTCTACGGCCTGCCGATGGGCTACGCCCGGGTGGGGGACGCGGCGGCGGTGCGGGCGCAGCGCGGGGTGCTGATTGAACTTAACGGCATCATCAGTTCGCTGAACGCGGGGGAGATCGCACGCTCGGCGGGGCTGATTCCGGCGGCGGCGCTGGTCTCCGAATAGCGGCCTCCGTCCGTCTAATTTTCTCGGCGGTCTTCGCTGTCCGATTTCTATCCACACGCAACCGGGCCGGGGTATCCTCAACCGATCCCTGAATTCCGGTTCGGAGGACCCTTTGCCCGCGTACGGCTACGAACATCGCGACGGAATCGTTGCGCTAGACGAGGTGGGGCTGCATTACCTTGAATGGGGCGAGGCCGGGACGGGTCCCGACGTGCTGATCATCCACGGAATCATGGGTATGGGAGTCCGCTGGGACCTGTTCGCCCGCAGCCTGATGGGAGATTTTCACGTGGTGGCGCCGGACCTGCGCGGTCACGGACACAGCTCGCGGGCGGACTCGTATCAAATTGAGGATTACGCCGGCGACATGGAGCAGCTGATCCAGCGGTGGTGGGGCACAGCCTGGGCGGGGCGATAGCAATGCGGCTGCTGTGTTCCCGAGACCTGCCCTTCGAGAAGCTGGTGATCGCGGATATGAGAGCGGAAATGCTCGCCACACGGCTGCGAGACGTGCTGGACGAATGGCTCGAGGTCCGTCGCGAATGGGACGACTACGAGGAGGGGGTCGCGGATGTGGCGGCGAACCGGCTGCCCGGTCAGGACATCGAGAATCCCGAGGAGTACGTCTTCAATCACTTCAAGTGGACCGCCGACGGCAATCTGCGCGAACGCTTTGACACCGATGTCTACAACCTCGATCGCTGGGATCTGTGGGAGGAGATTCGCCGGATCCAGACGCTGACGTTGCTTCTGCGGGGCGAGCACAGCGAGACGTTGACCCGAGAGACGGCAGCGCGGATGGTGGAGGAGATGCCCGATCTGCGGCTGGTGGAGATGCCGGGCACGGAGCATTCGCTGCAGGTGGAGGACCCGGAGAACTTCAATCGGATCGCCGGCGATTTTCTGCGCGCGTAGCAAATCGGGCCGGAAGGCCGGGGGGCGGCGGCGGCATAACCCGGCGGTAATTATCGTCGTTCTTGCTATACGTAGTGGAATGCGCAAATCGCCGACTGAACCGGGAGCGATCGACCTCGGCTGAGATGAGACGACGGCTTGAAGGAGTGAAGCGGAGCCTCACCCGCCGGCGACTGCTGCACGCGATGGGTCTGGCGGCGGTGTGGGGCGGCTGGGACCGGGTAGCCGGGCGGGCCGGGCGGGCCGGGACGATGGATGAGGCCGGAGAGGAGAATCAGCCCGAGCGCCGGTCGGAGACGGCACCACCAGGGGCCAGCGACGATCCGCCGCTGCCGCCGTTCGCGGACACCAGCCTGGTAAATCGCTTCGCGGTGGCGCTCGCGCATTTCGCCGATGGCGCGGAGACGGAAGGGATCGCGGCGTTCAACGTGGCCCTGACGGAAGCGGAATCCGGCGTCATGGCATCGCTGGCGGAGGATCGCATCCGACAGATCGTGGCGCTTAGCGATGGGGACGGACACCAGGACCGGCTGATTGATCTGAACATCAGCCGAAGCGCGCTGGCATGGCTGGGGGATGGGGAGCGAACGGCGCTGCTGGGGCAGATCGACGGCGCCTACCGAAACGGGCTGCGGCAGGTGGGGCCGGCGGGAGATGTGGACGGCGTGCGGCGGTATATAACGGCGGTGCAGGAGATTCGGGGGTTCGGTCGATTCACGGGAGTGCACTGGCCGCATCCGCGAAAAGAGTACGTCGACGGCACGCCGTTCGTGGAGCGGGTGGTGTGCTTCGCCGGGGATCAGGAGGAGTTTCACCGGGAAGCGGTGCGGGCTCGCATCGAGCGCCTGCGGAAGAGTTACCCGCAATCGCCGATCATCCTGCGAATCGACTACAAACCCGGCATCGCGGTGCCGCGTGACGATGCCGAAAGGGATGAGTATTACCCGCGCCTGGCGGAGGTGATGGGAGCGGCGGAATTTGACGGCATCATGATTCAGCAGGGTAACGAGCCGCAGCTGGAGGGCGAGCCATCGGCGGAGACGCTAGCGAGGGAATTCAATGGCTGGGGAATGCCGCCGGAGGACACGCGCAATTTTTGGATGACGGCGGCGATTCACAATCCCAACGCTCCCCGGCTGCCGCCGGCGATCGCGCCGTTCAATCCGCTGGGTCCGGACGGTCCGAGCCGGGAAGGAGTGGAGGATTCGCCATGGGCGCGGCTGGCGTACCGGGCGAAGGCGATGATGGTGGAGGTGGGGCGGGAGCGCAACCGGATGCCGCACGCCTGGTCGGAACACGTATACGGCGATCCGGCCGGGGGCGGGGGGCGGATGGAGCCGTGGGATGAGCCGCTCGATTCGCATGGCTATCGCTGGCAGATGAATGTGGCGGACACCTGGCGGGAAGTCAATCTGGCGATAGAAGCCCGGTACGGAATCGACCCGATGGACGTCTGGGTGACGGAATACAACACGGCCGCCCGCGGCCTGGATTCGACTTACGCGCCGGAGAACAGCTATGCGCAGGGCTGGATGCTGAATGCGGTGGCGCGGATGGTGGCGTCGCTGCCAACATTGCGGGGAGCGTGCTGGTTCGTGGGCGACGCGGAAGCCCACAACAACTCCTGGACGACGTTCGCCCTGCACGAGCGTACCGGCCGGCTGGCGGCGGCGGAGGACGATTTTTACGGACTGTTGGCGGCGGGGCTGTGAGCGACCGGCCGGTTCCGCGACCGCAGCAGGACGTTAAGAGTGTGCGGCCGGCCGGCGAACGGCGACCGCCGCCGATCCAGCCATGCCCGGCCTGTGGATTCACGATGCCGGATCTGCGCGGGGGCACGCTGAGCGTGTGCCGGAACTGCGGCTATAAGGACGACTGCTGCTAGGGCTAAGCCCTTATTCTTCCTGAGCCAGATACGTGGCGGTTCGGTGCGAGTTTTGCGCCTATCCCGGCGACTCTGGCTCAGAAGGCCATGACCACCCCGGAACGGAGAGAGGCACCAGCCGAACGCCCGTAAAGGGTATCGCAGACCGATGCCTCAGTAGGCGCTGACCACCGGTTAGGGGAATCAGGAGAAGAGGTCAAACGCCACGCATATAGTTAGCACATAACGTGCTGTTGCCTCTAAGGGTAATTTTGACTTTCAGGGGCCATTCATGAGCAAATCGAGGGAGTTGATGCTGAGCCGTGAACAATTCGGGTGAGAATTTGAAGGATAATGTCGCTGCATTCAAGCACGCCGGGAGTCGGCCGGCACCGGGGACGTGGCGATGCGGATAGCGGCGTGCCTGTGGGGACTGCCGGGAGACCCGGTGGCGGCAGCAGGCCGCATGCTGGAACTGGGCTATGACACGGTGGACGTTGATCCGGGTTATGCGGAGCTGGAGGGGGCGGCTCGGATCGATACGAATTTGACGGTTACCTGCCTGGCTGCCGGGCATCTGTTTCCGGAAGGCGTGGCGCTGGAAGCGGCCGATGACGATGCCCGAAGGCAGGCGGTGGCGCGGGTGGAAGCGAGCCTGCGGGAGGCGGCGGGGCTGGGGGCGGAGTTTGTCTACGTGGCGGCTCCCGCCGAAGGACCGGAAAACCGGAAGCGATTCCGCGAATCCATGGGCGGACTGGCGGATGCGGCGACCGGACTGGGGCGGCGGATGTGCATCGAGCCGTTTCCGAACAGCGGCCTGCCTTCGGTGGCGGCGATGCTCGAATTTCTTACAGAAACGGGGCATCCAGGGCTGTACGTGCTGCTGGATGTTGGGCACTGCGTGATCGCAGGGGAAGACCCGGCGGCGGCGGTGGAGGCGTGCGGCAAACGGCTGGGTTACGTGCACTTCGACGACAACGACGGAAAAGGTGATCTGCACCTGGCGTTGACCGACGGAGTGCTTACCGCGGAGACGATTCGCGAGACCCTGGCGGCGGTGGCGGCCTCGCCATATGAGGGGCCGGTAGCGGTGGAAGGCCATGTGAACCTGCCCGATCCGGCGGCGGCGATGGCGCAGTCCTTGCGAATTCTTCGGGATTGCGAGCCGGACTAGGCCCTACCCTACCCCACCCGGTAACGAGATACGGCTTCTTCGTCTATCTCCATGCCAAGGCCGGGCCCTTCGGGAACGGTGACGAATCCCTCGACGTCGATGACGGGCCAGTTGGTGACGATCTCGGTGCGCAGGGGATTGGGGTTCTGGTCCATCTCGAAGAACATGGCGTCGGGCAGGGAGGCCAGCAGGTGCAGGTTGGCGAAACCGGAGATGGCGCTGGCGAAATTGTGCGGAGCCACGGGCAGGTTGCAGGCGGAAGCATAGGCGGCGATGCGGCGGCACTCGGTGACACCGCCCGCCCAGACAGTGTCGGCCTGGACGATGTCGACGGCGCCGCCGTCGATGAGAACCTTGAATCCCCAGCGGCTCGTTTCGGTTTCGTAGCCGGCCACGGGCATGGAGACACGGTCGCGGACGAAGGCCGCGCCGGCCAGGTCGTCGGTGCGCACGGGCTCCTCATACCAGAAGATGCCAAGGTCTTCCACGGCGGCGGCGAATCTCACGGCCTCGCGGGGCCTGTACATATTGTTGGCGTCGATCATCAGGTCGGCGTCGGGCCCGATGGCATCGCGGACGGCCCCAACGCGGGAGACATCTTCGGCGAAGGCGGCGCCGGCGATCTTCATTTTTCCGGCGCGATAACCGAGTTCGCGATAACCGGCGAACTCGGCCCGAAGCTCTTCCACATCTTTGTTTTCCATGTAAAAGCCGCCGCTGGCGTAGGCGGGGACCCGGCGGGCGTTGCCCCCGAGCAACAGGTAGAGGGGAAGCCCGGAAGCCTTGCCGAGGGCGTCCCAGAGGGCGATGTCCACGCCGGAGATGGCGGCGATGATGAGTCCGCGGCGGCCGAGCTGGACAGTGCCCCGGTACATCTTCTCCCAGAGGCGCTCGATCAGGCGGTGATCCTCATCGATGAGGAGGGGAGCGAGCTGGGTTTCGACGATCGTCTTGACGGTGTGCTCCGCGCCGCCGAAGCAGCCAGCCTCGCCGATCCCTTCGACGCCATCGCTGGTGCGAACGCGGACAATCACGGTGGTACGGGCGGCGATGTCCACCTGGGCGTCGGCCATGGGACGATCCAGATCGAATCGCAGAATTTCCGCGCTGACTGATTCGATTTTCATGGACTGACTCCCGGCGCTCGCGGGGATGAGCGGTGACGGCCCGCGCGCCGGGTTAGCTTAGCGCTCGCCGAGGGGGTCTGCACGCACGGGGCTAGGTTACGCGGGTCCGGACTTCCAACTGCCGAGGAGCGGCGGCGAGTTCGGCGGCAACGAGGCCGGCCAGGAGTTGCTCGGCCGCCATGGAGACCTTCTGAGTCCAGATGCTGTCGGTGGCCTCGACGATCAGGGCGTCGGCGCGGATGGCCACAGCGCGACAGGCCACCCGGGCGCGGGGGCCCAGGACGCTTTCCAGGACCCTGGGAAAGGCATTCAGAACGTCCGCCCGGGCCAGGCCGTCTCGCATGTACGGATCGGTGACGAGATCGGCGACAAGCCGATCCAGGGTCCATTCCTTATTTCCGCCGGCCTCGGCTTCGAGGTCACGGAGCGAGTCAAGATTCCCAGTTGGCATTTCCCGCGTTTACTCGTAATACGGCCGCGCGCCCCCTGAAGTTTACGGGCACCTGGGCGTCGTCGGCGGCGGTGATGAATACCTGGGCGGTATTGGGGATGCGGGCGATGACGGCCTCGCGGTGTCCCGGGTCAAGTTCGGAGAAGATATCGTCGAGCAGTAGAACGGGACTTTCGCCGGCGGCGCGGGACAGCCATTCCAGCTCGGCCAGGCGCAGGCTCAGGACGACCAGACGCTGCTGGCCGCGGGAGGCGAAGGCGGCGGCGGACTGCCCGTCTATGGTGATTTCGAGATCGTCGCGATGGGGGCCGAACAATGTTTGTCCGCGCTCGATCTCCCGCGCCCTGAATTCGGCGAGAGAGGAAAGCGACTCGCCGCCGGCGGTTGAATATTCCACGGAGAGCGACTCGTCGTCCCCGGCCAGCTCGCGGTGGGCGAGGACCAGGCGTTCGCCGAACTCGATCAACTTGCCGTCCCAGAAATCGAGGGGTTCGGCGGCTCCGCGGCGCTCCCGCAGATCACGCAGAAGGGCATTTCGCTGGGAAACTACCCGGCTGTAGTCGACCAGATCGCGGACGTAATTCGGGTCGACCTGCGAAATGGACACATCGAGGAAGCGGCGGCGTTCGGCGGGCGAGCCGGCGAGGAGGTCGATGTCGTCCGGGGAAAAGTGTACGGCGTTCAGGTGGCCGAGCAGGCTGGAGACGCGGCGGGGCTTGCCGTCGACGACGACGCGGCGGGAGGCGCGCCGGCCGGGCTCGCCATCGGCGTCGGGCGCGAACGCGAAGACGAGTTCGAGCCGGGTCTGGCGATCGCGAGCGGCGATTTCGGCGCGGATGCGGGCGAACGGTCGGGGCCGACCGCCGGCGGTGAGGATCAGCTCGGACAGGAGCCGGTGGGACCGGCCGCGGCCGGAGGCCAGGGCCAGGAGGGCCTCGAGAAGATTGGATTTGCCCTGGGCGTTGCGGCCGAGGACGGCGATGGGGCCGTCGGGAAAATCAAGGAACAATCCGGCGAAATTGCGAAAGTCGAGCAGCTCCAGGCTTTTGCAATACATGGACCGGGCGCCTCAGAGACGGCCGCGCCGCACGAAGATGTAGATGCCGAATCCCACTCCCAGGATGACGGCGAGAGCGGCGGCCAGGACGTATAGCGCGGCGAGCAGCCAGGCCATGTAGCCCCAGAAAATCACGGTGAGGGCGACGTATGCGAGGAAGAGGACGGCCAACGCCAAGAGGGCGAGTTGTACCTTGAAGATCACGCTGGCCAAGGAATCGGAGCCTCTTTCTTGGTATTGTCTGAAGGAAGCCGCCACTTAGCAGGAGTCGCCATGGCCGGGATCCGAATAGTTACCGACAGCACCGCCGATCTGCCCGAGGAAATAATCCAAGAACTCGGTATCACGGTGGTGCCCTTGATCGTGCGGTTTGGCGCTGAAGCGCTGCGTGAAGGGGGGAACATAACGAACGCGGAATTTTATCACCGGCTCACGGTGGACCCGAACCATCCTTCGACGTCGCAGCCGAGCCCCGGCGAGTTCGTCGAGGCGTACCAGGGGATTGCGGCGGACGCGGATGAGATTATCTCGATCCACCTCTCGTCGGATCTGTCGGGCACGGTCGAGTCGGCGACGCTGGCGGTGGGCGGTGACGAGGTGGAGACGCCAGTGCATGTGGTGGACAGCCGGCTGATCAGCATGGGGTTGGGTTCCCTGGTGGTGATGGCGGCGGAGCGGGCGCGGGACGGGGTAGGGGTGGAGGCGATTCTGAGCGAGGTGAACGACTGGATTCCGCGGGGGCGGATATGTTTTCTGCTCGACACGCTCGAATACCTGAAACGAGGGGGCAGGATTGGGGCGGCGCAGGCGTTTCTAGGGTCGTTGCTGAAGGTGAAGCCGATCCTGCACGTCATGAACGGCGTCATTGAGCCGCTGGACCGGGCGCGGTCGGTGCGTAAGGCGACGGATCGGATCGTCCGCTACCTCCACGACGAAGCGGGTGATGGACGGCTGGCGTACGCCGGGATGCTGTACTCCACGGACAAGGACCTGGCGATGGCGATCAAGGATCGGATCGATGCCGAGTTCGAAGTCGGGCGCTGGTACGTGACGGAAATCGGGGCGGTGATCGGGGCGCACACGGGTCCGGGAGCGATAGGCGTGGCGTTTCCGGCGCCGGGCGGCTAGGAGAGAGAGCCGGCGGCGTCATCCTTTCGAGGATCGACATCGAGGGCGCGCGCAAAGGCATCCAGAACGGTCTGGATGCTGGCGGAGGGGTTGAGCTGGATGCGTTTCAGGTGGAAGAGCTCGTCGGGGAAGTGGAGGCGGCCGATATTGGTGGATACGGCGGCCAGATAGCCGGTGGAGCGGACCAGGTCTTCGCTGGCGGCGTCCAGGGCGCCGTAAGGGTAGGCGAAGTGATCGCGTCCGCCGAGCGCGGTGAGAACGTCCCTGGATTCAGCGACCTCGGCCTGTGCGGCGCCGAGGTCGCTGGCGATCAGGCGGGGAAGATCGGCGTGGTTGACGGTGTGTGACTGGACGCTCATGCCGGCGGCGGCGAGAGCTTCAAATCCAGCGAAGTCGAGATGCCCGGGCTCCTTTTCGTCGAATCCGGGCATGACAAAGAAGGTCGCCGGTACGCGGTATCTCGTTAGGACCGGTAGGGAGACTCGCAGCTGCGACTCCCAACCATCGTCAAACGTCAGGACCAATGGTCTCGTCGGAAGCGCGGCCTGGCCGTTCAGGGCGCGGACCAGCCGGGCGAGGGGGACGGGCTCGTAGCCGGCGTCGAGCAGTCCGTTGATCTGCCGCTCGAACAGCGCCTCGTTGAGCACCTGGTGGTAGTAGACGATTGGCACGTCGAGGCCGGTGGACGGATCGGCGACCGGATCGGATTCGGGCAGATACTGCAGGTCCCAGCGCAGCTCGGCGGGCAGCTCCATGAACTCACGCCCGAGATCGGCGACGACAACGGAGGGCCTGCCGTCTTTGGCTACGGTGCGTTCGAGCCGGGCGCGGGTGAACCACTGGACGACGCGCCGGCGCCCGGTGATGGCGCCGGATATGGCCGGGCCGAAGCGTTCCAGTCCGCCGCGCTCACGCCAGAAATCGTGTAGCTCAGGGCTGAGGGTGTGCCCGGTGGCGGCGAAATAGGTCGGCTCGCCGGATCGGGGCAGGTAGTCGGGGGCAATGAACGCCGGTTGGGCGCGCTGGCCGGTGGCGTCGGCCAGCAGGACGCCGAGCTCGGCGATGACGACGGAGGCGAACGGAGCGGCCGAGCTTCGGCCGACGAGGTCGAGTCGCCCGCGACTGAAATACTGGATGAGATCGTCGCCGTGGTAGGCCGGGGGAGCGATGGGGGGTCCCAGGGAGTCCTCGCCGCCAAGCCGCTGGTAGGCAACCAGCAATTCGAAGGCGACGGCCGGAAGGTGAGCGCCGTCTTCACCGGAGTCGGTCTGACCCGGCGAACGGGTAGCGGGGACAAAAATCAGCGTGAGCGCGATGGCGCGATGGCGCGAAGCATCCGGGTCAGGTAGGCCAAAAAAACGAAGCTACTGAACGATGTCACCTTCCACCGGATCGACGATGACGCCCTGTTCGCGGACCCAGTCGAGACCGGCATCGATGTCGTCCTGCTCGCCGTCAAGCTGAAGCACGACCCAGCCGCTGTGATCCTGCACGTCGGCGCGGCGGATATTGCCGACCAGGTTGAAGCGCTTGGACACAGTGTCGATGACCGGCAGGCTGACTTTTTCGACGCTGTATGAAAATTTGACGCGGACGCGTGCCATGGCGGCCTCCTATCGATTCAATTTTAGCTGATCCGGCGGGGAGGACCGGCTGAGTAAGACCAGAGCGCCGAAGACGGCCAGCAGCCCGAGATTGCGGACCGACATGATGGTGACGGAGGTCGCGTAGAGATCGCCGAGCAGCGGCTGATAGGCGGGCAGCGGCAGGGATATCAGGAGGGCCCCGAGTCCGAAAAGCGCACCGGCGAGGCGGCGGCGACGGCGGCCGTCAGGCCAGCCGCGGCCGGCGGCGAGCC
>Ga0310121_10004903_pt1 | contig 11652 bp, 8 predicted proteins | sample CB27_Tmax_986_MG_FD_203504 | JGI IMG/M metagenome (GOLD analysis project Ga0310121, IMG submission 203504) | Marine microbial communities from Western Arctic Ocean, Canada - CB27_Tmax_986 | ecosystem: Environmental > Aquatic > Marine > Oceanic | place: Canada: Western Arctic Ocean | collected...
TCGAGAATCTTCTCGAGCTCCTTCGCCTTCTCAAGCGGAACCGGATTGGCCACCAACTGCTCGGCTTTCGGTTCCTCAACACGGCTCGGTAGGGCAGGCAGCCACAGGCACACAGCGCAAAAAGTGGCGATCGGAACCGCGGCCCACCGAGTTTTCCCAGGAACTTCAACCGGGAACCTTGAGGAGACCTGCATATCCTGAGCGTGTCGCCCTGCATCTTCCTTCAAGTTCTCAACCATCGGGTTCTGGAGGCTTCGGAGGATCCAGGCGCTGGAGATGCGTTCCTGCAGACGGAACCGGCCATCGATTTCGACCGAGGCGGCGGAGTCATCAATTTTCTCGCCGACGACTCGAAAGAGAGCCCAAGGAACAGCGAGCAACAGTCCCCAAAGCAGGAGAAAGGGATTCAAATCGAAATCGACCAGCTTCAGAACAACAGCCGGTAGGATTAGTACCGCGGCAATCATAAGGAGGGCTTGGACCAACGAACGAAGGAAGCAATTCAATCGTAGCCGCGTCTTGGCTTGACGGATTCTTCGGGAAATCTGTTCCATGGGCGTAGGTCCTTTACCTTCAATCTAATGGGTTTCGACAGAAGGGTCAATGATGGGCGCCTTATATGGAGTGCTGAAGCCTTGCTTCAGCCGTGTCTCCACCCAGCCCGGCGCAAGCAAGGCTTGCGCACTCCATATTTCAGTAATCATCCTCAATCTTAATACAGTCATACGGTGAGGCTTCAACCTTCTGCCGGAACTGTGGGTCCGCGTTTCCATTGAACCACGCCGCAGAACAGAACGAATACTCTTCTGCTATTGACGCTAACCCATGTTTCACCGGGTTATTGTGGACATAGTTCAACCTCGCGAGATAGCTCTTTTCGTATGTCAGGCATGTGTCCCAATATTGGAACCAGACTCTTCGTCCCGGTGTCAGGTCCAAGTTATTAACCTCACGAGCTGATTGGGAATGCAGAGGTTGGATCAGATTCTTCAGCGACTTACCATCAGGCGGCGACTTAGCTATAAAATGATAGTGATTTGCAAACAGAGCCCACGCTTGTAATTCCCATTTGTAGGCTGATGCGACCTCAAACAGGAGGTTCTGTAAAATTGCCAAACGTTCATCGCCTTTGAATATGGGCCGCTTGTCCAAAGTTCCAGCGGTCACTATGTAATTGGTGTTCCCAGCGAACACGTGTGCCGGACCGTGGTGCCACTGCCTGATTTCGACATCCATTCCGAAATCTCCGTCAATCCTTGTTTGGAGTGCGCAAGCCTTGCTTGCGCCGGGTGGGTAGGGGCACGGCTGAAGCAAGGCTTCAGCACTCCATAAATGTGTCCTAACGAAGGTTTTCTAATCCCCGACGAGACCGAGTTCCTCCTGGACTTCTTCGCTACGGATAATCTCCCTCCTATTCACGGAACAGAAATATCACCCACCGAAAACGTGCCATTGGTAGGATGGTATAAGAACGTATTCCCATCGTCGTTCTTATCTGGACCTATGCTATAGAATTTCTTAGAGCTCTCGTTCCAGATATATGGGTCATTGGTGAAAGGGTCCCTTAGCTTTTCTATTGCGTAAGCAGACGCCAGGTCGGACGTGGCGGGAAGTTCAGTGCCGAATTCTAACGAACGAATTCTTCTGGCCAATTTTAGCCGCGTTAGATCAAACATAGCTTCGACCATATCCTCTCGCACTCGTGGTTTGGACGTATCGTACCACATCATATCAACGAACAACCGCTCCAGGGGAAGAACCCAGAATCGCGGGCTGGTCGCAACGTTCCATGTCCTCGCATCCTCTTGATCCTTTCCCAATATATAGGTTGCAGCCTGTCTGACGTAAACGTGCCCTTCCTGGCCAGGAGATAGATTTACCTGCATCCCCTTTCTCTTGGCATTCCGACACAATCCGATTAGGTCGATTAGGAAACAGTTGTCCAGGCAATTAAAATTTATCAAGCCATCCACTGAGTTCATCTCCCGCAACAAGTCGCGGAGAATCAGACCATCCGCGCAAAGTTCTGTGATACGGGCAATGTTATGGCAACCGGCCAAGGAAATATTCAACGCGATGAGATGTGTAATCAACGTAGAAGCCTCCTGTCGGTCGGCTAATTTCAGAAGCAAATGAGCCCATTCAATGGATTCCTTCCAGTAACCCTCGCGGGCCAGCAGGCGGGATTTTATCACGATGGGAATTCTGGCGTGTCGGACGCACCTGAGATCGGGCTCGTCATCTTCGGGATCTGTCGATGGGAAAGCGGAAAGCTCATAACCGGGTATCGAGACGAACTTCTTTAGAAGGCTTATGAAATCGTCCGACCTAGCCACGATTTCCCTCACCTCCGTCCACTCGCCTTCGGTCAATTCCTCACCCGATTGGAGTTTTCCGAATACGCCTTTCTTATCTTTCGAGACGCCTAGTTCTTTTTTGACCTCCACGCTCGACCATTTCGGAAGATATGGAATCATTTCCTGTCGGATCTCCAATATCTGCTCACTATAGGGATCTACCCGCGCCCATTCCTCGGGGAAATGTTGTGGAGTGTCCAATAGGGCAACTGCTTTGTCATACTCTCCTACCTCTAGTTGAGGGATCTGGTTTCTCATGTGAATCGGGATATAAAAACGCAATCCAATCATTCCAGCGAAAACTAGGACAACGCACAGCAATCCCAAAAGCAAGATCCAAAACAGCCACGACCGATGTGCAGAGCCACTCATTTCTCGACCTCGATATCCACTCCCAATTCACCGGTAGCCCTTTTATGGAGTGCGCAAGCCTTGCTTGCGCCGGGTGGGTTGGGGACACGGCTGAAGCAAGGCTTCAGCACTCCATAATTAAAACCCCTGCACAAACTCCCCGTCCTTCAAGAACAATTTCCCGTCCACATAAGCTTTCCCACCTTCCCGCAGATCGCAAATCATGTCCCAGTGGAGAACCGATTCGTTCGTGCCGCCCGATTCGGCATAGCTGGAACCGAGCGCGAAGTGGACTGTGCCGCCGATCTTTTCATCGAAGAGGATGTTCTTGGTGAAGCGTTGGATGGCCCGATTGGTTGCGAAGGAAAACTCGCCGAGGTACCGGGATCCGGAATCGAGATCGAGCATGCTTTCAAGGAACTCCTGGTTCTTTGAGGCTTGCGCTTTGACGACATGTCCCTCCTTGAAAGTGAGTTGCACACCTTCCACCTCGCGCCCGTTATAACAAGCCGGGAATGAAAATAGGATCTTCCCATTAGCCGACTCCTCCTCGGGACCTGTGAAGACCTCGCCATCCGGCATGTTGTGAGTGCCGCAGCAATTGATCCAGGTTCTGTCGCGCACCCCGAACATGATATCCGTACCCTCGGCGACAATGCGGACCTTCTTTGTACCGGTTAAGAACTTCACCATTTTCTCCTGGTTCCCGCGGACTCGTTTCCAGGCAGCGATCGGGTCTTTTCGGTCCACCATGCAGGCGCTGTAGACAAAATCCTGGAAATCGGAGAGCGACATTTCAGAGTCTTGCGCGTACGCCTCGGTTGGGAAAAGCGTCAAGGCCCAACGCAGAGAGCCCTCATTCATCCTCCGATTGAAGATTTCACGGAGCGGTTTCTGGCCGAGGACACGCTGCTGCTGTTTCTTCGGATCGGCTCCTGAGAGGCTGCGGGTGTTCGTCTCGCCGAGCACACGAAAAAGGCAGTCAACTTCCTCCGCTTGTTGCTTTTTCCAAGCGGGTACATAGCCAAGCTGTTTCTTCCTCCCTTTTTTCAGAAGCAGTTCCTGGAAACCCGGAGGCTCGATTTCGCAAGATGGGAGACCACCCGCGACCAGTGTTTTTTCGTAGATCGCCGACAGTAAGTCAGTCGATGCAACTGGACCCCCGATCACGACCTGATCGCCTGCTTTTACAGGGTTGGAATATCCGACGAGGAGTTCGGCGAGTTTCTCTATTCGTTGATCCATGATTCTCTACCACCTCTTATCATTTCAGCCACTTCTCGAGTACGACCGCATCCTCAGTGGGTGACCGATAATAATTCTTCCGCGTACCTATAGTTTGAAATCCGGCTGTGTTGTAAAGCCCCAGCGCGGCCTGGTTGGAAGCGCGCACCTCCAGCAGGGCCCTTTCCGCTCCGTTCTCGACGGCGTGGGCGAGCGCATGGTCGAGCAACCCTTCGGCGATTCCTTCGCGCCGGACCGTCAAATCAACAGCCAGATCGGCGATATGGAGCTCTTCGAAGAGGAGCCAGCCAATGAGAAACCCCAGCAGGGTTACCCGATCCTCGCGCATCCATCCCCAAACCCAGGTGCTCGGCTTTTCGAAGTCGGAGCGAAACATCGCCTCGGTCCAGGGGACCGCAAACGATTTTTGTTCGATAGCGACCATTTGGTCGATGAAATCCTCACGCAGGCGGATAATCATGGGAAGTTCATCATATCGGGGAAGTGGGGCGAGTGGGTATCCCCGCGCCCACTGATTGAGACTACAATTCATTCTTCGTAAGTTTTCAGGGTCAATACGTTGAATAAAGTTGCCTGGGTCCTTATATCCATTACAGCCATCGGTTCCACAGTCGCCCTATCCGCCTGGTTGGGTCGACCGAACCAGGTGACCATCGAAATAGATGAATCGGCAACCGCCACGGATCTCGATCTCGCGCTTATCCGTCAGCACTCGGAGAAATTCACCCAAACACCATCACGGATAACCGGCTCAGGAGGAGTTTCCCAGGCTGGAACCTATATTCACCGAACTCTCACGGAGATGGGGGTTGCTGAGATCGAAACGCAGACCTTTGAAACTGCGGTGCCGGTGGTGAAGTACACGACCCTCCAGGCTCGATTAGCCAATGGCTCTCTGACAGCCCTCCGACTCTACCCCCTTTGGCCAAACCTGGTCCGAACCTGCCAGACGCCACCCGAAGGACTCGTCGGGCCACTCATTGATATTGGGAAGGGGAAGGATGCGGATTTGGCGGGCAAGCGTATTGAAGGGTCAATGGTTGTCATGGACTGGGACTGCAAATCGGAGTGGCTTTCGGTCCCGGAGTTTGGAGGGAAGGCGCTTTTGTTCCGGGCGAAGGACAAAGCGACCGGAAACGATGCCAGAATAAAATTCATGTCGGTCCCTGCTGATATCCCTCGCTTTTATGTTCATGAGAACGATCTAGCCGTACTTGATAAAATGTTGGAGTCGAATAGTGAGGCGACGATCCGCTGCGAAATGACCTGGGAAAAGGTTCCAGCACAGAACCTAATTGCCCGGCTTCCGGGACCTGGCCTAACTGATCCACAGGATCCCGACACCGCGCCGATCCTGTTTCATTCGTATTACGACAGCATCAGCGTGGTTCCCGAGATTGCGCCGGGAGCCGAACAGGCATCCAGCGCGGCGACACTGCTGGAACTGGCGCGTCACTTTGTTGAACACCCCTCCCATCGGCGACCCGTCTATGTTCTTTTTACCGGCGGGCATGGCCAGGCGATGGCTGGGATGACCCATTTCGTCCGTACGCTGAGAGACGGGCTCGAAGAGGGATGGGAGGGAGAGGTCCACGACACGCTGGTTGCAAGGATGGGGAGACCCGGGCTCTTCGTCGGCCTCGATCTATCCAGCCATTCCGAACGAATCGGCGTCTTTTGCAATGGTCAGGCGCGAAATTACCAGGAAAGGCTGCTTCGACCACGCTTTTCCATCTTGGGGTTCAACCTCAACAAACACGCCAATGCTCTGACCCCTGATCGCGATTCCGCGAAGGAACTCGCATCATTTGTAGATTGCATCAACCTCCATCAAGGGCGCCACTGGTGGTCGTACCTACCCTACCGAGTTGGGTTTGAAAGCGAAATTCCGACAACGGCAGGCTTGCCGGGAATTACGCTGGCGAGTCTCGGCGATATGCGGCGAAGAGTAGATACGCCGCACGACCTGCCGGGCAAGATCGACTGGAACAAATTCTCGCGCCAGGTGCTGGCGGAACCGGGAAAACGAATAGGACTGTTGGGCATCGCGCGCGCGCTGGTCGGTTGGAAGGGGCCTCTGACCAACGAAGAGATTGACGACAAATGGGCTCGACTATCTGGCCGCGCGGTGTGGCTCGACCCGGAAACCAACTACACACCGGACGAACCGCTGGTGGGCGCTTGTGTGGCGCTAAAGACTTATCGTGGAGACAAGTACACCCTGGGAACACGTGGAATTCCGGTCATGCTCAGCGACGCGGAGGGGCGTTTTGAATTCGATGGGTTGATTGATATCACAGGGAATCCGGAGTTCAAGAAATGTTCGATTGAAGCTTACGGCCTTTCCGAAAGAAAATTCGTATCGAGAAATGGGCCGGCGCTTGTAGAGTGGGAGCGCACGGCCGCGAAGTTTGGGCAGGCAGCAACAGCACCTGAGCCGGACGGTTCAATTATCTATGCAGCCAACCAGGGGCGGCCCGAAGACCAGCCCACTGAAATGCCCTTACGTGGTTCCGAGCAGAGTCTGAATATACAGGTTTTCCCGTGCCAGGCGCTGAGCCTGTTTGGGCTCTCTGAGCCAAGGTCCTTCCTTGCCCTTTCGAAGATGAGTTTATTCGACATAGCCACGACCAGCCCCCCTTTTCAACATGGCATGAGCACAAGCGACACAGCCCAAGGGACGCTCGATGAGATTTGTGTGACGTTCTGGACCGAGCCCTCACTGCAAGTCGGTATGACATTCGACCTTCCGTTTCGAGGGAAGCGGCTTGTATTGGTCAACAACAGCCACGAAAACACAAGAGGAAAAGGGTTTGCGATGAACGAACTGGCCGGCATCCACTCGATTGGACTCCAGGGCGCAAGCGATATGTGGAACCTGGATGAGGCGCGGCTTGAAAAGTTCAGGAATCATGGCATCCGCAGTCCGCGAATCACCCGCTACCATGACGAGGCAAGGGAATACCTCGACCAGGCGGAGGCCGCTATCGCTGTCGGGGATTACATGGAATACCGCAAGGCCAGTGAGAGGGGGTGGTCCCTGGAGATCAAGGCCTACAACGAACTATTCGCCTTGACAAACAACATGGTCAAAGGGGTTCTGTTCTATCTCCTGCTGCTTGTCCCGTTTTCGTATTGCCTCGAAAGGCTCCTGTTCGCTTCTGTAAGTATCAAGAAACGGCTGATTGGAATCGGGACCATATTCTCTTTTAGTTTCCTTATCCTGGTGATCATCCATCCTGCGTTCCGGTTTACCCCAATGCCTCCGCTGGTATTGCTCGCATTCTTGGTGGTGGGGCTCGCAGGCACTGTGATCGTTCTTATTACCCGGCATTTTGACCGGCTCCTCTTCTCCCAAAAAAGTATCGCTCTTGGCATCCACGAAGAGGGGGCAGGCGGTGGGGATACATTGTCGCGCTCGGTAGACCTTGGCATCAGCAACATCCGGCGGAGGCCGGTCCGATGTTTCCTGACTTCCGCGACGATTGTTCTGATTACTTTCACACTTCTATCTTTTACCTCGGTCGTACCCGAAACCGGAATATCCCAGCTCCAGCATCCCAAAGGAGAGCCTGTCTATAGAGGATTGCTCGCCAGACACAGGAGTTGGCAGGGCCTGCCTTTACCCCTCTATCATTCCCTGCAGAGGTCGTTCCTGGATGGAGGAAAACCAGAAAGCGCAACTGAGGCGGCTGTGGTCGCGCGGAGTTGGTACTTTTCTGATTGGGAAGGGAGCCTTTCGCAAATCGAAATAGCGCCATCACCCGACTCGAACGAGGAAACCTCGTCAACCGAGATGGGAGGATTCTTCCGCGCGATCGCTCTGGTGGGAATGGAGGCGGCTGAGCCTGCTATCACACGCCTGGACAAGGCGTTGGTTGCGGGCCGCTGGTTCCGGGAGGGGGAGGAGAATGCCATCATCCTGCCCCTCCACGCGGCACGGTTCATCGGTTATGGCCCGGAGGATGTAGGGAATGGGGTGGACCTCTTTGGACGTCGGATGTCGCTGGTTGGTCTTTACGATTCCGAAAAGATGGATGCCATCAAGGACCTGGATGGCGAACCGTTGATGCCGGTGAACTTGGTTCTTCAAAGGCGCATCCGCGCGCTGCGTGAATCCAAGGAGCAACCCGATACCCTTGAAGAGTATGTTCACTTCTCAAGTGATCAGGTGGCGATTGTTCCACTTGCTTTTACGTTCCAACTCGCTACGCCGATTCGGAGTGTCGCAGTCAAGGTTGGACAAGACACAGATGTCGAGGCTGAGGCCAAAGGCTATGCCCGCCGCTCCAATCAAACCATCCTGGCCAGTAATGGTGAAGAGGTTCGCCTGTACGCCTCACTTGCGCGCAACCGTGTCAACGCAACGGCAGAGATTCTTTTTCCCGTTCTTCTGGCTTTCCTGATGGTCTTGGGGACGATGCTCGGTTCGGTTTATGAGCGAAAGCGGGAGATTTTCATTTACAATTCGGTGGGCCTGTCGCCCACAGATGTTTCAACCCTCTTTGTAGCCGAAGCGGCTGTTTATGCCATTCTTGGCGCGGGGTTCGGGTATCTGATCGGTCAGGTTCTTTCGAGGATTTTGCTTAGCACGGGGCTGCTTCCCGGGCTTGCACTCAACTACTCCGCTGGTTCCACCATCCTTGTCCTTTCTCTTACCGTATTTGTTGTACTCCTTTCCGCCGTTTATCCGGCTCGACAGGCTTTTCGGGCGGCGTTGCCCAGGTCTCGCGAGTCGGACAGCGAGGATACGCAGTTATCCGGCGATCAATTGGGGCTCTTCCTCCCGTTCGTAACCGACCGTGAAGGTTCCTATGCGATGCAATCCTATCTCCACGAGTTCCTGCAGGGACTTTCCGGGATTTCCTTTGGCGAACTCGCAGTGGATAACCTCCAGGCCGAGGATCAGGAGGGTCCGGTCCTTCGGTTTCGCGCCTGGTTGGCCCCCTTCGATCTTGGCATTTCTCATGATGGCGAAATTCGGACTGTCTACCAACCCGACCGAAAGGTTTACCAGTTTCATCTGACCGCATCGAGATGGTCCGGGGACCAGCAGAATTGGAACCGCCTGGTCCCGAGGTTCCTGGGGAGCATCCGCAAGCAGTTTCTCCTATGGCGGGTTTTATCCGGAGAAGACCATGCAAGATACGAAAAGCAGGCGGAAGTGGTTTTCGGGTATAGGCCCCATGCCTGAATTCAGTCCCGACGACACACTGGAGCGAGGACCTTATCGGGATGGGTTCACCACCCGGACTGTGGTTGGAGCGCTGTTTGTCTCGTTTGTAATGATGCCTGGCGCGATCTACCTGGGGCTAGTCGCCGGGCGCGGGCTGGGATCCGCGGCGGAGTGGGTCACTATCATTCTTTTCGCCGAGGTCGCCCGAAGAAGTTTTACACACCTCTCTCGCCAGGAAATTTTTGTCCTGTTTTATGTCGCCTCGGGCCTGTCCGGAGTGGCGATGGCTCACCTAGCCCTCGCTGGCGGGCCCTTTGCAGTCACTATCTGGGGCCAGTACATGGTCCAATCGCCTGAAACCAGCGCGATTGCCGCGGAGATACCCGACTGGGTGGTTCCCCCGGCGGATTCGCCAGCGATTACCGAGCGCAACCTGGCTCACCCCGACTGGTGGTATTCCGCAAGTCATGGGCTGATTTCCGCGATGGTGATGATCTGCGTGGGCCAAGTCCTCGGCCGGATGGCCTGGTTCGGGATGGGGTATGTCCTGTTTCGACTGGTTTCGGATCGGGAGCGGTTGCCGTTCCCGCTCGCTCCGATTGCAGCTGAAGGCGCCACTGCCCTCGCCGAGTCAACTGGCCGTGATGAAACCCTGTCCGAACGCCGTAAAACCTCCTGGCGTTGGAATGTTTTCAGCGTGGGAGCCACCTTGGGGATTGTTTTCGGTTTCGCTTATGTTTGCTTACCGGTCCTAACAGGGTTGTTCATGACCAAACCGATTATGCTGTTCCCGATCCCGTTCATTGATTTCACCAGCCGTGTAGAACAGGTCCTTCCGGCGAGTCTTGTTTCGATCAGCTTCGATGCTGGTCTGTTTCTAGCTGGAATGGTCCTGCCGTTCCCGTTGGTGGTCGGCACTTTCATTGCTGCGGTTGCCACCGGACTGGTTGCCAACCCCATCCTCCAGAAGATGGGGGCATTCGAGCATTGGACCCCGGGGAACGGTCTCCTGGTCAACCAGATGATTTTAGGGTTTGACTTCTGGATGAGTGTTTCGCTCGGCTTGGCCGGCGCGGTAGGGATCCTTGGAATCTATGCTTTGGTCAATCAGACGATTGGCCGAAAGCGGGAAACAAGCGTTCCACTTCCAGAGAAAGTCCCTGAAGAGGAGGGAGAAGAACCTCCTTACCGGACAGCCTGCAAACAGAGAGGGGATTTTCCCATGTGGGTCGGAATTGCGTTATTCACCCTTTCGACAGGTAGCTATTGCTGGCTCTGCAAGATCCTGGTTCCTGGGTTTCCGATTTGGATTGTTCTAGTCTTTGGTTTTCTATGGACCCCGATCCAGTCTTATGTTTCGGCGCGTCTTGTCGGTATGACCGGGCGGGGGGTTTCAACCCCTTTCCTGAAGGAGACAGTCTTTATCACGAGCGGGTATAAACCCATCGACATCTGGTTTGCTCCAATACCCCTGGGCGATTATGGAGGTATCACGCAGCGTTTTCGGGAACTTGAGCTGACCCGGACAAAGTTTACTTCGATCATAAAGGCTGAGGTATTAATGATTCCGATTAGTCTGATTTCGAGTTTTTTCTTCTGGTGGGTTTTCTGGAAAATGAGTCAGGTCCCTTCGGAAACTTTTCCCTTTGCTTCCAGGATCTGGCCGGTGGCAGCCAGGCAATCCTACCTGATCCTCACCGCTAACGCTTCAGAACATCCGCTCCTGCTTGAGGCTCTGAAAGCGCCTGTGATCGTCGGTTCTTTAGTCGCCGGGCTCGGGATATATCCTCTTTTCGCACTGCTCGGCGTACCGGTCATGTTCTATTACGGGTTAATCGGCGGAGTCGGAGCGCCGCTCCATGCGGTGCTCCCGCTCTTTCTCGGCGGGATCGTGGGGAGATATTATTTCAGGAAGAAATTTGGGACCGAGCGCTGGAGTCGGTATGCCCCGGTTGTAGCCGCTGGATTCTCATGTGGAATGGGTCTGGCGGGGATGCTGGCTGTGGCTGCCGCGATTGTGTCTCAATGTACGAGGGAGCTTCCCTATTGAACCGGCGATCCGCTAATCCTATGACAGGCCAGTTGCCGGTCCTGCCGTGGAGCAGGACTTTTGCTCTGTGTTGGGCCGGTCTCGCGAACCGTCCCGGACGTTCTTTGCTTACGTTCACTGGGATCGCCGTAGTGGTCGCGTTCTTGATGTCCACTTTGGCCTACCAAAATATCCTTCACCACCTTACTGGAATGGATGATGTTCACACGCGCGCTTACCTCGAACGCGCAGGAGTGGTTGTCGGAGAAGCTGGAGATCAGGCTCACCAAGAGGACCAGAGGATGTGGCTGCTGGGCCTCTCGGTTCTGTTGTGCCTGGCGGGGGTGACCAACACGATGCTGATGAGTGTGATGGAACGGTTCCAGGAAATCGGAACCTTGAAATGCCTGGGGGCTCTTGACCGTTTTGTGGTCCGACTCTTTGTCCTGGAGAGCCTGATCATCGGATTCTCCGGGAGCCTTGTAGGAGCGGCG
>Ga0310121_10004905_pt1 | contig 11647 bp, 23 predicted proteins | sample CB27_Tmax_986_MG_FD_203504 | JGI IMG/M metagenome (GOLD analysis project Ga0310121, IMG submission 203504) | Marine microbial communities from Western Arctic Ocean, Canada - CB27_Tmax_986 | ecosystem: Environmental > Aquatic > Marine > Oceanic | place: Canada: Western Arctic Ocean | collected...
AGTTCGGAAACATTCTCTGAACTCTGACAATTTTAACTTCTTCTTTTTTTACCATTTTGTTGTTCCCTTATCTTCTTACGCATTTGCACTTTAAAATCGTTATACCACATATCAATATCCTTATACTTAGAAACAGGCGTGGTCAAAAGAAGAACTTCTTCCAAGAGCTTCACGTCACGTTCTTTCAACCGTTACCACGTCTTGAGATTTTTTCACCAATGACCTTGTTTCTTTCATCGGTATCATTTTCTGCATATAGGTGCTCTCCAATTTGAATTTACCTCTTTTGCCCTCACTAACAATAACAAATCCTACCTCATGTTTTCTGGCTATGCCAATATTATTGATTGCTCTGTCAATTGTGACTATTTTTGCACACCACCAAAATGTTTCGTTGAAAAAAGCCAACGTCTGAGGCTGAATCACCTTATACTGTTTGCTCCCCTTGAGAACCTTATCATGAATAAATTCTGCAATGTGGACACGAGAACCTGCGTGTGGTGCTTTCGCCATGGTTATTTCATACCTCTTTTCATATTTAACCTTTGTCAGCCATGACGTCTTTAAACAGTTTTCGCCAATCCCATCTTTCTTCAAAGTCCATTAATACCTTTAACGGTAAAACTTTTGTGTTTGTATTTTTCATTACTTTTATCAGCATCGATGCTATTCCCAAAACCCCATCATGCATTAATTCAGCTAGCTCTGTTCTCTTTACACCTAATGGCTCTGTCAATGTCATATCAAAATTAACTCCTCTGGTTTCCTGTATTTCCTTTTCAGTGATACCTTTCTTATTATTATCCTCACAATATACGATTAGAGATTGTAGGAATTGGTGAGCAATCTTAATCATTATTTCTAATCGTTGCTCTGAATTGGTATCCTTAGTCATAAGTATCATTATGGGCATCTGCCTGAGCTTGTCCCATTGCCTCCCTGCATGAATCACATCTACATTCTTCGGTGCATTCTGTTATACCTTCACAAACATCACAAAAAAATTTACTTCCAAAGTGCATTATGTATCTATCAACCTCTGTTCTCTATACTCAATAAATGATTGTTGAGAAACTGTTCTCTATACCCAATTTTTCCATCTCTTCTACGTGGGTGACATCTAAGTTTTACTGAGCAACATGGACATCTTATGCCTTCATATTCTACCCACATTTCGCAGACTTGGCATCTTTTCTGTCCTGCTCCATATCTGCTAATTCCAAGGCTAATAGGCATCGGTCTTTTCGCTTTAAATCTATCACAAATTCCTTTACAGGGCATTATATTTCTCCATCATACTCCTTACACTTACATTCTCTACACGAATTGTTTTCTTGCCAGTCTTCAAATTTGCCTTCATATCCAGCTTCCTCTGTATGTTCATGTGCAATTGGTTTATGTCCACAACTACACGGATATAAAGACATATGCTCTAAACAATACGGGTCATGCATTCCTTCAATTTCTCTGCCACATTCTTCCCTTGATAGCATAGAGTGTTCACAATAAAGTGCCATTAGTTTTCCTCCACATTTTCTACTTGGTGTTCCCAACCATCTACACATTCTCCGTCATCATAATCAAAAACAACTTTACCTTCTTCTGCCATTTTTTCTGCTGTTATTACTGCCTCCTCTTCAGAGTCTGCCTCGATTGATACGTATGCTCTATATGCCATAGTTCCGTATTCGCTGAGTTGAACTTCGTATGTGTTCTTTCCTTTCTTCTTTGGTTCTTTCTTCTTTCCTTGTAATGACAGTAATCTCTCCTTACGAGCTTTCTTATTCATTTCGATTCCTCCTTATCATACCTTCTATCATATGGACTGAGTCATCTGTGAATTTACAAAACCCACACTCAACAACCTTCCTCAAAGTGGTGACATCTATTATTCCTCCCAAATGCTTCTTCCTAAATTTCTTCAAACCATTTGGTATTTCAATTAAATGTGTGCCACCAACATATCCATCTCTCTTATTCCAAATGTTCTCATGACATTTCCTACAAGTCCAACTCATTCCGATTCCTCCTCTTCTGCGTCACGTTCAGCTATCATACCTTCGTCTTCAATTACGCCACATATTCTTTCATCATAATCTTTAACTCTTACAACATCCTTAATTTTATACTCCCAATCATCGTCATATAAAGTGTCAAACTCCCAATGAATTTTACTATAATCCCACATTTCCTCAGAGCCTTTCTCAGTTTTTGCAAATCTTAAAGCTTTCTTCATCGCCTGTTCAATATTTGCTGCCTCCAATGTGACAAAACCATGATGTATTATAGGAGCTCTTTCGGTGACATGTATTCTATATAATTTATGTGATTTTTTCATATTCCTCACATTTGCAGTTTTTATCGTCTATCATTCCATACATAACACGACCACTATGACGAAGTCGTTTGCAGAACTCACATAACATCAGTCTCATCATAAATTCCAGTCCTCTTTTTCTTGAGCTACTTTTGCATAGTGCCATTTTTTGCAGTCCTTTACTGCCTTCCTCACTTCTGTAATAATACTCTCAATATTTTTAAAGTCTTCTTCTTCTACACAATCACGAATTAAGTCCATCTCTTCGCATATTGAGTTAATGAACTGCAATTGCTCGTTAGGATTTGATGGAAATTGAGTCATAGATTACCCTCCTTATGGTCACGTTCGAGTTCAGCTATTGCTGCTTCCTTCTCTTCACACACCATACCCCTTAAGTCAATTTCTGTTCCGTCAATATCAGATAAAAACTCTACGCCTTGGATACAATTTACACAAAATCTATCTGTTCCATATGCCTTTGTAAGATCTAAAAAATGCTTACTGCCCTTAGCAATAACAGTCTTACAAGCATTACATTTGTAATTTTTACCAGCTCTCGTTAGAATCGTCATTTCTTACCTAACCTCTTTTTTCTACCCTTTTTTTGTAAGTCTTCATAAAGCCATTCGTATGTATCGGTATCACAATGCCAAGTATCAATATTACCCATTAGTCATCTCCCTCTCCCTTTTATTTTTCAACCATGCGTAATAATCAAGTCCTAATGTTTTCTGGAATTTTTCTTCCTCAAGAAGTAAAGTCGTTGCAATTTTAACCATAGGTTGAGTGTCCAGCATTCCTTCAGCAGTTCCACATTTACTACAGATGCTTGTCTTCCCATCTCTTCTACTTGAAGTTGCAATGTTCGAATAATGTTCGCCACATCTTGGACATATCTTTGCCATACTGGATTTCATCGCCTTTTTTGGCTTCATCGATTCGGTATGGGCACTGCCCAAAGCTCCGTCAGTATCTGAGGTTGCGACCCTCTGGCTTCTCTTTTCTTTCGCTGGGTTCTGCATCTCAGGTTTCCAACCTCCCTTAGTTGCCATCTTCTTGATGTCTCTATCACTCATCTGGTATTCAGGGTGTTGCATAATAAATTCTGGATAATCATTAATCTCATCTTTCCAATCTTTCATTTGTCCCCACTGCTCTTTAATGCTCATCTCAGTTTCATCGGGATTGTAATTCCAACAATATCCACCGTGTCCTAACTGTGCTGGGTTCACACCTTTATGGTCTCCATGACATATCCAGTTTCCCTCCTGTGGTGAATGTGATTCTCTTGGACAACCACATCTACACTTTGGTATTCTTGGGTCTGGTGTATTTACTCTAGTTCCATCGAACATAATGAATCCTCGGTTATCTCTTTCTGGAATTACCTGTCCAGTGTAATCCGTTTTTATTTCATACCCGAAGACATCATACTTCTTTGGCTTTACTGGTTTTACTTTCCTTGGTCTGCCCATTATTTCTTACCTCCTTCTCCTGCCTTTTTCTTTAAGGCATCTAATTTTTCTTTAAGATTTCTGGCTCGTAATGCCGAAGCATCTTGTTGGTGTTGATGTCTCACTAATTCTTTGTTTAATTTCTCAATTTCCTTAAAGTCCTCACTTGTTGGCTTCACAACATCTTGTGGTTCACTTGGTTCTGGGTCTGGCTGTTCAATATCAATTCCAGCGTCTTGAAGTTTATCCTGTAATTTCATATCTTCCGGCTTTGGGATTTCTGGTCTATCTGCTCTTGGTATCATTTTTCCTCCCAGTGTAAATCTTGGATTTTCTGTGTCTGGTTGATTTAACCTTTCTATCTCAGCTCTCTTTTCCTCACACTTTTCACAGACACAATCATCAGTATGTTTGATAGGGTGGTAACGCTCAAATTTTTCTCCTTTTGGTGTTGGTATTGCATTTGGTTTATGCATTAAAGCCCACTCCTTAGCCAATAGATTTCTATGCATTAACATTCTGTCATATTTGGTGTATCCTTTTTCATCTGTGGCTATACTCCATTTGCTATTTGGAAAACAGTATGGACATTCGCCTAATTCGTCATGGTCTACTTTTCTCTTAAGTTCCTGTCCCGATGCGTCTTTTCCCTGCATATGACAGGTGCATAATCTATCTCTTCTCATCGCATCAGTTTCATCTCTCTTTTTCTTTGTTGCCGAATCTGTTTTTTCAGTCTGCCTTGCCTTAGTGTCAGCCACGTATCTAAGCTTTGCATAAATTCTATTGTATTCACGTCTGTCTTCTAATTTATCCCAATCAATTTGTCTACCGAATTTCTTTTCAAAATAGTAGTTGGCTGATTCCTTTGACTTGAATCCTACCTCTTCTTTCTTTGTCGAACTTTCTTTCTTCTCTTCAGTTTTGCTTAAGTCCATCGCACCATCTTTCTCAACGTTTTCTGGTCTGGATTTAACAGATTCATAATCAGGTTCTCCTTGTTGAACTTCAACCTCTTCCTCGCTTAACATTTTCTTGATATATTTGGATATTGCATCAAGACTCCTATGCATTATTTCTGATATTTCTTTTCGTGTCTTTCCAGACTCATAGAGATACCTAACTACATACTTCTCTTTGTCTGTAAGATAGTTTCTGAATTTCGCATAGTTCGCTTTCTGCTCTACTATCCTTTTCTCAGTATCCTCAATGCTTTTCTGTAAGTCGAATTGCTGTTGCTTGAGTTGCTCAATCTTTCGCTCATTCTGTTTAATTGTTACCCTTTTGTCTGCACTTCTCTTTTGGGTCGGTCTCTTTGGTTTCTGTTTAACAGCCTGTTTCTTAGCACCTATATTCCATCTCTTACTATAGTCTGGATATTTCTTCTTACGTCTCTCATATTCCTTAGCGTAATCTCTAGGTCTACCTGCACCATCACGTTTTTCGCCTTTCTTCAAACTTCTTTTCTTTTTAGTCATGTTTCTCTTCCCTCCACTGTCTTAGAAAGTCCCCTGTTCTCTTTAACTTGAACGCTGTTTTGTTCAACCACGTTCTGTCTATATTCACTCCTATGTAATGGTCTCCAACACTGTCTATTCTTTTCCCATCAAGTTCAAATGGAATTACTAAAGTCGGGTCAATCACTTTACCAGAGTTCCTGTCAACTAACCACGAGTGAGCCATTGCTAAAGGCAAATCATCTTTGATTACATATCCTTCGTAATAATCATAAAGTCCACATACGTCTGAAGTCCAAGCATTGTGATAACATTCCTTCAACTTACAACCGTGTTCTTTACTCACTTTTTTGCTTAAGTCAACATCAACCTTCTTGAATCGTTTTGATTCTTTACAGAACCATTCCCAACTCACTCCCTCTGGTAATTCAGGGTGCATAGGCTTGTCCATTATCTGCATGATATATCCATATTCTTCTAAGAGTGTCATTTTGAAAACCTCATGAACTGCTTTGCGATTTGTTTCACCAACACTCTCTTCACATCTGCCATATCTGCAAATCTGATTGCATTGCCTCTTCCAAATATCATTTCCATTTCTTTTCCGTGGTCACCATAGTCTGATACCTCTACACCTGTGCTGACTATTCCTCTTCGGTTCATGTTCTGAATGAATCTTATCATCTTATCATCATAGTCTACATCTCCATCTGTTATCTGGAAAAACAACTTCTTTTTCTGTGGCAATCTGTTGACATAGTCTGCAATCCACATTGTTGCTTCTCTGAATGGTGTTCCACCATATGCTCCTAAAGTCTCAACATCTTCGTATTTTCTAATGATGTGAACTCTTCCACTTGTCCAACCGATTACATGAATTTCTACATTTGGTAATTCCTCGAATGCTTTGTAAAGTGTTGCACATAATGTTTTTGCTATGTTAATTCTTGCTCCTCCCATTGAACCTGATTCATCAACTCCAATTACTACTGCAAAGCCTGTCTGTGGCACATCAGATATTAGAAAGTCTACTCCACCTTCTGTTCTGTTTTTGATAAACAAGTCAATATCAATATCGTTTCCTTCTTCTCCTGACACATATTTGCTCTTTGCCTTGATATGCTTGAACAATCCTTTCAATTTGTTAACTGTCTGTCTATCTACCTTTACTGGAGCTCTGCTGAGTTTTCTGGATTCGTTTGGAATTACTTTCAAGTCTCCACGAATTTCTTCTAACTCTTCATTTGAGTATCCATCTCTATCTCCAAATTCAAATTTTCTTGAGTCATCATCTTTTACATTGCTTAAGTCTGCAATTTGGTCTTCAATTCTTCCCAATTGTTCCTCAGCTTCTTCTGCAGATTCTTCTAATGTTTGATTGCCTGACTTTACAGCGTTTCCTCTCATATCTTTTGCTGGGTCAACTTTCCTTTCTAGTTTCTTTGCCTCATTAGATTTTTGAGTTAAGTCGTCATCTTTCTCATCTCTTGGTTCTGTTGGTTTTGGTGCTTCAGTTTGTTTTGGAAATTCTTGATTTAAGTCATCTGAATCTTCTCCATCTTTTAGTCTGCTGATTAGGTCTGATGCATCTCCTCTTGTTTCTGGTGTTTCGCCATCATATCCCATATGCTTCAATGCTTCCAACTGTCTTTCTGTTGGCTTTTTACCGTCAAAATTATATTTCTTGCAACTCTCACACTCACAACCTTTCTGGTGTTTGTTTAAGTTTCCAGAATGTGGTTCTCCCTGTCCTTCGCCTTCTCCTTCTCCTTGTCCTTGACCACCTTGGCATCCTCCTGCTGGATTTCCCTCTATTGGATTTCCATCTTCTCCTTCTTCCTCATCACCATTGCCGTCTCCTGATTGTTGAGTTTGACCTGTTCCTTGACCTTCTCCATCTTCCTTACCTTCTCCTTCTTGTTCTGGATTTGGTTCACCATCTTCTCCTTGTCCTGCTGGTGTTGGTGCTGGATTAACCATTCCACCACAGCCACCTGTTGGGTCTTCAGATTCTTGTGGGTCTCCTTCGCCTTCTCCTTGTCCACCTTCTCCTTGACCTTGTCCTTCTCCCTGTGGCTGTTCTAAATCATTTGCATAATTATCAATATACCAAGGCTTTACAACTTCATCAAGATATTCTTTTGCTAGGATTAGTGAGCCATTGACTCCTGTTCTCTCTACATCTTTAACATACTGGTTTGCTCTAGGAAATTTGCTGTTTGCAACTTTCTCAGTAAGTCCTAACTGTGCTGCCTGAATTGCTGTTGCTGGGTCTTCAATCTCTTTGTTTGCAAACTCTGCTTGTGCTTTCTTCAAATCAACTTCGGTGTATCTGTCCTCATAACCTTTGTAAAGATAACCCATCATTGAGTTAAGTCTACGTTGTTCTAATGCAGAATAAACACCGTCTGCTATTTTGCCAACATCTGTCTGATGTTTATCTTTTGCAAAATTGATTAAGTCAACCTTCTGCTCATTATACAGATTTTTTGAAGTATCGAAAAGAATTGAACTAACTGCTCTTTCAAATTTGGTCTTAGAAGATTCTTGTAATTTGTAATCCTTTGCTCCAATTGTAATATTAAATTTTAATTTACTGTCTGTGTTTTCTCTAACATCTGTGTCTTGGTCTTTGTAAGAATTGCATTGCACGTTGATGTCTACTCCTTTGATTTTACCTAAAATGTCTGCTGTCTTTTGAAGATTGCTTTCCCTGTTAGTTTCTTCAAATCCAAAGCCACCACCTTTTCTAACTGCTATTTTTTGTTCTTCCCCAGCAGTCTCTTCTACTGATGATTCTTCTTCCACTGATTTGTCTTCATTGTTTTGTGTCATTGTTACTACTACTTAGTTTTGGGTGTTATTAAATGTTTATTTCTTAAGTTGTTTAGTTGTTTAGTCGCCTATAATACGAACCTATCTTAACAATTCGGTGATTTTTTTTCCGTAAATTACTTAAAGTCACCCTAACTGAATTTTGGTTAGTTCCTGCGAGTCCAGCTAACTCTTCGATAGTTTTCTTACCACCGAACAGTGCATCTAAAATCTTAGACTCTTTCCGATATGGCTTCTGATGTGTTTTTCTATAGTTGACGTGCAAATACTTTTTCCTTCTACTCCTCTTACATTCTGGGCATCTTTTACAAAGCCAACTGCATCTGGAATATACAGTAAAACCAAAACCACAATCTACACACTTCTTCAAATAGAAGTTAAGTGCTTTCATACTTGGCATCATGGGTGGCACGTTATCATCTAATGATTTTATCAATTGTTCTAAGTGCCTCATTGACTGTATCCTCCTTGTCCCAACTCCATATGCCTGATGCTTGGGAAAAATGTCTTTTCTCTTTTCTCCTTATCTACGTTGAGATATGCATTAGCAATTATCTTAATTATCATTCCCTGATACTCTAATTCTTTCAAAGTGTCATCGGTTGTATGCTGACAGAATTTAACCCATTTATCTTTCTTTGACATAGTTGCTGGAACTGCCTTAAACTCTGGGTCTTCAATAAATTTATCTAATACATACACAGGATTTCCATCTCCATGAATTTTCATATATTGCTTAAGTCCTTCCATGATTATACTACTTAGTGAACTTCCTTCTCTTTGTGCTACCTTCATACAGTCATGCCAGAACTGCTCATCTTTTACTGAAATTGTTTTATGAATAGGCATTACACTCCTAAGGTTAGTGGGTATTAAAAAGGTTTAATTTTTTTATTAAAAAAAATAATCAACTACTACTACTACTATACTTTATTATTATTCATACATACATACATAACATACATACATACGGAAAATAAAATAAAGTAAAAACCTGCTTTGTTAAGGATTATTTTTCTTAACATTTTTGTAATGTTGTTCATCTCTAACCAAATTCTCTAAAGGTTTGTCAACCCTAGTTACATAAACAAGGTTAGGGTGTTTGTTACATTTTGGACACCAATTCTTACATGGATTTAATTTGAATTGTTCGCAGTGTGGACAATCATCTACAACTACACAATCACCCTCACATATTCCACAGACAGTCTTAGAAGGCAAATCCATCTCAGGATTCCATGACTTCTTCCATAATTTCTTATCCTGTTTTGACATACCATGTTCTTCCTGAACATCTTTCTTCTTTATACACTGGTGTGGTCTTTCTGTATTCGGATTCCAGAGACTCCATTTACCTGTTCTTTCTTGAGCCTCGGTATCCCACGTTAAGTCATCAATACCACACTTCTTACACTTTACCACTAGAAGTCACCTGTGAGCGTAAAGTTTCTAACAATTGCCGTTCTAGCATCTTCTTCAGAATGCTTCTTTTGATCCCACAATTCAAGCATATTGAACCACGAAAAATCAAAAACCCTCCAACCATTAGCCTGTAATACTGTTCTTTGGTCTTGGTCTTGCAGTCGTTTTTTCTGGTTATCATGAACTGCTCCCATAAGCCTAACAGCAATCTTCATTCCATTGCCTAAAATTGCAATATCAAGAATTGCTCCTCGTGGTCTTAAACCGTCAAAAGGTGTCAAAGTAACTGGATACTCAGTCTTCACATTATACTCTTTACCCAACAACTCCCTGAAAATTTTAGCACATAGCAATTGCTCAGGTCTGTATTCTGAATTTTCTTCTTTCATATTTCTTCTGATGTGTGACATTCTTTTTCCTCCCTTGCCCATATGGGTGTATTGTGTAATACCAGACTTAAAAAGATTCTAATTCTTTTAAGTCGGACATCGGGTGTAATTCTTTAAACGGTGTCAAGTAACATTTGAAGCTAGTGACTCTCCCCATGGTCTGTGGCTCTTTACCTTCTGTTGCCTGAAAACCATCTATCCAACCTATTAACAAAGCACGAGTATGGGTATCAATTCCCTGTTTATCTGTATCAAAAAGAACCTGAACATAATACTGTGGCGTTCTTTTCTTTGCATAATCTTCTCTCACAGGCAAATTAAGATTAATCGTATATTTATGACATGACGCTTTAATCTCATACTTCCTATCAAAGTCAGGTTGACCAAAATTTTCTTTAATTTCTGCTAAAGTATTACCCTTCAGATAATCTCCATAAAACCAACTGGCAAATACTAACTCTCCCATTAAACCTACTAACGAATCAATATCAGACTCTACAGTCCTATCCATCTTTAACTTACCGTGCATTTTATTGGCATACTGCATCATGTCTGGTGTAATCTCGACATAAAGCATATCAGATTCTGTAATCATTTTAACCTCTTACCACACTTAAGACATCGGACTACGTGTTCTGTATCCCAGTCCTCATTGCAACACTTTACTAATTTTGTCAACCGTAATCTTCCTCTTGCCTTGCTTTTTAATAATCGACCTTATTTTCTTAATGTATCCTTCACTGTATGCCTCTGGGTGATAAATTACTGCACATTCGCCACACATTCTCCATTTTCTCCAACATAATTTTTTTTGATGTGAACCAACTCTCTTTCCACAGATATGCCATTTAACGCATCTCATCATCGTTCATCCTTGAAACAAAATGTAGCGTGAGGGCACATTCCATCACACAGATAGTTTTTAGTTCTTTCTGGGACATTATCATTTAACATTGCATCTTTTATTATTGCCTGATTTTTCTTCATTTTTACTAAAGTCTTCTCAACCTCATCTAACTTGAATGGCATAACGACTGGCTTGTCTTTTTTCTCCTTGTTGATTGTGCTGGAAATATAGATAACTGCTCCATGCTTAGAATCAATACCCATACACTTCTTTAACAAAACTCGATAAGTGTTAATCTGTTCAACATGACTCTCACTTGGTCTTGAGTTATACCTAGAGAAATAATCTATGCTTCCCGTAGTCTTCTTATCAGTGATTACATATTCATCATCAATTTTCAAAATATCATCCATCGTTCCTATTACAATATCATACCATCTTGGATTTCCTTCTTCAAGTTTAACTTTCTTTAAGTCAACTGGCTCATCCTTTACTATATCATATGCTAAAGTTATCTCATGAAATTTTGGCTCTGCTAACCGTGTCAATTCATGAACTGCTTGACCAAAAAATAGTGGTCGCATATCTTCTGTAGATAGTGAGGGTCGAGGATTTGATTTAGAGTAATACACGTATCTCATACATGGCTTAATCACATCACTTACGTGAAGCTTTCCTAGCCTCTCCGTCTCCATTCCTTCTACTTGAGCCTGTCTAAATTTGAAATAGACAGTGTCTCTTATGTTATCAAGACTTGTCATCTTTTTTCTCCTTTTTCTTTTTAACTTTATTTCCTGTTGGCTGACCATCTTTTATTGTCTGAGTCATACCTTCTCCACCTACTAAGCCATCACTAGGCATCTCTTCTGCCATTTTTTTCTGTTCTTCTGTTAGTGGTGTTTCATGTGTTTTCCATTGAGGAT
>Ga0310121_10004906_pt1 | contig 11645 bp, 9 predicted proteins | sample CB27_Tmax_986_MG_FD_203504 | JGI IMG/M metagenome (GOLD analysis project Ga0310121, IMG submission 203504) | Marine microbial communities from Western Arctic Ocean, Canada - CB27_Tmax_986 | ecosystem: Environmental > Aquatic > Marine > Oceanic | place: Canada: Western Arctic Ocean | collected...
TCGCGGCGGACTCGCTTCTTGTAGCGATCAAACATGCCTGCAGCATCGGCGGGCAGCTCGGCAGCCAACAGGTTCGACGTGTAGAGTTGGCCGAGCAACTGGATCGCCTCACCCTGCGTCGGCGCCTCGTCGCCCAGTTCGTTGTTGCAGATATCCCAGACCTGCTCGACCGACCGTTTGCCGTCGAGCAGCCCGACGAAGTGGTACGCCGCGGCGTTGAGTCGAAAGAACTGGTTGTTGCCCGGGTCACGGACGACGTGCCACATGTCGCCGCGGTAGTGCTGTCGGTATGTCTGCAATGTCGACCGCAGCCGCGGCCGAAGCGCCGCCACGCGATACCACGATTCGCTGAATGTCGGACGATCAACGGCCATGCTTAGGATTCAGGGTTCGTGAGCAAGATACGGTACTCGCTGATGTTGTTGCCTAATGAGAGCAAAGCCAATCGTACAGACCCCAGACACCGGATCCCATTACCACCACAGTTTCATGCGAATCCAGTTAATCAGGTCACGGGTCCACAACCAGCCGTACTTGGCTCTGCCCACTTTGATACGGGCGACGCCTTCCGCACCGATCTTGAGATCCTTGGACAGTTGATCCACGTCTATTCCCGCTTCTTCAGAATCGAACAGCACACGCACGCGCACGACACTTTGCTGATCCCTCGTATCGATCCTCGGGGCGACTGATTCGACGATAAACGGGATGTAGGTGCCGGGCATGTCCCGCGTCTGCAACTCACCACGCTGCGGTTTGCCGTCCTTGTCGACGCCCAGTTCACTGACCCTATTCTCCGGGATGAGAATCTCGGCGCGAAGCGTGTCGACCGGACCGATCTCAAAAAGCGAATCACCCTGCTCAACTCGGCTGCCTTCCATCCTCTTCAGGTCTCCGGCGATCACGATGCCGGAGATGGTGGCAACGATATTGGACTGCTTGAGATGTTGCCTGATACCGAAAATTTCCGCTTTAATGCGTTCTATATTGGTCTCGGCCAACCGTTGCTCGTAGGAGTTATGCGCTTCGGCGCGCATGGCGTAGCGACGTTGCGTATTCCACTGATTCAATTCAGCCTGCTGGCTGCGCAATTCGGAATTCAGTAACTGGGTATCCATGATCGCCAGCACCGTCTCGTTGGCAATGACAGGATCGGCCTCCTCGACGAGCACCTTCGCAAGAATGCCGCCGAACGGCGCGGGGACCACACGCTGGTCGATCGTCTGCACCGTGAACGGCCCCTTGGCGTAATCGGTACCGCTGAAACCGAACAACACCACGGCGAGCAAAAACAGACCCACGGCCAGCACCTTGACCCAAGTATGCTCGGTGCCCAACAGCACGGCCAAGCCCTTTTTCGACTTGTCCATCGCTTTGGCACCAAACCATTTGTCGTGCTCGTGCAGGTCGTCGAGCCTCGCGGTGCACAACTCGCAGACCAGGCGCAGCGACTCGATTTGCTCAAGATCGAACGGCTGGTCGGGGGGCCGCTCCACGGTGAGCACGCCGATTGTCTTCTGTTCCTGACGCAGGGGCACGCTACAGATGGTGGTCGGTCCGTGTTTGTGCGACAACGAACCGGCGGCGCGGCTGACGTACGTCGCCTCCGCCGAAGGCGGATGGACGACCTCAACATCCTGATCGAAGCATTCCTCCATGGCCGACTCGATGTCGAGCACAAGTTTCATCTTGCGTGTGAACTTCTCGGTGTGGCTCATGCCCACAGCCTTGACGTACCGGCCCTTGAGAAACCCAAGACTGACCCGCTCGGCCTGCCAGGCGGCGGCGATCTCGTTGCACAGCGCCATGGTGGCGGCCTTGAACCGGCGGTTGTTGTTGATCGACGCAAGCACCTCCAACGCCTCGCGCATCCGCTGAAGGTCCTGGTGGCGACGTTGCAGTGTAAGCCTCATCTCGTAAAGGCTCAGCAGACTCACCGTCAACTCCAGACGCTGACGGCTCTGGTCCAGCAACGCGCCGGGCGGACATTCGAGGATGAACACTTCGACGCCGCGCACGCCCTCGGCCGAGCGAAGCGGAATCATGACCAGGTGGTGGCGGGGCGTCTGATCATAAAAGTCACCGGCTGACTGGATCGGCGCCACAACCGTTTCGGTCGAGCGTACCACACGCGGGGCCGCTTCAACCGTCTGCGCCAGCCATACCGGCGTGGCCTGGCCCTGTTCGGGTGCCGGGAAGACGGCCAGAACCTCCGGTTCCTGTTTGCCACGCGTACGTAGAATCGCGCCACCTTCGGCTGATCCAACGTGGCATTGCACCGCCAGCAAGTGCAGTAAAAACTCGTCGGGCGGGCCATCAAACCGGGTCAGATGATCGACCAGATCGCTGACGGTCGGCTGGGCAGTTTGGGTTGCTTGTTGGCTCATGGCTTACATCGTGGCAGCGCCCCGTCGGCGTCCGGTATTGGCGGCACGACACACTCCGACCGCGAAAAAAACTTCAATCATGCCTTGGTTATATCGACCTCGACGGCCAAAACATTTATGGTATCAGTTCCCGTTGACGAATCCAAATATCGAGTATGACCGCTGCACGATCCGAAGGATATCGGTGCCTCTTTACCGGGGATCACCTCGATCACCCAATTGTAGCCATGAATTGCGGAAGCGGGCCGGTGAGACCCACCTTCCGCACACCGTGGCCCCATATCCCGACCAGCCAATCGGTTTTATCGGGCAATGGCCACCGCCGCGATCCTTTGTCGATAGATCATTCGATCACCCATGTTTAATTGTCACCGCGCAGCCCGGATGCCGACGCCCAGCGGTTTCGTCGGCCTTGATTCACTCGAACCGCGGCGACTGCTGTCGGCGATCTACGAAATCATCGATTTGGGCACCCTGGGCGGCCCGGCCAGTTTTGCCGTCGATCTCAACGAATCGTTGCAGGTGGTGGGCCGATCGATGCCCGATACCGGGCCTGCGAGCATGCGCGCGGTACAGTGGCCGGGCAACGCCAACCCGCAGGACCTCGGCACCCCGCTCGGATATACGCGCAGCGAGGCAACCGCGACCAACGAAGCGGGTACGGTGGTTGGCACCGCTTTGAACATCACACTCAACAAACGGGCCATGCTCTTTGCGGCCAACCAGGGCCCGACTGATTTGGGAACACTCGGAGGCGGTTGGAGCCGGGCCACGGCGATCAATAATATCGGACAGGTCACCGGCACCGCCAGCACACCTGCCGAGGAATCCGCTGAAGAGTCAACACACGCATTCGTCTGGCAAAACGACGTGATGACTGACCTAGGCACACTTGGCGGGGATGTGAGCATCGGCAAGGCGATCAACGAGTCGGGCCACGTTGTTGGCCTGTCGTTTCCCGCCGATCAGCGGGTGTTTCGCGCCTTTGTCTCACGAGAAGGCGTGATGACCGACCTAGGCACACTCGGCGGCCCGGCCAGCACAGCGAACAGCATCAACAACGAGGGCGTGATCGTCGGCGACGCTGATCGAATCAAAACGGATGGCAACGGGTTTAACCGATTCCACGCGGCCATCTGGCAAGACGAAATCATTTCCGATCTGGGCACGCTTGGCGGTGAGTTCAGTTCGGCACTCGACATCAACAACAACGGACTGATTGTCGGTTGGAGCGAGATCAGGGATCGCGATGACGAGGGCGATCGACAGGTTCATGCGTTTACCATTGAATACGGCGAGATGCGCGATCTGAACGACCTGATCGACGACTCTGAGCACTGGCAACTCGAGCAGGCCACGGCGATCAACGACGCCAGTTACATCGTCGGTCATGGCCTATACTTCGCCGATGAAAACTCGCCGGGTGTCGAGCACGCGTTTTTGCTGCGGCCGCGGTATTCCGATCTGGCTGTGCAGATCAAAGCGATCAAGGCGCCGTCAATCGCCGTCCCGGGCGACAAGATCGCCGCCAAGATGACCATATCGAACCTCGGTGAAATCGGCACCAATGGCCGGTTTACTCTCGAGGTGTTCGCCTCGCTCGACACGGTAATCGATGCTTCCGACCCGTTGGTCGTGAGAAAGATCAACCGCAAGATCAAGCTCAAGCCTGGACAATCGAAGACGATCAGGGTCAAGGCCGTGCTGCCGGCGAACCTGACACCGGGCGATTACTTTTTCAATGCCCGCGTAACACCGAACGTGTTTGTTCGTGAGATCGATCCGGCGGGTAACGAAGCGGCCAGCGCCGAGACGTACAAGTTGGCGTGGCTGTTCGGCGATTTCGAGGGCCGTAAGAATGTAAAGCTCATCATGGAAGATGGCGGGGGCGAGATACTCAAGTTCACGATCGGAGGCAACGGTTGGGGTGAGGTCACCGATGACGCGATCGGCCGAAACGTGACGATTCACAACACCAACGGCAGCGAAAAGCTCAAGATCACGCCGAAGCAAAAGAACGACCTTGCTGCCGTGCACAACGTGATGATCAACGGCTCACTCAAGAAAATTGACGCGCGCCACGTCGATCTGTTGGGTTATCTAACAGCCACGGGAAGCGTTGATGTGCTCGCGTTAGACGACGTGGACAGTTCGCACCTGATATCGTTCAATGGTAGCGGCGACGCCCACCGGCCGGTCATCATGACGTTCGATCAGGTCTACGACCTGAGCGTGCACGTCGACACGTCGATCGCGCTGATCGCAGCCACCTTTTGGCATGACACGGACGGAGTCGCCGACACCATTGATGCGGTCTCACTGGACAGACTGCTGATCCGCGGCAACAACAAGTTGTCCCTGGAAGGCAACTTCGATGCAGACCTGTTGCTGTCCGGCGCCGGACTGGAACCAGACGACATGGTGTTGGGCAAAGTGCTGGTGACCGACACGATCGGCGGAGCGAACTGGCAGGTCGCCGGGTGCGCCGATACGATTCGCGCCGGGCGCATCGCCACCGGCTGGACGGCCGCCTTCGCCGGTCGGGTCGATGACATCGTGATCGCCACCGAGATGACCGGCGAGTTGTCAGCCGAAGCGGTTGACACGATCACGGTCCACACCGATCTGCTGGACGCGACTATTTTGCTCACCCCGGCCGCCGCGGGCGACACGGCGCTCCGTAAGCTGACCGTTGGCCGCTGGATCCGGCGAACCGACGTGATTGCGGCCGGCCACGTCGGTAGCGTCGTCGCGGGCGCCACTGATCAGTTCAATCTGTTCGCCGGCGTGGTGAGCGCCTCGGGGCAATTGCCAGCCACGGCAAGTGATTTTTCGCTGCTCTCGACGATCAACCGCCTGCACATCAAGGGCTTGAACGATGGAGAGGCTTCCGTGCTCGACACACAGGTCGCCGGCTGGTCAATCAGGCGCATCACCGTCAAGGGCGCCGCGGCACCGCAGCCGGAATCGCCCGATGCCGCACCCTTCGCCGTCGCCGCCCACAACATCCGCACGCTCAGCTACCAAAATGACGCCGGCACGATCCGCCTGCGCCGCCCCGAAGACTTTCTCACCTTGCCCGCCAACGACCTGCTCATACGCATCATCTGACAAACGGTCATGCCGCCGACAGACCATAAAGCCGCGACCGGCGGTCGCGGTGTGGCGCGATGAATCGTTTTTGCCTCGGGCCCACTGTGTTTCTATCATCGTCGGCAACCATCGCGGAGTATCGATCATGGGCAGCCCGAATGACAGGCGATATCTCAAGACGCACGAGTGGCACCGCGCCGACGGCGACGTGGTCACGATCGGCGTCAGCCGGTTCGCCGTCGAGAAACTGACCGACATCACCTTCGTCGAGATTACCGCCGACGGCGAGGTCGCCGCGGGCGAAACGATCGGCGAGATTGAATCGGTCAAGGCCACCAGCGAGCTGTACTGCGGGGTGGCCGGCACGATCGTCGAGATCAATCAGGAGGCGATCGACAACCCCGCCGTGCTCAACGAAGACCCATTCGAGCGGGGCTGGCTTGTGCGTATCCGGATGAGCGACCCTGCTCAGTTCAACGAGCTGTTGACGACCGATCAATACGACGCATCGACGGGATCACCCGCATGATTGTGGACGTCGCGACCAGCGTATGGCAGAAACCGCAGCAACTCGGCGCTGCGGCGCTGCGTCGGCTGGCGCCGTCGGACCGAACACCGTGGGACCGGCTCGACGGCGGAGTCGCGGCCCACGAACGCGCCATCGCAGAGGTGGACGCCGCAATCGTACACGGACTGCACTGCCGACACGCCGGCGCGCAAATCGGTCACAAAGAAGTGGCCGCCGCCGTCGATCGTCAGCCGGAGAAGCTGATCGGGTTTGCGGGCATTGACCCGCTGGCACCGGCACCGCTGGAGTGCCTCGATCACGCGGCCTCGCTGGGCCTAGCGGGCGTGAGCCTCTGCCCGGCCGCGCAGAACATGCACCCTTGCCACAGCCGCGCCATGGACCTATACGAGCAGTGCGAAAAACGCGCCATGCCACTCTACATCCACGGCGGCGACCTGTTCTCCAACGTTTCGATCATGGCGTTCGCCCGGTCGGAACACTTCGACGAGGTCGCGCGTACGTTTGCCAACCTGCGGCTGGTGATCGCTCAAATCGGCCGGCCCTGGATCGAGCCGACGCTCGAACTGGTCTGCCGTCACCGTCACGTGTATGCCGATATCAGCGGTCTTATCAACCACCCGTGGCAACTTTACCACGCGCTGATGCTCGCCCACGAATACGGTGCCGACAACAAGCTGCTGCTGGCCAGCGGCTTTCCGTTTTGCACGCCGCAGCAGGCGATCATCAATCTTTATTCGGTCAATCGGTTCACCAACCAGACGCACCTGCCGCACGTGCCCCGCCCGGTGTTGCACGGCATCGTCGAACGCGACGCACTACGCTGCCTCGGCCTCGAGCCACCGGCCAAACCGGGCACACCGCCACCTGTCAGCGACAAGTCACCGATCACCCAGGATACATCGTCATGAGGAACATGCTCGTGTTGATCAGCGCGTTGTGTCTTTTTAGTGGCTGCACGGGCGGCGGTCATCTGGGCATCTGGAGCGAGGCCGATCAGGATCGCACGGTGAAGGGTGATTTCGAGTCGGGTATCTATCGTCTCGACGACAAGAGTCAATTCACCGCCCTGCTGTTGCAAGGACCGGCCGACAACCCGTCGCAGGCGCTGGTCCTGCGCATGTTCTGGCAACCGGTGGCCGGGTCCACGCCGCTCGACCCCGACGCAACCAACGTGAGCATCCGCTACATCCTGTTCAGCGGTCCGGGCCTGAATCAGGTGGCGATCTACCAGGGAGGCGGCTACGCCTATCCGCAACAGTCGCTGGGCGCCGCCATGCTGAACGTTAACATCGAGCAGGCGAACCTGCACCTTTTCGATGCGAGCAAGGGTTTCGAGGACCCGCTAGGCGCCTCCGGCGCGTCGGGTGGCATCAGCCTCCGCCGCGACGACGGCGCCATGCTCGAGGCCATGCGCCGCCTGGACCTGCAGATCACCAAATGCCTGGGTTACCCGCGGTTGGTCCGGGGTGAATAAGTGATACGTAGCCCGTGGTAGAACCGAGATGCTTCTAGAGGTGCTAATGATGAACGGACTCGCATCGAAACGTCTGACCGTTTGTTTGATCGCCCTTTTGACAACGTTGATGTGGGGAGTCAACCCATCATCGGCGCAGTCCACCGACGGCGTAGGTGTTACACTACAGCCGCCGGTGCAGGCCGCGCGTCTTTACACACCCAACACGCTCGGCGAACAGTTCAACTCCACAATCAACACGATTAACGGCGTGATTGGCATCGCCATGTTTTTCGATGTTGCCGGCGGTGCTTTTCTACAGCCGGTAACCGATGACGACGGCAATCTCGTTTATGAAATGAACCCGGTTTATCATATCGTCGATCAAGCGATGCCGGGATACGTGCTCAACGGAGCGGGAGATTTTAAGACCGGTCCGGATGGCAAACGCCTCATCGTGACGCTCCAGCCGGGCGAGCGTACCCAACGCGTCGATTCACAGGGCGACCTGATAACCAATAAAGGCGATGTGAGGGAGGACGGTCCGACGCTGCCGTTCACCGTGCTGTTCCTTGCTGGTGGCGCGATATTTTTCACATTCTGGTACGGCTGGATCAATATCCGTGGATTCAAACACGCGATCGATATCGTTCGCGGCAAGTTTACACGCGACGATGATCCCGGCGACGTTTCGCCATTCCGCGCGCTGACCAGTGCCCTTTCAGCAACCGTCGGTCTGGGCAACATCGCCGGCGTCGCAATCGCCGTCAAGACCGGCGGTCCGGGCGCCATCTTCTGGATGATGTTCCTGGGGTTGTTCGGCATGACGGCCAAGTTTCATGAGTCCACTCTCGGGCAGATGTTTCGCAAACAAAACGAGGATGGGACGATCTCCGGGGGGCCGATGTTCTATCTCGATTCGGGGTTAAAAAGAATGGGGCCTGGATTCGGCATGTTCGGCAGGCTGCTGGCGATCATCTTCGCCCTGTTTTGCATGGGCGGCGCACTGGGCGGGGGCAACATGTTCCAGGCCAATCAATCCTTTGAAGGATTCTACAGTGCATTCGTCGAGCAGCCTTCCGTCGCCGAGAACAAGTTGAAGAAATTGAGCGGCGACGAACTGCGCCTGCTGCTGACTGACAAACAACTGACAACGGTCATGACTGACGAGCAGAAGAATGCGAACACACCACTCGAGGATGTGCGTCTGGGGCTGACTGAAAAAATGATGAGGTCTCTGGTCCACCCGATACAGGTCGAAAGGACCTTGCCGCCGGAACAAGTCAAGGTGGACGCCGAGCAACGCGGCAACCTGAGAAAGAACGTCAGCTACGGGTTCGGGTTGCTGATGGCGACGCTTGTCGCGGTCGTGGTCATCGGCGGTATCACGCGAATTGGCGCAGCAACATCGAAGATTGTGCCCGTGATGTGCCTGATCTACGTGCTGGGATGCCTGATCGTCATCGTGTTTAACCTCAAGGAAATACCCGGACACGTGCGATTAATCTTTATCGAAGCGTTCAAATGGGACTCGGCGTTTGGCGGGTTCATCGGCGTGATGATCCTGGGCTTTAAGCGCGCAGCGTTCTCCAGCGAGGCGGGGCTGGGCAGCTCGGCGATCGCGCACTCGGCCGCCAAGCAGGCGTACCCCGTGCGCGAGGGATTCGTTGCCAGCCTCGAACCCTTCATCGACACCATCATTATCTGCTTCATGACCGCGATGGTTGTGTTGATTACTGACGCATACGCCGCACCGGAATTGATGGATGAGGTAAACGGTACCGCCATAACACTTTATGCGTTTGAGCAGACGCAAGTCGGAGCATGGTTCCCATACGTCCTGTCGGTCAGCATTATTTTGTTTGCATTCTCGACAATGATTTCATGGTGTTACTACGGCGAACGCGCTTATGGATACCTTTTCGGGCACAAGACGGTCCTACTGTTCCGCATCCTGTTCGTGATCTGCGTGTTCATCGGTTCGGTCGCAAGCTTAGGTCCGGTGCTCGATTTCTCCGACCTGATGATCCTGAGCATGGCATTTCCCAACATCCTGGGCGGCCTGTTCTTGGTGTCGATGGTTCGCCGTTCACTGCGGGAATACTGGTCGCGGTTCAAATCGGGTGAGTTTTCGCATGGCTCGGGCAGTGGCGATATCTGACGAACCTCGCGGGCAAAACTGACAGGTGGCACGCATCTGACCGATATTGAGGCCATGTCAAACGACTATGCGGCGACAGAAGATACGGCGGTGGGCCCGATAAGCCGGTGGGCGATCCATCGTCGGCTCTACGATTGGGTATTGTCGTTTGCCCATCATAAACACTCGACAACGGCGCTGTTCGCGTTCAGTTTCGCCGAGTCCAGTTTCTTTCCCATCCCGCCGGACGTGCTGCTGGGTCCGCTATGCCTGGGCAATCGCAAGCGATCAATATGGTTCGCCACGGTCTGCACCGTCGCGAGCGTGCTGGGGGCAATTATCGGCTACGCGATTGGCGCGGGCGCGTGGGAGGCACTTGATCAGTTCATGTTTCGCTACGTGCCCGGTTTTTCGCAGGAAAAGTTCGATACGGTGGAACGGTGGTACGCGGCCTGGGGGGTTTGGGTGTTATTCGCAGCCGCATTTACACCGATTCCATTTAAGGTATTTACAATCGCGGGCGGTGTGTTCGCGCAGCCGCTGCTGCCGTTTATTCTGGTTTCCGCCGTGGGACGAGGGCTAAGGTTTTTCTTGGTTGCGGTGTTATTTTGGTGGATCGGACCCAAGGCAATGCCGTTTGTCGATAGATATTTCAACTGGCTCTGCCTGCTGTTTGTGATACTGTTGGTTGGCGGGTTTTTTGTGTTGAAGGTATTGCATTGACTCAATACATGAACGCGTCCGGCCAGAATGGCCGGACTATATTAGCCGCGGGAGCCTGCCGCGGGAGCCTGTTATGAACGTACTGATCACCGGAGGGGCGGGGTATATCGGATCGCATGCGGTCAAGGCATTGTGTGAAGCGGGCCATGTTGTATCCGTGCTGGACAATCTCGACCGTGGCCATCGTGCGGCGGTACCCGACGGCGTAACATTCCACCACCTTGACCTGTCCCGAACGGACCAGATCATCGATGCGTTGCGCACGGGCGGCATCGAATGCGTCATGCACTTTGCCGCGCTGGCATACGTCGGTGAATCGGTCGAGCAGCCGCTGCGGTACTATCACAACAACACAGCCGGAACACTCAGCCTGCTGCGCGCGATGGATGCAGCGGGTGTGAACCGGATGGTGTTCAGCTCGACCTGCGCCACGTACGGCCAACCACGGCACATGCCCATCACCGAAGACCTGCCTCAGCAACCGGTCAATCCTTATGGATGGTCGAAACTTTTCATCGAGCGCATGTTGCGCGACTACGCGGCAACAAATGATCAGTTCGCGTTCGCGGCGCTGCGTTATTTCAATGTCGCCGGCTGCGCTGGCGACGGCACGATCGGCGAGGACCATGACCCTGAATCGCATCTGGTGCCCCTGCTGGTCTTCGCGGCACTCGGCAGGCGAGACGGGATCAGCATCCACGGCGACAACTACGACACAGCGGACGGCACGTGCATCCGTGACTACGTCCATGTCGAGGACCTTGTCGCGGCCCATATCGTCGTGGCCGAGGCTTTGCGCGACGGCGAACAGCGGTTCTTCAATCTCGGCATCGGTGCCGGGTACAGCGTCAAGCAGATGGTCGAGTCGGCCAAGCGTGTCACGGGCGTGGATTTTCCCGTGCGTATCGGTCCGCGCCGGCCGGGCGATCCGCCCAGCCTGTACGCCGATGCGACAAAAATACAAGACGAATTGGGCTGGCGAGCGAAGTGGACGGACATCGACGCAATCGTCGAGACTGCCTGGCGATGGTTTAAGGAAAATCCGACCGGATACGGCGATTGACAACAGCGTGACCCGCTTAAGCGGGTCACGCCATTTCCATGATGATGCAGGTGATCGCACCGACCAGGATGATCAGGAACATGACGAGGATGATCCAAGCGATGATCTTTGTCCTTGGACCGTGCGGCGGGCGCCAGGTGATGTCATGTGAGTATTGGTCAGGCTCGGTGCACATCTAAGCTATCCGGCGTGGCTGAACACGGCCCGACGACTTTGCGCGCGACCTCGCAGCGTGTGACGACGCATTAGCGTGGGCA
>Ga0310121_10004907_pt1 | contig 11644 bp, 9 predicted proteins | sample CB27_Tmax_986_MG_FD_203504 | JGI IMG/M metagenome (GOLD analysis project Ga0310121, IMG submission 203504) | Marine microbial communities from Western Arctic Ocean, Canada - CB27_Tmax_986 | ecosystem: Environmental > Aquatic > Marine > Oceanic | place: Canada: Western Arctic Ocean | collected...
CCGCTCTGGTGCCCGTTGAGGATCTCTTCGATCACGTCCGCCTGGGGAGGTTCGATGAACGACACCACCTTCATCTGGCCGCCGCACTCGGGACAACACAAGGGGTCCACTTCATAGACACGCTTGACAGCATCGTCCACGCTTGGCTGCTGCGAGAAGTTGCGGTCTCCTCGGCCAACGGCTCGTCGGATGTATCAGCTGCCGCCTTCTTGCGCATGCCTCGCGACTTGTTGGAGTACCAGCCGCGACCAACCTTCGGTCGGTACCCGCGAATCAGATGCGAGCCCTTCGCCGGAATGTGCTGCGTGCCCAGTTTGCGGGGGAGGCGGTGCCAGGAAGTCCAGTGGCGGCAGAATCTGGAACTTCCGCTTCACTCCCACTTGCGTTCCGTTTCCCTTCGGGTCGCGAAAGGCGCGGCAAGCCTGCTTCTCGGCTTGGTTGACCACCTGCCCCGTGTCACTCACCTTGACCAGCCGAGAAAGACTGAAAGGGCACCGCGTCATGTACTGGACCAGACGCTCGATCCCCGCCTGATCTCCCGCTGGCAGAAACACGGACTGATCCACACTGAACCCACTGTGCTCCCAAGTACGCATGTGCTCGACGACTTCCCCATACTACACATCATGACCACCACCCCCGATTCCTGGCTGCGACAGATTGCGAGCGACGCGGTTTTGGATCTGGCCTATTGTTGGCTCTGCAAACGGAGGGCGAAGACGAGCCACAACAACGAGGTCTGGTTCCTGCGGTCGCGTTGGGCCGAGGTGAAGCCGCGTCTGCAACGGGACCTGTTGTTGGGTCGTTATCGGCTCTCGCCGACGCGGCGGATTCATATTGAGGGCGAGGTGCTGGAGATCTGGTCGGCCGAGGATGCGTTGGTGCTGAAGGCCGTGTCGATCGTGCTGTCGCGGGAGTTGCACGGCGAGTTATCGCCACGCTGCTTTCACCTGGCCGGGCGAGGTGGGGCGAAGGCGGCGGTTCGGGAGGTGGCGGCGGCGTTGCCGGACAACCGATTCGTGTTCCGCACGGACGTGAAGAGCTATTATGCCAGCATCGACCACGATTGCCAGCTGGCTCAGGTGCGACGCCTGGTTCCCGTCGCGGACGTGGTCGATTTGATCGAACAGTACATCCACCGGACCGTGAACGACGGCGGGTTGTACGAAGACGTGACACGCGGCATCTGCTTGGGCTGCTCGCTGTAGCCGCTGATGGGGACGATTTACCTGCGCCCGATCGATGAGGCCATGGGTGCGAACGGGCTGTTCTACGCTCGCTTCATGGACGACTGGGTGATCCTGGCTCCGAGCCGCTGGAAACTGCGGCGTGCGATCCGGATCGTGAACCAGTTATTGTCCGAGCTGAAAATCGAACAGCACCCGGATAAGACCACTATCGGTCCGATCGACCGGGGCTTTGACTTCCTCGGCTACCACCTAACTCGCCGCGGTCTCCGTTCCGCGGCGGTGACGATAGAGAAGAGCTTTGCACACGTACGCCGGCTTTATGAGCAAGGTGCGGATCCCATCCGCATTGGCAAGTACGTGCAGCGTTGGAAAAAATGGATTACCAGCGGTCTCGGTCGGCTGTGCGTTACTTGCGACGTCGTCGGTGTCGACTGTATCCCGCCATCGCGATCCCGCAGAATGCCAGCATGCAGAAGGTCGAGGGCTCGGGGATAACGTGTGGTCGGACCAGCCAAGTACCAAGACCTTCATGGGCACTGTTCTCGACTGGATCCCAACCGGTCCCATCGAACGACGCCGTACCACCGACAAATAACATGGTAAGACTGGCCTGATATTGGAGTGAGGCGACGTAGTTCGCATTCCCGACCGGGTCGAATGCCCAGCCGTTAATGCCTTCGCCGATGTGCATAGGGGCGAATCCCACGAGATCGGTAGCAGCGGTCCATTTGGATAGGGGGGTCGGAACCACAGCGTATCCGTCTGTCCTAATTCCGCTGATCCCAGTGATGTCGAATGCGTCGAAAAGTGCGGCCACTTGGGGAGTCGTCGCTACGCTGAACGCCGCGTATGCCGGCCGAGCGAGGACTGTGGTGACTTCGCCATATAGAGTTTTGTTGAAATGGACGTCTATATCTAACCACTCAAGCCCTGTGTTATCGTCCGCCGTCAAATTATTGCCATCAGCGGACGCATCAAGTGAGTCATCATTGTACTCGCGTAACCCGGCCGCATTCGCTATCCCGGCCACTCCAAACAGAATTACTAGTGCTAGTGATTGCGTTCGAACCAACGTTGTAGCTCCTCGAATAAGAGCGATGGCAAGAACGACTCAAAAGAACACTTCATTAGAACTCCTCCTTCATGATTGCGTCACCGTTACTCTAGCATTACACAATGCTCATAGGTGACATGGACATACAAACGAATTTAATGCTCGCATAGAGAAGATTTTACGCTAACAAAAACAAGTACTGATAGTGATTTTAATCCCCATCCGGCGACTTACGCCTGATGGTTAGCTGAGAGGGTCTAACTGACCCTCGGTCGGTTCGGCTCAGCAGAACCACGATTCCGACATGCGTGGCACGCTTTGGCGATCCTCAGACAGCGAAAGAGTAACACGCTCGGGCTGCCTCCCCGCTGCCAGTTCTATCACTTTGTAAAATGTTGCCGCCGGATCTTCGTCTGATTGAGCATCTTGTTCGACGAGCTTGGCGACTTCTTTTTGCAGCCGATCCATACGCGGATTAGGGTGCTTCCAGCGGTAGGTGAAAGAGGCTTCGTCCAATTCCCCCCGATGGGGTAGTGTCTCCTCATGATCCTCCAGCCAGGAGCCCGGAGGAATGAGCAAGCGGATTGAGTATTGGACAGGATCAATATTATCGATCAGGTTGTTTTCCTCGACAAACTGCAGAACTTCAATAAAGTCATCGAGTGTTGTCCAGGGAGTAAAGCTCACCCAAGTCGGACGTATCGCGATGCCTGCGTCGTGGACTCGCTTTATCGATTGAACGACCTCTTCGCGGGTATGTTGTTTATCGAGAATGGTGAGAACTCGGTCGCTCAGCGATTCAACTGCCGTGATAATGAACAGGCAGCCCGCTGCGGCAAATTCCGGAAGATCTTCACCACGTGTGAGCAGGTGCTCGACTTTGGCGACAAAGTCGAATGTCAACTCAGGAAATTCCTCATGCATAGCGCGAACAACACGCAGCGAGTGTTTGGGTCCGTTGAGAAAATCCGGATCGCCGAACGAGATATGCGTTGCGCCAGCTTTGACTTGCTGGCGAATGTCTTCCAAAACGATCTCTTGCGGGAGAGTGAAAAATCGCCCACCATAAACGGGAGGGATCGGACAGTGGGTGCACAGATGGAGGCAACCTCGGCTGGCTTCGGTATAGCCAGCAATTCGGCTCTCGCCATTGTGCTCTAAGCTTGCATACTTCTCCAAAGGAGGCAATGTGTTTCGCACAGGAACGGTAAACGATAACTTCTCTAGGACGGGCAGGGCCGCGACGCCGGCGCTAATAATTCCCTCGACCTGCTCCTTGGATCCTGAATCGATCGATTTAACCAAAGCCAGCAACGGCTTTTCGCATTCTCCCCCAATACAAAAATCAGCACCGTGATCGAGCAGGTAATCCGAATTCAATGCGGCATAGAGCCCATAAAAGCAAATATGGCACGATGGATTCAACTCCCGAACCCGTTGGGCGACGCGGACCCCTAACCTCATGGCCGTGTGCATAGGAACCGAGATGGCGATGAAACTGGCCTCGACGACTCTTTCGCGTTCGAAGCTCTCTACCGCAATATCCATCACGGCTGGCTTGAATCCAGCCTGTTCAAGAAATCCCAGTGGTAACGCCACACTCAATGGTTGGTGGCCCAGCTCGTAACAGGAAATGAGGAGAACCGACCCTGGTGATCGCAAACTCATTGAAGGATTCTTTCATCGGATGCATGTAGTAATGGATCTTCAATAACAGTCTATCCGCAATCTCATCTGGGTTGAAACAATATTATAGTCATTTTCCTTCACCCTGAACGGTCATGCCAACAAACGCCCCCCAATGTGGAGTTGCCCAGCATCATCGGTGTCTCCCACGTTTCCTTCGCCGCCTCTTTCTAAACCATGTTCTCCCAATGGCTCGATCACAAACTCCAACTGGGCGTGCGATTCGCGCAGCGCCGCCTCGACTGCTTCGGGAGATTCCGCCCGCGCGAAAATGAAGCCGAGATATAGAGAACCTTCGGGAAGAGGAACCAATCGTTGTCCCAGGTGCGCCGAGATCGTCACGTCTTTGATCCCGCTCACCATCTTGGCCTCAGCGAGGCCGCGGACTTCGATGAACCGACCGGCGTGTGCAGTTGGAATCATCATCACGCCGGTAGCTTGCGTCTGGCGCTTGGGCAGTTCAAAATCTTCCTCAAGTGCGTGGCAAATGATCAACTCTTCCAATGACATCCCCGTGCCAAATTGCAACGCTCGCGAGCAAAGACCACCGATTGATCGGGGATTGACCTCGATCACCGACGGACCATCCTTCCCCAGTCGCAACTCGGCGTGGATAGGACCTTCCGTCAGACTGAGCGCCGTGGCGGCTTGGCCGGCACACTGAGCGATCGTTTTTTGAACATCTTCGGAAAGCCGCGATGGCGTGACATAGATCGTCTCTTCAAAAAACGGGCCGTTCAGAGGGTCGGGTTTGTCGAACAGTGCGAGCGTACAAAGCTTGCCGCGGCTAAGCATTCCCTCCAGCGCCACCTCCGGTCCACCGACGAACCGTTCTGCAAGGAATTGGCGGGATGTTTCGGTCACAGCACCAGCCGTGCGCGTGGCGTGGCACGCTCCTGAACTGGTCGAGACCTCGCGATTTTTATATTCGTTGTTGAGAATTATTTCCAGCCGGCCGACGGCCTGAATGAACTCCTCGGCGGTGTCAACGCGAATCACTCCCTGGCTACCTGAAAGTGCCAGTGGTTTGACGACACAGGGATACTCAATTCCATTGGCCAGGACGCTGCGATCGTCGTCCAGCGAGCATAGCCTGAACTCAGGCGAAGGTACTCCCGCTTGTTCAAATACTTGCCGCATGCGGTGCTTGTTTTCTGCCCTGGCAATCGACTCGACCGAGTTATGACGTAAGTCCAACAACTCGCAAATAGCGGCGCCGACTGCGACTACTTGGCTGTCCACGGGTACGACGGCGTCGATCGGGTGCTTGGCGGCGAACTCGGCCACTTGGCATGAAGCGTGTGCTGGATCATCAAAATCCAGTGCCAGTAAAGCGGTAGGATTCAAGTTGGTGAACGTATTGGGCTTTTCGGAACCGATCGTTACGTCTACGCCTAGTCTCTGTGCCGCCTCAACAAAAGATTGCGTACGGTAAGTGGTCGTCGGCAGCAGCAACAGGACCCGTGGCATTTAAATGGCCTCGCTCGAAACGGAAGTAAACCGATCACAATGAAATATTTCAAGCTGGCGGTTCGCCTCCACGACGGTTTCCAAGTGTTTGATCACCTCGTTCATCGTGTGGGCGGGAAGAGCTACATACAGCTGGTCGTCGTCCAGTTCGTTATAGACGCGGTTTCCGATGCAGCCGAGACTAATCGTCGCCCGTCCACTCTGAATTGTGAAGGGAATCATTGCACAAGTGGGGCGTCCCATCATCTCACCAGCTTCGTGAATTCCCGCCGCGCGAGCCGCTTCCCACAAGAGCATGATCTGCTTCGCATTGCCTTGTACGATCACCACGTCCGCTTCACATGGCGAGAGGGACCAGGGCGCATAAACGGCCACGCCGAAACTCTCGGCATGTCGCGGGATCATAGCGATTTCCTCTTCTTGCAAGTATTCAAGTTTGAGCATCATCTCCATCGCCCCATCCAGCTCCTCTCTACGCTCGTTCGGCAGTTCTATGCCGTGTGTATACGCTCCAACAGGGCAGTTGTAGTGATCAGAAGACTCGGTGTAGAAGACTCGTCCTCCTGCTGCTAGTTTCCAATAGCTGCATCCGGCAGGAGCGGCAGACTCGATCCTCGCCACACCTTCGGGAGCAGCATCACGAAACGAAACGGCCAAGGGAGGCCACTTCAGTCCTAACAATTCATCCAACCTGCTTGACTCATTTTTCATGGCGTGGGCTCTTGTCCGGGAGATATGGATACTACTTATTTGACGGCGTATAGTAAGGATTACGACCGGACGCGTGGTCGGTGACGTCCAGAATGTCACCCACGCCTCGGACGGCCGCGCGAATCGAATTTTCGATTCCGAATTTCAAAGTGACATCGGCTTGTCCGCAGCCCTGACAACCGCCACCCATTTGGATAAACACCTGGTTGTCCTGCACGTTTATAAGGCTCACTACACCGCCATGTTCGGCAACCGAAGGATTGATTTCGGTGTCCAGCACGTGCTGCACGAGTTCTCGAATTTCCTCACTCGAAGGTACATTGTCCCAAGCGGCGTCGAACACGGCTGGATCGTCGGTAGCCAAGTGGGCTCGAATCGCGGCGCCGATCGACTTTCCGATCACTGGCCAATCGGCATGTGCCGACTTGTTGATCGTGATCTGATCGTGCGAGATCACGACCCTTGTGATACCGTCGATCGCGAAGAGTCGTTGCGCCAGCGGCGACGCTTCAGCCTCTTCTTTACTAAGGAACGAAAACGACTTGTCGGGATAGACAGGCCGATCGACGGTGAATCGACACGTGGCATCGGTGATCGGCTCGCCGCTAATGGATATCTCAGTTTGTGACATGATTGGTGCTCCTATTGCAAACTTGGAAGTTATGACTGATAGTGATTTTAATCCCCATCCGGCGACTTTAATAGCGATAGCAGGGGTCTTTTTTTATTTCAGTAGTGCTCGAACATCATGGTGTGAGGCCAGCCGCAAATTCTGCAAAGGTTGTGGTGGGAGTCTCCGCAGTCCTTGCCTGAAATGTGAGCAGGAGATGGCCGTATGGGAAAAATTCTTCCCGGAATGCGGTGTCAACCTGTCGGAATTGATTGAGACCAGGCAGACAGATCTGGAACAGCAGAAACAACAGATCGAATCACTACGGAGGGAATACAACTACGACCAGGCGCTATCGCTGGCGGGGCCGATCAAGGAACTGTCGGACACACGCTTTAAGGAGTACCAGGTCTGGGCGGAAGAGATGCTCCAGACTTTGGAGACGGAATACGCGGAACAGGGATCTCGACGCGACAAGCTGGTCTCCGAAGCTCAGGTTGCATTCGATAACCATCGCTATGACGACGTTATAAAACTGTTGGACGGGATTGCGGAACCACTACGAGATGATTTGGTCACGAGCCTCCTGAGGGAGGCCCAGTCAAGACAGCAGGAGACGCAGGACTTGCTGGCGAAAATAAAGGAGCGTGTGGCCAGCCGTGACATCGACGGTTTGTGGGAGGACACGTCGCGATTTCTGGAATTGAACCCGGGTCACAAACGGGTATTGAACCTTCACGAAAAGCTTCAGGGTCGGCGTCAGAAGCGGGAAACGCAGACAACCACGTTATTGGAGCGAGCAGAAGCGGCATACTTGGTTCACAAAGACAAGGAAGTGTTGAGATTGTTGGCAAAATGGCCTCCGGGGATGAAGCAACCGGATCGTGTTAGTCAGTTGTTGGAGCTGGCTCAGGCGAGAGATGAGCAAGCTGCGAACCTTCGCCAGGAAATCCAAGCGGCAGCCACGGAAAAAGCGTTCGACGGTTTGCTTTCCAAGGTAGAAGAATACGCCAGGCTGCGGCCAAACGACGATTCTGTTACGCAGCTGAAAGAGCAATTACTTAAATACGAGGAAGGCAAACCGCCAGAGATTGTTGTCACGAAAGAGGTGTCAGACAGTCCGGAAACTGGAAACGGTAACAAGACGATTCCCTATCTAGAAGTCCTGCAGAAGTATGCCGTGTTTAGGGGACGTGCTCAGAGGTCCGAGTTTTGGATGTTTGTTCTTGGTAATATCATTGCCTTGTTCGTTTTTGGGATTTTAATAGGGGTTAGTGAATCAGCTCGGGCCGAGGCCTTGGTCGCCCTGTTCTCCGTTGTGTTTTCGTTGTTTGTGGTGGCCATAATTATTCCTTCAATTGCTGTAACCGTACGCAGGCTCCATGATATTAATTACAGTGGATTCTGGTTTCTTTTCATGTGGGTTCCTTATATCGGCTGGCTCATTGTTTTCGTGTTGTGTTGCCTAGATAGTACAAAGGGTGACAATCAATACGGCCGTAATCCGAAGGAAGCAAATCGCCCAGTAAGTGGAAGCGGTGGCAACGGCAGTTAGCGGAAACGATCTATCTTCTATCGGGCCCTGGTGCGGCTGTAAAAGTGCGGTCGTGAGCGATAGGGTGTGGATCTCTCAGAGGTGCAGCTCACACATCGCAACCTGCGAAACCGTGACAAGCAGAAATTTCTGGTACCTAGTGAGGATACACCGACCTTCGCTCTCATCACTGAATCGGGTAGCCGCTTAGTTCAGAGGAGAGCAGCGTGGCTTTTTCAGCGCGGACCTGCTTGATCGCCTCGGTCTGTAGGAAAGCCTGCAAATCCGTGCCGTCACCGAAATCCGTGACACTATATTTACCTAGTGACGGTGCCGAAGGTGACTCGAGAATCGTGATTGGACCCAGCGTGGGATGCTCGCCTGCGATTGACATCGCGAGCAGTTCGCTGGTCCATGCTCCGGCGACGATATTCTCGCCATTTCGGATCCACTGACGCGATTCGTCGACATTCGAGGCGACACACAGGCCACGGGCAAGAGGGCTAAGAGAAAGTGGTCGGTTCGGGGACCATTTGGTCAGTGTCGATGAATCCTTTTTAGGTAGGTAAGCCTTGCTGTGCCATTCAGGGTGAGTTGCCTGCTAAGATCGCACCAGCGAGATCATTTTGCTAACTGGGTTCCAGACTTTCGTTTTTACCACGAAGGCAACCAGGCCGACTCCGGTAAGTTGCCCAAAGACACCGCCCCAAAAGTAGCTTTGTATCCCAAGTGTTGAAAAAACGATGTTCGTGACTACCGACGAAACAATGAATATAGAAGGAATAAACAGTAACCAGAACGGAATCCATGGGCCCGTGTAGAGGCGGTCAGCTCGTATTTCCAACTTCGTGACGCAGAATGAAAGAGCAACCAGTAACGGAATTCCTAAGCCGATTGTTGTCACAAGCCCCCAGAGCACACCGTTTTCTATCGCATCAGAAAGGCCAACATTCGCCAGCGGACCAACGTCGCCGGCAAGAAGTCCCATTGCTGAACCTTGCCAAGCGCCAAAGATCATTGCCACAATCGCAACAACAACACGCGGTTGTGCATCACCCGCATGCAGCCTCTCGGGGCCGCCGACACGAGACGTCAGCATCGCACACAGTTTCTCGACCGCCTTGGGGGCATATTCATGAACGTATCGTGGTCCGTTGTACGCTGGGATCTTCGCAATATCCGCCGGCAAAGACGTGGGGAACGGGTGCTCCGTTGCGATCAGCGGTACTATGTTTTTCTCGTTCGCAATCGCATGAGCCAATTCTTTGCGAACGATATCATCGGTGTTTTTGCAGCGCTCGAAAAACCCTTCCGTGATAATCGGGATAAAATCTTTACACTCAGCGACCCGGTGCTCTAATTCATCGCTCCAATTGCCGCTGCCAAGTCCATCGACGTCGAGGAACACGCTGTAACCGCGTTGCCGAAGGCCTTCGGCGACATACCTGGCGATTTCTGATCCCCCTTTGCGCCGATAACTAATCAGTATGTCACATCGAGTTTGTACCGACCGATTCGAATCAGCCGACTGCAGCACAATCGATTCTTCTTCAATGGCTTCCGACACGTCTGGCTTGAGGGCAGCTATTTCATTATTAGCGGAAACACTTAGACCCTTGATGTTCTCGACACAATACCATTTCTTTTGGTCGACACTAACGCGTGCTGATTTTGGAATTCGGCCTTCGCCCGCCATGTGTTTCAATTGGCTGGAGATAAAAGGTCCGGTCACATTGTCGGCAATCTTGATGAAATATTGGGTTGCCATCTTGTGCCTTGGGTTGTCGTTAAATACATCGGCTATTAAGCTACCAACTATCTCGGCTCTTGTAATTCTGTCCCAGGATCTCTAACTCTTGATGGTCGAGGTCGATTCGCTTTGATTTGAACGTAATACCAAAACCGTCGGCCTCTAATTATTCTGATAGGTCTTCCAGTCATTTAAAATTTTTCAGGTTTTTTGTCATTTCTTTCATACTCTTTTCAATTTCATTTCCAGCGTCTTCTATGTTTTTTGTCATTTCTTTCATACTCTTTTCCGTGTCTCTATACCGGCAGAGTGTCTTTGTCGCTGAATATGCGTCAGTGAGCCACAGTGATACAACGATTAGCAAGGCACATACACCGCCGATGGAATACCAAACACGATCGGCAAAAGTTTGTTGATAGTCTTGGGCTGAAAGGTCAGCCGGACGGTTGGTGGATGAAGTTGGTGTTGGCACAGTGTTTCCAATTCGATTGCTGACAAAAGCGGAGAAAACGCGATGTTTTAATTGTGGCAAGTTAAAGGGCTCTGAATCAAGGTGTAATCACACGAGCATTAAGAGTTGGCATTCATGAGAGTTCGAAAAGTATCGAGAGTAAAACAATCGCTATATCGCCGATTCGCTAGTCGCTTAAGGCGAAACTATGGGATACTCGGGTGGGTGATCCTCTCCGTTTCAGTCACAGGAACGATCTTCCTGGGGGCGATTGGATTTGAAAAAAATCTAGCAGCTAACGCCCCCTACGAGTCCTTTTCGTTGATGACGCGGATTTTCATGGCGGTCCAGATGCTAACACTCAACAAAGGTGATTCAGCGGAGCCGGTCAGTTGGGAACTAGAAACCGCTCGTGTATTAGCGCTTCTAGCGTTTTCGGCGGCAGTATTGAAGGCGTCGGTGACATTATTTCAAGAGCAGCTTGCTTCTATCGCCTTGCGTTTTATCAGCAATCACTCGATTGTCTGTGGAATTGACCGAAAGGGAAACCGTCTTGCTAGCGAGTTACTTGAGTTGGGCACAAGAGTCGTTTTGATTGATTCGCATAGCGAGTTGTCGGCAATCTGTGAATTGCGAGAGTTAGGGGCGTATGAAGTCATTGGTGATGCAACGAGCCAATCCGTATTGACGCGTGCAGGCGTCCATCGGGCAAAACGACTCGTGATCGTCAGTGGTACCGACACCATGAACGTTAAAATTGCCGCAGTTGCCAACGAGGTGTGTCGTCAGCATCGACCGAAATGGCGTGGTACTTTGCCAGTGCATGTACATTGTACCGATCCGCGTTTGTTCTCGCTGTTAGAACGACAACGAGATGCTGCTGTAGCCGAATCTCGTACCGAGTATCGTCGTTGCGATGTAATGCTTAATTCAGCGAGATCCCTGCTGGAGTCTCATCCACTCGATCGCGTGTCGATCGCCGAAGACTCCGACATCACCGCTCAGGTTATTTTCCTTGGATTTACAGAAGAAAGCCAATCGATTTTATTACAGGTGGCAAGGCTTGGACACTTCGCTAATTTGCAACGAGCGCGTGTCGTTGTCGTGTCGCCTGATGTGGCGATCCAATTGCAGAAGCTTCGTTTTCGCTACCCACAAATTGATAACGTTCTTGAACTAGAGCATATC
>Ga0310121_10004908_pt1 | contig 11637 bp, 6 predicted proteins | sample CB27_Tmax_986_MG_FD_203504 | JGI IMG/M metagenome (GOLD analysis project Ga0310121, IMG submission 203504) | Marine microbial communities from Western Arctic Ocean, Canada - CB27_Tmax_986 | ecosystem: Environmental > Aquatic > Marine > Oceanic | place: Canada: Western Arctic Ocean | collected...
TACCAGCAAGGAGGGCAGTCTCACCCGAACGGCGAAGCTTATGTGAGCGGTTGGTACGGTGGAGCCGGTGGTGCGGATGACATGCATTTTAGCACCAGCGGCTGGCGTGCTGATCCTGATCTTTCCCCTGCTTGGAGGGCGGCTTGGGACAACGCCAACTTTAAGGGGAATGCTATCCGGGTCCGTATTTGGCTGGGAGATGACCGAGGTGGAATGATGGAATGGAGTACGGATGGGATCAACTGGACGCTCGAGCGCGATGATCGAGGCAGCGCCACAGCCTTCGGCCGTCAAACTCTGTGGGTTAAATTCGGTTCGTTCCAAAACAAGTGTTTTATCGATGATATCCTTGTCGAGGATGATGATCACATTGCGCCACCCCCGACTCCCGCTCCAACTCCAGTCCCTCCGGAAAATGAGATCCGGCCGATGGGGACACGATACCAGGCGACGATTCCGGACACGCTCGATTTAGCCGAGCGAGCGAAGTTGGCTGTTAACGCTCTAACTGGCAATATGGACCCGGACAACGGGTTCTTGGTTTTTCAGGATTTTCGGTTCGACCGAAACCCTCCGGTTCCATCCAACCCGAGCGGTCTGTTTACATTAAACATGCGGGCTCTCCCATTGCTGCGCGTCATGTGCGGTAGCGAGCAGAATCTGGATCTTGAACTGGCTCTGCAGAGTGCATCGCTTAACACAGGGAGTATTTACTGGAACGTCAATGCCTACTTGCGCAACTTCGATCCAGACATTCTGAGTCGGTTTGAAAGCGTCGCCAGTAGTTATCCTTTTTTTAATGACTCCTCGGTTTTTCTTGTTGATGACCGGGCTTATGTACCACCCGAGAGCGCACAACTCCAGGATGGGTCTTGGATCTTCATCGGCGGATGCCAGCAGCCGATTCCCTATGTTCCACCTGCTGAACCGATTGACGATCACCAGGGGTGTGAGGGGACAGTGAAGTGGCACCAGATCACTCGGATGCGGGACTTGCGTGGAATGTATCAAGTTTCTGATGATCCACAGGCCTTGGATCTCTTGCTCCGGTTCTCGGAATTTGTCAGGAAACCGGACTTATGGGAAGACAGTGGAGTTCCGAACTTTCCAGGGAACGAGCACGGGATCTGGGGTGGGCATTGGTACGGGAACATGGGTGTCCTGCAGTCGCTGCTGGAGGTTGCAGAGGTTGATGGAGATGAGAACCTGAAGCGGATTGTTAAGGAAGGGTATGAACACGCGCTTACGTTATCGGAGCCAATCATCGGGTACGCTCCAGCGTGGAGTACTCCAACGCGTTTCCTTCGCGGAGCCAATTTGGCCCACCTGTATGAAGGCGGCGGATCTGGGGAGACTTGCATACTTGCAGTTAAACTGACCGACGCTGGTCTGGGCGACTACTGGGAGGATGTGGATATTTGGATTCGGAGGATCGGGGAGCAGCAGTGGACCGAAGAGGATATCATGCTCGCTCAAGCCGGAGGAAATCCCACCAGTGATGCGTTGGTTCGCCAATTTCTGGGTGGATGGGGGAATGGCGGTGTCATCAGCAGGTTTTATGAAATGAAAGGCGACAGCTCCACGGGCGGTTCTTGGGCACTCTACTACGCTTGGCATGGGATCACCCGTTTCGAGAACGGTGTTGCTACGGTTAATCTTTTCCTGAACCGGGCTTCGGCGTGGATGGATATCGACAGCTACGTACCGTATGAGGGGAAGGTGGTTCTTCACAACAAACTTGCACACACTGCGAGTATTCGTATTCCTGAATATGTGAACATTGCGCAGGTCAATGGTTTTGTAAACGGTCAACCGGTGGCGCCCAGTGGCCAGGATGGGCGTTACCTGATATTCGGGAATCTCTCCGCAGGTGATGAAATAAGACTGGAGTTCCCGCTCGCTGATGAAAACCACACGTTCAATTTGAACGGCAGGAATTACACGGTCACTCGCCGCGCAAACACAGTAATCGACATTACACCTCGGATCATTGAGCAACTGGCCTTACAAACATTCCCTGCTCATTACGAGATTTATCAGAACGATTATTCGGAGGCGGTAGCACCGATGATCACGGTCGAACGCTTTGTCAGCGACAGACTCATTCCGCTCTGCGATCCACTTGGAGACCAACTGGTGCTTCCGACTCCTACGCCGACCCCCCGACCGGGACAACCGCTGAGTCTATGGTCACTGAATTAACAGAGCCGCGCGCTGGTTCAGGAGTTGCACTCCTGAACCGACCTGTACCCGGAGTTGCAACTCCGCGAGTAGGTTCCGCACAGGAGTCCAACTCCTGTGCGAGCGTTTAGAACCGTAGCGGAATTCGTGAGAATTCCGATGCAAGTGCTCTGGTTGCCATGCGAATTCTCACGAATCCGGCTACCCTTCTAATTTTGCGAATTCAGGTGACCGAGCCGTTCAATCTTGCTATGATTCTCCATGTTCGATGATCGGCGGGCAGTTTCATGGCAGTCTGCCGGATTGATGGGGCGGTCCCATACATTAAGTTCTTCGAGAGGTATTCTTATGAAATTCCCAATTTTATTCTCAGTCTTGCTGTTTTTGTTTGCGTTTTCCCTCTTTGCAACGGTGGATGAATCCGCTGCTCTCACAGTCGTTTACTTCGACGATGACGGCAACCTCATCACTGACTCTGCTGCTATTGAGGAGCGGTCGAAATCTTTGCCTGCCTCCGGGTCGCCCTGGTGGACGAATAGAGATCCTGCTGACCTTGTGCCTGAGCCATTGCCGGGGGGCGGTTGGAGCGTCAGGTTGCTGGATGTGGAGCCTGGGTCCAGCGAGCCGGGTTTTGTCCGCACGAATGGTGCAGAAAAAGGGGGGCCGTTTTCCACTTTCGAAATCGTAAACACAGACGCTCCCGGTGAAGGCTTAAGAGACCCCGGACCGCCTGACCCCGCCAGCACGGCTGGCGGGAACCCCGGATCCACGCTCGGAGAACAACGACTCAATGCGATGAATGCTGCCGCTGCAGTTTGGGCGGATGTTGTTCACAGTAATGTGACGATCCTTGTGCAGGCCGCTTTCAATCCCTTGAGCTGTGGCCCGATGGGAGTCACCCTTGGGAGTGCAAGCCCGATTAGCGTGGTGGCGGACTGGCTCGCCGCGGCAGGAGGCCAAATTCCATTTATCTCCAATACCTGGTATCCAGTGGCTTTGGGAAACGCGCTTTCAAATCAGGACCTGGTTACGAACACAAATGACATCGCTGCCAATTTCAACTCGGATGTCGATGACAATCCCACCTGCGCTCCTGGCTTCCAGTGGTATTATGGCCTGGACAACAACCCGCCACCTGGAACGTTCGACTTCTTTCAGACCGCGATTCATGAAATTTGCCACGGTCTTGGGTTTGCTACGTTTGTGGATATTACTACAGGCGCGCGGTTTAGCGGCATGAATGACGTGTTCATGAACTTCCTGCGTGACCAGGATAGTGGAGAGAACTGGCCGGCTATGACGAATGCCGCGAGACTGTCCTCAGCATCGGACACCGGCAACCTCGTCTGGACAGGTCTCAGTGTAAGTGGAGCCGCCGGGTTTCTAACCAGCGGCCTGAATTCGGGGAACGTCAGAATGTATGCGCCGGCCACGCTCAATCCAGGTTCCTCAGTTTCCCATTGGGATACGGCCGCATTTCCCAATCAGCTGATGGAACCTTTCGAAACCGGAGATACACCGATACCAGGACTCTCGGTCCAGCTCTTTCGCGATATCGGTTGGACGATAACCACCATTCCGCCGACTCCCGTCCCTACATTGACGCCCCATCCAGTCACGGGTTTGGCCCATTGGGAGGAGTACGAGTAGCGCTCCCGTATGTGTAGCTGAATTCGCAAGAATTCAGCTACCCCGCGGTACAATCTGAATTCTTGCGAATTCAGCTACGCGTGTGGGATGACGCGGCTTTTATTCTTCGCGATAAGGGAGCGGTTTGGGTTCGAGCATTTCGAGGAGCTTTTCGCGGATGGCGAAGGCTTGGAAATCATTTCCCTGGGGATTGTATTTGTGTTTGATAAAGTAGCGGTCGAAGTAAGCTTCGATTCCGGCGCTAAATCGTTTGTAATCGTCCGCGTGCTCTTCCAACATGTCCACATACGGGAGGTTCTTTTTGTTCATGAAGTCGATGAGCGTTTGGTCGAAGCGTTCGCCGCCCTTTAGATGGATTTCCAGGTCTGGTGTCCCGTATGAGAAGACGTAAAGCACCTTCTTGTTGTTCTTCCTCGCGTAATCCTGAATCAATTCAATGGTCCGCATGGTGGCGTAAAGTCCCTTTTCAGAGAACTCGGGTGAGATGAACTGCTCCACGAGCGCAGCTAAAAATTCACCGTCCTGATCCTTCGGATTCTCAATGGATGACTTCTCAATCATTCGACGCGCGGCATCTTGTACCTTCCTGTTGTGATAAAGGTGATTGAACACATCATCGTCCTTGAATCTTTCATAAAGCCAGTCCACGTCGCATAGATTGTAGATTGAATCTTCTGTCGGACAGGGGTTTGGATACTCCGCGAAAAGGTTTTGTGTGAGATCCACCTTCACATACGGCATGGTTGTGTGAAAGGCTTTGTCAGTATCGGACCGGAACATCAGGCGCAATCAGCCGATTAAGTTGAAGCCATGATCGCCCTTGGCCAGGTTGAAGATGAGGTATGGCGCGGGGTCCTGCGGCTCGACGTGTTTCATTCGCAGGTAAGCCGTGTAGGTTGAAAAACCACCGACTCCGAAATTTTTGATCGGCTCGCAAAGGTGAGCGGCCAGCGCTTCTTCCCACGTTTCGCCATCGTTGACCTGCTCGCCTCCCGCAAAGGCGCTACCGTAAGCATGAATGCGGCAGGGCTGATCGGCGTAAAGGAAACCCCGCCGTGCATCCTGGTCATCATAGCTATAGACGCAATAGGAATCGTTAACGCCTTCCTTGTATCGCCGATCGCGGTGGAGCATCCCCAGCTCGCTGTCGTACTTGGCAAAGGAGTAGCGATCACCGGAAAACCAATCGTCCACATCCTTTTTCGTGTACTTGTAAAGCTTCAGGACATCGCGCGGACTTAAACCTTCTTCAGCGCTCCAACCAAGACAGGTGATGGACGAAAAGAGGAAGATTGCGGTAAACAAACGTAATATGTAAAGCGACCTAGACGATTTCATTTTACCTGACCTCTGGGGTGTTGATGCAGTCTATTCCGGAGTGGATATCCCCCAACGGAAGTGGACGTAGTCGACGAGGAATTTCGGATAGGCGGGGTGGTTTCCGATCCCCCAACCTCGCTGCGTTCCTTTCGAGACGCCTGCTGTGAAGCAGGTGTGGGGATTAAACCGCCCGATTTTCCCGAATACCTTTTCAGTGTCGAAGGTCTTGGAAAAATACCAAGGGTCTTCTTCGTTGGCCTTAAAGCCGACACGTAGGTGAGATTCATCGAGCATTTGCACGATCATGTAAAGCGGTTTGTGGGATAGAATGGACTCCGGAACGGGCGGGGCGAACTCCACATGCAGAATCGGACCCTCCTTGGATACAAGAGGTCCGACATCAATGTTTATGAACCTGTGCTTTCCTTGTTTCGGGTCGTACTGAACACCCACATGCCACGATCCGGGATCCTCATGGGACATTGTTCCATATCCGACCTTTTCCCCTTCGTCGTCCCAGAGAGTGATCGAGGACATGTAGAAATTCCAGGGATAAATCGTGTCGGGGGGGATGAAGGCAACTTCCCACTCAAAGCCCGGGAAAGGCTCGCCCTCGTCGATATCAAGGAGGGTCGTGCCGATGGAGGTGGGGCACATGGCCCAGGCGCCGCTGCCCTGGGGCAGAAGTGTCACCGTCAAGTAGCCCGGATTTGAATAGGTATCGATGAGCGCCCCGGCCTCGTGATACCACTTCGCGTGAAAGCCGGGGACATTGAAATCATCCGAGAAGTGCTCAACGTTCTCCGGACCGGCGCCGAAGAAGACCGCGTAGTCCACCCAGCAATTAATGTTGGAAGGATCGGGGGGAAAAACTGGAGGTAAGGGCAGGCCAAGCTCCGGCCCCACGACATCAGGCAGCCAGCGATCGAGGGAGACGATCGGGCCGATCTCCCAGATACCCGTAATTTTCCCAAAGCGCGAAACATCGATGGTTCTCATTCGCCAGCCCAGGTGAGGTTCGCCCAGCAGGCCTCCATAGAAGCCAACCTCCACAGAAGTCGCGCTTGTCACCTTGGCGCGGAAACTTAGGGTGTGGCTCGCCGGACCTCCCGAATGCTCCCAAGCTCCTTCGGGATACCCTTGCCAGATGTAAGGGATCTTCCAGTTGCCCGCCACGTTCGGATCCAAATCCCCTCTTCCGTAGACCAGGTAGACGTTGGAAGTTCTTTTTAAATTGCCCGCTTCCCCGAATGGATCTCCACCATGGCCTTCCGTGTCGCCCGCATCCTGACCTACGTACGGAGCATTGTAATTGAGGGGGCCGCTCTCTATTTGCGGCCCTTTTAAGTGGACATCGAAAAGTTGGAACGAATGAGTATCGGGAGGCAGCTGGGTCCGATCTTCGGGCCAGGTGGAAGGATCGGAGAATGTTAAGACCAGGTTCAAGCCCATCGCGTAATTTGAATCCGAAAAAGCTTTTGCGAGCCCAAGATGAAATTCCCAGGGCAGGGGATAATCATCGATGCGGATGGGATCCTTCAGCAAACCTTTTAGATCTTTACCGAGGTCACCCGCTTGAAGGGTGACCATACCCGGGTGTTCATCCGTGGAGATATCCTTAATGTTGTCTTCGGGGTGGAACTTCCAGGGGGAAACATGTCCAAGGGGTGTGGTAAAGTGTTGGCTGAGTTCGCGGATGTCCTTGTCCGCGTTTGCGGGAAGGATGGTGAAGACAATAGTTATGAGAGTTCCAACGATTCTTGTCATCGGTTTAATCTCCTTCTTAGAATTGGAGTAGGGAATTTATTCCCATTTGTAGCACCGAGTGGTGGGTTACGCCTATCGGCTAACCCACCCTACAATCCATATTCTCCAGATGAAAGTTGCTGATATGTGATATTATTGTTTCAAGAGGGTTATACATAAGGGTTGGAGCAAGTTATGTCGAGGGTTGTCGCGATGTGTGGGAATATCCTGGTATTCGTACTGGTTGGATTGATTTCTCTCGTATTTTCCTTAGCGGCAGGTGCGGAATGGAAAGGCGTATTTCCCAGCCAGTCATGGGTGGAAATGGACCCAGCCGATGTCGCCCTCGATAGCACGAAGCTGGATGAGATCGCGGCGTACTTGGGTGGGCGCGGATGCATCGTGCGTCACGGTTCTCTGGTGTACTCGTGGGGCAACATCAGCCAGCGCGGCGATGTTGCTTCCGCGGTCAAGCCCTGGTATTCGCATTTCCTCTTTCAGGCTGTCGAGCAGGGCCGGCTTGCTTCTCTTGACACGAAAGTTGTTGATTTTGAACCGCGCCTGGGACAGATCAACGCTGGCTTGGGGTTCAAGGACAGCGACATCACCTTTCGGCAGATGGCTAATCAGACCTCCTGTTACGGAGTGGAAGAGAATCCTGGGGAAGCATTCGATTACAATGATTGGCAGATGGCGCTCTTCGCTGACACCTTGTTCCTCGAGATCTACGGTCAAACCTGGGGGACGATGGATGCGCAGGTCCTTCGCCCGGAACTCACCGATGTTCTCGACTGTCAGGACAACCCCACCTTCCTGGCGTTCGGAATAAACGACCGGGCGGGGCGCATGGCCATCTCTCCGCGCGACTTTGCACGGTTCGGTTTGCTCTATCTCAATTACGGTAATTGGAACGGGACCCAGCTTATTTCTGGGGATTATGCCCGAATGGCGGTCAGCAGTCCGTTGCCGAACGGCATCCCGCGCACCAACGCTGTAGCAGCCGAGATGATTTCCGGTCAGCGCTCGATCGGTTCCACGAACATTCCAGACGATCAGTTCGATCACCTGGGAAGTTATAGCTTTCTCTGGTGGACGAATGGCGCAGATCGCAACGGGAACCGGTTTTGGCCCGATGCTCCCCTGGACGCTTATGCCGCGCTCGGCCACCAAAATGGAAGGCGCGGACTGGCGGTGATCCCCAGCCTCGATGTGGTCCTTTCTTATAACGACACGACTCTGGATCAACGACCGAGCCAGCCTCACCCGCTGAATCCGGCGCTTGAGTTGCTGGTTGAAGCAGCCACGGATGAACCCTTAAGCGGTCAGATCATTGTGGACCCTACTACGTCCGCTTGGCTGGCTTACAACCGAGACGAGGATGGGGACGGCAGCTCGGATCCCTTCTTTATGTGTGGTCCCGGCGACCCTGAGGGTTTTCTTTATCGCGGTACGTCTAATCCAGATGGGACTCGCAACGGTGATCAGATGGCAATTATCGACAAGATAAAAGGGAGTGGCGCGAACTGCCTCTACATGCAAATTGTCCGCTCTCACGGTGGCGATGGCGAATCTTCTCATAATCCGTTCACGGGCAATGATCCCATACAGGGTCTGAACGAACATGTCCTGCAACAGTGGGAAACCTGGTTTCTGGCCATGGATGATGCCGGGATTGTGATCTTTCTCATCTTTTACGATGACAGTGCCCGTATTTGGAACACCGGAAACCTCGTCCGTGCTGAAGAGCAGAGCTTTCTCGAAACGATTGTCCAACGCTTCAGCCATCACAAGCACTTGATTTGGTGTGTTGCCGAGGAATATCAGGAGGCCTACAGCGTAAACCGCGTTAAAGCGACGGCCGCGGTCATTCGGGCTGCCGATGAACATAACCATCCGATCGCCGTGCATAAACTCAGCGGTCTGGATTTCGACGAATTTGCAGACGATCCCAACATCGACCAGTTCGCGATCCAGTACAACGTGACCGATCCTCAACAGTTTCATGACGGCATGGTGAGTGCCTGGAACTCCGCGGCGGGACAGTACAATCTCAATATGTCGGAGGCCGCGGATTACGGTTTCGGTTCCGCCGCTCGTCAAAAGCATTGGGCCTGTGCCATGGGAGGGGCTTATGTGATGGCGCTGGGATGGAACTTTGATTCGGTGACCGAGCCTTCCACGGTGGACCTCGAAGCATGCGGTGATCTGGTGCGTTTTTTCGAGTCCACGAACTTCAACGAAATGCAACCGAGCGACGACTTGAAACTGGGTAGTACGGAATATGTGCTCGCGAAACCGGGGGAGAGCTATATCGCTTATTCATCAAGTGCGGGGAGCCCTATCGGCATCAGAAATTTGCCCAGGGGCACCTACAGTCTTGATTGGTTGAATGTGGAGAATGGGGTTCAGATCGATGAGGAAGATGTCCAGGTTCCTGGTGGCGATTCAACGTGGGACTCTCCGTTTGGACCGGGCGGGGAGGTGGCTGTGTGGGTCCAATTCGTTTCGCCCGTTGTGAACATTCCGACCAATCGGTCTTTGATCGGGGTGAGGTAATTGCGCCGTCGGTGGGTTTGGTAGGTTACCCGGTGGGTTACGCCTAACGGCTAACCCACCCTACACGCTAACGAACAGTCAATTCCCGGCGGACATGAATGTAATCGAATAGGAATTGCTGGTAATTCGGATAGTTGCCGGGTCCCCATCCTTTCCTGCCCTTCGTTCCTTGGAAAGATCCGATAATCGGCGGCCAGAGGATTTTGCCAATGGTCCCGAAGGTTTCTGTGGTGTCGAAGACTTTGGACAGGAACCATGGGTCATCCTTATATCCCTTAAACCCGACTCGCAAGTGAGTTTGGTCGATGAGTTGTACAAGCATGTGTAAAGGGTCGTGGGTTAAAATGGATTGTGGAATCTCGTCCTCGAATTCGACATTGAAGGTGGGACTAAAGGCTACTTTCGTGGGGTCCCAATCCCAAGAGGTCATAAACTGTCGACCCTCCCCTGGGATGAACTGAAGGCCTGGGCTAAAACCACCGGATTTCCCGTCCACAGTCGTCATGGGTATCTGCATCTCGAAGTTCCAGGCGTTGACATCATCGGGGGCGATGAACGCTGTCTCCACTTCGAATGGCGGTTTTACCTTCGATAAATCCAGCATTCCCTCTACCAGGATGGGGCACATCGCCCAACCACCATTCATTCCCAGCAGAGTGACCGTCAGATACCCTGGGTGAGAAACCATCTCGGTAATGGCCGGACCTTCATTGTACCACTTCTGATCAGCGAAGAATCCGGGAATGTCAAAGTCATCGTTGTAGTGTTCGGGATTAAGCGGGTCATGGAACATGGCATAGTCGATGTGGTATTCAAACGCGGGATCAGGCGGTTCGACTTTGAGCACATCCCGGAGTCTGGCTGCCTCAAGCCCACCTGGGATGGCATGGGTTTCCGCCGCATCAGATGCCCGACTGGGTTGTTTCAAGAGTTCCCCACGCTTTTCGAATCCAGACAGCCACGCGGGAGGGTCTTTCAAGCCCAATTCATCAGCAAGCTCGTCCTGAATCCAACGGTCGAGTGAAATAATGGGTCCGATTTCCCAGATGCCGGTTATGCTTCCGAAATGAGACAGGTTAACATTCCTTTGCTTCCAACCCGAGTGTTTCCCGTATCCGACGCCGATCGTCAGGCTCTGCGGACCGCGGACCGCCACACGGAACCGCACGTTGTAATCCGCCGGACCGTTTTCTTTCGACCAGGTTCCGGAGTCCACCGGATCACCCCCCACCCAGGTGTAGGGCATATTCCAGTTTCCGATTACGTTCTCTGCCAAATCACCTCGACCGTAGATCAGGTAAACCTCTGGCGCTGAATCATAAAAATTGAGCGCTGTCCTCCGCACGAGGGGAATCCCTTGGCGATAATTTTCGCCCTGGTTGCCGAGGTGAACAACGAACAGTTGAAGTGAATGGGTATCCGGCGGCGTTTGGGTCCGGTCTTCGGGCCAGGTCGAAGGGTCGGAAAAGGTGACCGCAATGTTGAGACCGATCGCGTAGTTGATCTGGTTCTCGCTAATGCCTTTCATGGCCTGTTGGTTCTGCACGATGCCGAGGTGAAACTCCCACGGGACGGGGTAGTCATCGATTCTGATGGGGTCGTTCAGTATTCCTTTGATATCCTTGCCCTTGCCTGCTTCCCAGAGGGTCAGGTAGCCCCGGCGTTCGTCCGTGGAGATGCTCTCGATGTTGTCTTCGGGGACAAAGATCCAGGGCGCGATGTCATTACCTGGCTCGATGAAATGCTGGCTGAGTTTACGAATATCTTTGTCAGTTTCACCTGAAGCTGGTGTCACCACGGTGGTCAGCCACAACAACATTATGCAAAGCAATGCAAGCATTCGAATTCCAGTTACCTGCTTCATAAGAATAGACTCCTTCCGAAATTCTTGGCGAACCAGCTGCAAGAGATTCCCTTCAGTTGGCAAGTCTAAGCTTGAAATGCTCTAACGGACTGTCCAGAGAGAATCTGTAGTTTCAATCTTCAAGGGCGTACAGAGCGGAATGAGTCTGTCGCTCACAAAACGTTCGACAGTGATCATGGGGGTTACCGGATCGGAATAATCGTTCTGGTAAAACTCATACTGATGGGGAAATGACATGATTTCCGCCGGCTCAATGATCCGCGGTGTGATGTCAACAACTGTGTTCCCGCGCCGCGTGATCGTGTAATTCCGGCCATTGA
>Ga0310121_10004912_pt1 | contig 11632 bp, 10 predicted proteins | sample CB27_Tmax_986_MG_FD_203504 | JGI IMG/M metagenome (GOLD analysis project Ga0310121, IMG submission 203504) | Marine microbial communities from Western Arctic Ocean, Canada - CB27_Tmax_986 | ecosystem: Environmental > Aquatic > Marine > Oceanic | place: Canada: Western Arctic Ocean | collected...
ATCGACGCATTCAAGCCAAAATTTGGCCAATTAGGTAATCCAGAGTTGACCGAGTTATTTGTCGACCTTGCATCAAGGTTTCTGTGAGACCCTCGTTCAGAGAGTGAGCACAACAAAGGCCAAATTGTACCGACCACTAAAACATCTTGAAAACACAGATGACAGCAGCTGGTCACCATATCAATGTAAAACAACGTCTATCCGGTCAAAGCTCAACTTGCTAACGAAGAGTGCTGTCGGACGAGTCCTCGTGCGCAGCCATTCGCTCAGACAGCGAGGGGCTGGTCGATGACCTATCCATCGGTAGAGCGTCAATCAATTCACCACTCTCTCCAACAACCGCATCTACGAATTGGGAACATCCATCTTCGTAACCACGCCCCACCAATTCGTCTAACGTCTGTCGACGGTCAGATTGCTCGTCATAGCAACCTTTAAAGTCAAAGGGTCCCAACGGGTTATGAACCGGACGAACCTGAAAGATCGCTTGGAACCTAGCTGCGTGTCCCTCGATCGCATCGTGTAAAGATGCGGACTCAAGGCTTTCCAAATACTGACCGGCTCGACCGTGCATATCCAGTCGGTCCGCACCTAACGCGTGTGGGCCTGGCGACGGAGAACAAGCAGAAACAATAACCACTTGTTCGACACCTGCTCTAGCGACTTCTTCGAGCAATCGTGGCAGACCGTCTGGTCGATCACACAAACGATGAGTCTCACCTCTCCAAACACTCTCCGCCGAATAACGCACAAAATGCGGCTCGGTGAAAACTGGAATACTGAGCGCTGACACCAATGCGTCCATGGCATGTCGCTTTGGTGTTTGCCTGAGATCAACGATTTCAAGCAGTCGAGACCGGTCTGACGTATTGGAAGCAGGCTCTGTGTACGCAGTCAGGTACGACTCATCAAGGAGCGCAAAAATCACATCACGCCTGGCATCGACATCGTGTGCCATTACCAACAACTCTCTAAATCCAGGCTGTCCGGCATGCTCCCCAAGAAGCTCCGCGTATCTTTCTCCGAAATCATCATGCGCCGGTTTCTGAATATTTGTGGACCCACTCATAACCTGCCACAAACAGTTCGTAAACAAGTTAACTGCCGCAATTCTGTCAATAGGTGTACCGAGCAACCTCCACCATAAGCCACCTCGAGCACGTCGTTTACTAACACGTCGAAGAACAGTGAGGCCCACATCAATTCCTAGAATTAACGGCAAACAAAGGAGAAGAACAATCGTTCCCTTGAGCGCATATGTTGGAAACGCGTACGGAGATAGCAATACACCAAGTAGCGCTGCTGCTATCGTAATTCCAAGAACACCCACGACTCTCAAGGATCCACGTAAGCGATAAAGACGTCGCGCGCTAGAACTACACCACAAACCATCCTTACCCCACAATTGTCCACCACCATCAATCGCGCCGAACATAGCAGCAACAACACCGACCCCACGGCCAGCAACTACATCAATCTTTACGCCGGCCTCGTCCAGTGCGCGCAGCACACCGGCGTGATACGCACCAGCTGTCCCGGTGCCTGTAAGCACCAAAGCCGTGCGCAACTGCGGAATGTAACGGGAAGTTGACTCCAACTTAAAGATCAGCTGTCATGAATGGTTGAAAGCTTAACAATCTCAAATTCTCTCACACCGCTCGGGGTTGTCACCGTAATCTCGTCGCCTTCTTCTTTGCCGACAATAGCTCGCCCTATTGGAGAAGCCGTCGAGATCCACCCTTTGTCTGGGTCGGCGTCCTCGGCCATCACAAGCTCATATACAACTGTGGCGCCATCGTCATCACGCAAACTAACGTTCGAACCAAAAGCAGCACGGTCATGGGGCAAATTGTCGAGATTCATCAAGGAAATTTCAGACACCCTCGTTCTGAGCATACTGATACGCGCCTCAACAAGCCGCTGTCGCTCCTTGGCTGCCTGATACTCAGCATTTTCTCGAAGATCTCCGAGCTCACGTGCGGTTTGAATTTCCTTTGGCAACTCATGCTTTAGCTCTCGATCCAACGTCTGAATTTCTTTCTCAAAACGCTTCAGTATTTTGTCTTTCATCTGGACTTGGTCCGTAGCCTAGCATATCTGTTATGCTCGGGTTGCCGTCCTCATCAAGTGATCGGTTAGAACGCCCGTCCACCGTGAACGCCATCACCAGTAGACAGAACGCCCTCGTCGCCCGCTTTCGTTCTGCTAGAGAACAACGTCGCGACCAGCGCTCTCATGTAGTTTTGGATGGCCTCCGACTGATCTCTGACGTTGTAAACGGTGGTAAATCTCTTGACGCGCTACTCGTCTCAGCCGCGTCGCTACCGCAAGACCCAATACTTAACCAACTCGTCCAACAATGTGAGGCGAAACGAATTAAAGTCACAGCCGGTTCTGGACCCGTCATGGACGCAGTCAGTCCAATGAGAACCCCGTCAACCGCGGTAGCTCTAATGAAACATTCTCCGATGACAGCAGACAGCATCATTCATCGCAAAAAAGGATGTGTCCTCGTTCCGATAGGTGTCCAAGATCCTGGGAACCTCGGTTCGATCATCCGCGTGGCCGCTGCTGCAGACCTCGCGGGCGTAGTCGTCGACACAAGTTCTGCTGATCCTTTTAACTGGAAAGCTCTACGTGGCTCAATGGGTAACACATTCAGGCTGCCCGTAACTGAGACCCAGAACGTATCGCAATTGATTAGCCACGCTCGTCATGCCGGTTGGACAATTGCAGCAACGACTCCTCGAGGAGGTTTGCCGCCCCACAAACAAGCCATTCGCGAACCGATCATTATCTTACTGGGGAATGAAGGGACCGGTCTCGACCCTCAGCTTTTGACTTACGTACACTTGACAATATCGATTCCCATGGCCAATGGTGTTGAATCACTAAACGTCTCGTCGGCAGCGGCAGTCGTTGCCTACGAAATACAACATCAACGAATAAGTCATGAAACCGCGTAACTTATTCGAATCGGACCATACGGACCGAACCAACAAGACTTCACCCCTTGCTGAACGAATGCGCCCAGACAATTTTGACCAATTTGTAGGTCAGAGTGAATTAATCGCGTCTGGGTATCCACTCCGTGAAGCAATCGAAAACGACACCTTGCAGTCAATTATCCTCTGGGGACCGCCGGGGACTGGTAAAACGACCCTCGCACGCATTATCGCCAAATCCACCCAGGCGCGCTTTATCGCATTTACTGCTGTACTCACCGGCATCAAAGATATTAAGACTGTGATGGCTGAAGCGGAAACTGCCAGAAGTCAGCTGGGTCAACGCACAATCGTGTTTGTCGATGAAATTCACCGTTTCAACAAGGCGCAACAGGACGCTTTCCTGCCGCGTGTCGAGGCCGGAGACATCACGCTGATCGGTGCAACCACAGAAAATCCGTCTTTTGAGGTGAATGCCGCACTATTGTCTCGGTCAAAAGTCTTCCTCCTTAAGCCGCTCTCGACAAAAGAAATAGTTTTAATTCTTCGGCGAGCGCTGAGTGATACTGACCATGGCCTCGGAACCTGTACGCTTACAGCAGATAACGATGCGTTGGTTGCGATCGCTAAGCATGCCAATGGGGACGCCAGAATCGGTCTGAACCTACTCGAACTCGCCGCGAACCTTGCCACAACAAACAACTTGAAATCAAAAAGCGGCAGTAGCTCAGAACCACCTGTTGCACACATAGATCGCACGCTTCTTACACACGCGCTCCAAAAACGAACTTTGCTGTACGACAAAACGGGTGAGGAACACTACAACCTGATATCTGCGCTCCATAAATCCATACGGAATAGCGACCCGGACGCTGGTCTCTACTGGCTGGCGCGAATGGTAGAAGCAGGAGAGGACCCGTTGTATATCGCACGCCGACTGATTCGTTTTGCTTCCGAAGATATCGGTAACGCTGACCCCACAGCACTGACTGTTGCAGTCGCGGCAAAAGATGCCGTGCACTTCATCGGCATGCCTGAGGGAAATATAACACTCGCCCAAGCAGTCACTTATTTAGCCACTGCGCCAAAAAGTAATGCCGTATATGAAGGCTTCAATCACGCCTCAACCGATGCTCATAAAGAAATCGCTGAACCTGTGCCACTACATCTCCGGAATGCGCCGACCACACTCATGAAAGAACTTGACTACGGCAAAGGCTACAAATATGCCCACACTGAGGACGGCGCCGTCACTGACATGGACTGCCTACCTCCAAGTCTTTCGGGACGTCGGTATTACCATCCGTCAAACAGGGGCTACGAAAAAGAATTGTCTCGCCGATTACTCGCTTGGCTACGGATCAAACGTAAAAAACGAGAACAGGAGTCATAGTTGCATGATACAGATCGCCTACTACGTAGGTAGAACGCTGCAACTAGTCGGCATGTGGCTACTTCTTGTTGCAATCGTCACAGCCGGCCCGCTTGGACCCAGCCCAAATATCTTTGGTATCGGAATAGCCGTGTTCGTCGCTGGATGGTTCATCGTGAAACAGCGCACGCGCAAATAATTCCTAACTCAGCCACACCCGTAGAAACATGACATGAGCACGAAACGCGACCCAGAAGTCGTGCGTCCTAATTCGGTAGTGCTAAGGCAACGTATTCGCTCGACATATCGTCCCAGCCGACAGTAACCACGATGTATTGACGACCATCCACCATATACGTCATCGGCGCGGCGGTTGTACCGCCTGGAAGCTCGACTTCGCCAAGAACTTCACCGGTCATTTTGTCGTAGGCGCGCAAACTCTTACCGCCGGCACCACCCCAGATCGAGCGCAGCACCACAACGCCACTATTGCCACCTTCTCCGAGGATAACTAATGACTTCGTAACAAGCGGCGAAACACGACCGGGCTGACCAAGCGGCGGAAGCTCAATGTCACGTAGCGCAGGGTGCTCCGTCGGACCTCGCCCGTTAGCAACAGACCACAATATTTCGCCCTCATTAAGATCGATCGCAACGAGCCGGCCGTAAGGGGGCTTAAAAAGCGGAAGTTCTTGCGGCCCTTCAACGGCCGTGAGCGAGTGGGCTACGAGCTCCATATCGGACCTCGGATGCTCAGATCGGACGATGCCTATCACGGACTCACTGTGAACGGACGGAACGTAGAGCACGCCAGACTCAGGATCGACAGCGGCTCCGCCCCAATCAGCCCCACCAACAACTCCAGGCATTTGTAATGTCCCTTGCGTACCGCCTGGTTCCTCGTCGATAAGGGTTGGGGGTGTAAAAAGTGGGCCAGCAACATGCCTCACAAAAATATCGAGTGCCTCTTGACGCAACGCGGGCGTGAAGTCGATTAGATCATCGACGCTAGTTCCTTGCTGATCAAACGGGGGCGGTTTAGTCGGGAAAGGCTGCGTCGGAGTGTACCACTCACCTGGAATATTTCCTGCTGGTACTGGTCTTTCCTCAATAGGCCAAACAGGCTCGCCTGTTTCCCTATCGAACACATACGTAAACGCTTGCTTACTAACCGCTGCCACCGCTTTGATTGGCCTGCCGTCAACTACGATGTCAACAACGTTTGGGGCCGCTGGAAAGTCATAGTCCCAAATGCCATGATGAACAGCCTGGAAATGCCAAATACGTCTTCCTGTCCGAGCATCGAGACAGACAATCGCCTCCGCAAACAAGTTATCACCGGGTCGGTAACCACCATAGTAATCATTGGTCGGTGTAGACAGCGGCACGTAGACGTAACCAAGTTCTTCATCAGCACTCGCCCAAGCCCACATGTTTGTATTACCAGTGTATTCCCAAGATGCACGATCCTGGTTAATCGCCGTTAGCCATGTCTCGTTTCCAGGTTCTCCTTCACGAGGGACCGTATGAAAACTCCAGAGCTGCTCGCCAGTACGCACGTCGAAACCACGAACATCACCCGGTGGCATCTCTTTCATGGCCGGCATCGACGGATTAGTCACATCTGTAATCGCGGAACCAATCACAACAACATCATTCACGACGATAGGCGGTGACCCCCAGCTAAACGTGTCGACCGTCCGGTCGTCATATCCCTGTGTCAGATCAACCTCACCGCCATCTCCAAAATCTGAGTACCGAGCTCCTGTTTCTGCATTGAGCGCCACAAGGTACGAACCGACAACGGCAATAACCCGCGTATCGTCGCTCTGCGGGTCCTGCCAATATGCGACACCCCGGGTCTGCCGAACCCGCTCAAATGGTTGTCCCCCACGACCTGGTGGCAGGTCGTGCCAGACCACCTGGCCCGTAGCTGCGTCGAGAGCCGCCACAGTACCGAGCCCCGTACTGATATAAAGGCGTCCGTCAGCCATAAGTGGTGTATTTTGGGATGCAACTGACGCACGTACGTCCATGCCCCCACGAACCTCTTCCGGCAGAACAGATTGTCGCCACACGATCTCCAAATCGTCAAAATTTGTAGCGTCAATTTGGTCTAACGGAGAATATTTACTGCCCTCAAGGTCTGAACCATACGACTGCCATTCAACCGTTTGCGCGGTAATACTTGCTGGTTCAAAAGTACAGATGGCCACCAGAGCAGCCAAGACCAAGGGGGACTTAGTGTTGCATTTGCGTGCTGCAGTCATTCCGCCCCGCTCTCTTCCTCTTCTATTTCCGCGACAATTTCATCATAAAATCCAGGAATACTTCGCCGCATAAACAGTCCGTCTGGAGCCATAGTCCAACTCAGTTCATCCGTTACGATCAGCTGTGGAGCCTCGGCTTTGTCCAGACCAGACTCAACCAATTCTCGCATCCGTGTTCGCACCGCGACAAATTGGTCACGAAACGCCTCAACATCAGCGCGAGTCATGACTGGACCATGACCTGGAATGGCAGTGTCGAAATCGAGCGCCAGAATGCCTTCGAGGGTATCAATCCAGGCTTTACTGCTACCACCATTCGAGTAGTCAATAAATGGAGCTGTCCCATGAAGAAGGTCGCCGCAGTGCACAGTGCGTAGATCCGGAAAGTACACCACCGAATCGCCGTCGGTGTGTCCTCGGCCAAGGTAATGCGCACGAACCTCAACGCCCGCTAAGTGAACCGCTGTTTGATCGGTAAAAACAATACGCGGTGGGGCATCCTGTTCTCCACGCACCATGTTCAATCTAGCGTTTTCGTGAGCGATCACATCGGCAGAATCCACGAAGCCCACGTTGCCGCCTGCGTGGTCGCCATGATGGTGAGTATTGATAATGTACCGGATTGGCTCACCAGTGACGTCTCGAACACGCGCTCGTATCCCTTCGACATTTCTTGGAAACTTGTCATCCACCAGAATGACACCGTCGGCTGTTACTCGCACACCCACGTTGCCACCGACGCCGTTGATGTAATAGAGACCATCTTTCACAGGCGTAATGCTTAATGTTTCTGATTGCTGTGCACTCGTGGCGAGTACCATAACAATGGCAGCTACGGCCACCACCGCCAACCCTGTTCTTGCCAACAACACCATGGCTCCCCCTACCTGATCACAATTTACCTTCAGAATGACGGCACCTCAACACCACTCTCAACATACCGTTCCGAATCACATCGAGTAACTAGTGGATACAACATCGACGTTGGACTTGTCGCCGCACCTATCTGCACCGGGAGCGACACGTAGTGATGGTAAATGACGATTCGATGCTGCCGCGCATCGACGGATTCCTCTCCCATAGACAACTGACCTCTCCCATCAATGGCGAAATAGTGCGTTGTATCACCTTCCGACTGCGGATCCATCCCAAACGCCACCACGCGTTCGGATTGCACGTGCCCCCACATTGACAACCTGGAATCTCCTGTACTCACCTCGTACACTTCCCGTCTGTCGTCACGCTGTGTCTCGACTTCCCAAGGTCGTGTTGGATCCGTCCGACTTGGTGCGAACAACTGCACCTCGTCAGTAATACTTCGCAGGGAACCGTAGGTCCACCTGTCTGTACCAAAATCCCAAACCAAAGGAAGCGCTCCAACTAACACTGGAGTATCGAAAGACAATCCACGTATGTGATCGTTTTGATCATCAACGAAAATAGACACCCTCAACCAGGATTTACTATTTGGCATACCAACAGACATTTCGAAGGGCAGTTCCACTCCCGATGACAACGGTATAAGTCCCGTGTAATGAACCTCAACAAACTGATCGCCTTGTCGCACAAAGTCAAACACTACAGACGACACGTCGATAGGAAACATCTCTCCGTCATGGTCGTGAACCCGCAAACCATTTCGTCCCGATCCGATTGTCTCACCGCCGAAGTCAACAGACTGAAGCAACGGGTCTCCTCCTTTGCTTAGGCGGATACGACCAACTTGGACCGAATCAACATCGTCGGCAACAGTAAGACCACGCGGTGACGTCACAACACTCCTCACCGATGGCCCGTACTCCACTTCGAATGATGCCGCGCCAAGGGAACCAATACTCATGTTGAAGTTAACACCAAGCCACTGGACCGAACCATCTGGCCACGATTCAAGAGCCGTATACGTTGCGGGTATCTCAGTGCCATCACTCAGAAGCCGGACATTTTCGGAATTACTCAACTCGCCACTCGCAAAGGGCACACGAGCATCGACCGGATAAAAAAACCGCCTAATACCCTGTGTTTCCTCAACGTATAGCGTGGTTCGTGCGACGGTTTGTCCGAATAATGGAAACGGTGCCGTCAGAAACAAAAGAAGACATACAACGACGTAGGTAAAGCGCTTTATCGGCATACTGCACCTGATTATAGCGACGTAGGTTTCCAACCTGACTACAATTAGCCCTGTGAGGCTTATCACTCTCTGGACAGTACTCGGTTTGCTACTCACGGCGGTGGTTACAACTGCCAACGATTGGCCGCAATTCAGAGGGCCGAATGGCCAAGGGTACTCATCGGACACAGAACTACCACTGGAGTGGAACGAATCGAAGAATATCGTTTGGAAGGTTCCAGTGCCAGGACTTGGGTGGTCATCACCGGTTATCGCTGACGGACGAGTGTGGCTCACTTCTTCCCTGACCAGTAGTACTGGAGCCTCACTCAGATTACTTGGCTACGACCTAACAAGTGGACAAGAACTTTTAAATATTGAAGTGTTTCACGTCAACGACAGTAATGCTCCGAATCCAAAAAACAGCCTCGCTTCGCCGACGCCTGTCATCGATCCATCTGGCGATCGCGTATACGTCCATTTCGGTTCCTATGGAACGGCGGCACTCACCACTGCCGGAGATGTTGTTTGGTCAACCAGTTTTCCCTACATCTCGCAACATGGAAACGGTGGCTCACCGATTCTCTATCAAGATTCACTCATCCTTAACATCGATGGCTATGACACAGCGTACGTGGTGGCCATTGACACCATCACCGGTGAAGAACGATGGAGGACAATGCGTCAGGCTCCTGTATCACAAGCGTATTCAACCCCCCTCGTGATCCGTGTGGGAGAAACCGATCAGATCGTGAGCGTTGCCGCATATAGAACAACAGCTCACGATCCATCAACAGGTAAAGAAATTTGGAGCGTCGGTTATAGAAACGGCTTCTCGAACGTACCGAAGCCCGTGTACGGACAAGGAATGGTCTACCTTTCAACCGGATTCCAAACGCCCTCCCTATTGGCCGTCCAAACGGATGGAGTCGGAGATGTCACCGAGACACACGTAGCATGGCGATTAAACCGTGGGGCCCCGCTCACACCATCACCACTACTTGTCGGCAACGAACTTTACGTTATCAATGACTTCGGAATCGTCACCTACATCGATGCCACGACAGGAGATGTTCACTGGCAAAATAGGATCGGTGGCAACCACTCGGCATCTCCAGTTTATGCCAACGGTCGAATCTACTTTCAGAGCGAAGAAGGAGTAACCACTGTCATTCAATCCGGAACGGATTTCCAAGTCCTTGCGAAAAATGAGCTTGACGGTGAAACGCTCGCGTCTATGGCCGTCTCGAGCGGAACAGTAATAATACGAACCAGCTCTCATCTATACCGAATCGCTAACGAAGGTTAAGGCTTGGCGTACGTGTGCAACTAGTCACTAAACGCAGGGACTCGCACAAGCAGGTATGTAATGTGGCCGCCCTCTTCCAAGAAGTAGCCGTGCGGTGTTCGCGCAGGTATATGTAAGACATCGCCTGCAGCCACGCGCTGTCGCGTACCACCCGTAATGCCGCTACCTAAACTGCCCCTGCGATCAAGCATTTCGCCGCCGACAAGGACCGTTCCTCCACCACCGGTTACAAAGACAACATCGATGATGTCATCGTGTATCTCTGGAATTCCGTCTCCATTCCGGTGTATCAACCGAAAACGATGCGACCGGGTAGGGCTTCCAAAATCGGCAAGGGTTTCTCTCGCTGAACGGTCTCGACGAATCTGTCCCGTAAGAACTTCATGTCGTTGTTGGAGTTCTTCGTTAGTCCATATGGCATATCCTGGCGGGTCAAAGTCCAGCAGTGGGGCGTCGTCGGGAACAACCGGATCGACCAGTATAGGCATTCTGAATAGCACGTAAGTCAGGTGTCCGCCATCCGGGACAAGATAACGATGCGGCACATCGGCTGGAATGTGAAGAACGTCGCCAGGCCCAACCGCATAGTGGATTCCGTCCGCGATACCCGTTCCCGTGTATTCCCCGTTCTCCCCCGTGCGGTTAACAATCTCGCCACCGACAACGAGCGCACCCTCGCCACTATGTACAAAAACTACATCCTCGATACCCTCATGTTGTTCAGGAATGCCGTCTGCATCTCGCCGAATGAGTCGGAACCGATGCGCACCACTTGGATTACCGTACCCAATAAGGGTCTCTCGAGCGGAATGATCCGAACGCACCCGTTCTGACAGTGCTTCATCTCGTTGTGAAAGCTCTTCGGTACTCCAATGGTAAAAGCCTGGCCCCGTCGCCTGGCCGGCAGAAAACAACAAGACGAGTGCGCTCACAAACCGGAGCGTGAGCATCAGTCACAACCCCGTCGTATCAGGATAGGCAGTCGGAACATTGTAAATACTCTAAAACATGGAACCAGACTTAGCCTTCAGGTAAGCGATACGCGATTAATTCTCCAGGAAATCCACCACCACTAATCGCAAACACAATGTACTGCTGATCATTGTGCATGTAAGTCATTGGGGACCCGGACGCCGCTGCTGGTATCACAACCTGTCCGACATCAGAACCAGTCGACTTGTCATATGCTCGTAGATAAGCTCCTTCTTCACCTGACGGCAAGGTAATCGTCCCACCACTCTCAGCTGCAATAACCAGCGATTTCGTGATCAAGGTGCCAACACGGCCAACACGTCCCGTCCTCGGGATATCAATCCCTTGCAACAGCGGGTGGTTCTTAATATTGTCCGGTGTTTCGCCATGTGGCACCTGCCACATAATTTCTCCCTGCTTCAGATCGATTGCTGTAATCCGACCCCAAGGAGGCTTAACAAGTGGAATTCCGTCGATGTTCAAGGCAGCGTCAGCCGCAGAAATCCCTCTGGCACGACCTCGAATGAAGTTCATGTCCGACCGTTCAGGATCATTGATTAATCCCAGCGCAGTGATATTTGTAAAAGAGTACAGGTAGGCGATGCCGGTCTCAGGATCAATTGAGCCACCAGGCCAGTTGGTTCCTCCACCGGC
>Ga0310121_10004913_pt1 | contig 11632 bp, 9 predicted proteins | sample CB27_Tmax_986_MG_FD_203504 | JGI IMG/M metagenome (GOLD analysis project Ga0310121, IMG submission 203504) | Marine microbial communities from Western Arctic Ocean, Canada - CB27_Tmax_986 | ecosystem: Environmental > Aquatic > Marine > Oceanic | place: Canada: Western Arctic Ocean | collected...
TTTTCAAACACTTTCGCCGTCGGTCGCCCCTAGCTCGTCAGCCACCGCCCGGGCCCCTCAGAGTGCTGATCCTAAGTCTTACGATTAATCCGCATATCGCAATACCAAACCGGCTACGTCCGTTACAATTTTTTCCCTAATGTTGTCGTCAGTGGGGTCGTGAATCGAAGTTTCTTTGCACGCGTGCCAATAGCGGAAAAGCTTGATAGTGCACTTGTACGTAGCTAGTTTAGTATACTTGATAGGATGCCGTCGCCCTCGGGGAGGATACGTTTGCGCAAGCCAAGAAAACCAGTCTCATGTGATGCGGCATCTTGTGGGGCCGCGCCGAGTAATTCCGTAACAAATCTGACTGTCAAAATGCTGCCGACTCTTGTGAGGCGATACACTGGCGTGCGGCGATACCCTGTACTTCGGGAAGGCCGTCTGCTGTGGGGGGTAATGCTCCTGTTTGGACTCGGCGTAGCAGGTTGGTCTAGCGCAATTGCGCAATATCGCAGCAGCGCTCCTTACCCCTATTCACAGCAGCGCGCACCAGCAAATCGCCGCCTTCCTTCTTCTGCGCGGCACGTGGGTACTGGAGGATTGATCGGTAATCCGTATCGCAATGATATCCCTCCCTCGGGCTTGCCTCTGAACCGAAACCTCAACTCCTATTACGGTGGGAGCGGAGGTAACTCGTTGGCGCGTCGGCCTGTCCAAAAACCGTTTTCGAACGTAACTCCGTACCAGCCTCTGGTTACGAGCCAGCAGGTGGCTCGCCTTGAGGTGACTCGAGGCCTTTGGCGCTACTAGACCAACGTGCCCTTCAGAACAAGATATCTCCCGTAAATCATTCTCGGCAAAACCAGAGAGACGACCATGAACCCCATGGATTGCAAAAAAAAAACGCCAAGAGGCGGCGAATCGCTCTTTTCCTACTCGCACTGATGATTGTAGTTTGCCAGGCCAATCGGAGTTTGGCCGAGGAAGCACTCGACCTTCCTCTGCCTCGGACATCGACCAATGCGGCCCTCCATTATCAACGCGCAATTCTGTTTCTTGTGGCTGTTGATCCCGCGCAAAGAGAGTTGCTCGGCAAGCCAATCTGGGAGATCATTACTCCCACTTCAACCCAGGCGGATCTTGCTCGGGTAAATCAATTGCTGATTGCATCCCGCCACGCCATTCGGTCTGCCTTGATCGGTGCGCATCAACTACGAGCTGATTTCGGCCTCGATGTCCGGCAATATATGCTCACCTCGGTATTGCCACACACGCACCTTATGGTCGATTTAGCCAAGCTGAATGCCTTGCACGGCGTGCAAAAGGAAGCAAGTGGCGATTGGAGATCCGCCGCGGAGATTTACCTGGCGACTGTGCGAATGGGTCGTCACATGACACATCAGACAACCCTAGATGAAGCGCTGGCCGGTGTCGACATACTTGAAACGGCTTATTACGCGCTCGGTCGTTGGGCGACTCACTGTCCAGAAATATCCTTGATCGACCGCGTTTTGGAGCTGGCTACGGTCTCGTCCGGCAATCTGGTCGAACCGGCGCGCACGCTGCTTTCGGAGGCAAGCATCTCTCAGATGCGGCTCGATGCCTTGCGAGACGCCTACCCTGACGGCCCTTGGGCCGAGATGGTACTCGAAGCACTTGGTCAAGAGCTACCGAATGTAGGTCCTGAGGAACTGCGAGCCGCTGCTATTGCTGCTGCGGTCAAGCACGGTGTACCCCAAAAGGCGTTCGACAACAAAGATGCACTTGGACTCTACTTGAATAACCTACGTACGGTTCATATCGCATTGGCGAGAGAATCGGCAGCATGTCTTTCGCAATCATCCCCAGGTTCGATTCTCCGGGGCGAGGCAATTCATCAGAAGTTTAATTCGAAATTGCCTGACTCTGAGAGAGCAAATAAACTAAATCCGGCCAGGATTGCTGCGCTGTTTGCAGTCCATGAGGCGGAGTTTTCAATGACCCGCGTCATTTTGGCAATCTCAGCGGTCAAGACTGCCAGTGGCTACCCGTCGGATCTTGGTAGCGCGGCAGAGAAGCTAGGCGGCACGTTGCCGCGTAGCCCATACGATGGCTCAGCGCTGGTCTACGAGTCACTTGAGAATGGCAGAGGGTTTTCTATCGCGGTTGCCGGTACAACGGTTGGTGGAGAAAAACTGCCGGAGATCAAGTTCAAACATCTCCCGAGTGCTTCTCCGGCCCAGTGACCCGGTTTGTTGTCGAAGAGTCTGCACTGCATGGCGAGCATGGAGTCGGCCGCCTTTTTATTGACCCCTGCGCAGCGAATGAGCCACCGCCGCAATCGGTTCTTGGCGGGACGTAGCGAGTTGCTGGCGGTGGCAAGGGTTCAGGCTAGGGAACCCGCACCAGCTTGATGATGCGCCCTGCGACGTTCCAATCTTGGACGTACAGGTTGCCATCGTTGTCCCAGTAGGATCCGTGCGTACCGCTGAAGGCACCCTCAATCCAATCCTCTTGAGGGATATTGAAATTCGTGCCCGCGGCTGGATCCGGATTGTGGCCGAGAACGGCGATGATGGTGTTGGATTTGTCGAGAATCACCAAGCGGCCTTGTAAGTCCGGCACGGAGACGTAGTCTCCCTGGACGGCCACGGATGTCGGCATGCCCAAACCGGTCACCACCTCGGCGATGTATTCACCGTTCAAGTCATAGTGCAGCAGCCGGCCCTTCGGCTCGTGATTGCGGTCGCAAATCAGCAGGCGAGGAGGCTCATAACGTGTGTCCAGTGTCATACCATGGGCCGTATTAAACTGCTTGAGGCCGTTCCCTTGGGACCCAAAGTGAAGCAGGTATTTCCCAGTCTTGTCGTATTTGAAAACGTGGTTACTTCCGTAGCCGTTGGACAGAAATATATCGCCATTGGGAGCAACCGCGATCGCGGTAGGGCTGAATCCCTTGATGTCGAGTCCGGACTCTTCGGGAAATCCCAATTTCAGAACAATTTCTCCGCCACTAATATTGAACTTGATTCCTTCGGCGTTGTTATTTCGAGCTCCATAAATGAACTCGGACCCCGCTTCCTCGCGGATCTCCATGTCATGGATGTCGGAGTAATCTTTTCCCAGGTAAGAGTGAATCACCGTACCCTGTGGCGAAAATACGACGACTCCTTTTTGGGCACTCGTGTAGATGTTGCCCTCCTTGTCGACAACCACAGCACCGTGGGTCGGTCCTAGCGCCGAGCTGCCACTTGGGCGGAGCCCCCAGCCGGGCACTGTGTCGAAGGTCATCAGCCCGCAACCCATCCTCACGGGTTGCGGCCCGTCTGCTGCCAAAACTGGTAGCGCCATGGCCAACAAAATCGTGATCACGATGCCTGTTGATTTGTTGTTCATAATTTCAAACTCCTGTCGTTGATTCGCTGTTGTTGGGTTGTCGAAGTCAGGCGTCCAATGTTGGCCGAGCCGGCATGAGATCGGGGAGGAGTCGCCAGCGCGTCTCGGGGTGCCTCTTGCTAAGGTGGTGTGGACCGGCTCCGCCACGAACTATCGTATTCCAAAGCGTCTGGTTTGTGCAGCCGCCATTTTTCGAGAAACGAATAGACATCCGTTCAGGCGCAACCCGCACAATCGTTAGATCAAGCAGTCGGCTAGCCCATTGTAACGGAAATACCGATAGGACTAGCTAGCCGCTGCGGTACCTCGAGGATCGAATTAGGTAGCCCGAAGCAGGGGGAGCGAGCATCCGTCGAGTTCAAAACTGCCGGACTCGCAGCCCAGTGGCGGTGAGAAATACGGCCCAGCCCGATGGGGGGACGCCACGGTTGTTTCTTAGGCTATCGATCGCCTCGTCATGGAGGACGAAGAATGCGGCACTGGCAAATTGGGATGTGTCTCGTCTTGTTGGTCACCGGGTGCATGCCTCACACTGTGGTCCGCCAGAACCCGGGTCCCCATGACAAGGGCATTCGGTATTACCGACCCAAGCCCTATCTGCTGGTGCAGCCCACGCCCGTCGCGGAAGACGCGGAGATAAGGCATGACAAGTACGTGCAGATTTCGCTCGAGTACTTGCCAGATTTCTCGGAAGAGTACTCGATTGACGTGCGCAGTGGGTTCGGCAAGAACAAGACTTCGGTCAAATTGGCGAATGGTTGGAATTTGACTGAGATAAATCAAGAACTTGATTCAAGTGTTGACGAAAACATCAAAGCCATCGGAGATTTATTGAAGTCGGTAGCACCTGGGGGCATCGTGCCAACTGCAGGTGACGCGATGCGCGGGCCGACGATGGTGATCGGGGCAACGAACGTTCCGCTTGGATACTACGAATCGGTGATCGATCGCGGACAAGATGGGAAAAAACGTCTTTTCGGATGGCGCTATGTCGGTTTCTACCCGTTTAGTGCTTGTCCGCTCCGCGCGCAAGGAGTTGACTGCGTCGACTGTCACGTGTCGGCGGCGTACGGCCTGGTTTTTCGTGAGGGTGTCATGACTTTTGAACTCATTCATGATATCGCCCAGGCCAGTTCTTCAGCAATCGAGCAGATGCCCGCGCCGGGTCGCCGCTGGCTTCCACTATCCGAGGAGACTCTCACCGCGCTCGCCTCGCGGGCCAAGGAGGCCGTCAACAAACAAATCGCGGTTGGCGCCAACACCTTCGTGGTAACGGTCGAGGAGTCACGCCCTCACCTTGTGTTCACCTTCATCACCCCCAATGCAGCCAGCATGAAAGAACTCCTCCATGCGCATGAAGGGGACTTGGCTATCACTCTGGACATGATCATCAAGCAGGAGACTCGACAGTCCTATTCAGCTGTCATTCGCGTTATGAGCGAGAGTTCGCTCCCGGAACCCGTAGTCGCGGACCCTACGTAAAAGGGGAGGCGGCGTGGAACACCTGACCACGGACGAACTGCGCCGAATCCAACGTACCCTCCGCACACGGTATCGCATAGGCACGCGATCCAATCTCCTCGATGTTGGATTTGGTGCCGCGCTAAAGGCTGGGAAGTTTCAGCCTGGCCGACGACTCTGCATCACGTTTCTGGTGCGAAAAAAGAAAAATGTGAGGAAAGTTACCGACCGAATTCCACCAAAAGTTCATGTTCGCCTAAAGCGCGGAAAGCGTTTCGTCAATCTCTCGTTCAGTACCGACGTTGTCGAAGTTGGCGGCATCGTCGCCGCGGGACGTACGCTAGATTACAGGACGAAAACGGTGACCACAGGTGTGATTGTAGCCTGGAAGGCATCGTCGCGTTCAAGATACTCTTGGGGAGTTGTTACGGTCGGTCATGTGTTCCCACGCCTGAGGACCTTGTCGCGACTCAGGCGCAAGGTAACGATTCGAACGAATCGAGGAAAGTTCTTCGGCACATTGGTCGCGAAGTCCGACGGCGATCGTGAGATCGACGCGGCGATCGCGCAGGTAAAAAGGCAAGATCTCGTCGCCAAAAGACTTATGACTGCCTCGCAGTCAGCCAGGCGTATCGAGCCGCGCATGGTCACCACGCTGGCCTCGGATCAAAACAAATCGGGACAAACACTTCGCGTCGGTGGCAAGCGGCGATTTACCGTACACGCGTATTTTCCAAGTCTACGCGTTCCCTCTCTCGGTGCCATCGATCACATCGTATCCGTGTTCTCAGGAGCAGCGCAAACGTTTCAACCTGGAACGTCCGGTTCCGGTTGGTTGATACAAAACCAAGCGGCGTGCCTCCAAATCGCCGGGCGAATGCCCGATTTCAAACAGGGCTTCGGACAATCGCTCAATTCGGTCGCCGAGTGGGCCGCCAAAGTATTGGCCAAGCAGCAGCGCATGCACTTGGGCAGCTTTCGTATCGTGGCCACGTTCTGAGACAACGTGGCGCTCCCTGCATTGCGTGACAATGTGGTATTTGCCTCACCTGGAGGTCTCACCACCATTCTGCCACGAGTCCGCCGTTGATCGCGGCCTGTTTCGACCTGCACTTTCGGAGAAACAAGAGTTCATTTTTTCCTATAAAACAAGCGTGCATTATTTTTCGTCACTTCCGTCAGTACGAGGGAGACGAGAAAAATGAAACCACATGCATTACGCATTTTGAGACAAAGCCACGGATGAAACACAGATTAAACACAGATGGGCCAGAGGAATTGAATTTAAGCCGCTTGATAGCAAAGCTTGCATCCGTGTTTCATCTGTGTTCAATCCGTGGCTCATCTAAGTGAATAATCGAATCGCCAGGCAATTCCTTGGGAGTGATTTTTTTTCAGAAAGTGCAGTTTCGACGAAACGGGTGCTAGTCCTTTGCCCCACGCGGCTCATATTCGAAATCCTTCCACTTCATCGCCCGGCGAAACGGTTCGATCCGGAGCATCACCTCGCCGTTCTGAAACAACCGGACCGTGCCGTTGGACTCACTGACAGTGATGGCAATGGCCTTCGTAGCGCGGCTGATTGCCGCAGCGGCCCAGTGGCGCGCACCGAGACCTTTGCTGAGAGCAATGTCGGCGGCAGGGGCAGAAACATACTGGCAAGCGGCCACGACCGCGCCGTCGGCGGCCACGATGAGTGCTCCGTCCAACTGGGCGATCTCCTTGATCGACTCGCGCACCTTCGTATCCCTGAGTTGCCGCTCGTGCACTCCATATCCACGCACTGGGTCAAAGCCCAATGGGTGGCAGTACTTGAGCACTTTGCGATGTTCTCCCACCACAAAGAGCGTACCCACCGGCTTGCCCTCTCGACCTTCTCGACCAATGGCTACCGCGAGGTCCACCGCGGTTTTTAGCGTTTCGGTAGGGACCTTGGTAACGAGTTGGCGGAGATCGTGTACCGTCAAACGCCCCAAGTGCTCATCGAGGCGGATCACGCTGATCGAATCGATGGTGCCCGCCTCAAACCCACTGTACAAGGCGACAATACATGCCTGAGGGGCAATGAGATCCTCGGCAACGCCTTCAAGTAAAGACTGAGTCAGCCGTTCGTAGACTGGGCTATCGGGGATGTTGAGCTCGATCGTGTCGAATCCGAAGTCTTCGGCTTTGGCCAAATGCTGCGTCCGGTCACTGGCAACCAGCACGTTCAATTTGCCGGCGGCCTCACGCAGTTTTTCCCAATCGGTCGATCCTTCTAACAGAAAAAGCAGCGCATCGGCATCTTCTTGTTTGGCCAATTGCGAAGCAATATCGCAAAAAACTGACAGTTGGTCTGTAAACTTGATCGAAGGCGCCATCCGGTTGCCACATAAGCCCTGAATACAGCAGAATGAATACAGAATGAAACCAGCGGAATCAATACAGCGAAATCAACACAGCGGCTTGAATCCAACAACCTGAATCCGGTGGATCAACGATCCAGAAAGTCACGCGTGACGTGCAATCTATCGCAGCAGGCCAGAAACTTCAATGTCGGAGTCATGGGCGCTCGCGACAAAGCGGGTGAGAAATCGGGCCTCGGTCATTTTGGCCAGACTCTGGCCTGTTCCCAGACAGCAATTAGCGCTGCCGAGTGGTGCTGGCGCGGCGCTTCGGTGTCGCGGCAAGCGGCTCCGCTGCAAGCGAATCGTAGTCCTGAAATATCATTCGATCGTAGAGCAGCAGGGCGTGAATCGCGTGTCCGAGCGGCCCTGCCTCCCAATCCTTAGAGCGGTTGTTGTATAAGATGCTTGCCAAATAGTTGGCCGCTTTGGTGGTGCGCCAGCTGTGGAGTTCCTTCTCAGTCGCCGCATACAACAACCATTCTAACAGGTGGCCGGTGGTTTTCAGCTTTCGATCAATGCTCTGCTCATTCCCAGCGCCACGAAACCACTCCGTGCTGAAACTGCCGTCTCCGTTCTGTAAACGGTAGGCATACTGCTGATAACGCTTGACAAACTTGTGCGCCATCAGATAGGCGCCATCAACGGGCTCACCACGCCGCTCGCGGGTCTTGTAGGCCAAGGTCAATCCCGCCAGGCGATGGGTTCCCCCACATGCGGCTCCCCGCACCGGCTGCCGCAGTTCCTCTGAAATGAGCCGAGGAATATTCCACTCCCTTCCTCGCTCATTCATCCACGTCGCGTCTGTATCGAGGTAGTGCATCAAGCCGATTAATTTGAACGTCAGTTCCGTCCGAGGAAAGCAAGTATCCATCTCCATTCGAATGAGATCGGCAACCGTGAAGTCCTGTCCTTCGACGCGCAAGGGATACTCTGAACTCACCTTCGATTGGGCCAACATGGCGAGCAGCTGACCGCGATGGCCTTGCAATGCCGGTCCGACTCGCACGCGCAGTTTGTCCTCGTCGTTGACATACATCAGGCTGCGGCGTTTACAAGTTTGATTGAAGCAAAGCCAACCGACTGCCGTGATCGGTTCGCCGCGTGGGCCACCTTGGAGTACTTTGCTATGCAGCTCATAGGCCAGCATGCAGTGCATGATTTCCCAGGGACTGCGGTCGCGCGTATTGAGCGGCCGCTTGTAATAGTGGGCCAACACCTGGCGAATTTTTTTACGCAGGTTCTGTTGACTACGCGACAAAGGTGGTAACTCGGCGGCTTTCTGTCTGATGGCCGCGTCGTCTCTCCCGGCGGCAGGTGCCGGAATCTGAACTTCCTGCTCGGCAGGAAGATCTTCGACCTTGGCAGGCTGCGGCTCGGGTTGTTTTGTCTTTGTTTGCGGAATAGCCCGCGAAGTGCGCCGCTGGACTCGCGGCCTGAGAGCAACTTCTGCCGCTTTATTTTCTGGCGGACTCGGAACTCGTCCCGAGGCGGCCTCACGACGCTGTTGCGGCGCTACCCATTTTCGAAACGGGGAGATTCTGGATGTCTCGCCTTGCGACTTTGTTGGAGATTTGTTGGCTTTTTTTTTCTCCCCCGCAATGTCACTGCTTTCCAAGAAATCGATTACGGTGCCCTGTAGGTCCAAATCATGCAGTGGCACATAGGCATCGAGCGTCGATGGGGCCGCGAATGAGAGCCCACTCTCATCGCCTTGAGCACATGAACTTTGGAGACTGACCAGTATCGCGGCCCCTAGAGCGCAGACGCGTGCCGTCCTCTTGCCAAACACCGGCAACCAGCGTCCTAACACGTATCCCCCCCCCCAAAGACGGCCTATTTTCTCTAGATCCATGTTGAATCCAGAAGGCAGGACTGGGAGAAAGGTACGGTCCGCTACGCGGCGCGGGCCAAATGGCCGCAGCCCGATAACCCGATGCTAGCAGTCGTAGCGGAGCGATCTCCAGTCCGATACAGTTGATATCGGGAAAGCCGTGCTAGAAGTTCAGCTCGAAAACCGAACTTTTGGCGCGACGGCAAAAATTGAGGCGCCCAAACGGCAGAGAATAGGGACTAGAAAGGCAACCAACTCTTGCGCTTGGCTGCGACCGAGATCTGCGGCTGTTCGCTTTGGGTGTACTGACGCCAGGCCGCTACGTCGTTGCCATAGTCCTCGCCAGTGGCTGCTTTCAGCGATCGAACCGCGGCGAATTGGATCGCTGGGTCGCGGTCGCCGAGGGCTAGTCCAAGCGCCGCAACGCTTTCCACCGAGGAGATTCTTCCCAGGGCATCGACCGCCGCAAGCTGCACGTCCAGCTCATCCTTCCGCTGGAGCACGCCTCGTAGGGCGGGGACGACCGATTCATCAGTGCGCCCGCCTAACCGCTGGCAGCAGGTAATCCTGACGTCGCTATCCGCGTCGTTAAGGCCTGCTATCAATACATCGCGAGCCAGGGGGACCGGAAACTCCGCGATAGATTCTTGAATTGCCAGTCGGACTAGCGGATCGGGCTCCGTACGAATCTGTGATGCAAGCTGCTCGGTAAGCCGTAACTGCTCCGAGCTATCGGCCTCGTTCGCCCCAAGGCCGATCTCCTCCACGGCAGCGACTCGCATTGCGGGCGTAATAATTGAGGTGCGTTCTTGCTGCTGGCCCGGCCAGGCGGTACAGCCGGCAGAGGCCAGCAGCACCAGCGTCGAAGCCAGGGTTGCGATCAAGGGCTTTTTCTGGTGTTTTGTACGCTGGTAACGCATAAGAAAGCAGCTAGGAGCAATGCGAGGCGCGCACGAAACCGAGTCTGTGCGAGCCATTTTCATTCCGCGGCGAGAACAATAGCAAACGGTCCCGGGAAACGCCATGTCAGATTCGCACCCGCAATTCTCCGCTCGGGCTCCGTCCCAAGGGGACCGGCGCTCCGCGCTACCCCTGCTTTTGGCGAGCTTGCTCGGCGCAGGCGTCTGTTTCACACTGGCTAACGAGAGACTGCGTGGGTTGCTCATCAACTCGGCCTGGCTGACCCTTGGTACGCTGGCCATCAGCCTTCCACTGGGCACCTTCATGGCAGTGGCAATATCCAAAACATCGATCCTGGGTCGGCAGACGATCAAACGGCTGATGATTGCCCTGTTGCTGGTACCGCTATTCGTGCAAGCAACTGCCTGGCAAGCAGCACTGGGTCAAGCTGGGTGGCTCTGGCCTAGCGTCAACAGTTCCTTCGCATTGTCAGGCTTGTACGGAGCGATTTTTGTACATGGCATATCAGCTATTGGCTGGGTCGTACTATTTGTGGGTGCGGCGCTGCATAGTGTACCGCGGGAGCTTGAAGAAGAAGCACTGCAAGACAGCCCGGGGTGGCGCGTCCTGGCCCGAGTGAGCTTGCCGGCAGCGCTAGCAGGCGTCGCGGCCGCGGCACTTTGGATCGCTGCCATCTGTCTGGGAGAGATCACGATTACCGATCTGTTTCAGGTGCGCACCTTTGCGGAGGAGGTCTACACAACAACCAGCCTAGGATCCCTTGATTTTGGCTTTTTTCCGCCGGACAACGGCATAACTCTTAGCACGACGTCGCATCACTTGGCTGCGTACGATCTTTGGTTGGGAACCGCGCTTGTTCTCATCCTAGTATCAACTGCGCTGGCCACTATTTGGTCGCGGCTGCCGACCATCGATGTGATTTCACCAAACGAAGGATGGGTTTGGCAACTCGGGCGCGGGCGCTGGTTGCTAACACTAGCCGCTTGGATATTGACCGCAGGCATCGTAGGACTTCCTTTGGCCAGCCTGGCAGAGAAAGCGGGCCTGCAAACCGAGCGCGTCGTCGAACGACCGGTGCGCACTTGGTCTCCCATGAAAGCTGCGCGAATGGTGGTCCTTAGCCCGTGGGAGCATCGCCGCGAAGCGCGCTGGTCGTTTACAATCGGCGGTCTGGCAGCGGGGGCGGCCACGGTAGTGGGGGTGCTTATTGCATGGGCCTTGCGAACCCGCTGGCTGCCGCCCCGATTCACTGCGATCGTACTCGGCATCGGCTTCGCGATCCCGGGCCCCCTTTTGGGAATGTGGGTGATTCGTTTGTTGAATCAGCCAGAGGATGCGGCATTCTCTTTTCTTAGCTGGTGGTACAATGATACGATCCTCGCCCCGGTAGTCGTCCAATTCCTCCGCGCGGTTCCACTCGTCACGCTGGTGCTCACCGCCCAGTTTGCCAGTGTGCCTCAAGACGTGCTTGACAGTGCGACGACCGAAGGCGCTGGCGGCTGGCGCCAGCTGCTTGGGATCGGCTTGCCGCTTGCCTGGCCGGCAGTATTGGCTGCCGCGTGCATGGCGCTTATTGTCGCAATCGGCGACATGGCGGCTACGCTGCTTGTTCTGCCGCCGGGCGTCGCTACGCTTTCCACGCGAATTTCTGGCTTACTACATTTTGGTGCCG
>Ga0310121_10004914_pt1 | contig 11631 bp, 19 predicted proteins | sample CB27_Tmax_986_MG_FD_203504 | JGI IMG/M metagenome (GOLD analysis project Ga0310121, IMG submission 203504) | Marine microbial communities from Western Arctic Ocean, Canada - CB27_Tmax_986 | ecosystem: Environmental > Aquatic > Marine > Oceanic | place: Canada: Western Arctic Ocean | collected...
CACTCCACGTCAAGGGCGGCGATAGGTTGTGGCCATCCGGCGTGTAGTCCCGCGGCATCGTCCCGCCCGCGGTCAGGGCAGGGCTCTCGACGACAATGGGCGCGGCGGGGTCGATGTAATCAGGCGACACCTGGGCGCGGGCGAGAAAGACCGCCGTGACAGCCATGCCCACGGTCAACCCTACCCGAACTACCATGAGTCGATCGGTCGTCATATTCATTGTGTGTCCGCTTCCGTGCGCAACCCTGTCGGCTCATACACCGCGCGGTGGCCGGTGCCATAGTGTAGCGCCACCCAGCCACATCACTGCCAACGAAACACCCGCACCGCAAGGACAAAACTGAGCGTACCCCACAAGACCAGCACGGTGAGCTCTCCACCGATGCCTGGCGACTCATCCCCGTTCAACATGACGCCGCGCAAGGCGTCGACCAGGGCGGTGAGTGGCAGCAGTTGGATCACCGGCTGCGCCACATCCGGAAACTTTGTAGAGGCAAAAAACACTCCGCTCAGAATCCACATCGGAACCATGACCACGTTCATGATGCCGGAGACCCCTTCGATGGTCCGCGCTCGACTCGAAGTCAAAAGCCCGATCCCACCAAACGAGAGGGCCCCCACCAGCGCCACCGCAAAAAGGTTGGTCAGCGCGCCTTCCACCGGCACCCCGAACATCCACCACGCGAATCCCAGTAGCGCCAGCATCTCGAAGCCCAGGAACGCGAGACGTGAGAGGACCAGCGAGGCCAAGAAGTGAGAGCGTCGCATCGGCGTGGCGACCATGCGCTTGAGCAGCTTTCGCGAGTGGGCCACGACGACGGCAAAGCCCATCCCCCACATCCCGGTGCCCATGATGTTCATCCCGAGCAACCCCGGGACCAGCCAGTCAATATATCGGCTGCCGGGAGTCGCGACCTCCTCTGTCTGCGCCCACCCCGCGCTCTCGCTGCCCTGGAGGGCCCGATCGACGAGGAGCCGCGTCCAACGGCTCTCTCCGGACGAGCGGGATCCAAGCGATACGTGGGCGGGCTCCCTGGCACCACCACGACATGAGCTCGACCGTCGCGCAAGACGGTCAACTCCTCCTCGGGGGTCACCCTGAACGGGCTCAGATCCCCGGTGTGTTCGAGCTGCGCCATCACACCGTGGTCACCGTCGCCCACGCGCACTCCAACGGGCATCAGCTCGTCGCTCTGATTCTCGAACGCGATTCCGAGCGACAACGCCATCAGGATCGGAAACACAAAGACCCAGAACACCATCTCCGGCTCTCTCAACATCAACTTGAGCCGAGCCTTGGTGAGCGCGACCCGGGGGATGACTCGACGCGCCCGTCTCACTCATCGCGCAAATGCCTTCCGGTAAGTGCCACAAAGACGTCTTCGAGTGTCGCCGTGTGCGACATCAGCTGGTGGAGCCCGAGCCGCTCGTCCTCGGCCATCCGCAGGAGGCCAGGAAGCGTATTCTGGAGACTGGCCGTCGTGAGCTGCCACACCGACGCGTCGCGTCGGACGGATTCGACGGACGGCAGCGTGTTCAAACGCTCGGTCAGACCGGCAGCGTCTATTCGCTGGTCATCTGCTCGCTGGTCATCTCCCTGAACGGCGCCCCGGTCCGCGCTCCAGCTCGAACTCGATCACGTGGGCGGCGCCCAGCGACTCGATCAGCTCGCGCGGTGTCCCCGCCGCGATGATCCGCCCGCGGTCGACGATCGCCACTCGGTCGCACAGCATCTGGGCTTCGTCCATGTAGTGCGTCGTGAGCAGGATGCTGTTCCCCGCCTCGCGAAATCGATGCAGCACGTCCCACAGCTGACGACGCGACTGCGGGTCGAACCCGGTTGTGGGCTCGTCGAGAAACACGAGGTCGGGGTCGCCCACCAACGCGCAACCCACCGCGAGGCGTTGCTTCTGGCCGCCGGACAGCTTGCTGACCCAAGTCGCCGCCCTGGTGCCAAGACCGAGTCGACGGTGTGTCCTCGCCGATAAAACGACCGAAAGAGGTCGAGCGTCTCGCTGACGGACAGCCTCTCGTCGAGCTGAGTTTCCTGCAAATGGATGCCCAGTCGCTGCCTCAGCTCATCATCGTGGCGTCCGGTGCCCCAGCGACGACCGAGCGCCTCGGCTCGACCATCGTCTGGCGACAGCAGACCTTCAAAAATCTCAATCGTCGTGGTCTTGCCGGCTCCGTTTGGCCCGAGTAGTCCAAAGCACTCACCCTCGTCTACCTCGAGGTCGAGGCCGTCGACCGCCACGACGTCGCCGTAGCGTTTGACCAGACCCGAGCACGCCAGGGCACGCATGGCTTCCCGGGCTATACCGGCCGGCGACCGACAAAGAGCTCATACGATCCCAGTGGCCACCACTCGGCGAGCTCGGCATACAGCTTGAGGGGCATCGATGCGGGGCAGCGTATGTTCTCACCGCCTCGAGTTGCAAGTGCGTTACTATGGGACCGTTTCACAGGTCCCGCCCGCGTGCCGAGAGGAGAACCAACATGAGGTTGCCCGCCCACCACCGCCTACTGGCCCACCGATCCCTCAGAGCGCAAATCGGTGCGGTCAGCATCCTCCTCGCGGCCAGCTCAATCCCGGCCGTCGCGCAGCAGCCACTAGTCGACGACTCGGGCGTGGTCCGTGAAGAGGCCTACGACCACTTGAGGCGCACGCTGCTCGGTTCCGACCAGGTGTATGAAGGAATCAACGGACCTCAGATCAAAACGTGGCTCGAAGAGGTCGTAGCAATATCCAGACAGAGCCGCGACGACGGCCACAAATACTGGGGCCGTATCGCCGGCACCGACTACGAACGGATGGCATCGGAATGGACCGAGGCCCAGTTTGAGCGGCTCGGCCTCAAGGATATCCATACCACAGAGTTCGAGCTGGGGCCGCAGTGGTTCCCCATCGAATGGGAGCTCGCCGCGACGGGCAACGGGCAGACGCTGGACTTCCCGTCCGCCAATCCAGCGATGCGCGGGGAGGCGATCCCCGAGGGCGTGGAAGCAGAAGCGGTCTGGGTCGGGTTGGGGACCCAGGCCGACTTCATCGGCCGTGACGTGGCTGGCAAGGCCGTGGTGATTCAGACCATCCTCGCGCCGGGCCAAATGGGCAATTCCGCGTCGTGGGAAGGCGCGACCATCCGTGCCCAGGAGGGCGGAGCGGCGCTCATCATCGGCATCTGGGGATACGCGGGCAACTTCGCCATCTGGCAGAGTCTCAACTCGTTCCAGATGGTCCGGAACGCAGACGGAACATCGCAGTATGTGAACCAGCGCGCGACAACCCCGGGCTTCTTCATGGGCTACGAGGACGGCCGCGCCCTCCGCGACCTGATCGCCACCGGCGAGCCGGTGACCATCAGCGGGCGCTCCACCTCCGAGCTGCGGGAAGGCCTGTCCAGCCCGAGCATCTTTGGAACCCTGCCGGGAGCACAGTCGGGTGAGCCCGACGAGACCATCTTTGTCATGGCCCACATGGACGGCTACTACGACGCCGCCCTCGACAACGCGTCGGGGATGGGCGTCATGATTGCGCTCGCCGAGCACTTCGCCCAGGTGCCGCAGGCCGATCGGCGACGAAACATCACGTTCATCGGCACCGCCGGGCACCACGTCGGCTCTCCCAACGCCCCCTATCTGCGTGACCAGGGAATGCTCGAGCACGCCGCCCTCATGATCAACTGCGAGCACATCGCCCCCACGCAGTTCATCGCGTTCAACAACGAGTTGCGGCTCACAACCACCGTTTCGCCGCGCCGCTGGTGGGTGCACGGCAGCGATGCACTGCTCGACATCACGCTCGATGCCTATGACACCTTTGGCGTCACCGTGATCGGCGAGATGGATGGTCGAGCAACCGGCGAGATGATGGCGATCGACAAAGACGCCCCCTCTGTCCAGCTCATCCGCTCGCCCGAACATAAACACACGGATGGCGACATCCCGGCCCTGGTGCCGGCCGCGGGACTCGAAGCAGTGGCCCGGGCCTACGCGAAGATCATCGACGGCGCGAACACGCTCGATCTCGCTGACCTCCGTCCGGTCCGTCGGAACTCACGACGCTAAGTGGACCACTTAGTCAGGAACCGTGACGACGGTGTGGAACTCACGCCAGTGACCGAGCGCCATCAAGGCGACGCCCACGACCATGAGCACACCGTGGAGCGGAATCAGATTGCCATCAAGCAAGCAGCCGACAAGAGTTCCCGAAAAGATCGGCGCACCTATCCTTCCCGGGAACGTTGACCAGAAGCCAAGGTGATCCATCGCGCCACTCCTTCACGGTCACCGCCACCCCCTCGACCGAACGACGGTGAGACTACGCGGTGGAGACCAGAGACTGCCACTCGGATTCGAATTCAGTGCCGAGAATCTGGAGCAGGTGATGATCGACATAGTCGTGCAGGAAGTAGTCGAGGGTCGTCGGCTCGCTCTTGGGCACGCTTCGCGAGGCGATCTCATGGAGGTTATGGGGGTGACGCTCGCGTCTACGGGTCTCGTCCGGCACGGCTTCGATCACCCGGACGATCTGAAGGTTGAAGCTGCGCCACAACGACACGAGCTCTGACCACGGCGCCTCCTGATAACGCTACGCCGTGACCCAGGCGTCTTGGTCATACCCGGGAAAAACCAGGTCATCAGAAAACTGGGCACGGACGAACCGCTGATGATTGTTGGACGCAGAGTCGATGAGGTGGCCAATCACCTCTCGCGGCGACAAGGCCTCGGGCCGCCGGCGATGAGTGCTCGCTTCTTCTGAGATCGCTCGCAGCGCCGCGGTAGCCCCGTCGACCGATGTCCGAAGACGAATGGCCGGATGCACCGGCGCTGCCCGGTAGACCGCGTCACCGACGCTCACCGTCCCCGCCCGCACGACTCTCGCGTTTATGCCCCGGAGACTGAGCGAGCACCCCACCGGCGAGTTGACGAACTTTGTGGCATCGAGCCCAAAGCGCGACACAAACTTCTGGCAACCGGTGTGAGGTTGGGCGGTCACGACGATCACCGCGGAACCGAGGGCAAGCCGCGTGGGAGGAGGGAGATTCGCGCGGCTGAGATCCATGTCGACACACAGCTGGTCACCGGCCAGTGGCCAACGCGCTTCGTCCTGCGCAATACGGCCCATCGCTCGGCAACCCGTGACGTTGAGCTGCGTATCACGGTCCGGGCCGCCGCCGCCCGGAGGCGAGCTACCCCGCCGGTTCCAGCTGTCTCCGACAAGTCCGTCGGTCACACTTGAGTTCACCGGTGTCGAGACGCTCTCGTGCCCCGACCGCGGGTCGGCGGACGATCATTCGAACCGTACCGACCTCTTTTGGCGCGGCGCGGATGTCGTCGAGCCCCGCTTCGAGTTCGGCCAGGGTGATGTATCTGACGTCGTCAGTCGTCATCGGTATGTCCTCGTCGACGCGAACCGGACGGTTGCTGCTCCCCTCTGGGCTACCCAGGGCTCTGTGCTCTTGAACGACGCTGGTTTGCCGCCAGCGTCCGTTTTCTCAGCCGAATCGTCGAGGGGGTGATCTCGACAAGCTCGTCGTCGTTGATAAATTCGATCGCCTGCTCGAGACTCAGGAGACGCGGCGGAATAAGCCGAATCCCGTCCTCCGACGTCGACGAACGCATATTCGTAAGCTTTTTTTCCTTGGTAACATTGACGTCCATGTCATCGGTTCGCGCGTTCTCGCCGATGACCATTCCCTCGTAGACCGGGGTCACCGGCTTGATAAATATTTCTCCCCGCTCCTGCAAGTTGTAGATCGCAAAGCCGGTCGCCTTCCCCACCCGATCCGCGACAAGCACTCCAGTCGGCCGGCCCGCGATTGGTCCGTGCCACGGTTCCCAGCCCGCAAACAGGTGGTTCATGATGCCGGTGCCGCGGGTGTCAGTGAGAAACTGCGACCGAAAGCCAATGAGCCCGCGGGTCGGAATCCGAAACTCGAGCCGGATACGACCGCTGCCATGGTTGACCATACGGGTCATCGTCGCGCGTCGCGTGCCCATCCCCGCGATCACGACTCCTTGATAATCCTCGGCGACGTCGATGACAAGCTCCTCCACCGGCTCTTCGATACGACCGTTCACTTCACGCGTCACGATCTGGGGTCGTGAAACCTGCACCTCATGCCCCTCTCGTCGCATCATTTCGATGAGGATTGACAGCTGGAGCTCACCCCGGCCGATGACCTTGACCTGGTCGAGGGAGTCTGTGTCTTCCACCCGCAACGACACGTTCCCCACCAGCTCGCGATCGAGACGGTCACGGAGGTTGCGGGACGTGACGTAGTGACCATCCAATCCGGCCATGGGCGAGGTGTTGACGCCAAAGACCATCGACACGGTCGGCTCATCGATATGTATCGGCGGCACCGGCGTCTGCTGCTCCGGGTCGGTAATGGTCTCACCGATGGTGATGTCGTTGATCCCCGCCAGACACACGATGTCACCCGCGGCCGCCTCGGTGATCTCTTTGCGACGGAGCCCGTCAAAAGCGTAGAGCTTTGTCACCCGGGTCCGCTGGACCGCCCCGTCGAGCTTGGCCACGACGACGTCGTCTCCAATTTTGACGGCGCCGTTAAAAATACGCCCGATGGCGATCCGCCCCAGGTAGTCGCTCGAATCGAGGTTCGCGACCAAGAGCTGTAGTGGGGCCGTGGCGTCACCACGCGGTGGCGGCACGTGGGTGACGATGGCCTCGAACAACGACTGTAAGGTCTTCGCAGGCTGTGAAAGGTCCGTCGTCGCGGTGCCCGTCTTGCCGTTGGTATAGAGCACGGGAAAATCGATTTGGTCATCGCGGGCATCAAGGTCGATAAAGAGGTCGTAGATTTCGTTCAGCACCTCGGACGCACGGGCGTCCTGCCGGTCGATCTTATTGATGGCAACGATTGACGAGAGTCCCCGTTCGAGTGCCTTTCGCAACACGAAACGAGTCTGCGGGAGCGGCCCTTCCGAGGCGTCAACCACCAGCAGCACACCGTCGACCATGGTGAGGGTGCGTTCGACCTCGCCCCCAAAATCGGCGTGCCCAGGCGTATCGACCACGTTGATGGTGACGTCGTGATACCGCACGGCCGTGTTCTTGGCCATGATGGTAATGCCTCGCTCGCGCTCGAGGTCGATGTTGTCGAGCGCGCGCTCCGCGACGCGCTCGTTTGACCGGAACACCCCGCTCTGATGCAGGAGGGCATCGACGAGTGTCGTCTTGCCATGGTCGACGTGCGCAATGATGGCGATGTTGCGCAGCAGGGGGTTCGCGATGGTAGGCATCCCGCCATTATCCTCCGCCGACGCGATTCGACCCTCAGCCGATGCCGTTGGTGAGCCGCTGGGCCGCCTGCTGGACACCCGCGGGGGCGGGCATCGGGAGGATCTCCGGTGACGGTTTCCCTTCCCGCCGGCATATCGCGCCAGCCGCCGCCACACCGGTGACAAACGCCTTCTCCATGTAATTGACCGCGGTATCCCATCGCACCCAGTCGCCGCACACATACACACTCTCGGCCAAGCCGGTGATCTGGGGCGCATGGTCGAGGTGTCCGACCGGGACGCGCGAATAGTTATTGACCGTGCTCACCGTCGTGTGGAGCACACCATCGGGATGCTCCAGCTCGGGAAAGATACGCAGCGCCCACTCGACCACCAGTGGCACCAGCTGCTCTTGGGTTTCTTCGAAGCGTTCCCAGTAGGAGACGTGACATTCGATCACTTCGCCGCCCGCCGCTCGAGGCCGGGTTTGAAATCGCGACGGAATAAACACGAAATCGAACGGGCATCCTGCTTCGGGCGCGGCCGAGAGCGCGAGCGCGGGGGGGGGGGGCTGGCGTCGTCGGTCCGATTGCGAAACCAGATTCGTATGGCCATCACCCGATTGAGCTGATGCCGAGACACGCACTCGGTCAGTCGGGCGAGCACAGCATCTCGCTGGCCCCCAGTAGCCTCTGCGCGCCGCTGATATCGAGCGCCAAGACGACGTGGTCAAACAGTTGGCTGTCGTGCTCCGTCCTCACGCGCCACCGGCCTCCATCGCGGTCCAGCCGCGTCACCGGCGTATGCGTGCGAACCCGCACGCCGACCCGTCGGGCATGTTCGAGCATCGGCCACACCACGTCGGCGTGCGATGAATCCGGACACATCTCGAACCAGATCGCGTCGGGCGACCGTAGGTGCCCATTGCGGTCAGGACGTCAAAGAACTGAGAAATCCTTTGACCCACCGGAGCCGACTCCATCAGCTCGCGGATCGTCTGTCCGTCGAGCCGGGTCGGTGGGTCGGGAGATACGAGAGCAAAAATGTCGCGGTATCCAGAGTGAAGACGGGAGACCGTCCAGCCGACCCAGCCAAAACGAAGGGCGACGGCGATGATGCTAATCCGAATCAGCTCCACCGGACCAAACAGACCAAAGCCCACCCGCAGGAGACGAGCATAGGTTGACCAGCGAGGCAGATTGAAGATCGGCCAGAGATTCCAGAGACCGAACAGCGCATCGACGAGCTCTTCGTCGAGGACCCAGCGGCCCTGACCATTTGGGCCCAGACGCAACGCGTCGACCCACCACACCCGTCGCACGGGTATCAATGCGGGACGTTGACCGCCTTCGCCATGAGCCCGTGTGCGGTCGAAGTATCGTCGAAAGTTGTGGTAGTGAGTCCACCACCCATGCATCCCATGCTCGACGGGTTGCCTCCCTCCCTGGCCACCGGGCAGCACTGTGTCCGCCCTTTGACCTTGCCTCCGAGAACGTCAAATTGTTCGTAGAGCTCGACCGGAAGCCCGGCCTCGGCGAGATGAATCGCGGCGCTCAATCCAGCGACACCGCCGCCAACGACTGCCACCCGCCGCGCGTCGTCACGGGCATCCATGGTCGATCCACTCTTCGATTCGTTGGATATCGCTCGGCGACACCTGCCCTCGCATTACCGGCATACGAAACCCCACGAACGGACTGGTCCCACGCAGGGCTTGCACCAGGGCCGAGTTGGCGCCGTCACCCCGACGCACCAGTGGGATCTCTCCCCCGGCAAAGATGACGGTGTGACCACGGAACGCGTCCCGGTCCAGACGACGCCAGAACGCACCGTGCAGTGCCATCACCGGCTCGCCCGCCACGGCGGTGTCCAGAATCTGGCAGACGTCCGGTAGTACGCGGTGGCAGAGAGACCGGCGACCCAGCGGGCTGGAGAAAGCGTCGAAGAATGTCACACTCGCGAGCCGTCCAATCAGAGAGCACCGTGCCGCTATCGCTTCGCCAACACAAACGGCTGGGGGCTCCGTCGACACCCGGTCGAATCAACTCGAGAAACAGCTCGGCGCGGTCGGACAGTCTGTCGATCCCATCATCGGCGTCGAGCACCCACATCGCCGCGGGAAGCGATGTGGGTCCAAACCAGCTGGCGTGAATGCGCACCGCGTGGTCGAGAATCCCCTGCATCTCCGAGAAAGACGCGGCGGCGCACCCGGTCTCGATCCAGTGACGGACCCGTCGAATCAGCCGGTCGGGTAACGCGGCGGCTCGGAGCGGCATCGCTGGGGCGGACCACGTCCTTCCAGCATCTGGAGCACGATGGAGCGTTCTGGGTCGAACGCCCCGTCCCGGCTCTTGTGCACGAGGGAGAACTGCCCCAGCAGCGGGGTCTCGACAAAATCCCTCCGTGATGCGTGTGTCGTACGCCAGAACACACCGTGGGTCGTTCCGGGCAAGACAACGGCGCCGGCCGTATCCCGCGCCAGGATCGAGACCCGCGGGAGCCCCCGCGAAGCGAGGATCTCGCGAGCCATCCACCGTTCCTGATCGCCGCGATGGACCTCCGTCGTGAACGCCCGGCTCCGTTGCGCGCCAGTGGGCAATGCGACCGGGGACCGGGACGTCGCGACCGATCCTCGCCTTCCCATACTTGTTCGCGGAGATCGGTCCTGTGGGGTCGACATAGCCATTGGTGGCATTGTTCGCGTAGCCGTGCCCAAAGAACTGCCGGGTCGGCTCTCCCTCCGTGGCCGAATCGCGAGGCGTGGGGCGGAGCGTGTTGCATGGGTAGGAAAAGAGCGCGAAAGCGCCGCCCGAAGGCACGCTGTCCTGACACGCGACCACGCCGACAAACGACCCGTGCTCCGCCTGGACCTCGACGACATCGCCATCCCCGAAACCGGCCGAGCGCGCCCACACCGGATTCACTTCGAGCAGTGTTCCGGGAAGGTCGTCCGGGTAGCGCTCGTTGATGTAGTCGTTGCGAATGTTCGAATACATCGAATTCCATGCTTCGTTCACTCGGCCGAGGACGAAGACTCGCCTGGTGCGCCTGGACGTCCTGCCATCGACAGTCCACAAAGAACGGCATCCGCGGGGGCAAGAGGGACGTTTCGACCAACCCGCCCGACGCATCGGTCCATACCGGGAGCTGGTATCCTCTCGTTCCCCGCGCCCGAAGCAGATCGTCGTAGCCGGGGATCTCCTCGCCTCGCTGCTCTCGCTGCTCCCGGGTCTCCCGGAGTCCCCGCAACCAATCGCTCCGGTTGCTCGTATTCTCGGCCGCGAGCGCTACAAAAATCGCCTCCGCCGACTACCACGACGGAACCGCGGCGCGACGTGTGTCATCGAAACCTTCGACAACGGACTCGGCCAGCTTTTGCGCCACGCGGGTAAAGATCCACCAATCAGGACGGCAGCGTGATTCGTGAACACCAGCGTTGTCGCGAAACAGTGGGGCGTCCTGGAACTTGTCATAGAGCCGCAGACGCCGCTCGCCGTTATAGCGGCTATACGGGTCTTCCCCAAACCCTGTCGCCGGCAGAAGGACGTCGGCATATTCGCTCGTGAAGTTTGGAAAGACGTCCTGCTGGACGATGACCAAGCCTCGAGCACCCGGGCTCTCTGGAGCGCGACTCACGACGGCCGTCACCCGCGCCAGGAGGTTGGCCTTCGCCTGTTCCTTTGCCGGCAGATCGGCCTCGCGGCCAATGGCCAAACGCTCGCCGACCCGCCGCCACTTGCGCTGTGCATCCAGCGTGTCCCCTGCTGGATTGCATCCAATGACCCACAACAGCGAAATGTCTTCGGGGTGGTCCGGGGACGCCACAGCCTCTGGATGAGCAAAGACGATGCGCGGTCCGTCCGCGGGGGGCGCATACGCAACAGAGCCCGCGAGGTGATAGTCCTGGTAGTGCGAGATCGCCGCATCCAGATCCTCGTCGAGACTCTGCAGCCGGTCTGTCGGCGTGGCCGCGACATGCATCACGTCGCGCTTGTCCTTCTGCGGTCGGGCTTCTCGCTTCTGATGCCCGCCAAATCGACCACAAAAGCCCCGAGCATGCGGGAGTCCCGCCAGAGCGCCGGTGACATCGCTCAATGGGTCCTCCGGACGATTCGGTGCGTTGAAGTTGAAGGTCAGGATGGCGAGATTCGCGACCGCGGCGGTGTTCTGGTAGTTGTAACCCCAGATGAGCCCCTTTTCATACAGAATCGCCGCCCGTAGGGACGGGGCGGCGAGCACGGTCGCGGCCTCGTGAAGCAATTCAATGGGGATACTGGTATCGGCGGCGACGACAGCCGGGTCGAACGCGTCGACGCTCGGAGCGCCGCGTGCCACGCCTCAAAGCTCTGGACACGACGGGCGGCACGCAAACGCCCGTCCGCCGTA